>JAABUK010005188.1_pt1 | contig 20546 bp, 17 predicted proteins | sample 5559141 | NCBI WGS metagenome assembly JAABUK01 (sample SAMN10711869, study PRJNA513367) | rock metagenome | isolation source: Antarctica rocks | place: Antarctica: Victoria Land, Pudding Butte nord | collected 2016-01-03 | reverse complement strand
TTCAACACCCAAACAAGACCTTTCTTCATCTCGAAGCGATCACTCAACGACCGCCACATACCCCCCTGTACACTGTACATCGTTCATGGTCGTCGACCTTGCACCGCTGACGTGGCATGGATACGCGACGAGAAAACGGAGCGAATAGGCAAAAAGATGGGTTCATGAATTTCATCGCCCGCCATCTTTCCGCGGCAGCGGACATGGCGGAGGATCATGAGTCTTCTGCAGATCCCCGAAAGAGATGACATCCAAGACAGCGAGATGGACTCCAAGAGGGGGGAAAAGGCCGTTATCCCAGAACATCTGCATTATGTACCGAACTAAAATATCCCATGGAAACCCGCCAATTTTTAAACGTGAGCGAACCCAGATGCTAGCAATTGCTGAATGCATGAACACAGATCCATCCATCGCTGACAATCGGATCACTTCAGACGCACTCCCACTCCCCCCAGACACACCACCTCGCACTCCGATCCGCCAGCACCAAACCCCGCCAAACACCCCTCTCCTGGACCTTGACGATCGTCTCCCAAACACTGCCCTGCACCTCCTCACCATCAGCAGCTCCGGCCCTGGATCCCAATCCCCCATGCTCCGGCTTGCGATTCAGCCTCAGGATCTTCCCACTCGGGCTCTGCACCGCCAATTTGGCCGGCTTGTCCTTGACCCTCACGCCCAAGCCGACATTCCCCACCACCGAGCTCCCTTGATCCGAGCCCCCTCCCACAGCCGAAACGCTCATGCTCATCATGCTCATCGCGCTCGCGGGCCTAACGAATGGATTCGGACTCCCCGGTCTGATGCCCATCGCACTTCCACTCCCACCTTCGCCCTCGAACACCCCCCCATCCCCGGCCGCCGCCACGACCGAACTACTAGCCCCATACTGTCTGACCCCAAACACAAAAGTCTCCCCGACCACCAATCTCCTACACTGCGGCTGCAGCACATACAGATCCTGACGCATGGCATGCGGCGTCGGATGCCGCGTGATGAATTCATAGGTTGGATTATCCCCCTGGTGGTAGATCGGCACCGCCAACGCGAGGGCGTGCGGGATATCCTTACTACTATGCATAAGCCCCCTCTTTCCGGCGTAGATTTTCAGGATCCCGATCCCTTCGTCGGAGGGGAGGAGCGCTTTGATGGTGTAGCGTTTCGATACGACCCCTGCATTTGGGTTGGAGGGGGAGGAATGCCACGAAGCTTGGGAGAGGGCTCGTTTGCGGATCACGGCGTCGCCGTTTTCGTAGGTGTCGCCATCTCTGTCGCGGAGGTAGGACCGCGTTTCGACTTCTGCGACTAGCTCGATGTCGGGTGGGACGGAGAGGGTGAGGATGGCTAGCTCGAGGTTCTCGAGCCGGATGAGAGAGGTGTCGTAGTTGTGGAGGTGGATGTGTTGGCGGAAGTAGGGGGGTAGAGCTGTGGGGAGGGAGAGGAGGACGTCGGAGGAGATGCCGCCGGGTGGGAGGATGTGTTGGTGTGCAGGGTCGGAGGGGACGTGTGTGTGGCAGAATTCGAGGGGGCGGGCGAGGAAGTAGAAGGATTCGGCGATGGAGGGGGAGACGGAGGAGTAGAGGCTCCGTTTTGGATTGGTAGGGGAGGCGATGGAGCAGTCCAGCATGCGCCATTCGCCGTCGACGATCACGGCGTTCCAGTAGTGGTTGGCGCGGTTGGTTGCGGCGTCGAGGTCGAGGTCTTCACCTGGCGTTTTCAGGTAGCCGCGGATCACGTCGGCGTGGATGCCGATGGCGCTGCACATCTCGTGGACGAGGACCGCGACTTCGTGGCTGCAGCCGCGTTTGCTTTGAATGACGCGGCGGGAGTCAATTGCCCCGTCGAAGTCTTCGTCCCAGGCTATCCTCTCGCTGGCCCAGGTGAAGATGGCGCGCAGGCGCTGGATGTCGCTTCGATGGGGGCGGCAGACGTAGCCTTGGGCGAGGGAGGCGGGAGTGATCATGGGAGGGAGGGAGGTGATGAATCTCGCGGCTTTGTCGACGCCGGTAAAGCTGGGGTTGCTGATCTGAAACGCATCCATGACTGGGTGACCGTCGGCGCGTTCGTCTCCCTCGGTTGTCTCGTAGAGCTCGTCAACGGGACAGATGACTGGATGGTCGAGCATTTGACATCGATCGGCACGTTCTTGCCTCTCCATTGGTCCAGGGGTGTTTGATCTGTTCACGTCTCGACGGACATTCACCCAGTCCATGTTACCTCCTCCTAGACCCATTTCTTTCGCTGCATCTTGACCATTTTGGTGGACTGCCATTCCACCCGCGATGCCGGTAACCCCGTTGTTGAACCTTTGCTTCTGAGGTGACGAGGGCGTGGACCCTGCTTGACTGACAGCAATGCTGCTGCGTGCACTAGCAGCCACAGTCTTGGAACCATCAAGCAATTTCTTGAAGAATCCCGGTTTCTTGACTTTCGGCGCGGTGAGCCCGCCCAGCCCAGCAACGCTCCCTCCAAACGCGCTTCGATTCTCCCAACCCACTGCTGATTGTGCACCTTGTCTCGAGTCGTGGCTTGAATGATATGATAATCCCGTCAAAGGTGTTTTTGGTCTGAGATCATGGCCTCGAGTGCCGGTTGAAGTCATTGGTCGTTTGTTCAGACTGCCGAATTTGTTCCGCCTTGCTAAGCTGCCTGCACTTGTTGCGCTAATACCTCCAGCTGAGACCACGCTTTGGCTTGTCATGGATGTGGCGGTCGAGGAATTGGTGGCATTGCTTTGAACTCCACTGGACGAATTGGTAGCGCTAGATTTGGTGGTGTATGTTCGATCCAGTTCGTAGGCAGATTTCCTGTTCCTGAGTGTTGGTCGATGAAGACCCATCGGTGAAATTGGCCGGGAGCTCCAAGGTAAGTCTTTCGCGGGAACGGCTGGTGGCTGGCTGTTGTCGCGAGATTGGAAGTCTTCCGTGCTACTGCATGTTTTCTCGTCTTGCATCTGCCTCAGCCTGCTTTCCATCCTTTGAACAAAATTGCTCAGCTGTGGTGGCCCCTCACCATCTCTATCTGGTGAATTGTGACGACTACTGTATTGGAGTCTTTCCGAGAAATCGCCTCCACCTGGTCCAAGTCCAAGTGAGCTGACTGGTCTTGTATTTGGTCTTGCCGACCTCGGTTGTTGAAGATCATGGAAGGCTTCTGGAGACCAGGGATTGAACGGCGCTTGCGGTTGTGGTGCATCCCCGGTCATGCCCATACCTTCCAGCGAGGACATCACATCATCCATTGCGTCTCTGACCATTGGTGGGGTGTGGCCATTCATAGATGCGATTTCCGCAGATGGTGTCCGTGAAAAATTATGTGCTCTGTTGGAGTGATGTGGAAGTGGGGATGGAGTGCGACCGCGCGGACCTCCAACAGCGACTCGATGTGGTGGAGGCGGAGGCGGTGGTGGTGAAGAGCTTATATCTTGCTGTGGCATAGGTGACGGTGATCTAGAAGGGCCACGAGAGTGTAATCCTTGAGCCCACAATACTGTTGAAGGCGGATTGCGCGGATCGTACCCTTCCTCCTGTTCCCGCGTCGGTGATGGCGCGGAGCTATGTTGTATCTGCCTCCCTGGTGAAGTGGCTTTCTTGTAACCCTGGAAAGGCTTTCGGCATGCAGCAGACTTTTTGTCCGGCGGCTGAGGACTGACTGCTCGAGAATTGGCGGCAGCATTTTTTTGCGGACTTGCGTCAGGCATGGGACTTGCAGCACGGCTTGCTGGTTGAAAGCTCTCATCGAGGACAATGACAAAATTGGAAGGAAACGATCCCATCATTCGTCGATCTCGCCGCAATCTTCCAACCCACCAAGATCCATCTCCAGCATTGAGACATTCAATTAAGTCGCCTTCAATAAATCCCAGATCCTTATCTGTTTCTCCACCCCAAGAATACACCGCCCTACACCAACATGGAAATCGTATCGGAAGGTCTGGAGGAGTAGAGGCCATCTTGTTCGCATAAGACTTTGCGGTCGAGTTACTGATTTCAGATTCGTCTTGAGGTACTTCTGAGCATCCAGAGCGTTTTGCGCGCGTTCAAGATGTGGAAGCAGTTGCGGTGGTGTTCTAACCGGAGTCCAGCGAGTGCAGAATAACGAGCGACAGAGCTCCCTACACCAGGGCAGGAGAAAACGTGCACAGCAGAAGACCTCACCTTCAAGTCGCAGGTTGACGTTCCGAGAGCTGGGAAGTGTTTTGTTGACAGTTTGGTGAAAGAGGCTAGGCTCGGCTGGGACCGCCAACCTTATTCCTAGCGCAGTCCACATTGAGACTAGTCTCCCGCACAGCGATCTTCAATCCTTGGCCTCACAACTTGAGGGTTCACGGTAACGAGGACAGCTCGAAGTCTAGGCTTGCAAGAAAGATGGACTAAGTGGAAGACTGAAGCAATGGCTCGAGCAGGATGCGGTCGAAAAGCAACAGGTCGGTCACCGCAGAACGCAGTCTACCATCTGCGCTGATTTTCTCCACACCACGAAAAGATTGGTGGTCTTGACATTGCCCAAATGAGCACCTTGACTGCATTGCTAAGCGAAAGCAAGCAAACACCTTCCCGAGTACGTGTAGGTTGTGCACTTGTCAGCCAGCCTGCGCCTCAGGCTCTCCATCGGCCTATTTTGTGCCCCATTTTCTTCATGTTTAGCCCCATTTCAGGAGGCATTCTAGAAAGATTCCAGGCAGTTGATTCAATCAATTCGATTCAAATCTACAAGCTTATTCTACTGATTTGCTTGACACATAAGAATGCATCTCTAGAACAATAATTGACGCTTCGATCCATCCTACTCGGTGTAAGCCATGTAAGGTACTATTTAGCACCACAGGTATGCTTCATGGATCCCAAGCTGGCAATTCCGACTCGAAAGTTCGCGGAAAATGAGAAGCCTGACGACCGCCAATAGTATTTGCAGCTCAGACATTCAAAGCATGGCGATTCAGTGGATGACAGTTTCGCACACGATATGCGAAGAGGAACTTGTTCCCATGCAGGATATTCCACGGTCTTCCCCTTCAGGCTAGAGCACGCGATTGTAGATCCGCAGCAACACACAGATACTTGGGTCGCCAGTAGATTGCTGAAATGGCTCGGATTACTTGGGTTTCACCCAAAGAAGTTTGAGACAGAAGTTTGGAGTATGTCGAAAGCCTCGGGGCCAAGCCGAGAAGAGGCCGACTTTTCCTCCGTACTCCGTCCTCTCCTTTTGCGATCACTTCACATTTTCCGGCCCCACCACCACCGTGAACGTCGATCAGACCAGAACTACGGAGTCGTTTGGTCTGACATTTCTTCTAGCTTCGTCCTTCAAAACATATTTCGATACCAGAAATGAAGCAAGAGATGACAAACTGGTACCACTACCGACAGGTCATAAGGAGCATAGACACGCAGTGGAAACATGCGACTCGAAATTCAGTGGGAACGACCTGTCGTTTTCATGCCGTTACTCCTCAATTGTCAGAGCAAATGTTCAATGTACTGCACAGATCGATTTGAAACCTATCCAAGGCTCCCAAGCTGTATCCCTACCATGAAACCGAAGAGACAAGCGTTGCTGCCTCGTCAATTCTGGCTACCCCTTCGACCAGTGTCACCCTGCGCCGCAACCTGTCTCAGATCCACCTGAACCGCTACTTCGATATTATGAAGGCTTTACATGCCTCTGCTGTTAGTGATACTTCGTTTGCACGGACACAACGACCGGAATACCCGGAAATAATGGCGGTTCTCGTACCGACTCTTGAATCTTACGTGATTGAATTGCCACGACTTTCTCATTGCTAAATATCTCTTAAGTCGTCCTCTTCGTGTTTATGCGTCGCGCCTCTGATTTCGACTGCTGTCAACTTCACAATATCATTACCTTTGCACAAAGTCGGAAATCGCCGTGTCTGACATACTAGTTCGCCCCCCCTCGAACATTATGGCTCAATCTTCCTCATCAGCAGTTGATCCGTGGCTTTCAAACACATATGAAAGAGAGGTAGAAATAGGCCGCGGAGCCTATGCGAAAATATACAAGGCAAAAGAGTTGGACACGAACCAGACCTTAGCCGTCAAGGTATACAACAAGATGGCTTCACCATCTGAAGATACGCGACGCAGACAAGCTATAAGGCTTGAGGTGGAACTGCTTACTGCCGCTCAAAGTGGAGTAAGCTATTGTCGAAGAGTCTGAGATGCGCCCTGCTGATTCTATGATTAGCCTCATATTTTAGCCGCCGGCAGTGCACAATATCTCGATAGCTCAACGCAAAACGTAGAGCTACCCATGGAATTCTATGCAGACGACCTATATTCCCTGCTGATACGTACATGGAAGGAGCGCGGTCTTGTTGGTATGTTGTGATGCATCGTCTATATCTGACATGAAATCGGGCTCTGTCTTACGCTGATCCTCTACAGATGGACTACTAGTGACTCCGCCCTGGTATGGTACTATAATGATTCAGATGCTGAAAGCATTGAAGTTCCTTCACAGTGAAAACATCAATATTATACATCGTGACATCAAACCTGAGAACATCCTTTTCAACGACCTGGGTCACTGCGTCCTAGCTGATTTTGGTCATGCCAGGCGTAGACTACCAGCCCCTCGCGGTCATAGCGACAGTTATGAATTCATGTGCCCAGAAATGTACGAGGGGCAAGAACAGACACCGTTGGTAGACATTTGGAGTCTTGGCATGGTGGGTATCGATATGATTGGGTGCATGCCCAAAGCAGCCCGATCCCGTACTATCAACAGCATGAAAGAGATGAACTGGTATCGCGCCATGTGGCAGCTAGCTGGAGTAGTTGATAAGTCGGAATTACGGGCAATGGTCAATATAGACCCTCTTTGCCGACCTACAGCCAGTGCGCTTCTCACATATCTTGAGAATAGTACTGTGGCGCTACGTCAGAAACCCACTGCGGGTCTTGTGTATCTAATGCTCAGATCCAAATTTGGCCCCAGTATGCCCGAAGAACAAATTCGTGGTCTAGTAGCCGAGTATCTAGCAGCGTCGAATCCGACTCCAGTGGATCAATTTCCTTCTCCACCGAGTAGCCTAAGCGAAGAGGATCTAAATCCGACGACATCGACTGGTCTGACCCAAGAGGATCAACAACAGGCACCAACAAGAAGGACTTCGGTGATAAGACGAACGATAGCAAGGGCACCAATTCAAAGTTCAACTCCAATACGACTACTACCAGGGTCGCAAGGAATGGCGGGTCGAGCAAGAACGGTGGGAGTATCAAGCATACCTCCAACCAGGCCACTGATTGGAGCCCGAAGAGCAATGGGATCATTAAGGCCAGCTGTAATGCTACCGACAACGGATTCTCGAACAATGGCGGGACCGTCAAGCTCAGCTGCAGCATCTTCGGCAAGCACGTCACCAGGAATGGCTGGCCCATCAAGTGCAACTGCAACGCCATCGTCAACAGGTCCAAAGGGAAGAGGAGATCGAACAAGGGCTGCCGCAATGCCGCCGCTGCCAGCTCGGTCTCAAGAACCATCAAGGGCAGCTGCAACGACACAGACGACCGGTTCACGAAAAGAGAAAGAGCCAAAAATAACAGCTGCAATGCCGCCGCCGCCAGCCCGGTATCAAGGACCAACAAGACCAGCCGCAACGCCGCCGCGAACCCAGTCTCAAGAAGTAGGAGATGCATCAAGGGCAGCCGCAACGTCGTCGCACACCGTTTCAGAAAGAACAGGAAGTCCACCGAGGGCAGCTCCAAGCCCACTTAGGACAGCTGGAAACCCTCCAAGAGGAGCAAGACGCCCACCAAGAGCAGGTGCAACACAGCAGCCAGATCGGTCTCAAGGAGTAGAAAGACCATCAAAAGCAGCTTCAACACAAACCCCAACCAAGCGATCGATGGCAGCTGCGACGCAAACGCCAGAGAAGCAATCAAAAACCATTGGAACACAATCTCGCAACCCGTCACAAGGAGTAGAGAGTCTAGCAAGTGCAGCTGCTATGCAAATGCCAGGCCGGCCACAAGAGATAGGGAAACCATCACGTACAATTGCAATGCAAACACAAAACCCGTCACAAGGAACAGTGAGAATGGCAAGTGCAGCTGCGCCGTCGCAGCCTGCTGTTGCACAAGAGTCAGCAGGACCATCAAGCTCCACTTCCGGAGATAACGTCGATTCTGCTGGTTCCAAGGGAGATCGACAAGCGTCACCTGAGAAGGGAGAAGCCAAAGCTCTAAAGCCTGGCAACTCAACTCAGCAACAGCCAAGAACGAGACCTCTAGTGCCAAAGACTGGCGAGGGCAGCAAACGTACAGATAGTCCACCGTCGACTTCGTCAAGTATCAGAGAAGCTAAGAGTCCCGGCCAAAGTCGAACCGGCAGCGGACATGGTACATCTTCTCGACCGCTGTCCATTGACGCCCCTGAATTTCATCCACCAGGTCATCAACAACGTGATCGTGGCCGACCTACTGGTGCTGAAGATAGACAGCCTATCAGCCAACGTGAGGATCGATGGTACCAGGAAAATGTCGAGGCCAGACGGCATGTTCGCCCACCCACGGGTCGAGGCCAACAGGGAGGGTTCCAATCCAGACGGCCTGCTCCCATATCTTCCAATCTGGCAACTCAAGGTTATTCGATCTGGGATCAACCTGGGCTACCTGGTCCCCCACCCTTGAATCCGTTGGGTGAAAGCTATCCGGTCTGGGCTCACACTGGAATGTATAGTCCTACAACTGGACTGTACAGTCCTCTTCCCCTTTTCCTTTCCGGCTCTCAAAATTGTCCAGTCTATCTCCAGACTACACCGCCCACACCCCCGGGCTTCACCTTCCCCCCAGCTCCCATCTATCCCCTTCAAGCTCAAGGTGAACGGTCCTCTCAGTATGCACATGCTCAAAGTATACAACCCTCTCAATACCCATACGGCCATGGCCAGCAGAGAGCGGCTCAAAGCTATCCCGTTCAGGCTCAAAGTAGACAGCCTACTCGCCCTGTCGAGAGCCCAGGTCGGCAGCGAGGCCATCAAGCTAGACAGGCACCTCTACAACATCCGAATGCTCACGGTGAGCGGCAAGAAGCTCAGGCTAGCCAGCCCTCCCTACCCCGGCCAGCTGCTCAAGGTGCGCAACAAGAGCTTCAAGCTACGCAGCCGTCCCCTCCTCGTTCCGCTGCTCAAGATGCCCAAGAAGGGTCTCAAGCTCGGCAGTCACCTCCTCGCTCTGCTACTCAGGATCCGCCACAAGGGTCTCAAGCTAGACAATCACCTCGTCGTTCCGCTACCCAAGGTCCGGAACAAGGGCCTCAAGCTAGCAAGTCACCTCCTCGACGTCCAGAGGCTCAAGGCCGGCAACAAGAACTCGCAGGTAGACCCTCTCCTCCTCCTGACGGTGCGGAGGCTAAATCCGATGGAAAAGATGATGATGGAGGCGACTGGGAGCTACCCCGTCATGTGCGCCGTCGAGAGTCGAAGAAAAAGCATTAGGAGGTTCTGGACGGCGCCCGTGGTTTGTAGGACTGCACATCCGGGACGATTGTCACGCGTTCGCTCGTGGTGTCCAGCGTATGAGCGCTCCTACATGTCGATGCGTATCACGTGCGACGCTGGGTGAACGGAGCCGACTCAGCGCTGTTTGACATTCTACGCCCAACCATGAAACAGACAAGTACGTAATTAGTCATGTAGATTCGACGATAGTATCCCAGAACAGGATAAGAAATCCATGGTGTCGGTCCGACTGAATAGCTTCTTCATGAATGAGTGTATGCAGGAGGAAGCTGTCCACGCAAACTAGCAAGGAAGAAGAAAATATGCCTCTGCTGAGTAAGCCGCCAAGGAGGACCTACAACACTTCTTCCTTTCACGATGTGACACGGAACTCGGGGTCCACGCAGACTGGCTCAAGTCATGCATCAGATGAGAGTAATTCATTCGGTGGTCACTGGCAACAAGGAAAAGCAAAAAAGGAGAAGGGGAAATCAGGAAAAACACAGTGTGTACACCTCATGAACAACAAGGTGGATTTGCAGCCTCTCAGGCCAGGAAGTGTGGAGAGCGCCCGAGCAACAAAGAGGATCGATCCCTCGGCTCCCTTTTAGCAACAGCCTGAACAGCTATTAGATGCGATATCTTCGCAGGAGGGTCCAAAGCCTCCTACAACCCGCATCTGCCTCGAAAGGCCATCTTTCCCCTTCTCGCCTTCCACCCTTCCACCCAGGCCTTCGTGGACAGAACCAGGGCAGTAAGACATATGGTGATGAAACTCTCCATCTCAAGTATAGCGGCTGTGTTTGGTCGATCATTCTTTGCCGCGCACTTCCAGGAAAATTCAATTTCGAAAGGTCTTTTGTTCAAACGTTCAGAGTCATCTTTCTCCCACCATCGGAACCTTTGGTTCGAAGACACTTGGAGATCTGATGCCGCTAACTATTCGAGACCGAAGTCTATGGCAAGGTCTTGGCGTCCATCAAGACTCTATATAGTTAGTCAGTTACCATCCAGCCCGCAATAGCAAAAAGAAGCGTCTTCTCACCAGCTGAACTGAGACGTCAAACCGTATCTGTTCGGGCGTAAGACGTTGGACATGATTGCTAATCTAGCAATGAGAAACATGGCTTGCGTTCCAGGCCATCTATTGGGTGAGTGAGAAGTCTACCTGTCAATGAGCACAAAATTTTGTCGTTGGGTCTTCATCATCCATTGAGCTGTTTTGGTGCTGGAATGGGACGATGCAGATCAACGTTGGGGCCGGCCAACCATGAGGAGGAGGGGATAGAGGTTTTGGCTAAGTACTGGGAGCAACCAATTCCTGGTTCTTGCGATTGTGGGAAGAGGGACCTGTGGGGCTTATGAAAGAGTGAGTACGTCAAAGCATGTACAGGTGAACAAGCTTAGCCGTGCAGAGCGGTGAAAGCCCGGTTCAGCAGTGTTTCCGCAGAGATCGATCTGGAGTCCGCCTCTTTCACTTTCCTGCCCCCCTTTCCGAAAACTTCAAGTTGTTTCTCAACCTTCTCGAACCCGTATCCCCCCAGTCGTCAAACTCTCACTTCGAAATAGCCCGGCCTCGGACATCATGCCCTTCACATCTCTCCCGATCGAGACGCATTTCAGGACCATGTCCAATCCCGACTATCAAGGCCTGATTGCATTTGGTCGCACAAGCAGGCATTTCAAAAGCATTGTTTCCTCGCTTCGCTGTCTTCTGTCTTCTCAGCCCTTCTCGACTATGACTACACTAATCACCATCGTTGGGATATGATGAAGACACCCTGCTACGGCTGCTTCAGCTTCCAAAGACTTCATGGGCGTCCGACTGCCATGACCGCCAAGACGGGTGATGGGGCCCCCAACCGACCACCAATGGTCAATGCTCACTTCTCAATTCGGTACCCTGAGTATCGCTTCAGGCTCTTTCCATTGCCTCTACTGCCTCCAGGCTATCCTGAACTCGTCCAATTCTCAGCTCTCTTTATGGTGTAAACCAACCAACCAACCGAACAACCAACATCCATCCTCCCCTTCCAAAGAGACCACCAAACTAGTCCAATGGATGTTCCAAGCCCATCCAAAGCAAAATCTCAACCTCACCCTTCCCCTTCCCACCGCACCCCCAAACCTAGGTTCATCGTACACTCAGCACCAGTTCGGTCAATAAACCCTCCCAGCTCTCACCAGCCCACCCCTCGATCCACTCCCTATCCGTTGTCCACTTCCAGCCACGACCTTGCCAAGACTTCCACCCCCTTCAAGACTTCTCTTTGCCAGAGTACTGTAGTCGGTATGCACCTTCGACGGGCGTGCTAGGACCCGTGCTGGTGTGGTACGCTCGTGCCTCTGGCTGCCATCCGATCGAACAAGTACTTCTTCTCGGGCTGGTGCAAATTTCCCTGCTTGGATAGCAGGTGTGTCTTGGTTCTTGGCTTGCTGCTGCTGCTGCTGCCGCTCTTGATATGGCTGGGAATTGACAGCTAGCCAACGCCCAGTACTCCTCGCAGAGGGTATATCAACGAGAGAAAATGCTTCTGAATGTCGAACTGTATTCCCAATCCCCTGCCAGGAGATCGGCTTGCCATCCACAACATCACTGACGATATAAGGTTTCTTGCTTTGCGGCTCTTCGGGCGTGCTTTCTTGCACATCTTGAGCACCGTCAAGAACTACATCAAGACCAGAGTTCGCTCCACTCTTAAGCTTACGCTTTTGTCTGCGAGTCCGCTGAGATGATGTGGCGTTTGCGGCAGTGCCGTGGGGCAGATTGATGGATATTTCGGGTTTGGTACCATCGGTGCCAATCGTATGTGGTTTACTTGGAAGAAAAGTAGGGGTCTTCTTCAAAATCGAACGAAGCGGCGTTGTATGGCTGTGGTCAGAAGACAATGAAGGTGTCCGCCGGTGGTGCGGACTGCCTTGTGGTGGTGTCTTCAACGCTGTGGAAAACATGGCTTTTTCTGCGATAGGGACTTTTGTGGGGGTTTCGCGCTGGACTTGGCTGAAGGAGACTGATTTAGGGCTATCTTGATGGGCGAAGGATGGAGACCGGACCGGAATTGTCCATGAGGGCCGTTTGTCTGGACTGACAAATGGTTTTCGCAGTGGATGCTTTCCGGAAGAAAAGGGGTTTATGCTAGCATCTTGATGACCCAGAGTTTCGTTTCTAGCGGAGTCGATTGGCTGGAGATTGATTTGAGGCTGTGAGGCGATACGGCCAAGTTTGGCTTGAGAAGGCGGTACCTGTTTTCGAGCGACAAAAGGTGCTGCTTCACGAGTTGATCGGAGGATGGAATCGTGCTGCTCATCTGCCTTTTCAAGCTTGATGCGTTTGAAATCTTGTCTCTCGAAGAAGGGATCGTTGTCACTGCTATTCTCCTCGTTGTCGGCTTCTTCCGAAGAACCGTTGTCGTTGCCGTTGTGTCCCGATGAGACCGAGCCAGAGCGTTTCACTTCTGGAACCTCGTCTGACTCAGATGAGCTTTCAACATCTGAAGATGTGCTCTCATGAATGTCTGGAGCAACCGCAATGGTGTCGCTCTCTTCGTCCGAATTGCCCTCGAAGCCAATCGAGCTTCCCTCGCTGGTAGACTGCACATCACTTTCAACAGGGCTTTGAACGGCAGCTCGTGGCTTCTGTTGCTTTGCAGACTTTCGAGGAGCAGATCTTTGAATTGATTTATCTTCAGATTCATCCTCGGAAGCATCGACGGAAATGGCCGCATCCACGGTTTCACCGAGCGCTTGCTTTGCTGCATATCTCAGTACGTCGCTATGAGCTCTGCTCCGCTCTCGCTCATGCGCTTTCTTCAATTCTTTCTCCAGATTCAACAATCCGGGTGGTACCGTTAGCTTTGCCAGTCTAATCTCGATCTCCAGGGCACGCTGTGCCGCCTCAATTTCGAAGTGAAAATCAAGGCCATAATGAATTAGCTGCGCTAAGTAAAAGTCATATGGCTGCGGTGGAGGTGGGGTAGGCTGACGTGACGAGATATTACCGGCGCGGGTCAGTCGGAGTTGAGGCATGAGAAGCGATTTGAGATGTGACACAGATGCGCGAGGATGGTACGCTCTACGGGTGCCGTTTGGGATGATGACAGTGAAGGCGTCGTCATGCCAGATGAAGCGCTCTCGCTGGGAGAAGGAATCCATAAGTCTCATTGTTCGAGCCATGATGGCGACAGGCCACGAAAATGGGTCAGAGAGAAGGTTGAGTGTGGGGATAGAGTGTGGTGGGTTGGAGGTTGGAGGTCAGTCATAAAATGGGTGGAGGGAGTACGAAGTCTGGGTAAGAGCAAGCTGAGAGAATGGTTGAAGTTTGGCGAGCGTGCTTAACTAGAAAGAAAGAGAATAGTGCAGCACCATGCAGGGAGAAATTGAACAGGCAGCCCTTGCTGCATAGTTGAGATGAGTGAATGAATTGAGGAATGCTGTTGTAACACAGGGAACTTGAGAGAAGACAGTAGACAGTAACAGCAGTAGTTAAACACCGTCAGAAGAGCAAACTTTTAGGAGCTCTTTCTTGTTGAGAATCTTCGCCTGCCAGTTAGATTCCAATCAGAACATCAGTTGTGAAAATGGCTGTCTGTTATAGCTTCTAAAGCGTGCTATTGAATGGTCGAATTTTGAGAGACGTGATCTATAGATTTAAATCATAACAAAAGGTGGACTCCCGGGACTCGACCCGGGCTCCGAGACAATCATCAAGTCCACCTTTGTCCTCCGTATTTGACCTTCTAATTCCCTTCTTTACTCTGCACGATGGAAGCCATCCCTTTGAAGCATCCTTGCTGCGTAGTTCGTAACGCTGAGTTGGATGGAGAGATGTATGACTACAGCAGAAGTGTTCTACTAAATGCACTTCTTACCCAACTCTTTCTCTATCTACTAATCCAGGTGTTGCTTTGACCATATCTACATCTGTTCCGGGCTGTTTTTGAGATCTCATCTGACGTTCTGATGCTGCCTACATGATACTCAGGGAGGCAAACGGCGTGCCCGCATTTGTTTGCTGTCATCTTCGCTGACTCGCGGGGATACCCCGATCAACGGGTAGCTGCAGATGAAGTTTCAGCCTGGAAGAGATCAAAGTGAGAGCTCCTTTTTGGGCCAATACCAAAAGGCATTTCACATCTCAAAGTGGCCTCAAAACCCATGAACGAAATGAAGGCATATCCCTTAATAGACATCCAATTTCAAGAGATGGCGTATCGATCCAGCTTGATGGTCCAAAAGTCGTACGGCTGCAGCAATACCTCAATCCTAGTGGGATCGACATTCTTGGAAGTAGGATCACAGAACGACGGGGTAATGAATAGATTGTCTCCTGTTTTAGAGTGGCTTGATGGATAGGAGACAGACCAGTCTTTCAGGGGCAGGCCGCGTTGAGATTCGTGAGAATAGACAACGGCTGTGAGTTGCCAGTCTTGCGAGATCCCCGGCCTCAGAGGTCAAAGCTGGGGGTGTCGCCCTCTTTGTCGCCCTCGTGTGTTAGGTTCATGACTATATTCTGATGAATGAGTGTATGGTGAAGCTGTTGTCGGAATCGTTGTGGCGAGGTACATAATTGTCGTAGTAGCACTGGCTACTGCGATTTCGCTTTTAGCCCAGCAGATTAGCTCCATCAGAAGCTATCTACGTAAACTAGCAAGGAAGAAGGAAATGGGCCTATGCTGAGTAAGCCGCCAAGGAGGACCTACCACATAATTTTACGCTAGTTGTTGTGCAACTCAATCAGCTGTCCGAAGACTTTCCGATTGACAACATCGTCTTCCACATCAACCCGTACTGGCAGGACATTGAGCACTCTATCTAACCTGTAATAGGCGATGGGATGGTGGTGGAGCTCTAGCACCTCGAAGGAGACGCCATCTACCTCTTCTATCTTGCCCATTCCCACAGACGATGAAGTACGCCCTTCACCAACACCGGCACCCACCACCGAACCCATTTCGAAACCCGAATTCAGGAGAGCCTTGACACGCGACGAGCAAAGCGAACAAGAATTGACCGCATGGCTCAAGCAGATAGAGTCCGAATTCAAGCAGTTCCCAACGCCGAAAGACGTCTCTAAGAAGACAGCACCAAAACCAGGCGCCGACATCTCCCCCGACTCCCTCTACCCCATCGAAATCTCCTGCCGCTCCGCCTTCGACTACGCCTTCTTCTGCCAATCCTTCGGCGGCCAATTCGTCAACGTCTACCGCTACGGCACCTTTCGCTCCTGCTCAAACCACTGGCAGGATTTCTGGCTGTGCATGCGGACCCGGCAGTGGCAGAAGGAGGATCGCGAGAGGGCGATTGCGGATCATTATAGGAAGAAGGCGGTTAAATACAAGCAGGGGCCTAGCAGTGAGGATGTGTGGGAGATGAGGACGGAGCCGGTCAAGGATGCTTTTCAGGGGGATCTAGAGGCGTTGGAGAGGGAGGTCGCGGAGTGGAGGAGGCAGAATCCGGGGTCGAAGGAGCCTTGGGAGCGGTGAGGAATGGGTGAAGTCTAGAACAAATAGGATGGGCAGCAATGTTCCGATCCATCATTTCCTGCCCTACCAAGAACCTCAATTGGGGCGTACAGTCCAGCCGAATCCGACAGGCTGTAGCACGTCCGACCCCTACCTTCCTCCCTCCTTTGCGGGGTCTCGACTCAACCCCAGTAAGACGTGACTCTTCTTCGGCAACGTATTGGCTGTTGATGCGTACCGGGCAACATCCAGCCCCTGGACAAAAAGCTCGCACTGGTTTCCGACTCCACTAGGCAGAGAAGAGAGCGGGAGACTGACAAGATGGTTACAAGAGGAGAGAGCGGGAGACTGACAAGGTGGTTGCGGAAGAGTGTCCTTGGCACGTGCACAGTATGATGGGCAGTTCTAGATCATCATGAAGTTGAGCCAGATCGAGCTCTGATCTTTGCACCAGCTCACAGGTTATGCAAGCTGGCTAAGAAGGCGGTATGGGGACTGTCCGTGGGAGAATCTCTATCCTCAACATACCTCGCACCATTTCAGGCTCTGTTCTGCAAACGTCTGACATCTGACTATCTGGACGGTAGCACTGCTGGACGTCTCGCAATGCCAAGCTTCAGCACAATGAGCCCCTGAATAGACCACACCAGATGAGAAAACCACGTCTTTGTTAGGCCACCTCATCCTGCTCATTGAACTGGTATGGTAGTCGTGACGCTCTTGGTGTTCAGCGGGGGTGCAATCCGCAGACTGAGTCAATAACCGAATGGAACAGATCTCAAGCCGATTTCGTCATCGGCTATTTCCAAAATTATCGAAGCGAAGAAATCCAAATATCTAATTGCCGAAGATGGGCGGAGATTACTCCTGCTCAAGCCGGATACAGAATGGAGAAACATTTTCTTGGTCATTCCTTGCTCACCCCGTGTGTCTCCATCTCACGTCCACCAACACTGGTGGTGAGATGATGTCCTTCAGACTGTCCAGCGTTCTTGCTTCCAGCCCTTCTGCTTGTTTTGCTTCTGTAGTATAAGCCAAAGTTCGATGAAAATGGCATTGACCCTGTGGGGATGTCAGCAAGAAAGAGTCGCGCCTTGTGAGCGAAGATGTTGCGGGAGCCTTCCGATCACATACATGTCCTTCACCACGGCATGAGGAAGTAGTCGAATCGAGAATCGTCTTCAGCAACGGCACGCAAAAGCAAACGCCTTTTGCTAGTCAATTTCTCGTGCTTGGGAATCGGTCTAATAGGGCGAGAAGGCCCTTATGTTCTTTGACCACGTATGACTATGCAGCCGAGCCGTCTGACTGGCAGCTGCAGGACACGACCAGTGATTAACGCATTCCACGATCTTCCATCCTTTAGAGCAGCAATACCATGTACTGCGAATCCTCAATGGGATTGTGGTAGTAGGCCTCCATTGGAACGAATCCGAACTTCTTGTACAGGGAGATAGCCTGGGTCATGCATGCCAGTGTGTCAAGTCTCATCTCACGGTAGCCAAGGCGTCGTGCTATGTCAATCACACCTTTCACCAGAGCTTGCCCGACACCAGTTCCCCGGCCAGCTGGTGTGACGAACAACCGCTTCATTTCACAACAGCCTTCTGATTCCAGTGGCCGGAGACCAACGCACGCGATTGGCATGCCATTCGAGTCACGCGCTAATAACAACTCTCCTGTAGGTGGAGCGTATCTGCCAGGCATATGAGCGAATTCTGCGTCGTAGTTCTGGAAGGTAAGGTCAATCCCCAGGGACTCCGTGTAAGCAGTGAATAGTCGTTTCGCGGCCTCGATGTCTTTGGCAGATCGGGCTGGATATATCTCGCACCCCATTTCACCGTCCATGTCGATATGAAAGCAAGGGAGTTAAGGCAGTGCCAAAGGTTTTGAGCCTCACCAAAATGAAAGGCCAGGAGGGGAGGAGTTTGGTGACTACTTAGCCAAGAACTTCAACCGGACCTCGGAAGAATATCTAGGAGAGTGATTCTACCAATTGACATCTCAACCCGATCGAGGCCGCTCTCTCCTTTGCAACTCTTCCGCGCCATTGTTTCTTCTTCTTCTTCTTCCAAATCTCACACATGAAATATCATATGCGCTGGTCGCTGCAAGCATTTAATCTGACTTTAACAAAACCCGTCTCTCAGCGTTCACCAGCATTTGTGCGACCTCGTCTTGCATATTCCTGTCTCTCGCACCATGGTATCTGTACCATTAGATCCTGCTAGACGGAAGAGTGTCTTGCGGGTGCTATTCATATCATTACTTCTCGATCTTGTAAGACCGCCTCCATCTTTTCCAGATACCTGCTCACCTCAATCCAGATATCATTCACTTTCATCCTTCCTCTCTTTCCATCCCTGCTGTCATTCTACCGAGCCCTCGATACTCGTCCGACATCGCTCCTGAATCGAATAATACACTATCTCAATGCCTACAAACAATCCTTCTCCATTCCCATCAACTCGAAATACGACATCGTCCTTCTCGGTGGTGCACTCGGCTCTCTTTTCTCCCTCCTCCAAGCTATTGCATCTCCCATCATCGGCCGCGCCTCGGACAAGTATGGCCGGAGAACGGCTCTTCTTTGGACCATGGCAGGCAATATTGCGAGTGTCGCCTTATGGTGCGCGGCAACGGACTTTCGTACCTTCTTGCTGAGCAGGGTGGTGGGCGGCCTTAGCGAAGGAAACGTACAATTGGCGACGGCCATAGCAGCGGACATCAGTGACGATAGTCAAAGAGGCTCGACCATGGCCTTGGTGGGCGCATGCTTCAGCATAGCTTTTACCTTCGGACCCGCACTTGGGGCAGCTCTGGCCAATATCACCTTGGTGGCTGCCAATCCCTTCGCAACCGCGGCCGGCTTCTCTTTGCTCCTCATTCTGATCGAAACATTGTACCTATACCTCTACCTTCCCGAAACTCGACCGCCGAAATCTGTTCCTATGATACCTCATGCAAAACAAAACGGCTCAACGTCCAAACACCCACTCCCGTCCACCACCTCTCCGAACTCGTCAACAACCCACCGAACCAATCACCCGGTTCTCTTAAACCTAACCCACTTCCTCTTCCTCCTCCCCTTCTCCGGCCTCGAATTCTCTCTCCCATTCCTTCTAACCACAACCCTCCAACCCAACCACCCCTCGCCCTCAAAGCTCAACGGCCGCCTCCTCGGCCTCATCGGCCTCATCGCCTCCGTCCTCCAAGGCAGCATCGTCCGGCGTCTACCCGCCGTCTTCATCGTCCGGACAGGTATCTGCAGTTGCGCAGCTGCATTCTTCCTCCTTGCTCGCACCACTTCATCTACAGGCCTGTATACTGCAGGCGCATTACTGGCAGTCACAAGCGCGACTGTCGTCACCGGCCTCAACAGTCTTGGCAGCTTCGAAGCAGGGGAGGCGGATAGAGGGAGGACCCTCGGTGCGCTGAGGAGCTGGGGACAGTTTGGTAGGGCTCTAGGCCCGGTAGTATTTTGTAGTTTGTTTTGGTGGGCCGGGAGAGAGATTGCTTACACAGTTGGCGGATGTTGTATGTTGGGCGTGGCCGGACTGGTTTTCGGTGTGTTGAAGGCAACATCGCCGGCTGCGTCGTCGTTCACGAACGAGAAGGCAACTGAGAAGACGGGCAAAACAGGATGAGAATGTGGGGGAAAGGGAAGGCTGCGGCATCGTCGCGTCCCCAGACAAAACACTTATCACCACATGGAGAGCATGGATCAAAGCAGGTGGTAGATGAACCAACAGCAACAACGAAAAAGACTGTCGATGTTCCCTCATGATATCCCCCTCGGACATACATAAAGTTGCAAGAAAAGCAGCTCCCCATATCCTCGCACTTTGGTAGAAACAACAGACAACCACACCTCAAAATACTTCAACCATTCGTCCGGCAACGCTGCCTTCTAGAAGACAGGATGTGATCTAACGACGTGTGGGAACATGGTCCAAAATAAAGATCCTGGTACAGAATCGTTCCATTCCATTCCATTCCGCACTCGATTCCTTCACTATATATGGATACACAACTCTGGCTGAGCTCAGCTCACGTAACGACTTAATCATGTGTGTCTTGACATTAATCGATCCAAACCCACCAACTAACTAGTTCCAAGAGCACAGTGGGCTGGGTGATGCAGGGGAAACGAATTTCGAACAAGAGGCGCTCGTGATCCCTTGCCACTTTTATCTTCCGGCATCTGCCGTGTCTCTAATCTATATATTTGTCTTTACCCCCCGATCATGACGACAGCAATATTATCATGCGACCCTCTGTGATCATCACGCCGCTTTATCCGCCCGTCTCCAAGCCATATTAGCTGTTCTTAGGGTCAAGGGCCGGGGAGATGGAAAAGGCACAGGGGAGACAGAGCAGTAGAGTGTTGACAATGAGATGGAACTGAGCGTAGAGCAACTATCTAGAATGGGATAGTGGAAGGGTCTTTATATCCTTCCACAATTTCTAAACTTATCAATTAATAAATAGATATATAATAAAACTTATAGAGATGCAGATCTCTCTTTCTAATATATTATATAATAAGATAACAAAATTATATGCGCATCTCTATTTGATGTGCAGTATAATAGAATAATGAAGGCTGATATATC
>JAABUK010005187.1_pt1 | contig 20548 bp, 24 predicted proteins | sample 5559141 | NCBI WGS metagenome assembly JAABUK01 (sample SAMN10711869, study PRJNA513367) | rock metagenome | isolation source: Antarctica rocks | place: Antarctica: Victoria Land, Pudding Butte nord | collected 2016-01-03 | reverse complement strand
AAAACTCTCTTTGATTTCTTCTGTATTCTTAATATTCTAGTTATAGCTATCTCTATTGATCAAACATTCTATTCAGCTACGCACTATCTCGCTGCAGTGTGATTAGATTCTAGACATGATCTCAACATCATGTGATTATCTTTGAATGTCAAATCAAATTCAAAGAGTTTCAAGACAGATTTAGCAGAAAACTTTTTATATGATTAAAGTGAGAATGAAAAGATTGAGACTAGTAAATAAGATGATATGTATACAGATTTCTGAGCATAACTTAGCTCAGAAACTAAACTTTTCTTGCAAACAGCAAGACTTCTTCATCTATATTGATGATGTCATTGTTGTAAATGTTCATGATATGCAGAGTGAAAAGCTTCTTATTTGAGCATTCTTTAGTGATTTTGCTCAAATGTTGCAACTTGCAATAGTAGCACAGCTTTCACTTGTTGCAAATTTTCTTAATCTCAGAAATGATCAAAGTCTTATCTTGAATGATAATAATGACGAAGTTTAAATTCATTGACTCATCAAGAAATGAAAGAAAGAAAGATGAAGATATTTTTGAAACAACAGTTACAGAAATGATGATCTTTGAATTTAAAAAGTTACTAGTCAATGCAAAAACATTCTTAACTTTGATGAATAAGACAATGATGAATATGAAGTGAGATTAATGATGCTTAAGCTGCTGAAGCTCTTCGTCAATGTCAAAGAATGCTTGAACTCATTGATGAAAGATGAATGATTGAATTTCATTAAGATTTCGTCAGAAGAAAATGATGACTTGAGTGAAATAATTGACATTACGCTTCAAACAGTCAATCAATGAGAAATTTTTCATCAAAGAATATTCTTTCTTTTAATAGAAAAGATTGTAGTAGTTGACAAAGCTATTCATGTCTTACTTCAAAGTTTCACGAAGATATAAATGAGCATCTTTTGTCTTGAAATAATTGTCACAGCAATGACATAATTTGTGTTATCAATCTGCAAAGATGAAAATGATACAGAAATCATTGACTCAATATTGATTCATTAGATTGTGAATCTTCTTATTTATGATGAGTCGTGACTCGACATAAACAATCTTGACTCGATGAAAGAAATAATGATCATCGTTCATGTTCATGCGCTGTATCAGACTCTGCTTTCATGCATTCAATTGATTTTTGTTTCTCTCATACTCAGATATGTCAAGAAGCTTCTTGAATTTAAAAGTAATGAAGACAGCAACAAAGTTTGCAGAGAGATGAATGATAAGAAAAGATTGATTGTTCAAGATTTGTGCAATGATCTGAGTTATTGTTGCAAGAAACTGAGAATTCAATTTTATATAAATTGAAGAACTGAGAATAATGAATGAGAATGAAATGATAACATTATGTTATCAAACTTGATTTTGAAGCTCTTGCATTGCATGAAAGATCTTAACTAAATTTTCAATCATACTTTGAGTGAACTGTTCAACAGCATGCTCATCATTGATTAAAAGATTGTAAGATAACTTCATTTGAGCGAAAGAATAACTAGATAAAATTTCAATGTATGAAAACATTGCAGAAAGTGTAGATCTTTCATAATGTCAGAAACTGAGCTAGATTAAAGATACTATTAATATAAAAGACTGATATTATTATTATTTTGATAAAATCTAGATACAAAACAATACATCAAATAATGTATAAGATGAAAGACAAAGAATGAAAGAAAAGAACGAAAGCTCAACTTTTATATACATGAATTGAGTAGAATCAAGACTAAACAGTAGTTTTATTGACTTAAGATTGCAGAAGTTCATGCATACAACTGAGATAATTGAAACAGAATTGCTGAAACTAGATTAAAATGATGATGACTAGATTAATGACTTGATTCATTGAACTGTGAAACAGATTCAATGAATCAAGATTATTTAAAATATCAATGATTTATGTTTTAAATTGAGTTGATGATCTGACATCATGACAAGAATCAATGCTGTCATGAAGCATTATCTTCAAATCTTCATCAACTACATGCAAAATGACTGAACTAAGTAACTTTCTGAAGTTAAATTTGTTATCAATAATGCATCTTTATTAATCACTTTAACATCACTCTTCTTGATTAATTTAAGTCAGAACTTATGTTTAAACTTTGAGCTTTTTGAGTCTTTGCTTGAAAATCTTATGTCTCAAGCTTAAGACAAGTTAATCAATGTCAAAAAGTTCATCAAGAAGATGAAAAAACTAACTAAACATTTATGTGATAAAATGCTTATAACTCAGATCATTTATGAGTTCAATGTTAATTACTTTTGTCGTTCTTGTTTTAAATACTTTGTTGAAGATGAAGTTTAACTGATGTTAAAATCATGTCTAGAAACTAATCAGAGTGCATGCGTGACTAGAATGTTTAATCTATAAAGATAGTTATAACTAAGACTTTAAGAATACAGAAGAAAAAAGATATAAAAGACAAGAAGAACACGCTCTATATAATAGTTACTCAGATTTGACGCTAGTTTCAAAGAAAACATGTTGAAACACAAGAAAGATGTTTATTTGAAAGATGTTTGTAACACAAAGAAATGTATTTGTCATAGACATCTGTTAACTACTTGTAACACAAAGAAGTGTGTTTGTTTAAAAGACAATAAAAGTTGATTAAAAGATGCTAGAAAAGAAAAAAGATGTTAAGTCATATCTGAATCAAATCTGAGTCAAATCTGAGTCAGCTTTCAACTAAATCATTGACTAGCTTTAATCAATACGCAGTGAACTTGCTAGCATTCACTGTGAATTGATTAGAGTTTGATCTTTGACACATTCATAACAACTGAATGCTTGCAATCTCAGCATCATTCATTTTATTATTAAGTTAAATGATCATAATGTTGATTTCTTCAAGATTAAGCATATCTTCAAGAATAATTTTCTGATCATTGAGTTAAATCTTTTAATATTCATTATTGAAAAAGTAGAGCAAACAGTATCACATATGATGAAATCTATCTAGATTGTGAAGAAAAGTCACAGACTGCTCTATTTATATACTGTCACGCATGACAAAGTTGCAACACATGACTTTACTTCTGACGCTAGTTTAAAGAAAGCTGCTAGAAACAAGCTTGACTGAATTCAGACTGAATTCAAAGCTATCACAATAAGCTGCTAGAAACAAGTCTGTCATTGCACTTCTCAACACTCTCACTTGATGTTTGCAAGTTTCTCAGCTTTCACTGCTTTTTAATCTCAGTTGTTCAATGAATCTTTTGAAGTTCTGTTGAGATAGTGACTTAATCAATTCGTCTGCTATCATATTTTGACTAGAAACGAAGTTCATTGAAATCTGATTCTTCTTGTGCAGATTTTGAATGTGATGATAAGTGATGTCAATGTGCTTTGATTTTTCGTGAATATGAGCATTCTTAACCAGCATAAAAGATGCTTGATTATCTTTCTTGAGCTGTGTGAGTGAGACAGATTAATGAGTAATCTTCTCAAGAATATCAACGTGACTGTGATTGATGCTCAGATACTTTGTCAGATTCATGTTCTTGAGCACTTGACTGATTCATAAATTTTTCTTGACGCAGATTGATAAAGTCATGTACTCTGTCTTGATGATTGATGTGACAACGAACTTTTGCTTTCAACTCATTCAGAAGACTGATTCTTCATTAAGCATGTAGATGTAAATGAGAATCGACTTGCAATTTAGTCTGTTTGAAATGTAGTCTGAGTCAGAGTATTCTACTAACTTCATGCTTTCACTGACTTTGTACATGATGTTTAAATCAATGATAAAATGAACGTATTGCATCAACTTTTTCAAAGCATGTTCATGATGTTTTGCAAAATCATTAAGATATTGACTTAGTCGATTGAGAGCAAAAGCAATGTTGAGACGAATGTGAATTGCAACATACATGAGACTTTCAATGACTTGTTGATACTCATGCTGATTGATTCTCACATCTTTAAGTTCAGCTGAGCAAAAAGCATCATATTCATTCATTGAAAGATTTGTTGTCTTGTGCTTGTCTTGTCTCATGTTGAGTCTTTTAAGAACATCATGAAGATAATGAGTTTAATTCATTCGTAAGATTCATGTCTTTCTGTTGCAAGTGATTTGAATGTCAAGAATCTTCTTCATTTTTCTCAGATTCTTGACTTTGAAAACACATTGAAACTCATGCTTAAATCATTTAATGTTGCTCAATGATTTGAAGATGATGACTATGTTATCAATGTATAGTAGCAACATGATTTCTTTTGACTCATGAATCAAAAGACATGAGTCTGCAGCGCATTGAGCAAAGTTGAGTTCAGACAGCGTTGTTACACAACAATCATGTCAGTTTCATGCAGCTTGCTTGAGATCATAAAGACTTTGAAGAACTTTCAAAGCACAGTTGAGTTTGACTTTCACTTCTGACAAAAAGAACATGTAAATGATTTCTTTGAGAAACGATTCAGTAAACGCATTGTTTACATTGATTTAATGAAGTTCAAGATTCTTCATTGTTGCAATGATTAAAAAGACTTGCAGAGTGTCAAACTTGATGATTGACGTGAAAGTATTCTCATAGTCAACTTCATGAATTTGAGAGAAATCTCTGACTATCAATCTTGTCTTCAGTTTGTCAAGAAAATCATTGACGTGCATCTTTGACTTGAAGACTCATTTGCTTGTCATGATGTTAATCTTTTTGAGCGACACTTCTTCTTATCAGATTTCATTGATGACTAACGTCACAAGTTTTACATTGATCACTTCTTTTCAAAGTTCTTTTCAAACTGAGTTCTGCATTGCATCTTTGTAAATGTTCAACGTGAGAATTCTTATTGCTTTAGAAGAGTCAGATTCATCAACATTGAATAATGTTTATGACATGCTTGTATCAGAATTGCTCTCATCATCATTAACTTTCTCTGTGATGAATCAAATCATCATAGCTTGTAAAATCTTGAATGCACATTCTTTCAGTTATTGATCTTCATTGTCTCTTTTTCTTTTTGAAATGACTACATGCAGAAATGTTTGAGCTGCTGACTTAAACATGCTTAATGCAAAGACTTTTTGAGTGATCTGAACATTCATGTGAGCTTTGCGCTCATCTGATGTATGTGACGTGATCTTAGAATTGAGTGCATTCAAGTTAATCACGATAATCTTCAGTACATCAATTGATTCAAATGAAACATCAATCATGAAAGCATCAAATTTTAAAACGTTAGTTGAAACGTTATTCTTTGATGATCTTTTCACAGATCTTCGCTCTGAAAGAACATTGAATGTTTGTTTGCAAAGTTGCAAGTTCATGTTTTTACTCTTTTCATCTTCAGCGAACTTGACAGCATGACTCTTGATGACTTGATCAAGATCTGAGACTCAAAGACAATATTGCTTGTCAATATTTTTCATATATTTCATGAAGACGTTGAATCTGTCTCTGTTCATGAATTTGTCTCATCTGTCTTCGATTGACAATGACTTGAGATCAACGTATGAGTAACATTTGCATTCTCATACTTGTACATGATCAATTGAGAGCTTGATCTCAATGAATGTCTTCTTTGAAATCATGAGAGCTTCGTCAATCAAAAGTCTTGTGATGATTCAATTTTGCAAATAAACATCTGTCTTTGCAGTTTCTGTTCAGAACTCAATGAGAAGTTCAGCATTCTTGATCATGATTTGCATCAAGTTTTCTGTGATGCATATGATTCTTTCGACTACTTCATTTTGAATCAACATGTGTGAAACAGTGTATTAAAAGACAATGTCAACTGATAAACATCAATCATTCAAGATGACTTTAAGTTTTGTGACGTTGTCACTGCGTACTGAGAGAAGTTTGACATTGCTGTGAAGCTCTACACTGAGTTTTCATTTTCGCAAAGCATCTGATGCATTGAATCATTGCTTCAAAGAAATGCATCAAGTCTTTCTGAAGTGATTGTTAACTATCTTTAGAAAGTACGACTCGCTATTGAGAAATGATGATAGTGATTCACAGATGTTTATGAAAATGAAAGTCAAGATACTTGTCTTTCAATCACTGACATTGTGTTCTCATTTGTTAATGAACTTAATAAACGCACATATTTCACACACATTCTTATGACTGTTGTTGATAAAAATAGGTTTTTTCAAAGTGATGATCTTATGAAGTTGATGAAGCTTTGCTGATTCAAGATAAGTGAAACGATGATGTCACAACTTGTACAACTTGAAGCTTTTGTCATTTGCAAAACTAAGTTGATCATGATCAACTTCGATCTCGTTCTCATGATGAATTACATTAGTATGAGACGTGAAGTGATTTAGATTCATTGAATCGTCGAGATTCATTGAACTGTGCATTGCTGAAAATGCTGATGAGACGTCATGCTGCATAGCTGATAGTAATGCAAATTCATCAAGATCATTTGCAATTCTCTTTACTATGTAAATGTTTTCACATTCTAAAGTTTCAATCATTTGCTTTTCTTGCTTATCGTGCATATACAGATCTTTATTGTCAAAACTTTCTTGCAGATCTTTCTCACACATTCTTCTTTCAAAAAGAAGATTCATTTCAAGCTTAGAAACATGAAGAACAGAAAACAATTTAACTGAGTTTTCATGATGATCTTACATGATTGCTGTGTCACAGTGATTGACATACAATTTTCTTTCTTCAACTTTGATGATGCATCTCTTAATGCAAACTAGAAAATCACTAAAAAGTTGAAGTTGATCAATCATGTGTAAGAAGACATCAGAATCTGCAACTCAGTTGAATTCAGAAATCTTATTGACAATGTTCTTTGACAGAGTTGCAATATTTTCACTCTTCTTGTTCTCATCTTTCTCATTGTTATCAAAGATTTCAAAGTCGTCGCTTTTCACGTTGTAAACTCTGTGTTTCTTGTGCTTATTCTTCAGAAGCTCAGTGAGAGTTTGAAGATCATCAGCGCTTTTGTGCTTTGTTTTGTCTTTGTCTTTGCGTTTCTTCACAAGCTTTTGAGCTGCAGACAGATGAGAGCAATCAACTAGATGATGTTCATCTTTACAGAGAAAACATTTTAAAGATTGTTGCAACTGACAACAATGCAATTGATTGCTGTTGAAGCTTAAAAGACTTTTGCAATGATGATTGATTTTGCGTTTGTTCTGCTCATGATCAGTGCGCTTGCGTTTATTTCTTCGCTTGATTCATAGTGCAGTCTTTGTTGTTTTCAATTATGCTTTCTTCTCTTGTAGCTTTTGAAGTTTCTTCTTGACATCTGACTTATTTTGCGCATCAATGACATCTCAAATGACTGTGTATTCATCTGACAGCAATTGAAGTAAGACTTGAAAGTGACGTTCTGACTTGAATAAATTGCTCATGTCTTTCTGTGTTGCAACAATCTTTCAAGTCAACTTGATGAGATGTGTTCATGTCTTTTCAATGAAGATATTCGTCGACATTCTGTAGTTAATGAAGTTCATCAGATATTGTCTCTCAGTGATTTGTAACTTCTCTTTGTATTTATAACTCAGAGCATTTCAAATCTTTTTTGCTGATGTCTTGTTTGCAATGTGTTCTTGATTGTCGATGATGATGCAGATGATCAGTCAGTAATGAGCTTTTGCGTTGATCTTTTGACTTTCAAAGTCGAGAGATTGAATTTCGCTGATGATGCTGATGATGCTGTCGAGTGTGTTCAAGTCAGACTTGTCTTCAATAATGAATCACAAGTCTTTCTCAATGAGTCATCTCTTCATGAGAGAAAATCATTGATTGCAGTTCTTGTAAGTAAGAATGAGAACAGATTGTCATTTGACAAAGAAGTCATCAAAGTTCATGATGTGCAATGTAAACTCAGCTTGTTGTTAGAATCAAAGAAGAAAAATAAAGATATTAGATAAATTGACGAGTGAAGTGAAAAGAATTTAATCTTGTCAATGATGATGAAAGTTTATGCATTCTTTGACGCGATCAAGTGTGTTTATTTTTTCGCTCTCTTGAAAACTCGTAGTAGACTGTTGACTTGATGTGAGTGCTTATTTACCTTCTTGTGAGATGCGTAGTAAGCTGTCGAATTTCACTGAACTTCTTTAAGTCAATGTACTTATTTGTCTTCTTATGAGATGCATAGTAAGCGATCGCTGATTGCTCATTTGAATAGATTTTGTATTGAGTTGTTGAGTTTCAAATGCTTAAAGTGTTTCAATCTAATTACGTTGAAAGCTTTTTGCTAATCAAGCTCATAATTTATTAAAAGAGTAGAATGAACAGTATCACATATGATGAAATCTATCTAGATTATGAAGAGAAGTCACAGACTGCTCTATTTATATACTGTCACGTATGACAAAGTCGCGATACACAACTTTACTTCTGATGCTAGTTTAAAGAAAGCTGCTAGAAACAAGTCTGACTAAATTCAGACTGAATTCAAAGTTATCACAATAAGCTGCTAGAAACCAGTCTATCATTGCACTTCTCAACATTCATGAAGATTCATTCAATCTTTCATGTCATTCTTTTGAATCATATTACAAGTGATTTTCTTTCAAGTCAACATCAGAAATCTTGAAAATTCATTATTATCAAGAATGACAAAAGATTCTGATATGTAAACAGCATACTAAACTTTAAGCATAATAAATGTTATAATTTATTTCTGCTTAAGTATTACATTGATTGAAAAGATCACTTTTCTACTTGAAAGTCTTTTCATCTTCTGAATAATTGTAAGTAAATACTTAATGAATATCATCTCATCAACTCTGTCGTTGAAGAATCACATGTACTATCATGTGTGATATCTCAATATCAATGTCAAGAACTTTAAGTTCAATCTTCATCATCTCAATTCAACTTAAATTTGACTCAGATCTTGTTTAAATTTAACTTAAACATCTTGTTTAAATTTGACTTAAATGTGACTTAAATGTATTTTAATCTCATTTATACATCATCATATTAAATTGCATTTTGTCTTTTTCTTACTCAGATCTGACTCAGATTTTGTTTAAATTTGACTCAAACATTTTGTTTAAATTTGATTTAAATGTGATTTAAATGTGTTTCAGTTTTGTTTATACATCATCATGTTAAAATGTGTTTCATCTCATTTCATCTTTCAGATCTTGTCAAGATTTAACTTAAACATCTTACTTAAATCTGATTCAGATGTAACTCAGATTTATTTTAGTTTTATCTGTGCTTCATCACATTAAAATGCATTCACATTAATTCTTATTTCATTTCAATCTTTATTTTTAATTCTTTCTCATTTCATCTTGTTTCTTCTCATCATTTTGCAGAAGTTCAGTCTTGAAGAGAAAAGCTACTATCATGATGTCAGATCATTAATTTAATTTAGAACATAAATCATTGATATTTTAAATAATCTTGATTCATTGAATCTGTTTTGCAATTCAATGAATCAAGTCATTAATTTAGTCATCATTGACTGATAATAAGATTCATCTGTACGTGATGTTAATTATGAATCTTTTGATTCTATTCTGTGTTTGAATAGAAGTCAGAAGAGTCAAGAGATCTCAATTCAACGTAATTTGAATGATGTTAAAACGTTGCATGAGCAGAAAAGTTGATTGTGCAGAGTTTTCATCTACGCGACAGCATTTCTTCTAACAGTCACAATCAATCTACGAAGAAAATTAATGACATGTTGATGTCAGTAAGAAAGAGAAAGATATTTAGTGAAAAAGTTGATCTCAGTATGAGAGTCATGACTACAAGTGATTGAAGAATTTGCAACTCATCAATTGCGTCAATATATTGAAACGTCTTCATTACATCAACAGTGTCATCAAGTAATTGATGAAAAGATATCAGATAGAATAGTTAATCTCAGTCTGAGAGTCATGACTACAATGCTTGAAGAAGTAGTGACTCGTTGATCATGCTGATATACTGAGAAGACTTGAGCTCATCTTCTTTACTTGATGTCAAGTCATATATCTATCTACATGAAAAATTGAGAGCGCAGAAGAACGATCAGAACACATTCTTCTCTATCAATCAGAGTCAAATCATTTAACAATTGTGATTGCACGTCTATACTAACAATTCATTCAACGTCTACGTGACATAAGTCAAATCAAGAGAAGGAAAGAATTATTCAGTACAATCACACTCTATCTTCTCATCGTGTGCATCTCTCTTTCATCATATATTTCTCTGCTCAATGAATGACAATCATTGAGTGAGAGAACACAGCTATCGACTACAATCATGAGCATCATAGATGCAAAGAAAACGTCTTCATCTTCGAATCAAGAATCGAATCAAAACATCATTTGTAAAGAATACTATCTATGAAAAGCAGAGCAAGAACAATGCAACATAATCAAACAGCACAAACATTCTTACCAAGAATTTACTAAAGCATCATGCGCTGAATAGAAGCTATAGATTCAAACATGATACATAGTCTCAAAACTCACTGTCTTGACAACGTTGAAGTCATTGTATAGTTGACAAGCGATTTTATTTCTCATAAAGTTTTGTTCATTCATATAAATAGCATAGTTTCTCTCATGAGTTGAATCTAAATTGATGTCACAAGAGTGTATGAATTTAAATCAAAAAAATCTAGTCATCATCATTTTAATCTAGTTTCAGCAATTCTATTTTGATCATCTCAGTCATATGCATGAACTTCTGCAATCTTAAGTCAATAAAACTATTGTTTAGTCTTGATTCTGCTCAATTTATGTATATAAAAGTTGAGTTCTCATTCTTTTCTTTCACTTTTTATCTTTCATCTTATACATTATTTAATGTATTGTCTTGTATTTAAATTCTATCAAAGTAATAATAATATCAGTCTTTTATATTAATAGTATCTTTAGTTTAACTCAGTTTCTGACATTAAGCATGAATTGCAAACGTTTTGTCAGCAATATGCATGCATATTATAGTTAATTTCTTCTTTAATCACATTGATATATATTACTGTTCTTTCAAGTTATACAGATGATGTCTTCAACTAAAAATTGATTTTATCATCAAAACATTCAAGAGTCAAAACTCAGTGAAGAAATGAGATTCTTAAAGTTGACAATCATCATCATTGTATATCATATCTTGCAGATGCTCACTTCGCTTGTAAGACGTGCAACTCATTTATTTCGCGTTATTTGTAGAAATCTTTCTCATGCAGATTGATCATGTCTTGCAAAAATGTTCATCTGCTACACTTTTAATCAGACAGCGTAGTTCGATCAATTCTCTACTAATTCGCTTATGTTTCTCTTTTCTTAATAAAGTCTTTTCATCAATGTATCATTTATGTATAGAATGCTCATGTCTGAATGTTTATTAAATGATATTAATAAGATTCTTGAGTTTGCTTATGTTGAACTTAATGAGACTTATAAGTTGCTTATATCATAGTAACAGACATGCAGTTTTAACAAGATTTATATGTAGTTAACACGTAGATTTAAAGAATGTTCATGATTCAAGTTCTTTCTGCTAATCACTTTCAATAGATCAAATGCAAGAGTGTTCTGTCTCAGTTCTTGTCATCATGAATGTAGCAACAAGATATTGAATCGAATGATTTTCATAAGTAATTTTTCTCGTAGTTCTGCATTCTATTTAACTTTCTCATCTGCATGCAGATTGCTTGTAGCATGCACATTGAGATTATTAAGATTTGTAAGATCATGAAAACTCTGCATGTAATCAATGCACAGCACTTCATCATCAAGCAACATTTCAATGTTATTCAAACTTTTGATAATCTTTAGATTCTACTGTAGCTAAACAGTAAATTCATAGTCAGCATTGCATACAGATGAGTTTCATCGCTGATCATTACTTTATTTAAACATTCAAAGTTATTGAATCTTGTTTAATTAAACAATTACAAAAATTAGTAATTATAATCATCACAATAAAATAAAGACTTAAATAATAGTAAGTAGTAAAAAAATAATTAAAATTAAAATAGTTTAATTTGATTTGAATTCATACACTTTTGTGACATTGATTTAAATTCAATTCATGAGAAAAACTATGTTATGTATATCAAATAAACAAAACTTTCTGAGAAAGAAAATCACTTGTCAACTACATGATGATTTTACATCGTTGAAACAATAAAATTGATACTATGTTATCAATAATGAATCTATAGCTTCTATTCAGTATGTAATGCTTAAGTAAACTCTTGATGAAAGTATCTGTGCTGTTTGATTATGATGCATCGTCTTTGCTTTGCTCTTCATTGATGATATTTTATACAAATGATGTTTTAATTTAATTCTTGATTTGAAGATGAAAAATGTTTTCTTTGCATTCATGATGCTCATGATTATAATGTCAAAAACTGTGTTCTCTTGCTTAATGATTATCATTCATTGAGCAGAGAAATATGTGATGAAAGAGAGATGCACATGATGAGAAGATAAAGTATGATTGTATTAAATAATTCTATTTTGCTTTTGATTTAACTTATGTCATGTAAACGTTGAATAAATTGTTAGTATAAAAGTGCAATTGCAATCGTTCAATGCATAATTCTAATCAATAGTAAAGAATGCATTCTGATTGTTCTCATGAGCTCTTGATTTTTCACATAGATGTATGACTTAACATCAAGTAAAGAAGATGAGTTTAAGCTTTTTCAGTATATCAGCATGATCAACAAGTCACTACTTCTTCAAGTACTGTAATCATGACTCTCAGACTCATCATCTGAAACAACTATTTTATCTGATATCTTTTCATCAATTACTCAACAACATTATTGATGTTATGAAGACATTTTGATATCAACGCAGTTGACGAGTTGCAAATTCTTTGATCATAGATTGATCGTTGAGTTGAGTTTTGATATCAATCTTCTGATTCAACTCAAGTACTTGATATCAATCTTCTGACTTGACTCAAATACTCGATTTCAACATTCTGACTTAATCTGATATTGATCTTGAGTTGATACTCAATTCAAATTCTCAACTCGACTCATTAAGAAATCAAAAATGATGTCAAATGTCAAGATTTACTATTTTTGAATCTATTACATCATTATATTTGAAAGACTTACGTGAAACAAATGAATTTATTTCTCTTTTCATTGTTTGCATTATCTTGTTGCATTATCAATAAAATATATTGCAAGATGTCTGATTCTGATAAGATATACAAATTATCAAGATCTTCAATCGAGAAAGAATCTAATTTCTTGATCATTCATTCATTTACTTTCAGTAGTATTCATTCTAATGAATTTGCAAGTCAAGATTCATGAAACATCAATCAGAATTTCGTTGAAAAGAAATGAACTCTTCAAGAAGCGATGAATAGAATTCATCGTGATACTTCTCTTCTAATATTAAGAGAGAATAATCAGTATGTTGAGTGAAGTGCTGATATCAATGCTCAATTTCAACAATGATGATTACAAATGTCTGTTGACGAAAGTATCATCAACAAGACTCAAAGAAAGATAAATAATTCACTTTGAATTAAGAAGATTGAAGTGAATAAACAATTCAACATCTGAAACAACTTTATTCAAATGATCTTGATGTTGAAAGAATATTCTAAGATTTCATGCAAGAATTGTCTTAAAATTCTAGATCATTCTATGACTATTGATGAATCTAGTACGTTCAATATGATTAAGCATCTCAAGTCAAATGCTTGTCAGAAACGAAAACGACTCAACTTTCTTTCACAGCTTGAAATATCTTTTGATCATGTAAGTTCAATATGATAATGCAAATAGATAATGCAAAGTTGACGTATTTATAGAAGAAAAGTCATATCAACTTATCATCTCAATTCAATCAACAAAATTGAGAAAAGATATTGTGTCAGATCTTCATTGCATTGAATTTGTCTTTTCAAATCATCGAAAACAAGCATTTTTGACAGTTACTACAAATGCTTCGTTCAGAGATTACTCTTGTGCATTGCACTAAATTGTTAAACATGATTTTCTTGAAATATAATGAAATTCAAGCAAAGATAAAGCAAGATTTAAAAGAGTCACGACAGATTTTTATTGCATTAAATGCATGATTTAGTTCTTAAAAAGTCGCTTATCTGAGAGTTTTGATATATTGAATGAATGTTACATTTCAATATCATGAACATCTCATTGAATTTACATCTCTTCAAGTTGAGTATACTGATTATCATTTAATGCAAAAGCTGTTCAAGATTTTGAATACATACAACATCAAGAACAAGCTTTTCAACGTTGTTATTAATAATGCAAGCAACAATGACACTCTGAAGAAGAAGTTTGAAAGAGCGCTCAATTGACGTAACATTTCATGAAATAGAGCATAAAACTCAATATCTTGTATGACTCATATCATTAATTTAGTGACTCAAGAGTTTATCAGAGCTATTGAATCAGAGACTTTGAACAACAATCTCGTTGTATCATTGAACGATGATCAAGTCAAGAATGTAATCACAAGCAATGATCTTTGCATTGTTATCAAGAAAATATTTATCAAGATGATAATGCAAAAAGATAATGCATTTACTAATTAATGAAACAGATTCGCGTTATTACTATTGCTATCAACAGTTCTTCTCAATGAAAGCTTTGCTTTTTAAAGCTGCAAGTAACAAAATCTTGAAAATTGATACAAGACATTTGCATTCGCTGAAACTTTATTTATTTGATGCTTCGACGTGCATATTAACTGCGTGACACAATCAATACATGAGTTGAGAAATTCTTGACAGATGCAAAGATTCAAGCTATTTAATTAGAAGAGAATGAATGATCACTAGTATTGCTTATTAACAACATGTTAAATTCTTTCTATGAGCTAACTCTGATTATATTTAGAATCATCAATGTTGATATACATTTAAAATTTCAAATGTTTGATACTCTTTTCAATTATCTCAATGTTATTGAGACGATAGTACGTGATAATGCATGTACTTCACAAGCACTTGTTCTTTGAGCTTGCAAACTAACTTCTAACAAGCTTGCAAAGTACTATTTCAAGATGAAGAGCAAAGATGAACTGATATACAATCTCGCTATGATTTTAAATTCTACTCAAAAGCTGAATTTGTATCAAGATTGAGATGCAAATAAGAATGATTCTCATTTTTATTATGACAAGTACAGAAAAGAGTTCAAGAACTATTTTCATCATCATTATGAAAAGAAAACTACAATTGCAGAAGTCAGAGCGTAAGTGACTAGTGATGTTGATCAGATAATGCAATATGATAATGCAATTGATCATTTGTTAACAATGCTATAGTTTGTTGTGATGACTACATGAATTCTTCTTCAAAGAACTCAACGTCGCTTTGTATCTGTTAATGAAGATGATTGATATCTTTGTACTGATGCTATTGTCAAGAAGTTTTCAACATGAAAGTATTAAAAAGACAATGTCTTGAATTATTCAAGATTGACTTAAATGATTAAGAATGTTCTTTCATGTTCAATATTCTCTGTAAATATTGAATGAACATTCAATCTTGTAAGAAAAGTTTGTTGATGAAATTGATCACAAATGACTTCAGAATCAGTTGAACAGATAATGCTTCTTAAGTATTATAATTGTATCATGAACTTAAATTCTGAGAAGACTATCATTGAAGCATAAAATATTTATCATAAAGAAGAAGATGAAAATAACGTGATTAATGAATCTGATGATTCTTTCAAGACAGATTTGCAGAATGTTTTATGTTTTATTAATGTTTAAATGTTCAATATCATTTCATTTAAAGTTGCTTTTGCATTGTTAATGTATGTAGTATGATAACACACTTACAAGATAATGCAAAAAGATAATGCAGTTTATAGAGTGTATTGCTATGTTAAATAGCTTGGTTTGATCAAGTTATCACGAATGCTATTTCTATTCATGACTCAACTGAATTTCAAGATTGTGCATCAAAGTCTTCATGAATATCAAATTTCTCTGCTGAATAATTACTCACTTGACAAGAATGACAAGAAGATTACTATCTGCATATGTAAAGCATGATATCAGTAAGTGTTGTAAAACATCAAGAGTAATGCAAATGAATAATGCATTTACTGATAAGAAATTTACATAAAAATGCTTCTGTGATCTTCTGAAGAGCAAGCAGAGTTGAAGCTTGAATTCTGTAATTCTCATCACTCATTTTCGAACTAAGTTGATTCATATCAGTCTCATTCTGAAGAATTTCTCATATTAGTCTTTTGAATGAAATCTTAAATATTAACAAATTTGCAGCTTTCTGATAACGACGAATTTCTTGAAGAATGATGATTTCTGACTTTCATTTTCTCTTTGTCTATCACAATAAATTAGCTGTTGATTGCTTGATGCATTATTTATTTGCATTATTTTCTTAATTCTATTTATCTTGCTTTCAAGCAAGATCTTGCTTTCAAACATGATTTTATGATCTTGTCTTGATTCTTTCTCAATTCAATCTAATGAATATTTATCATCATGAGTTGACTTTCTCAAATCATTATACAATGCATCTTTGCTTGACTTTCATTCTAAATCAAGTTTGTCAGCAATGCGTAACAAGAAATGCATTATCTAAATGCATTATCTGTCTGCTTGCAACACATCATGAATATGATGTAAATTATTCAATCACGATTTGAAAAGTTACGATAATTGAGTAGAAAATTGTAATAATTGAGTAGAAGATAGTGATAATTGAGTAGAGTGAAAGCAAAGTGAAGTACAATGTCAACAAGAGATGATGATTGAACAAACTGTGTTAATAGTATCACTTTTATGATGAATGTGTTGATTATATCACTATTATGATGAATGTGTTGATTGCATTGCTGAGATGATGATTGTGATGATCGCAGTTTTAAAATGATGAATGAATTTCAAAATTCAGCTTTAACTTTAATTTATTTACATCTCACATTTATTCTAACACTAACTTTATCTACACTTCATGTTTATTTTAACTTTAACTTTATTTACGTTTCACATCTATTTTAACTCTAACGTTGTTCAACATCACTATCAAATAAGAAGATTATTATGCATTATTTATATACATTATCATTGAGACTAATCAAGATTGCAGAATGTTCAATCTATTTATCAAATTGCAATTCATTACAAGTAGAAATTGAGTTGTTGAATGAGATGAAGATCAAAAAACTCTTTATATTAAGCAGAATGCAAATCAAGTTGTTTTTCATAAGCAATTGACAAAGCTGAAAATCATCAGTGTATATCAGAAAGTCTCAAAAGAAAAGCAAATAAACATGAAAAGCAATATGCAAGATACAATTACAGATGATCGAGTGAAAAAGAATCTGCATGATAATGCATTTGAGTAATGCATATGTGTTTCAAAAGCTGATTGTATAATAGCTCAATGCTTTGAGATGAATTTGATGAAGAAGACAAGAGAGAAGAAAACTGCAAAGCAAGCGAAGCTTGAAGCAATAATCATGAAGACGACGTTCAATACTACTTCTACTGTTGATGTATATACTGTGTTTGATGTGAAAAACAAGACTAACGTATGCATTAGACTATTGCACAACAAGATGAACTTGAGAAAAACATGTCAAGATACATGATATCTACTATTGAATTAATTCAGCAACGCATTTTACATCATGAAGAATTGAATGAATTGAAGACGATGAACAATTCAGATGTCATACAAGAATTCAACAAATTCATGAGTGCATTTTTGAATGAAAAAAATGCGATTAATTGAAAGATAGTTAATTTATTAGATTCATCAAATGATGAATCTGATGATATCATCGAGATTGATGATGATGACAAGAAGGTGAAATTTAGCAAGAGAAATGATGATGCAGATATGATTGAGAACGAGAACGAGTACGAGAAGAAGTACAAGAAGAAGAAGAATGATGAGATAATAGTGATTTCAGATTAGCAGTAGTAAATGAACAAGCATGAATTTTCTTTCATCAATTGCATTATTCTGTTGCATTATCAGACATTCAGATAAATATTAGTAGTACTTTGCTTCATGTCTTGACGAATCGAATCGAAAATTTCAAGTCAATACTCGATCTCAATCTTCTGACTTGACTTGAATACTTAAGTTAAGAATTCTGATTTAAATCAAGTCTTGATGAGTTGAGTACTTGACTTGAACTTGAGTATTCAACTTGATGCAATCAGTTTATTTGATCACTTGTAGTCACAATTTGCAGACTTTTCATCTGAGTTATCTTTTTCACTAGTAGTATCTTCTCATCTCTTACTGACATTAACATGTCATTAATCTTCTTTGTAAATTGATTGTAACTGTTAGAAAGAATGTTGTTGCATGAATGAAAACTCTGCATGATGACTTTTCTGATCACACAACGTTTTAACATCATTCAAACTGTGTCAAATTGAGATCTCTTGACTTTTTTAACTTTTATTCAAACACAGAATAGAATCAAAAGATTTATAGTTGACATCATGTATAAATGAATCTCATTGTCAGTCAATTAAAATAGTATAGATTAAACTTTTGAATTGTAATTGTAATTGTAATTGTAATTGTAATTCATACATTCTTGTGACATCGATTTAGACTCGACTCATGAGAGACTCTATGCTATTTATATCGAGTGAACAAAACTCTCTGAGAAAGAAAATCACTCGTCATCTATACGACTGCTTCGCGCAGTCGAAACAATGAGATTGACACTGTGTTATCAAGTAATGAACCTATAGCTTCTATTCAGCGCGTGACGCTCGAGTAAACTCTTGATGAGAGTGTCTGTGCTGCTTGATTATGACGCATCGTCTTTGTTCTGCTCTTCATTGACGATATTCTATACAACGATGTCTCGATTCGATTCTCGATCCGAAGACGAAAGACGTTTTCTTTGCACCCGTGATGCTCGTGGTTGTAACGTACGTAGAGCTGTGTTCTCTTACTCAATGATTGTCATTTATTGAGCAGAGAAATATGTGATGAAAGAGAGGCGCACACGATGGGAAGATAGAGTGTGATTGTACTGAGTAACCCTTTCCTTCTCTTGATTTGACTTGTGTCACGTAGACGTTGAATGAATTGTTAGTATAGGCGTGCGGTCGCAATCGTTCGATGTTTGGCTCTGATCGATGAAAGAGAATGCGTTCTGATCGTTCTCTTGAGCTCTCGATTTTCCATGTGGATAGATGAATGACTTGGCGTCAAGTAAAGAAGGTGGGCTCAAGCCCCCTCAGTATACCAGCGTGACCGACGAGTCACTACTCCTTCGGACACTGTAGTCACGCCTCTCAATACTTGGGACGACTATTCTACCTGATATCTTTCCATCAATTACTCGGCGACACTGTCGATGTGGTGAAGACGTTCCGATACCGACGCAGTCGACGGGTCGCAAATCCTTCGACCACTTGTAGTCACAACTCGCAGACTCTTCACCTGGGTTGTCTTTTCCACTAGTAGTATCTTCCCATCTCTTACTGACATCGACATGTCATTAATCTTCTTCGTAGATCGATTGTGGCTGTTAGGGGGGGTGTTGTCGCGTGGGTGAAAACTCTGCACGGCGGCTTTCCTGGCCACGCAACGTCCTAACATCGTTCGAACTGCGTCGGATTGAGATCTCTTGGCTCTTTTGACTTCTATTCGGACACAGAATAGAATCAAAAGGTTCGTAGCCGGCACCACGTACAGGTGAATCTCGTTGCCAGCCAGTATTTCACGGTAAAAAAAATGATAACGGTGTCAAAAGAATTTCGTTTATTTCTCGTAAACCTTTATTTAATTAAACCATAATGATATCGATATTTATAAAAAACAGTAATTTTAGTTAATCGTTAGCTTTAATCGACAGTATTTACCAGTATACAGTAACAGTACTGATGGTGTGGACTGTGGAGAAACAGGGTTCGTGGCTGGTACGGCCTCTTTGCCGAATACACATTACCTACTATTGTGGAATCCGCCTGAATTGTTGGCTCGGGAGAAAGGTCTACGTGGACATGTAATCGTTCATCCGGGTGCCGAAACCTGGAATCCGACAGCAGACTCATACCACATCAATCAGAAGGTGGCGCCTATCGAATGCGCCGTCGGTTCCGAACGCCAAGAGATGCGAATCTGATATGCAATCCAACACTTGTACAGGTATTTTGTAATGACAATACAATTCCCTGTTCACTTTTGTATTCATACCTCCTATCCACTCCCCCTAAAGTAAGCTAACGTAATTGGATGATATGTGACGTACGGAGGTATGTCTTATTCTTCTAAATTCAATGAAACGAATATTCTGCTAGTGAGTGTACGGGAAAATCGCGGTTGGTTGAGTACGGTAATTAAGGTAAGGAATTCTTCGGGTAACTCATACCCTATAGGTAAGGTATTCTTGAACGCCTAACGCGTACCTTAAGGTCTACCACCTGAAAGTAAGGTTCTAGCAGGGCACTCTTGGCACCTTGGCACCTTGGCCTCTATGTACTGATGTTATGTCAACCCTGGCAAGAATCCACAAGAACGGAGCCTGGAAACTGCTCGCGTGCTTATTGTTCTTGGCAGATCGGCGTCAGACCTCACCTCCGGATACCCCTATTGACTGTATAGCAAATACGA
>JAABUK010005186.1_pt1 | contig 20548 bp, 19 predicted proteins | sample 5559141 | NCBI WGS metagenome assembly JAABUK01 (sample SAMN10711869, study PRJNA513367) | rock metagenome | isolation source: Antarctica rocks | place: Antarctica: Victoria Land, Pudding Butte nord | collected 2016-01-03 | reverse complement strand
AACTTGATTGTGCAATCCTCAAGGGCGTGCTGACTCAGGATGCAGCCACAAATGGGATTCACAATGTACATTGCAATCTCCAGCAATGCAATGGTCCAGACCTAAACTTATGATGCAAGCTGTACTTATAGATATGGTAGAGAGAGATCAAATCTAAGCTAGTAAGTCGATGCTGCTGGCTATATTTGCTTCCCAAGGTCAACCTTCTTCTTGATTGCCTGCAAGAATTGCCCACGCAGATTTAGGCAACAAAGTGATAGTATATACATGCACTCACATGAATGCACTGCTACAGTTTGAGTCCAATGATACAGCAGGAACAAAAGAGGGCAGTTACAGAACACAAACAAGCATCAAACGCCATGGCAGAATTTAGAAGCACACCTTTTGACCATGGTAGATGAAGGAGTCTATCAACCCTGATACTGTAAAGACCCCACCAACAATTGCGCAAACACTTGTCAAGAAATGGGTAAATGACTTGTACTCTTCTCGATACTGCACCTGCGCAAGCATTTCACAGGCGTGATGGCACACATGTTGGCCACATATGTTCCTCAGCCCCATAATTAACCTTGGCAGCATAATTCAGACACCCTACACGTCCCTTTCAACCTATGCTTCCTTCCACAGACAGAAAATGCATGCATTCATGTGCTTCCACATATGTTGTAATTTAAGAGCGCATCACAGCTGAGAGGTCACCTTGATGGGACACAGGTCATAGAAGAAGAACACGCCTGGCATGTTCTGCCCTTGCTGTATCTCTGCACGTTTAAAGTGTTCTGTGACCGAGTATTGATTGCTATGTATTGTCTTGTTTCTCACATCACTGTACATTGTCGGCACCACCTGCAGGGCCAAGAGTATAATTATGGAGCTAAACCATACTGTAAGTATTGACTAATGCATTTGTGCAATGGTCTTTGTTCACCACAGAACGCCAGGACAAGCACGACGTATTCTTGCACCCTGTTTGCAGGAGTTTGATGGTGTAACAAGTGCAACAAGGAGTGTGATGCCTGCTGGCGCTCATGGAAATGCTGCAACAGCATGGCAAGGCATAGGCTCATCTGCAAGCTCTCTGCAGCCACCATCAAGCAGATCACTGACAGGCCTTTGTCAACAGAGAGGTGGAGAGAGGGTTGCACACTCAAATGAGCTCAAGGCAGCAAGCCACCTCCCAGTTGCTGTAGCACATGCTTGAAGCAGTCACTGCAATGACCCTGGTGTCTTCTAGACAGCTTGTAGAGCAGTCGCAAACTGCTTTGCACTAACTTCACCAACGTCATCAAGGTCTGATGCACATCACAAGGCATACTGCAGGTGTTCTCAGTGCAACACCTTGAGGAAGTACTGCCACATGCCGGTAGCTGCCTGGGAGGCAGAGGAGGTGGTTTGGTTGATGAACACCCCATCCAGGGGGTTTTGCTGGCCCGGGTACCCCGTCCCAAAGGTCAGCTTGGTAATGGTGTGGCTCAAATCGAAGTTCTTGTCTGGGAAGGGCACTAGGTCATGAACATGCATGTTGCCCTGCTGAAAGGACTTGCCAGGCGCGAAATGGACATTGCCAGCCACCTAATCAAAAGGCAGACCCACACAGCATGTGGTCAACTTTGCCTCTGGCAATAACCTCAATGCATGGACTATGCATGCCATCCAAGCCTTGTTCACAATGTGGCAGGTGATGGGCAGAGATATCTTGCTGAGACTGCTTGCTAGACATGGGAAACAAGATGACCGTAGGAAGAAGAGACATTGCTGAGATGCCTGTCAACTAAGGCAGGATGAAGTGGGAAGCGTATCATCTAGGAGCCAACCTTGTTGATGGAGATTGCCCCCCACATGTGGCACCCCTCCCCTGCCTGCTCCTGCAGGGCTTTTGAGAAGCCCTCCTGAGCGCACTGCTCAATGCCCTGAGGGTCTGTGAAAGCCCAGCCTTTCTTCCGATATGCACTCCTGACCTGCACAGCAGCGTCTGTTGGACATGTGATCATATTCAAAAGCTTGCAGCTGTACTTGGGTCCTGTGAGACTGTGGAAGCTACGACAAGTGCTGCGGACACAACAATGCACTCACAATGACACGTCCTTACTCAAGTGTCTGAAAGATTTCACGGCATGTCTGAAGTTTGCACGCTGACAGCGTAACCCTGCACGCTCTATGCCACATGTGCAGAGACCATACCTCGTCACAGGTATTGCAACACTGTTGTGTGGCAGTCTGGGCACCATAGCAGCTCCCACACGCTGTGCCGTTTTCATCAACTTTGTCCTTTGACATCAAATCAATGTTCTCAGGCCCAATGGAATGCTTGGTACCCTCGTCAATAGGAGTTCCGTCAGCTTGTAATCGCTTCTTGTACACATCATGATCCTGCAAATTGCATGCAGAAAGCAAGTGGGAACAACATCTTTATAGGACAAAATATAGGATGCTTTGTTGGTTCTGCGCACTGCATGACACATGCTTATTCAGGTGATTTGCTTCTTGTGCAAGCTGCCTGATGCAGGCAAGTGATGGCACAACAAGGATAAGACATATGCTGAGAGCTTACCACGTCCAGATGCATTTCTCCACTGATGTCCATAGCGTCCAAGGATGTCCATGCACATGGCAGCTTATGAAATGTGATGTCAAACTGCAGTCCATCGTCATCAAGGTCAAGCAGAGATACATGCAAGGTTGTTAGCATGCATGCACGCATGCAGCAGCAGCATGCATGCAGCAGTCATCTGAAATATATCATGTGGCTCAATCCAATGGTGCATTCAACCTTCCATCAACAACATACACGGCTCACATTGATATCCAGCATTTCCCCTCGCGAGGAGTCAACAGACAGCTCACTGATGGTATTCATGCGCAACCATAGACCTGCAGCCACAGCTGCGTTGGAAGTCACAGTTGGACTGACAGCCTTTTGGGAAGTCAGACAGCGCATGCCAGACGCTTTGCGCATAAGCATATGCCAACCAGAGCAGTTGCTTACTAAGCTCAGAGAAGAACAAGCATAGCATGACCAGGCTGCTGACTACGGTAATCACGCCTCCTGAAAAAGTTCTGGTAAAGAAATCCTCATTGACTTTGGGGTAGGCGTCAAGATTTTTCAATTTGTTCAAAACTCCGTCCATCGTGAGTCGATGCGAGTCAGGCTGGCGCGAGAGCTCTTTCTACGCGGTGATGCGCATGTAGAACAGACTTAAAAAACAATCTCAATGCATCACACGATCGCGCTTGAGACGCAGGATGAGTTGACCGCCCAACACACAACTGAGGCGAGCGATGTCAGGTACGACTGAAGGGATCTACACGGAGAGTAAGCAGCACAGGCGGCTGATGGCACAAATTAAGCCAAGCAGACAATTGAGCAGTCACATGTACACACACGGAAACATAAAGAGAAAGCAGAAAAAGCAGCGCAGTTAGGCTGGCAAATGACAGGCAACATCGTTGACATGGACAAGGGAACTAAAGGCAAAGAAGAAGTACCTGGAAGGCAGGCACATGCATGCAATCTGGCACATCAGTCAGCATTTCTGACATGCTTGCCTCACCAAAGTTTGCAGAATACGCCATGCTGCGCATGCTGCTGCTCACTCGTGATCTGTATGTCTAGCGTTTGCAGAGTGAATAAAAGGACGGCACAATCATGGGCATTGTTGCAAATATTTACAGTGCTGGTGTGGAGTGCAACCTAGTTGCTTGTGATTGATACAAGCTTGTGATTGGTACAAGCAAGTGTCAACATGAGTAACCAACACTTGAAAGTATTTAGCCACAGAATGTGGTTACTCACATACTGTTATTAATAAAACAAGCAAGCATAAGAACAGTTGCGTGTACACAAAACTGGAAATGGTCACACAAAAAAGTAGCATCACCTACTCACAGCTCACACAAGTTCAGTGGACAGGAGCAAACAAGAATTGCCATCGAACGTCATTGTGTACATTTTCTTCATAAGCTGTCTTGCAAATGCCTGCTTTCCTGCATTTAGCAGCATCCATTGCATGTAGGCTTGGTGAGTGGCAGGCTGCCATCATACTTGCACTTGGCCAAGTCACCCCTGTTGATCAGCTTGGGGCCGACCGGGGGTCCCTCCTTGCATGGGCGGATGTCCTGCAATGATGGAGAACTTTCAGTGAGGTCTGCCTGGAGTCTTTGGTCTCAGCAGCAACAGCAGGCACCCATGGCAATCAACAACACCAGCTAAACTGTCATTGGGTGACTTAGGAAGGTGAGGGCAAGTACAGTTGATTGTCAAAGCAAAAGCAGACACACTCCAGCTGATGTGGAACAGTACTGTCTATGCAGCCACAAGTCCTTGCATCTTTGACTGGGAATGCAATGCTGTGACTGCAGCTCAAGGCTGTCACCTGGTCAAAGATAGCAGTAGGAATGGCAAGGGTACAGCAAGCATTGGGGGCATCCACAATGCCAGAGATGCGGCCCTCACAAGGGCAGCAGGACAGCATCAGGTAGATCTGCATCAGAAAGAAAAGTTTTCGCTTTTCAGCAATCATATCGGGAGCCTTCTAAGGCTGCAACGCAGAGCTATAACCATAGGCCGTAGCCCAAAGGGGGCGGATCTGTAACCAACACACATCATCAGTTGTTCCTGTCCACTTATGCAGTGACAACACAAGCACAAGTGAAGACTCATGTCTTGATAGATCAAGATATACAGCATAGCGCCAGGAGCACTTTTTGTGGGATGAGTCAGGGCTTGCTATCGAGCAGTGAGTTGGTGCAATGACATTATGCTGTACACATGTCAGGCAGCGTCGCTAATTTGAGGCGCTCCTAGGCCAAACAAACGTGTCCTTACCAAAGAGGCTCAAAGCATTTGGGCAGCAGGCAAACATTTGCATCTTTCTATGAGCGTCGAAGCCGATTTGTGCAGATTGCATAAAGCTTGCCTGTTGCTTGGTGTAGCCAAACTTGGCCAGGTAGTGGATGCAGTTCAGCACTGCGCGCTTGTAGGCCACAGAGGCATCCAGGTAGTGCTGGCAACCAAACTCATCAATGCTAAGTCCCTCAAACACCAGCCACTCTGAGAATTGAGGCTCCAGGGGGCTGATTTCAAAGATGGGGTTGACGTGGAGCTTGGTGGGTCCCATGGGGGTCAGGTACTGCTCCATGCCTCCCCTCATGATGGTGCATCTGCACAGACACAGGACAGATGAAGACCATGTGACGCAGACAGAGATACCCACCACGCCTTTTGTGTGGTGTAAGGCAAGATCTAAGTGCATCTTGCCATTCAGATGTTGCATAATTTAAGTTGTGCAAGTACTTTTGGCACATGGGCTTGATGGGTGCAAGCACATGTATGGCCAAGCGTGTGCAGCATGATGTGGCTTGCTGGCACATAGCAAGATGTGCGACAAACAAGCCCAGGAATGTCAGAAAAAAGGGACTGTAGGGAGCATGTTACCACCACTTGCCTGTGAAAAGACATGCATGCAAGGCTTGGGGTGCAGACGCAGACCAGAGAAAGGAGTCACAGGAGGGGAGTCACTTACTTGAGGGTGAGGAAAGCTGCACACATCTCAATGGCACCGCAGAAGGAGACCTCGCCGTCTCCCTGGCTGAAGTGCATGTCCCCCATACTCAAGTTGGCTCCCTCAATGAACACCGGGAAGTACACCTGTGTCCAACATCAAACATTGGTGTACATGCAAAAGATGCAGATGTGATGACCATGGCTTCAGGCACCAATGCTGCTGGCATTTGATGCCATCATCTGCCCTTAGTAGCAGAAGCAGTCTCCATGCGTTGGATGACATTTGTTGGATGTCTCACATGGTATGCATAAGCATTTCAGCGTCTATGCTGCTGATGTGTTGCACAGCAGAGCACAAACACCTTAGTAACAGGAACAGCCGCCGTCCTGTTCCCAAGCATGACATGCAGAGCCAACAACCAGCAGCAATAGGCCACAACAACCACTGTGCCTCACGCTTTTTGCACTAAACATCGTCCGGAGGGAAGAAACCAAGCAGCTCTGAGTCCTGCTTGCCATTTCAAGCATGCCTCCACATGCCGGATTGCCCAGCACAGCATATGACGATGACAGATGACATGACAGATGCACACCAGGCATTCAAATCGAGCATGGCGCTGGCATCATGCATGAGAGTGTGAAACCTTGCAGCCCCTGGTGAGGTTCTTGATGTCGCAGTTGCCTCCGTGCTCTCGCCCAGGGATGGTCCTGGCGGCCTCCTTGGCAGCTTTCTTGAACTCCTCGCTGCTCTTGTCCATGCTACCCAGCAGGCACCCAACAGGCTCTGGCAGGTTGGCTGCACCACATCATACCAGGAAAGGAATCAGCAGGGTAGCAAGTGAATGGTGATCTGGCAAGTGAATGGTGATCTGGCAAGTGAATGGTGATCTGGCAAGTGAATAGTGATCTGGCAAGTGAACGGTGATCTGGCAAGTGAATGGCAGTTTGGCAAGTGAACGGTGATCTGGCAAGTGAATGGCAATCTGGCAAGTGAATGATGATCTGGCAAGGGACACAGCCACCATAGACAAAGGAACGAGCTCTGACAGGTGTGAGATGACTCGGTGCTGTGACAGGAGCAAGCAGGCTGTCACATGGAGGAGGGCACGTGAAGACACACTGGCCAGGAACAACATATTCAAAGCCATTGGCTAAGCACTGCCTGACAGGACATGAGTAATTTGGCTTGTGGATCAGTATAAGAGCTGGCGGTAAATTACGTCCTTTATGCAGGGGTAGTTGCACGCAGAGATTTTGGTGAGCACTCATGTGCACACCAAGTGAAGATTGATAAGTGCAAGTTGCTAAGCTGCAGAGGTTGTGAGCCACTGAGATTGTAGATGCCTGAGCCTCAAGTCTGATGCAAGTGAGCCCGGTACATCGCACTCAATCAAGGCATGTTAGCTCAGAACTATGGTGTTGGCGTACAGCTTTGCTTGGCTGTTGAAGCAAAGCTCACAAGACATTAGTATAGGGTGAGCAGTCTGAGACATACCCAGGGGGCGGGTGTGCAGGACCCCTCCAAGGGTGATTGCCTTTTCTCCATCCTCCACCAGCTTACGCTCCCTGTCATTCCAGATCTTCAGCAGCTCATGACTGGGGGCTGTACCAATCAGTCCTGGGTGAATCAGCCCTGGGAACCTCACCCCTGCACAGCAATTTCTCATTTCGTGAATGGATCGTTGTCTAGAACTGAGTTGTCAAGCTGATTGACAGCATGAACAAAACAGACAATTTCTGCTTGCTATTGCAGGTCCCCAACTGCCCTCGGCAAAAGAAGTTACAGCAAAGGTCATCACAGTGGCCTCAGGGGCAGAAATGGGCACCAAATCAAGAGAGATTGCACAGCATTTGCCAAAGAACCTAAGTCACGCATGGGATAGTCTGTTTCAATGAAATATTACCAAGTTGATGAGTTGCCCACGTACAGGCTTTGGCAGCTGGCAAGTTGCAAACAGTTCCAGCAGTTGCTTGACACAGTCAACAGACAGGTATGGGGACTGCACAGATCCATGTGCAGGCATCATACTTCAAGACAAGCTGGCAGTCTACGAGCAGTTGTGCGTCCAGGCTGGATATCTGCAGCTACACATGCAGCTGCCTGCCAGAGGCTACCCAATGACAGCCTTGCAACCCTTAACGTCGCTGTTGAACAGGTGGAACTAAATTGTTCCTACCTGGTACGTGGCGTGATGAGCAGTAGATGCCTTCAAAGTCCCAGATGGCTTTGCAGGCTTCAGGGAAGTGGTCTGTCAAGAAGCCTCCTCCATTCTCACGGTCAAAGATCCCAGTGAAACCCCACTCATGGCCCTCAAGTGGGCCCAAGTCCAGAATCTCAACCACCAAAAGGTCTCCAGGCATAGCTGGCTTTCCCTTTGTGTCCTCCACACGGAAAGGACCACTCAAGTTGTGAACCTGCACAGACAGACATGGTTTGCGCCCAAGGGTGTGACCTAATCAAGAGTGCTGCAGAGTAGACTAGATAGGAAAATGAGACGCTAGATGACTGTTGCAAAGCACCAGACCTAAGCTTCGGCATGCTGATAGCTACAACAAATGCAGCACAGCATGAGCAGGACAAGTGATCGCACAAAGCTACAAGTGCATCATGCAAAGCATGACTCTGACAGAAAAGAAGCTGCACTGGGACTTCATCATGCGAGTGTACACTTTAAATCACAGATACAGCTGACATGTGACATGTTCAGCTTTCGGGCAGCAACTTTGCAAAGATGCAAGAGCAAGCAAAGGTGTATATTATGAGCAGGCTTACCAATGACAGGTCAATGTTCTTCATGTCCTCTGCTGAGTCATTGTCCTTGATCTGGCCACCTGTCCAGTCCTGAGTCTCCACGCGGAAGCACTCTCCCTCTTTTACTGTGTCAACCTGCATGTGGCACTGAGCAGTTACACCAGTCACAACAAAAGGCAGCTCGAAAGGCAACTGAAAGCTTCATGTCAGTTCACATGGCATGACTGCACAACACAAAGGCTTGCAACGTACGTGAGGAATGTCTGGGTGCCATCTGTTGTGCAGCTTCTTCTCCTGTTCCCACGGGTGTTTTGCTGGGTCGATGGGGCACACACACCTGGGTGTGGTTCGCTTGTGGGAGATCTGAGCGGCCATTGGGTCGACGACAAAGCAAGATTGTTGTTGGAAACGCTGACCTGCAAGAAGGGCAACGTGATTGCAGCGACAGCGGAGTTGTTTGCTTTGACCGACTGGCATGCACATGCAGATATCGCCAGTCGCAGAACGTACGGGCATGCAGTAGTACTCGTCTTTGAAACATATGCCTTTTTAGATCGGAAAGTTGACGAGAGTGGTTGTGCAGCAGAGGGTGGGGAATGCGAGCAGAGGTGCGCGGCAGGGCAAGTATGGTCACGGAATCCTAGGTCAAGCCTGGCCTACTTGCGCTGCGCAACGCGCACAGAAATGAACACTGTGCAAACATGCCGGAAGTGCAGACTGTGTGCAATCTATGAACATGCGAGAGGCGTCAGCAGTGCATGCGCTTCGCAAACAAACGATTGTGGCGAACTGATCAACGAAAGCGTTGCAGAGATGGAAGAGCAAAGCCTGACCGAGATGCAGAGCAGAACGGGCAAGCGCACCTGAAGATTGTGCACTATGCACAGAGTGTCAAGCACGAGGTTCTCTCCGCTAAGCGCAGATCTGCACTTGATTTTGGCCTCATTAACAGCTCAGACAAAGTTCGTAAAGTAAAGTTGTGCATCATCCGCACGGGCTGTCACATGACGACCCTTTTAGTCAAGTAACGAGCGGCGTCAGCGCAGGGGTTCAAAATTGTTAGATTTGACAGCCAAGCCCTGGCTCTCAGGAAAATGGAGAGAATGTTAGTGTGCAGCATCACCCCTAGTGCTCCTGGCTGACAGGCCCAGGCATCATATAGAGGCCAGATGCTTTAGCCTGCATCACAGACATCATGCATCACATAATCGCAAATCAGGAGCAAGCAATCACACAGCTGCATGAAACCAGAAGCCAATAAGCATCAGATTGACACATCATCATTATGCAAACAGCCTACTGTACAGCAGACGAACATTGCACAATTGCTGATTCCAGATGTGCACACGTTTGCACAGATGGAAAGCTTTTGCAGCAAGCACCATGCAAGTTCTCATGCTGGGCATGGTTGACAGTGCACATTGCACAGGTCGGACAAGCAGTGTGTCACACACCACTCAGGCGTCAGCCCTGCAGGAACATCGCACACAATTGCCTGCCTCATCTGCATGCTGATGAAATTTCTGGACTGTGATGTTTAGTGCGGCCAGCTATGTGTCAATTTCAGAGAGCGCTCAACACAGCCAACAGAGAGCACAATGCTGCTTTTGCGTCAGACTGCCTGCAGCAGCTCTACTCCTGCAGTCTGCTGGCAAGCTAGTTGGCTGCTCATGCAGCCATGCAGCATCAATGACTAGTCTAATGTTCCCCTGAGGTGCAAACCTGCTGTCCTGCACAGCAGTTTATCATTGTGAGACCGCCGCCTGTAGTGACTTACCACCCATGCCGGGTGCAGAGGCATGCTATGCATGACCAGCGTCATCCCTCTGCTTCTGTGTCACTTGCTTTGCTTGAGCTCTCCTTGGCTTGAATGGCATGAGGGCGCATGTGGTTTGGCACACAAAAGGTTATCAGCAGCACAAAAGGCGCATCAGCTGCATAGTCAGCTACCTCACGCCTTTGGATGAACTCTAGCTATCCAGCCCTCTGTGTACTCTGGACAGCTCATGAAACTGCTGTGTCAAGGCAGACGCATGCACATGCTTGAGCCAGATCAGCTTCAGCGCATTCAGTGACCAGTCTTGGTCATGAGCAGCAAAACTCCCACTACAAGCTAGTCTAAGCTGCCGTCAATACCTTGTTGGCAAGGTACAGGTCATGATCATGTGAGCAGCAACAGATGCATCTTCAGTGCACAACTTTTCTGCATAGCTGTGCAGTTGGCGTGTAGCAAGTGCCTGTAGAGTGTTAATGGGTCTCTGACAAAAAACATGACCTCCCACGCACTATAAAAGTCACACTGACATTGCAGCAAAATGTGTGATGAGTCTCACCTACCAGTTTGGGCAAAAAAAATGGCATGATCAAGATTAGACACCGCTTCAAGTTGCAAGCAGCCAAGATAAACTCACAGTGTCTGGTCATGCTCAGTATCACACAAACTCATGTACATCCCAGCGTGCTGCTGAAGGTCTCTGTGACTGGCCAGATGAGGTGGCCCCCAGTCACGTAATAAATGTATCCTCTTCACCACAAAGGTCCGTGTGCACGTAATGATTGCAATTGGCATGCATGCCATGGCGTGCATACGCTCACCCCGTAAACCTTTTTTTGCTCACACCATCGAGACACCGCCTGCGTAACTGCCTGCTAATTACACTTTTGCTCGGTGACGCAGTTAGTTCGATGGCAGGGTCCAAAGCGTAATATTCTACCTTCAAGCGGCCTGAATGTCGTAAAGCCACATGCATGGAGTGGTCATCAAAGGGCTGCCTACGCCAAGGCTCTCTGTTTGTTGTTGCAGAAGTGACAACTGCTGAATGGCAACATTATGCGCGTCAGCAGCTATGCTGGCCTGAATGTCAAATACACCAATATGTTAAAAAAAGGCACCGTGTGGCAACAGTACGAAAGAGACCATTGCAGCTCAACATGATCATGATGCACCCGCACATCAACCAGGAACCATGTCAAACAACGTTCAAGGCCAGGATACAAGCAAAATGCAGACTTGCCTGTTGCTTCATCACTGGCGATGTAACCACTTGCTTCAACTTGTAGCTGTCCCATTTGCTGCAGCTGAAAGACAGCCCGCAATGCAGAGACCATACATTCCAAGTTTGCAGACTACAGCAAATGCTGTCGAGCATCATTGTGACACATGATGTTGAAGCCCTGCATTTCTGTACAGATATATCTAACAATTTGACATCAGTAATGAAGCTAGTCGTTGTCTGTTGCAGCATAGAAGCTGCACGCACTCCCGAAGTCCCTAGCATGTGAGATCCAGTAATCTGTACCTTTGTTGCCGGTCCATTCTGAGGCTGAGTCTTGGGCTGAGCGACTTGAACGTTTTGAGCGTTGTCCTGTGTGAGAGATTGCAGGGATGGCAAGTAGTGCATGCCCAAATCAAGCAGCTGCATGAGGTCATGTTTTGGGCACTTAACAGCCATACACGTCCTGCCACGCAGTTGCTGTGATGTGGAAACAGACCCACAGCATTTTTGGCTGTTTTCAGCGTTGTGGCAATTCTCTTGCCAGCTCAATGGTCAGACCAATGGATGAAAAATGCAGACAATGCGATCACTGTAGTAATTTACCCAGACAGCCTTCAGAGCAGCAGTCAGAGTAGCTACCCTGTAGGGTTGTTGCTCAAAAAGCGCTGTTGTGCGTTGGCGTGCACATGGTCTGCCACACTTTTCAGCCATGGCATCATATGATCCAGAAACTAAGCACATTGCCAAGGAACATCCAGAACAACAGCAGCTGGGATGCATGCGCTATTCAAAACCGTTGTGTACGAGAGAACACATCTGCAAGTATTGACTTTATATGTACTAATACTATGTATTATAATATGTATTATATAGTAATACTTGACAAGCATGTAAAGCATGTAAACAATACAGCAGATGGGCATGTTTGCTGAAGTTTTAGCGACAGCTTGGATTTAGACACTGCTTGCAATCTATGATTGCCTTCTTCAAACAGTGCAGTGAAGTTCTTGGCTAGGTACAGTGCCATCATTGGCTCTGAAACCAATGGTCGATGTGAGCTTCTTTTAGAGCGTAGAGAGTTACTTCAGTAACAAAACAGACACGCATCTGAAGCCGCGCCCGACACACCAAGCATGTCGTCTGGACGCTCATTCCAAAGGTTGATACAGGCAAGTCCTGTCTCCAAGACGTGTCGCACAGCAGGCAGCAGAGTGCTGAACAACAGGGACACCTGTCATAGGTGGCTTCAAGAAGTCCAGCAAAGCTGCTTCCTGGCTTGGGCAAGAGAAAGCGTACTCTGTCAGGCATTCCTGCCCAGGCTGCATACGCAAAACACGCCAAAGTATTGGCAGGGTCATCAAAGACTGCTGATTCGGAAACGAAAGTGCATGAACCACCCAAGAAGCTTGTCAAGTATTACCAAGGTGAATGCCATCTTGTTCGATCTGTGTTTCAGTGCCCACGTCTTGTGTGACTTAGCTTGATGATGGGTCATATGCAGCGGCACCAGTGAACAAAAGGAGACGAGGCTTCTTTTCACAGCCAACAGAAAACGAAGTCAGAAAGGCAAAAGAAAAAGCCAAAGATGACGTTGAAGAGGCTACAAGCTCGACACAAGCAGATGCCAGCAATAGCAAGAGCAATGGGAAAAAGGCTGAAGAGCAGACAGAAGAAGCAGAGGGTGACGTCTTCCGCAATGTCATTCATGAATTGAAGGACAGAGGCTTACCAGTTGAGATGCATTATGCAAGAACAACAGATGGGTACTGGATACCTGTTGTGAGGATTCCTGCCAAAGGTGAGCTTCCAGTGTACAAGACATGATCATGTATAGCATCTGTGACCTGAAAGGACAACCTGACTTGCAGCTTGTGTTTGCATCGCCATGCAGCCTTGTCCTCTCAGCCCATGCATACAGCTTCATGCTGCTTTACCCCTGCTAAACTGTTTCTCAAACTATCCTTCCATCAGATGAGTGCAATAACTTGCATCAATAAATGCTGTTCAAGACTGGTACCACCAGAAGCCGGCCAAGCATCACACCCTAATTGCTTGCACTAGCTCTTGACACCAGACATTAGAGCACACAGTCTTTGCTGCACTGCAGAGTCACGCCGCAAGCTCGTAATGCATCTTGGCATGTTTGATGACCTGTGGAGTGCGGCTAGTCTTGTTCCATCAGCTCGTGAGGATGGCTTGGATGTCTTCCTAATTGGCAATCGGAACTGTCCACCCTTTGTCAGAGGTACAAATCTTGCAGGCAGTCTGCTGCTCACAATGGCTTGGACTATGCTTGCTAGCATGCTGTCAGCCTTTTGGACCAGAATCGCAGAGCAACCAGCTTGACTGCGATGAGCATGAAAGTTGTGATCCATACAGCCCCGTGAACAGCAATTTGGTGAAGTAGGGGAACAAGAAAATCTCTGGTCACAGTTTGGGGATATGCCTTGCCTGGGAAGCTTATAGTCAAAGCCCATTCGTGCGTCTGTCTTGACCCTTGGGGCCCTTGAATACATGAAGAGCAAGGCATGGCCCTGCTTGTAGCAACTTGCGCATGTTACATGTGTTTGCACGTATTTCAAGTCATACATGCTCTCTGCTTATTGCAGATCCTGATGCTTCTGGGGAGTACTTCGACTACAGCATAGATGAGCTGGGGCTGCAGGACATCAGGGCAGCCGACAGAGTCATCAGCAATGTGGTGTGCAATGAGCTCGCTTCATCGTAAGCTTTTTGCAAAGCTGGCATCTGCATAGCTGCACATCTTACCTACATCACTTCATCTGGTGTCACAAGAGCAGTGCAACAAGCGAAGTATGTCTACCACTCCGTGCCTTGAGCTACAGTGCATATGCATGCCTGGAGACCTTGCTTTAGAGCATTGGATGAAGCAGGTTGTTGTGTGGGTAACAGGCAGGCAGGGAATGGCAGCAAGCCTGCCTTTGAGCACATCAAGTTGGTGCACAGCATGGCTGGAGCCGCAGTCTTCATCTATCTGACAGACTGCCTGGTCAGGGGAGAAGCTCATGGCATCAGTCAAATCATTGCTGCTGGCCCGGCAGGCTTCCAGCGCCCCAAAGGTGTTCCCCCTGCCCTACCCCACTGGGCAGTTTCCCTCCTCATCTGCCTTCAAGCAGCATTACCTGACGCTGCACGCCAGCCCAGGAGCAAACTCTTTGCATATATAGCTGCCAACACTCATCCGGCCAGCTTTGGTTGACGCCGTGGGTTTGTTGCCCAGCATGAGCATGATCAGCCGTGACCTGGCCATCGCTTGCTGCAATGTGCTCTGAAAGGTGCAATTCTGAGTCATACACAGCATACAGTGGCATTGCTTTCACAGCTTCCATTGCAGGTCATCTTGACTGATGCTGACTGCAGATCCTGGCTACAAACCAGGCAGGTCAGCCCTGATTTTGGTGTTGACTGTAGGGCTGCTGGGCGCTGGCAGTCAGATCTTGAGGCTTCTGCTGCGCATACCTCCCCACTGGCAGACCATCACTGCCTTCCCCATTGGCCTCACGGAGGAGACTCTGGTTTCAGAGCCCATTTTCAAGGCTTTGTATGATGTGACTTCGCTCAAGCCGCTTGACAAGGTAAGTGTTCAACTTGCAGGCACATTGTTTTGGGTGTGCACTGCTATTCAAGACCTGACTGTCTCACATTGCATGTTCACTGCCCAGTGATTATAGACTCATTCACAATCCCGAGTTTCAATGCCAGGTCGCCGCCTGCATTGGACTTGTTGGCAACCTCAGGATGAAGTGCGTGAGCAAAAGTTGCCTGTCTTGAAATTGTGGTCTGTCTGTCACTGAAAGACTGGTTGTCATGCATCACATGCCACATGATGACTCATGACTAAAGCACAGCAAGACTGGTCCTGCAGGTGGCTGCTCTAGCATTGAGAACAGTTCTTGCTGGAGATACGAGCAAGTGGGCTGAGGCCATCAGAAGAGAGCACTACAACCCAGCAGGCATGCCTGTAGTCACATGGAAGATTCTTCTGCACCTTCTGCAGCAGATCAAGAGTGGAAGATTTGCTCGCTTTGATTATGGCAAGGAGAGGAACTCTGCCATCTATAAGGATGAAGATCCGCCAGATGTGGCAGCACTGTATGATTTGCTGGACGTGCGCGTGAATTTTATTGCTGGTGGTCAGGATAGCATTGTATCCCCCAAGGCTGTACAGAAGCATGTAGATGCTATCCTGACAGCAAATGAGCGCCGTGCAGCCAGGGGCGATGCTCCTATTGACTGGACATCTGAGGTTCTGCCTAACATGGGCCATCTGGACATCATTGACGGCGACAACAAGGAGGTTGTAGCTTGCTTAAGGAAGCACTGGCAGAGAGAATATCTATGAAGCGTGTACAATCATCTGATTTGTGTTAAACACAGCCACAGTCAGTGAGGTTCTTGTAACCACTCCCATGCAGATTGCTGTCTAGTCGTGCGTGCTCAGTCACTGTGCAATGCAGATTGCGGAGCCAGTCTAAAACCATCTGCAGATGCACACAATTAGCTATCCATTATGCATGTGCCTAAAACTCACGTGAGGCATCTGATCCGAAAAGGCTCGAAGGCGTCTGGTAGTCAAGGCAAAAAGCTCGCAATCCTACATTGTTACATTCTGCAGTGAAGCCGGCCCTGTGATTTGTATCGAAGTGTAGCTACACGTCGCAGACGAGTCAAATTAAGGTTCGCCACAGAACTCCCAAGCACCGACACTGTATTGCCGTCACCTCACAGCTATCTTGCCGTCACCTCACAGCCGTCTTGCCGTCACCTCACAGCTATAAGTTGTTGACGTCTGAGTGCAGCTGTCTTGCTGCGTTCGCAGGGCTAAGTACACCCTCCGTACCTAACGATGTCAAAGCATCCCGAAAACTTCTCTGCTCCACCCCAGAGTCCCGATCCTCCTGGAAACGTAGGTTTCCTCAATGTTTGTTGTTCTACGTACCAATTGTTTGCATCTCAGCAAGCTGTACCTTTTGTATCAACAGTGTACCACCTTGCATGCATCTGCAGGAGCATGAGATGGAACCTCAGCCTGATTATGGGTTCGACAGTTACAAAGGGTCGGGCAAGCTCAAGAACAAGGTGGGAGCTCCAATTCCAGTACACTATCATAGAAACTAATCACTTGATTAATCTTGTTTCTCAGTGTAGTCCTGTCATAAACAGCATCAAAGCCAACTGTTCCCAATACAGCTCCTCAATACACTCCTCTACTTCAGGTAGCGTTGATCACTGGCGCTGACTCTGGCATTGGCCGAGCCATTGCTCTTGCCTTTGCCCGCGAAGGTGCACATGTTGCCATTTCCTACTGGAAAGAGGACAAGGACGCGGAGACCACCAAGAAGGCTGTGGAGGATGCCGGTCAAGAAGCCATTCTACTTCCTGGGGACTTGACCAAGGAGGCCCAATGCAAGTAAGCACCGCTTCTCACTTAATGTCATCTTGACCATGCAACTCACCTGAAGCCCTGTGTACACAACACTTGTGAGGTCGCAAGCTGCCACACATTGCATAGTCAGTGAACAGAGTTGATCATCTTGCATGTGACTGCTATGATCCAATCAATGCAGTCTCTGTAACAGCAACCCAGGTCTGAGCAAGTGTCTTGCGTGCTGGCAGGCACATTGTAGATGAGACTGTCAAGAAGTGGGGCCGCATTGACATCCTAGTCAACAATGCTGCTCTCCAAGGCAAGCTGGTAGACAAGTTTGAGGATATCGACCGTGCCAGGTTGGAGCGAACCTTCCACACCAACATTCTGGCATACTTTACCATAGCGCAGAATGCAGTCAAGCACATGTCCAAGGGCAGTGCTATCATCAACGTTGCTTCAGTGCAAGCCTACCAGCCAGAGCCAGGCATTCTTGACTATGCCTGTACCAAGGTATGCGACATATTGCACAATTACTCGTAGGCTGTCTTTTGCCCTTTTCAATGGTATGCAGTGGTGACTGACCACTGACGAATCACGCATGTCCTGTCACCTGCCTTTGAAACGGTATGCAGTGCTGACTGACCACCAATCAATCATGCATGTACCGTCATCTGCCGTTGGAACAGTGTGCATTGTTGACTGACTGCTGCCCAACCACCCCTATGCCGTCATCTGCCTTTGAAAAGTATCATGAACAGTATGCATGCTGTCTGTTACCCTTTTGCACAAGGCTTCTGCAACAGTGCTGACCACAAGATGTGGATGTGGTGCAGGGTGCCATTGTGACCTTCACCAAGGGTCTATCATCGCATCTCATTTCCAGAGGCATCCGTGTCAACTGCATTGCCCCTGGTCCTGTCTGGACACCCCTGGTTGTAGCATCATTCCCTGATGAAATGGTAAGCACACCGCCCCGGCTCATGTCATGTCTTTGATGTGGCCTCAGTTCTGGTGTGTCTATCTTGAAACTGTGCATCAGCAGTGCTTATGTTGGGCAGCCAAATCAGTTCTGTTGCATCAGTGATGTAAGATGTTGTTTGTTGCTGTCTCATGGCAAAGTATTGTGGCTGCAGACAAAGACTTTTGGCACAGACATGACACCCATAGCTCGCCCTGCTCAGCCAAAGGAGTATGGCCCACCTGCAGTATTCCTTGCCACAGAGACAGACTCCTCATATGTTGTTGGAGCAATCCTCAGTGTCACTGGTGGCATGCTCATCAACTAGATGGCTGATTGAGGCATCCTACTGATTGCTAACACCATCACTAGCGCATGCATGGTCGTTTCATGGCCCTTCAACGACCATCTCAGATGATCTACAGCTGCAGTGCTACCGGTGGTGTGCGCAATCACGTGTTCCTTTCAGTAGCTAGTCAGGTCTCTGTGTGCAGCTTTTTCCCCCGTGCAAAGTCAGCCCCTTCCAGCATAGAAACGCATGCAGAAACAGAAACATATGCAAAAGTGAGAATTGAAATTGGTTTGAGTGTGACATGCTATCAGTTCTCGCAGTAATACAGGCTTGCTCTGGTACATGGGCTTTGACAGAGCACCACTCATCGTCTCAGACATTTACAGGAGTTGTAAACAAAGTCTGTGACTTGTAAGGCAAATCCAACGGCAATGCACAAAGAGGAATGCACACAAACTCAATGTTGTTCTCAGTGGCATTGACTTGAAGTTCTTAGGACTACTAAGCAGTATGCAATGTTGTACTAGAAATCATTGTAAAAATCGTGAACCCGAGCACCAGCAAATTTGCTGCACATGGCCACTGCTGCAAGCTGTAATAAACAGAACACGTCATTCCAAACATCTCAAAAGTGTGTGCCTGGGGAGTCAATGCTGACAATGTCTTCGGCAACGGGGGGGGGGAAAGGGGGGGCAGGGATATGGCGAGGTGCTCATAAATTGGCGCCTCATACTGTAGCTAGATCAGCCTTGGAGGGCTTGGATGCAGATTGCGATTGCTGTCTTTGAGCCACCTTGACCTTCAGCCCATGCGCAGTGTGGATGGTGGCTCCGGTCGCCATTCCCACACTTTCAGGCCCAGTGGCAAAGCTGAAACTGTACCGCCTGCATTGCCAAATTGGGACTGAGTCATGAGCTCCTGTTGGGATTGAGCCATGAGCTCCTGTTGTGCAGTGTAACATGCAAGAACCACACTGCCGAGCTGAAACACACTGCCAAGCTGTCCACCTTGAAGCAGCCATAGGGCTACTCACAAATCACAAATCTCCTTTCATTATGCACCAGCTGCTCCAATGACTCAATGACAATCTGCGTACCCAGCTGACCTCCAGCAGGACCACAGCAAAATGACTGCAGGCAAGCCTCTGAAACATGTATCAAACACCAGAAACCCCGTTACATTGCATCAGCATTACCTGAGTAGCATTGCCAGTGCAACAGTAGCTTCCAGCAGAGCAAACTGGTCACCAACACACTTGCGTGCGCCGCCGCCAAAGGGGATGAACGCAAAGTCTGCTGCAACTTCGTTTGGGTAGAGGGATGAGCCCTGGGCCTCAGGCCTGTACCCCGCCCACCGCCCTTCAAAGGCTGGGTTGGAGTTGGTCTCTGAGAAGCGCTCTGGCCTAAAGGTGTCAGGGTCCTTCCACAAGTGCGGTGACCTGCATTGCCCACAGCCTGTCTGAAGGTAGCTTTCCAGCGGTTCTTCATGAAACAGCAATCTGAGGAGAATGCAGGCAGAGATCCCGCATGTGAATGGCATTCAAGACACTGGTGTCTTGTGAGGTGTGCAGCACAGCACCTGTTTGACAGGCTACAAAACACAGCACACTCTGATGGAGGTGATGCATGAGGAAAGCAAACCCATGTGGTGTTGTTGGACAGTCAACCAAAGCAACACAGGCATGTGTGTGCCTGTCAGCAAATGAATCCACAACAATGCGTGGACATAATTGCAAGCCGTTACAGAAGAGAATCCATCCCACCTATGCAAGTTCCACACAGAAATGAATATGTCAGCTCCTTTGCCGATGGGGTAGCCCTTGGGGTCGCCCCCCAGGGGCGTGGGCAGCACATCATCTGCCAGCGCTCTTCGGATCAAGATGGGGGGCTGGGGGTATAGCCTGAGGGACTCTGCCAGGATGGCTCTCACATACGGCAGCTGCTGAAGCTGCTCTAGACCTGCACACGTGGCAAGAGCTTGCTGAGCCACTGTTGGAGAGCGTGTCACTGCAGAATGTGTTGGCACGCATGCAGGGTACATAGAGCGTTTGGGTGTTCATACGGGATGTAAGAGTCATGTGCTGAACCAGAGTGCTAGAAGAAATTCACAGCCCAGCAAAATGCTAAGCGCATACAGGGCAGACGTGTGCAGCACATTGCAGGAAAGATGCAACGATGCAGCCTGTCAGGTGCAGACAAGCAGCTGCTTGCCAGTTCATCAAAAGGAACCTCAGAAAACATCCCAGCCGAATGCACAGCGCCTCACTTGGTGTGTCGTCTCCTACAACTTGGTCGATCTCCTGTACAGCTTTGGCAAGGGCTTCAGGAGACTGCATGAGCTGGAACAGAGTCCAGGTCAGCACTGCAGCTGTGGTCTCATGCCCAGCAATCAACATGGTCATGAGATCATCACGCAGCTGCTTGTCATCAATGTCTGCATCTCGCAAATCTACCATGAACCGCAGCAGACTTGGGTCCTTCACCTGCATCCACATTGTGCGTCTCATTCTAGGGGGACAAGAGAGTGGGGGAAGGGGGGGGGGGCATGAGGGGCATGCAGCACAAGACTTTGGGTCCTTCACCTGCATCAACACTGTACGCCTCATTCAAGGGGGGCAAGGGGATGGAGGGTGGGCACAAGGGCATGCAG
>JAABUK010005185.1_pt1 | contig 20552 bp, 27 predicted proteins | sample 5559141 | NCBI WGS metagenome assembly JAABUK01 (sample SAMN10711869, study PRJNA513367) | rock metagenome | isolation source: Antarctica rocks | place: Antarctica: Victoria Land, Pudding Butte nord | collected 2016-01-03 | reverse complement strand
ATTCAGCACCATCAGAAAACGTCAAAAACCATGTCTCTGAAGTTGTTAAGGGGTTGTTAAGGGTACCCTTAACAACTTAATAAGTTATTAATGTGCCGCCGATCTTGTTAAGGGTTAATAAGCCAACCTGCCAGGCTTGACATGCTGCACGTGAATCGCCACGTGAGCTTTGCATTTCCGGATTCGATGGGATAGCAATGCATTGCAGACAGTCTTGCGCTCCCAAATTTCAGCTGTAGCAGCGCCATGCCGCACTTTCGCTGTCAACCCGTCTCGAGCCAGAACCAGCAGTGCGGTCTGCACAGACCTGCAGGTCTGTCCGGCCAGGCGTGGGCACGATACCTGCAGGCAGGCAGTGCAGCCAACCTGCACAAATTGCGACACTCTTTGCCAAAGCGTGTTAGGCAAAGTCAGCACTCTTTTGTGTTGTTTGCATCAGCCGCACCAGCACAGACAGCTTCACGTCGACCGAAAGCTACAGCAAACACAGACAGTGAACTTCTCGACTGTGTCATAGTTGGAGCTGGCATTTCTGGCCTGACACTGGCACAGGCTTTTGCGTCTGAACATTCTGGTACAGTCGCCAAAGTGATCATCACTGAGGCACAAGATCGAGTAGGAGGCAATATCACAACGAAGAAGGCAGATGGTTTCCAGTATGAAACTGGACCAAATAGCTTTCAGCCAAGTGATCCTGTCCTCAAGCTAGCTGTAAGTTCGAAGTCATTCTGCACACACCCTGCACTGTGACAGTCACAGATGTCTGCATGCATATGCTACAAGTCTTTTGTCTGGTTTCAGAGCCGCATGTAACTGTTGCAAATATACTGCACAACACCAATCAAACGGTTCAAACCTGCAGTCATGCCGCAAAATCTGATGTCAATCTCAGGTGGATGTTGGCATTGCAAATGATATCCAGTATGGCAACCCAACAGCACCACGCTTTGTTTTCTGGGAGAAGAAGCTGCGCCCCACACCCTCTGGACCCGATGTCCTGACCTTTGATTTACTGAGCATTGGGGGCAAGCTCAGGGCAGGCATGGGTCTCCTGGGTCTCAGGCCCAAGATGCCAGGTCAGCATCTCATGCCTGCTGGCACTCGCCTGCCCATACTTTGTGTAGTGTTTGTACTGCTGACAGGAGCACATATATCCTTTGCCATCCTTTTATAGTCCCAGTATAGTCTGAGTAGGGACATGGATGCGACATACCTTGGGCATTAAACTTCTCCAGAGCCATCTGTGACATATGACTGTATCATGCATGACAACATGGTTGCTACAGATGCATGTGTTGCCCTCTGTTGCTGCACACACTTGATTGCTTCGCCTGTACAAGCCAACAGCTAGTCCACTCTGTACAGCCATCACAATTGTTGATCATGGCAGGTGCAGAATCAGGCGCTGCTTGATGAGCTTGCAGACTGGGTCATGACTTTCATACGTGCTGTTGCATACAGATCAAGAGGAGTCTGTAGAGCAGTATGTGCGCCGTAACCTAGGTAAGGAGGTGTTTGAGCGCCTGATTGAGCCCTTCTGCTCGGGCGTGTATGCTGGAGACCCGTCCAAGCTGTCCATGCAAGCAGCCTTTGGCAAGGTACCAGTGCACTCAAAAGTATCACCCAAGTTGCAGTGCTGTCCCACTGTACTGCCAACTGCAATTCATGCTGACTAAGCCGTTTGTAACATGTTAGCTGTATGATGGCAGACTCCTGCAGCAGTGTTGCAGCGCGATTACTTGTGCAGTGCATTGTTGCAAGCCAGGCAGTAGAGCGTAGGCCTCGACAGCAGCGCTCCACATTCACCTGACCATTCTGCAAGCAACAGCACGTCTGTATCAGCAACATATGACCAGGGTCTTGTCATGCACACACTCTCACTTGCACCTTCATTGTGCCAGACTGATTGCAAACCTCAGACCAAATCGCAGTATGTCCATTTGTGTGTGCATGTCCAATGCAGATCGTTGCGCTTGAGAAGTCAGGAGGCACAATTCTAGGTGGGGCCATCAAGCTGATAAGGGACAAGAAGAAGAATCCAGGCCCTCCTAGAGACCCCTCTCTGCCCCCCAAGCCCAAGGGCCAGACAGTGGGATCCTTCACTGGGGGGCTCAGAATGCTGCCTGAAGCTATTGCACACAAAATGCACAACAAGCTCAGGTTGGTGCCTGTTGTGAAAATTGCCACCATTTTCAATTGTCAAAATGCCAGGTCATGACGACTGCTACTGGTAACAAGGGAATACAAGACTGCACAGATGGCCACAGCTGCATAGTCGCGTAGGGAGCATCTTTGTACAAGTACTTGTTGGAGTCTGACGGCTGCATCTCATCCCCTTGATTTGCGTGTTTGGCTATAATCTGCCATATCACACCTGTTTGTCCCCAGCTGCACTGAAGTTGCGGACAACTTCAGTGCAGCTGCCATGCACTGTTTGCTTGTTGGCAGCCAAGCCCAGGGCTCAGACGTACCTGGAGGGTGCCTAGCAAACAAATCTGGGAATCTGTGTAGTGAACACATGAATGAATATACTGATGCCTGTGGGCCCTGCGCTGATGCTGTTCCAAAAGCTTGCATCGATGTTTGCTGTTGTCAGCAGCCTAAACTGTTGTCATACAGCAGCTATGCAATCGTCAATCATACAATGGTTGAACGTTATCAAAGTCCTGTCTTTGGAACTCATCAAGGGAGTCAACAGAGACTCTTCTGGTGGGCCTCTGTCAGACAACAACTGCGTAAGTGGTCTGCAAACCATGTGATGACTCAAGTCAGCCTCGTGCAGGACGAGTTGGAAGCTGCAAAGCGTGAGCAGGAACAAAGACAACACCTTTGCTCTGGTGTACGACACCCCAGATGGGCAGAAGCAGCTGAAGACCAAATCAGTGGCCTTGACAGTCCCAGCCTACACAGCAGCGGACCTGCTGCCAGACCACTGCACAGCTGCTGCTGACAAGCTCAGAGGCTTTGACTACCCCCCAGTTGGTGCTGTCACCCTCGCATATCCTATGTCCTCTATCAGAGATGACAGGAAAGACAAGCAGGGGGAGGTGCCAGGTACATTACACTGCACATGATAATAGTAGTACTCACAGTTTTAATGCTTTCTGGCTCATGATGAGCTAGGTACGTGCAGGACATACACTGCATCACTGGACATACATGCTGTGAAATATCTTTCTAAGCTGCACACATTAGGTCATGTGTGTAAACTCATGTCCTTCATAAGACTTTCTGGTTCTGTGCAGCGCTAATGCTTGTACATTGTGTGGCCCTGCAGCAGGATGGTGCTTACAGCATCATTGATATGCTTTCAGCTTGACATGCTTTCAGCTTGACATGCTTTCAGCTTGACAGGCTTTCAGCTTGATATTGTGCTGCTGTACCATGTGTGATCTTGCAGACAATCAGCTTCTCTTTGGTCATTGTTTTGATAGATGCCCATCATGGGCTGTTAAAAGCAACGATTGTCTGAATTTTTAAGAGAGTAGGATCTTGCAAAACAATTGGGTGACAATGCGGCAGTGTCATGCATTGCCTGGTGCAGTGAGATTAAATTGCGCTAGCTCACCACCTGATCACATTCAAGGCTGAACGCGGCACAATGACTGTGTTTGCAGTTGAATTTGGCAGGTTGACACAAATACGCAAAGCACTGCTCAGCCACACATGCACCAACATCAGCTTGATATTGTTGTGACTTGTGTATAATGGTTCACAACCACTACATGCGCTGGCAGGTACGAGCCTCCGAAAAGGCACATTGTACAACTGTTTGTGTGTTCAGGGTTTGGTCAACTGCATCCCAGGAGCCAAGGCATCACAACGCTAGGCACCATCTATAGCAGCTCAGTCTTTGAGAACAGAGCGCCCAAGGGTCAACACCTGGTGCTCAACTTCATTGGCGGTGCTACAAACAGAGGCATTGTGGATCAACCTCATGAAGAGTTGGTCTCTCAGGTAATCATCTTGCTTCCAGCAACTTGCTCTTTAGAAGAAACAGACAACGGAGGAAGACAAAGACAATGGAGAGAGTCCAGGCTGGTGCTGCTGACCACTAGACAAGACCATTCCTTTCAGCGTCTGTTGAATGAGAAGCCATATATTGTACTGGGCTGCTCAGGGATCTTGCTTCCTATATCATCATGTTCACACAGTTGTCTTGTTCACCGCACTACTCTCACAGAGGACAGACCCAAGAAGTGTTTGTGCTGCTCATCACACGAGTCTCATCTACTGCTGTGGGCTCACAGAAGAGGCTTAAGCCCCTTCTATAGGGTCAGCATGTGTGCAAGCAGCTGGTACCCCAGAGCTGAACCTCAGCTTCTACATGTACCAGCATGTACAGCTTCAATCAGCTTGAACATCTGGCTACTCACATTTATCTGTTGCGCTCCGCATCTTGGCTGTTCAAGGAGTGATGTACATGCCGACCTGAGCTTGCATTGCAAGCAAAGCAGTCCTGACCAAGGAGTTGAGCATACTAACCCTTGTCGCCAGATGATTGTCTCTAATTTTGTGGGTCATTGACCCCACACTTCCAACAATCGAATTTTTGAAGACCAGCCAGCAGAGTTGTGTCATATGCGTCTGGTATGAGCTTCATGTGAGTTTTGATTTCATCTAGTACCTTACAATCTGGAGTGTGGCGCCAATTACGACTCGTCAGACATCCTGGCTTGAAAGCACAGGTGTGAGGTGGTGCGTGCATCTGTAGGTGGACAAGGATCTGAGAGTGATGCTGGTGAAGCCCGATGCCCCGGCCCCCAAGACCATTGATGTCACAGTTTGGCGCAGAGCCATCCCCCAATTCAACATTCACCACCTGGATGACGTCCAGGTAAGCGCTGACCTGGCACTGCTGCTACAGCCTACTGTTTGTTGGGTATGCCATAAGTGCAATGCCATAAATGTCAATGTTGCTGTTGGCTAGGCATGCTGCAAGTGCACTGACACTGCTGTGAGGGTACGTGGAAGAGCAGCATATATGTGCAACACATGTATCTGCTGTCTTCCTCAGCTCTTGTTTCTTGTGCAAGCTTCTGCAAGCCTCGACTCTTGTGCAAGTCTGTGCAGCGCTGTTAGATACGTCATCAGCTGCTTGTAGACTTGCAAGTCTGTGAGCTCATTGACATAAGGTACCTGTGGTTGCATCAGCATGTGGCATAGATCATGTGGCAAAGATCATGTGGCAAAGATCATGTGGCAAGCCAGATTTATTGTACCGCGGTCATGTTGAATAACGCAGCGCTGCTGTAGAAGAGTGAGCAGCTCAGGACTGAGCCATTGAATGGATTGTGCATTGAGTCAGTGCAACATTGTTTCTCAAAGACTGAGCCCTCACCGTGTCCAGCTTTGACAATGCTGCTGCATACAGGAATTGAAAGAGGATTTGGTGAAGCAAGGCTGGAGCGGCTTCTACCTTGGCGGCAACTATGTCTCTGGTAAGCTTGCTTCATGCAAGATGTGAGATCAAAGCAGTTTGCATGCAATCAATCAATCAATATGTTTGATGCCACTCATGCTCATGCTGCCATAGCATAGCATATGTCTCAACCTTGCTTTCTGTTGCTTGTACTTGCAAATTCAGACTTTGCAGCGACCACATAGTGTATGCCAAACTGCAGTGGATTTCAATCATCACTGTTTCTTTCATTTGTTTATTGATCTGGCAGTGGAGTCAGCTGTGACTCTTCAGACATTCTGCAAAGGCACAGATGGATGTGAGTGCCACTCAATCAAGCTGGTTAGATGCTAGGAAAGTGTGCTCAGCGACACGATTCATGCCGGGTAAACTGATGTGTGGGGTGACCACTGCAGGAGTTGCACTGGGTAAGTGTGTAGAGTATGGCTACACAATGGCAAAGGAGGTGGCTCGATATTTGGAAAGCGATGGAGCAGCGGGGTACATTGCAGGCCCTCAGAAAACACAAGATGAAGCTTTCTACCAAGCAGAAATCCCAATCACAAATGGCAGTGGAAACCAGTGAAGTTGAGACAGCTTCAATGCTTGGTCAAGCATATGCATGAAGTGTGTTCAGCTGTGGCAGAAGCATGACTACCACACAGATGAGCAAGCTACACTAGTAATGGTGGCAAACTAGGAGTAGGCATTGACTTGGCTTTAGTTCATCTCTTGAGCATTCCATGTCAGTATCACCATTAGGAACATATGGTCAGATCTTATGGCGATATTACACTCACTTTGATCTTGCACTCTGAGATAGTCCAAGGTGTAATCTTGCTCATTGTGACATACTGCCCGTTTGAAGATTCGAATCCAAGCAAGCGAAAGGTACATGCATGGATAGGTAGTGCCATACCATATGGATAAGCTTACCAGCTGCTACACCTAAAGGTGGTGCCAGTTGAGCTGCCCCAGCACAACGACCCTTGCCAGGAAAAATGCCTAGGGTCGGAGAGAGGGAGGCAGTATCGAAGCAACAATTCAACAGAGAGAAGCTTCACAGCAGGGATGCTGCATACAGCCTCGAAGCTAGTCTTGTCAATGAGTAAGGACCTGATCCTCAATGGTCGACGCTTCATCTTCTCAGTTGGTCAACGTAGTGCCTAAAGTCGCAGAGTTGCGGTGTCATATCTTGAAAGAAAGCGTGATTGCATCTCGTGCGGCAACAGATAATTGCCGGGTCCAGCTGTCTGCGAACTAGGTATCCGCACAGGTGGATGTCAAGAGTGCTATGCTTGATCTGAAAGCGACAAACGCGATATCGGCTTGCGCTCTTGGCCCTCAAACACCATCCTATCGATTTGAGCAACTCTCCAGCAGCGAACAGAACCCTCGCTGTACTCGTGTGTTGTCGCACCGACCTTCAAACAACCCTGTAAGGTCTCTGTGCTTGAAAGCCAGGCAAAGGTATCTTCCAGGCAGGACTACCGCCTTCTGGAACGCAGCTTCAGGTATTTATGCTTACTGACGTCCTCAAATTGTGCTGTGACGCATTATTTGCCTCTAAGACTATATGTGTTGTACGGTAGGCAACGGGACTGGTGGAGCACAGTCAGTTGATGTGACTGTAGAGAGAGCTGCAAGAAACAGCAGACGATTGTACGCGGCTGTTCAGATAGCAGCTCCAACAGATGTTGTGTGGGGAGCTCTGACAGACTACGAAGGGCTAGGAAACTTTATTCCTGGTGCGGTGTCCCATTTTTCCATTGAGGACATTGTTTGAGTGCCCTTGTGACAACTTGGAGCGCTGGTGATGGCTTATATCTGCACCCCTTGCAATGCATGCATAATTGACTGTCTGGCATCCTAGCTCCACAGCAATGAGGGTCAACTTTCTGCAGGCCTGACGGAAAACAGATGCCTCTCCAGAAAGGCCCAGGGCGCAACGCTTCTCCAAGTGGGTGAGCAAGATGTAGCTTTTGGTGCCAAGTTCAGAGCTAGGGTGGTGCTAGACATTCAAGAGCACGGCGATGGCACTCCACAGAGGCTCTGCAGCAATCATGATGGCAGCAGAAGCAGTGGCAGTGCCATGGCCGAGGAACGACTTTACCCTCTGCCTAGGGGTTCACCATGTGCCGGCCCTTGCAAAGATGTGTGCTTCAGTCTGGTGGAGGGGGATTTTCAGGTGTGACTTAGATCATCCCACACAGTAGTCACGCAGTCTGCAACAAAGTGGTGAAGTCCAAGAGCAGACCGCTCTGCAGTATCCCAAATCATCTCACACAGTAGTTGCGCAGTCTGCAACAAAATGGTGAAGTTTGAGAGCAGACCGCTCTGCAGTATCTCTTAGCACACCTGTCCTTTATACACAGCTTTCCCTTGTTATGTGCATGTTGTCGGCTTTGTCTGATTTTGCAGGACAGTAGAGATATTCTGTAGGTTCTGCATGAATGCACACTTTTCCTGTTTCATGCCCCTTTGTGTCAACTTGCAGATCAGCAGCATTCTTCAAGCCACCTTGTCAATGCATGTGCAAAACAACAGGACACGTGTATAATCTGTGTCTAGCTGCAACAGCCAGCCTGGCCAGGCCTTGCATGTTTTGGAGCAGCAATCTGAGGTTGAGGCTACATGCATAAACATGCAAGTCCGCTGCCATCCAGAGCAGCCAAGATTCTGTCTGTAAACTCACACACTGCTCTGATGTGCAGGCATTCAGAGGCATTTGGCGCATGCAGCAAGGCTCTCAGGGACCCAACTCCTGCAGATTGTCATATGCGTTGTTTGTAAGACCGCAGGTATGGCTCATGCATGCTGTAACTGAGGACTGCCATTGTGGATTGAATGCGCATCTGTATTGCATAGTGCCCAAGTGCAAATCAATGCACAAAGCTTGACGCCTAATGTGCATGCTGATCAGAGCATGTCTACTCTGGTTGTTTCATTGCTTTACATCACAGCTGAAGCTGATTCACACCCAGAACCTCATGTTTAGAGATGCGATGGGTATGTTGTGTTGATACTATGACCTGTTTTCCAGGTCTGGCTTCCAATCCGCTTGATTCAAAACAGGGTAGAGAATGAAATCAAGAATAATCTGACTGCTGTGCAAAGGCATTCAGAAGCTTTGCATAGGCAGAAAGGGAGTGTGAGAGGTGCCAAGCAGCTGTGACTTGCTTCCGTGATTGATTGGAGCTCAGACACTTGGTCCCAAGCATGCACTGACTTGCAGAGCGTGGTGACAGCGTGAACTGTTTGTCAGGATGGTGAAGTACCATCAGATGTTGTCGTGTCTGATTGTTCCACATGGTTGCTAAGCTGTCCAGATACAATTTATTTGAAACTGCTGCATAACCCTGCTCCCTGATCTGGACAGCTATCGAGAAGAACTCTGTTTTGATGCAGTAGGTATTTATGCGTACAGGGTTCGTTTATTGAACATCTGTGCTCCAAGGCAGCATGCTGTCAAGCACTTGCAGCTGTAGAGTCGCATGCTGCAGCCGAATTGAGATGGCTTTGCGCTTGTCGGCACTCAGGTTACAAGTACAGTTGTGAAAGTGAGTGTGTATTGATTGATTTGATTTGTACGGTGTTACCCCTGTACAAGTGGAGGATAATATGGCATTTAGAAGCCCAAGCAATGTTGGACCAACGCTGGCATCGGTTGTTGACAACAGACATCGGCGCAATAGCTTGAGTGCAGCTCGCGCAATCTTTGTGTACTTCTGCGATGTCCGCACTCGCGGCTCAGCATTTCTTGGAAGTGCAAATGCAGTATGGCTCGGTACGCCTGGGCAGCCTGCACCTTCTGCAGACCGCAGGAAACCAACGAAGCTACATTTGTGTCTTTCGGGTCTGATAGCGATGATAATGCTGCATCTGGCCTGCAGCTGCAGCGGTATTGTTCCAGAAAGCTCTTTCGCTGACCTCCTCGTTCTACTGTCACATCAATGCTGAAAGCCTGAGCTTTGTGGCTTTTGGCAAGCATGGTACGCTCGGCGGGCAATGCGCAGCCGCCCACCGTTGACCTCGTGCATTTGGAGACCATAAGTTCGTGGCTCCGAAAGCATGGTAAACCAGTTAGACCTAGGCTAGACAGGAAACAGCTGGAGGCTTTGCGAGAGTGCTTTGATATCATCGACACCAATAGCACTGGAACTATCACAACTGAGGAGCTCAGGGATGTCTTCAAGGTACCATCGTGCCGTCACACCATCTTTGCATACAAGCTTGCCTTCAACAGCCCTGCGCGGAGCTTATCTGCTGGTCTGCAGTCTCTGGGCGATCATGTGTCACTGCAAGCTGTGGCTACAGTGCTTGATAGTGTCAGGTACCATGGCTCAAGCGGAATAGGCTTCACTGACTTCATTGACATAATGAGCAGAGACAGTCAAGATCTGAAGGAAGGGAGTCATACCAGGAGCAATGGCACGACTGCCTATAACATTGCCCTTATGGCTAGGGCCTACAGGTGGCTCATCCATCTGTCTGTGTGAATGTCTGCGACTGCACCAGAAGTCTTACATTGATGTTTGCATTGACATCAGCACTGCCATTCACAGCAGCTTCTGCCTGCAGATATGAATCACCTGCAACATGGTGAGACAGGTGTGCATGTACACTGTCCAATGTCAAGGCTCAATCATTGCTAGCTGCAGCTAAACGGCTGCCTGTGCATCCTGCTTGCAGCATGCACCTACCCTTGCCCTGCAGCATGGGGTCAACCCCCATTGCATCATGATGCGTTACGCAACACTTGCATCTCTTTGCCCTCTCATGATGACTGGAGCCGTCTGCCATTGTATTTGTGACCATGCAGACGCAAGAAGGTGATGGAGGCTGTGTTCAAGGACGAGGGGGACTGGCGAGCCAGATTTGTCCATATGCATGAGCGCATCAAAGACAGAGAGCGCCATGTCAGGAGCAAGTAAGACTTGCAAGGCACATTGTCTGTATGTTGCATTCACAGTCCGTTACACCAGCTGCTGCTTGTCAAGCTGCTGCGCTCACTGTCAAACCGCTGTCACACACAGTACCTTCTTCCATGTCAAACTCTGCTGTCACAGTTTGCCTGCTACATGGGAGTACAACCTGGGTCTGCCATACATGATGTTCACCTAACATGGGCTGTTGAGAAAATAAGTCCGGAGCTTCATGACATATTGAGGATGTCAAAAAAGTTATGCTCAAGGTTCTGCCACAGGCAGAGGGGTAAATAGGCTGTACATGCAGTTATGATCGTCATGCGAACTCAAGCCGGCTCTTGTGGCAACCCCTGAATGCAGCCTGTGTGCAGGCTGATGACTGAGTCCATGATGCCACTGACCTCACAGCCATCCATGCTAGATGGTTTTGTTGACAGGCAAAGAGAAGGAACACAAACCTCTGAGGAAAACATCAGACAGGTGCAGCATAATTGTCTCTGAAAGACAGGCCCACCTGCAGCAGCATCTTCTTATTTTGCAATGTGCCTGACCGCACACTGTGACCACACACAGACACACGTCATGTGCACTGTCACAACCACCAGCTTGTGTTTAGAGGGACAGAAGCACTCTTGAGTGGATGCATGGTATGAAGCTCTGTTTGCAGAGTCAGCATTACACAACAATGTTCTCATGCTTGCCTGCTTGCAACAGGTTGAGCAGATGGTGCAATCTGACAGCAGTCTTGCAACTCCCTCTGGCAGCGTTGTTCTGCCCAAGACTTGTATCAGAATTGGCACCGGAGTGCTGCCCTTGATCACCCAGTCATTAATTTCAGAGTTTCCTGTTGATGCTCAGCCAGCAGCATCAATCAAGTCTCAATCTTCAGCCAGTGGTCATGTTGATGTGCCATCTCATTCAGCCTCTATGACGCTGCCAGCTGAGGAGCCAGCATTGCATGCTGAACAAACAAGAACTGGCCGCTCATTGGCTTCAAACATACTTGCAGCAGGTCAGATGTCAGCTGAAAGCATGCAAGGGACAAGTCAGTCGACAGACAGAGGAATGCAGGGAAGCAGCCGCTTGATGGCTTCAGATGACAATACGGTAGGACAGTCACTAGGGCCAGACCTGGAGGCTGCTGACTCAGCAGAGGGCCACATGTGGGGTGCAGTGCGCACTCAGACAGACATTGGTAATGAGCAGTCTGAGGAGAGCGTCAGGCCTGTACGTGAGAAGAAGAGCGTGCATGTGACACCGCGGACAAGACATAAGTAGGTCCAATGCATTCTCATGTCCTGCTGTTTGCCTTGTCCTAATTGGCTGCAGGGCAAGCCTAGTTGCCTCAAAATCTGTAAGTTCATGTTGCACTTTCAGGCCATAACCATGGATGACCTCTCAAGCCAATCTTGAGATATGCTCTGTGTTGACAGCAAGCACTGGATCAGTATGTCTGGGCAGTGCTTGGTCAGTGACATGCTTCAGCGCTCCATGCAAACCAGGCATCTGACCTGTTCTGTTCCTGCTACAGGCTGCAGTGGCTGCAGGACACTGCTGAAGCTGTGACACCTCTCTCGTGGCAGCTCAAGCAGCAGCAGCAGCAGCAACAGCAGCAACAGCAGCAGCAGCAGCAGCAGCAACAGCAGCAGCAGCAGAGTCAGCCATTGTCTTGCAGCATGCAGCTGCAGCCAGCCACTGACACTGACTCTGGCAACATCAATCTGCCGCACGAAGTAGCAGAACAGTTGGCGCAGGCACATGACGATGCCTCTGAGGCTGACAGCAGCATGAGACAGGTCTGCAGCAGCCAGGAATGCCATGGCAAGCCGCTGTCTCAGTCAGCCCTTAGCACTACATATGCCAGGCAAGCAGACACTTTTGCAGTTAGGGGTGATACACAGTTGGCTAGCTCTTCTACATCAGGGAGGATCAGGTTTTTAGCCAATGCAGCTGGTGGGAGCATAGACAGTGACATGATGGCCTCATGGGCGGATGCAACAGCAGGGGGTAGACTCTCCATGGGGGCTACTGGGGTCAGCGTGAAGGGTCTGCCAGCCCAAGATTGTCAGGTGAGATTCAGAGGGAGTGGATAGACAGGTCCTTGTGCAGTGCATGCTGTCAGATGGTCTTCGACCCAGTGTGTCCATTGCTGCATGATGCACTATGCAGTGGCGTGCATTCTTGCACAGTCGCATCACTGCATTTTGTGGGTAAAATGATCACTTATATGCAGACTTCTGCACATTCCTGCAGCATCGTAGACATGCACTGATGCAGTCTGCATCTTGCCCTGCATGCTCATGGTCGCATGTATAGCCTGAAATGCAGGTTTCAGGTGCAGCTGTCCCATAAGCGTCCGTTGTCTGTGTACTTCCAGCACCACCACCTTGTACTGGTCATGTTACATCTTTTACACAGAGCATGCAGTTGAAGTAATGCTGGATGCCTCTCATGTCTCATCCTGTTTCATGCCACAAGCTGTGTGCTGGTTACTGCAGGTGTCAAGTGAACTGGCTCGTCATGCTAGTCCAAGGAACATGCTGCGTCAAGCTGCATTCCTTGGCCAACCACATGACTCCCCTCCAGCTGGCTGGAATAATTCTATCAATCCCCATTCTTCCCGCCATGCGTCAGAGCCCATTGCCCAGCCTTTAAGTGCCACAGCCATGGATGCTGAGCCGTCCACTGCTGCTGCCACCTCTGCCACAGCTGTGGAGGGCGCGTCCACCGCTACCTCACGCAGCACAGCTGTGGTTTGCAAGGCAGTGCGAAGTGGGAGACCACATGTGCCATCATTGGGCTTGGCAGCGTTGCAAGCCGATAGGCATAGGAAAGGGCTGCAGACATTGCATGGCAGAGTGAGTGCTAGCTAGCTGTCTAAAACAGGACCGATGTAGGATGACTACCTCATATGGTCTTGGAGCAAGACATACAAGTGCAATCCTCAAAAACTAGCATCACATGACGTGCCATTGCATGCCATCGCTGATGCGCTGTTAGCACTTGCATGTTGCGGCTTTCTGGCGAGACTCCACACACTAGCTTTCCTGCACTGTTGATGCCGGCCACATAATGCACATGACACACAAGCTTGGTGACGTGCACTTTCTTGTGTCACCTGCACCATGCAGAGGCTGTACAGCAGACACAATACAGTCACCTTCAGACCTGTGCTATACTTCATAGCTTACATGGGGAAAGTGCTGTAGGGTTACGTGGTGCAGGTGACAGATGGACAGCACCAGGGGCCCTCCAATGATGCTGACAGCTCAGCGGCAGATGGATCAAATAGTGCTAGGGATCGGCCTGCAGGTCACTCATTAGCTGCTCACTTTCAGATGGCCAAGGAGCACAGTGTCAGTTATGGCAAAGCTCCTGACGCACCTGCAGACAGACACCTCCCTGCTGGTGGGTGTGTAGGATGCATGTCTACTTAGTAGACTGACTTGTCCGATGCAAGTCAGAAGCTGTGGTCCAAAAACGGCTGCTGTCACTCTGAACGCAGTGGCGGCAGGCATGTTGCTGCAAGCCTCATCTCCTCAGTTGCCAGTGTTGTTTGACAAGCTGCTGGTGCAATGCCCCATCTAGCAGGGGGCATCAGATTTGGCTGCTGTTACTGTATGCATGCATACATCAGTCAGACACACCTTTGCACTGCATATTTTGAACAGTGCAAGGCTGGTTAGCATCTCAACGCATGTATTTTGACTGAAATAATGTTGCTGAAACTTGGCAAAGCTGTTCAACATGTGTCTGTTTCAGCGACAATGAGCAGACCAAGGTCTTCGGTCTGGGCAAACCAGTCTACAGTGAGCCAGCAGGTCCTGGACCCAGATGAACAGCCTGTCACATACAGAACGCAGCGCTCTTCCCTGTTGCCAACACCTCAGTCACCCAGAGCGCCTTGGTTGCATACAGCAGCTGTCACAGCTGGCAGGTTCAAACAGCCCTCTAGGGCACAGACTACGCGATCAGCTAGGCAACATAGTTTCCCAATACAGGTGAAATTTGTGGCATGCTATCATAGAGACTAGTAGGGTGTGTGCGATAGCGAGCTGGCAACATGTAAAGCCCTTGTTTCTTCATGAATGGTTGTTTGGATTTTGCTTCAGTTTACTACACTGTAAATTTGTGCCAAGCAAGCCAGCACTGTTTTTTTCTTAATTGCTGATGTGCACGAAGCCAGGGCACGAAGCATGCACTAGTGTGAAGCATGGCAGGGTGCCAAATTCGCCTTAGCTCACATTCTTCTCTTGTGTGCTCAGGCAGAGCCAATGGCATCTAGCAGAGATACTGTCCGCAGCACCAGCTTGACTCGGCGTCTGGCACTGCAGCAAAGACTTGATGCCAAACCAGTGGCAGTCCATCAGCAGATCAGACGCGAGACACAGGCCCAGGTACTGTCTCATTTCAAAGCAGCTGCAAAAGCTGCAGATTGGGCCACACCAGTAGTCTAGTTTGCTGTATGAGCTCACAGCTCTGCTAGCGCCTTACCAACAACTTGAGTGAAAGCCAACTTCATGCTGCTGCTGTGTGCCATGCCTGCTGCTTTTGAGCAGATGCTTAGTTGTGTCCATCTGAACTGCAGGTGCGTCTGCTTGCAAAGCAGCAAGGTGCCCAGCCAGCGCTGTATACCTGAGTTGATTGTTTCATGCATGCAAATCAGCCCTTATCATAGTTATCAATTGATTATTTGGCATGTGTTTGTACAATGTGGTGTTTCGTAAGCTTGTTGATCGCAAGCTTGGTTTTAGGATGCCACTATATGTCAATTTGTTACTCAGAAAAGGTGCATAGCCAGTTATGCATCCAGTGATGAGCGCAAGAAAGATTGCTGAAATTGCATTCCCTGGCCTGTTACAGATACTGTGTTGCAGTGTAAGGCGTTTGCTGTGATGCATGATGCTTTGAGACATTTTGCAGATTGATTGTTCTTTACGTTACTTCCAGTACGCTGTTGAGCAGAGCTTGATTAAGGTTTGTTTCTTGTGTACCTGCATACCACCATGCATATGTAGCTGTGGATGTTCTGGCCCTTGAAACCTGTTGCATGATGTGTATATATACCATGCAAGGTTCTAAGTGCAAGCTCACCAATCTGTTGCGGAAGACCAAGGCTGCTGTCCCACTCTGCTACAGCTGCCATAAAAGCCTGAAAGGTGTCTGTGTTCTTGGGCAACAGGTGGCCTGATTTATGCTCAAGGCTTTCAAGTGCTTTGCAGTTGCCAATGAGCTGGCTTTTTGCAGAGTCTATCAGCTCCTATGCAGTTTGAATACAGCTGACTTGCTGTATACAGTCAGGCCCGAAGCACAATGCAGTCAGTTGAGCAAGACCATACCTGCTTGGTAGTGAGCACAATGCGACATTCTTTCTGCACGTCTGGCAACTGTCTGCATGTCAAGCAAGAATACGTAACTGCAGGCAGCTTTTGCTAGCTTGACGTGTAGAAAACATGAAGATCTGTCACCTTTCAAGCCTCCTGATGCGTTGGAAAAGGTCGAAAGGATTGACCTGATGGCATCAAGACCCCGACTTTAACGCTGTGCGCATGCGACAGAGTAAAGCGATGCTCTAACCTGATGCCGACCATATTGCTGCTCAAAGCCCTCCTCCAGCCTGTGAGCCACAGCTTTCAGATCCGCTTCTGCTTTCTCAAGGCCGACAATGAAGCTTTCAGCAAAGTGCGACAAGCTCGTCATCTCGCAATGCAAAACTTGCGCTTGCAATGCACAGCTTTGGGCCTGGTCATTTCAAATTCGGAAACACGCACTCACACACATTCATTATGAGCCAACATTTTGTCTCATCGCCCAGCTCAACGCCAGCTTGATCTGGTCGTACATGCAGTCAGCACTCCTTGACTTGAGCGTAGCGGTGCTGAAGAAGCCAACCTCGCAATGCCGCAATCAACTCCATATGCATGCTGAGCACTGCAGGCACGATTGCTCGCTGGTGCACTACCTCACTGGTTGAATTTGTGCAGTACATCACAGAACTCCCACAGACTATCCAGAATGTAGGAGCTGTCCTGCTATCGAATTACACTTTTGCTAAGTCTGTGTATAATTTTGATGCTACAAGGAGCATTCCTTCTCAGTGGTGGTCTACTGTACATACTACTAAAAGTGGCATGCTGCCCTACTGAGCATGACAATGTAAGACACAACAAAGCACTGCAAACAGGGTCTGCAGGGTCTGTGGGAAGCTGAATCATGACTCAGCTACAATAACCTAACACTTCTGGCTGCAAAAAGACATGCAAAGCTGATGCTTAGTCCACCTCCTCCATTCTGCTGCCCTCATCTACATTCTCTTCCAGAGGTGGCAGGTCCTCGTCTGCATCCTCACCGACTACATCATCCTCATCAATGCTGAGACCCAACTTGATCATCCTGCAACCCAGCAGTCAGCTCAACAACATGCACCAGTTGAATGTACATGACGTCACGCATTTCTGACAACAATTCTACCAAACAGCACATGGCCTGTCAGGCCCTCTGCACACAATTCAAACATGCTTGCTGACAGCACCAGCCAGATGAGTCATGGGATCTGTTGACACTATCACATTCAAATTTGGCACACAATGTGACCTGAAAAATCAGCAGCTTGAGTCAAATGTGCAGAAGCTCTTTCTATGCCAAGCATGTTCTCCTATGTACCTGTGGATTCTGGTGCCAAAGGTGCTGGGCTCATCCAGGCTGAAGCCAGAGGTGAGCAGGGCAGTCTCGTGCAACAACAACACCAGATCCTTGACTGTCTTGTCACTCTTGTCTGCATCTGCACGCTTGCGCAGCTCCTGCAGCAAAACCGAATAATGTCAAGAGAAGACAGACTCTGATCTTACAAGGAAACCCTAACCCTGGAAAAAACAATCACGCACATTTGTGCCACAAGGGTCATCACAAGACAGTTGCTTTACGGCTCAGCGTGCACCACAGCTTAACATGCAAAAGGATTTTGAGCAAAGACGGACCTGCATGATGGCATTGTCTGGGTTGATCTCCAGAGTCTTCTTGGATGACATGTAGGCGCTCATGCTGTTATCCCGCAGAGCCTGGGCCTTCATGATGCGCTCCATGTTGGCACTCCACCCGTACTCGCCAGTCACCAGCACACATGGGCTGTCCACAATGCGGTCTGACACAATCACCTGGATGCCCAAGCACAACGGATATGTTCAGAACACACTCACAGACAGCAGCATTGAGGCCAGCAAAGCTCAGGCTGCACATTACTGACACCAACATGGTGCAGAGTCAAACAACAGCACAAAGGGTATGTCGAAGATCCAGATACACACAGCTGGGGGTACAGCAGCCCAGACCAAAGCCTCACCTTCTCAACCTTCTCTGTGAGGATGTCCTTCATGAGTGTGCAAAGACCTTCGAACTGAGCCTTGATCTCCTCCTTGTTCTTCTTCTCCTCATCAGTCTCATCCAGCTGCAGGCCTTCCTTGGTGACGCACACCAGCTTCTTGCCGTCATACTCCTTCAGCTGCTGGACAGCGTACTCATCAATGGGGTCCACCATGTATAGCACCTGTAATCATCACGACCAGCTTTTCAGCACAAGCACTAGAACAGAAAAAGAAAACACTACACCTTGCAGCGTCAGATTAACGAGAAGCCAAGTGGGGCTGACCAATGCACAAGGAAGCCCTGAGCCAATGAACGTTGAAGGCGATGAGTGCAGCATATACACGGCAACATGATCATTTGCAGCACAAATGTCAGGTGGCATGCGCCTGTCAGTATTGTGAAACGGGTCTGATGCACATTCAGGGCAGGCTCACACGATGTACCCAGGCAAGTCAGACCAAGCTGGAGATTCTACAGCCAGAAGAGCAGGCCCACCTCCAGGCTCCTCTTCCTGAGCTTCTCAATGAATGGAGAGTGCTCCACGGCCTTTCTGCTCTCGCCAGTGATGTAGTAGATGCTGGCCTGGCCCTCCTTCATGCGGGTCACGTAGTCCTTCAAGCTGGTCATTTCCTCACCAGACTTTGTGCTGTGGTACCTGCATACACAAAGATTGCTGAATATCTGTAGATGTGCTCAGGCATAAAGGCACGAACCTGACTAAGCCAAGGTCCAGAAAACGATATCACAGAACAAGCTGATTGCAAGAGTATATGCAGCTTGACGCATAATGTCTTGATTGCTGAGATCCATCCCAGCAAACAAGACCCAATGACTGTCAGCAGACACGCACAAACAAAACAACCGAACCATGAGTAGCAAGCGTTCAAAGGTCACATACCTCAAGAGCTCAGCCATCTTGGCTCTGTTCTGTGAGTCCTCGTGAATGCCCAGCTTCAGGTTCTTGCCAAAGTTCTCATAGAACTTAGCGTAGTCATCCTTGTTCTCAGCAATCTCAGCAAACATTTCAAGGCACTTCTTGACAATGTTCTTTCGAATGACCTGCACAACAGTAGTACGCAGGTGAGAACAGCTGTCAAGGATGATGACCACAAACCACCCCACTGAAACCCACTGCTGTAAGGCACAAAAACTAACCTGAGGATATCATCGACATGAAACAGCTTTCAACGCAAGACACAAGTACATACTCCAAGAGGTCCACAAGAGCACGCACACACTGACAGGCAGGGACCCACAAGCAGAAACCAGAGGTACCAGCCTGGCTTTGAATATAGGTAATGGGGATACAACAATGCAGAACACTCATAGAACCACAGTGAGAAAATTGTGCCACGCAGGCATACCTTGAGGATCTTGTTCTGCTGTAGCATCTCACGAGAAATGTTGAGAGGCAGGTCCTCACTGTCGACAATACCCTTGACAAAGCCCAAGTACTCAGGGATCAGGTCGTCGCAGTTGTCCATGATGAACACCCGTCGCACATATAGCTTGATGTTATTCTGCTTCTTCTTGGTGTCAAACAGATCAAAAGGTGCACGCCTGCAGAGCAAAGGAGCAATCAGCTGTACTCTGCAGCATACAAATGTGCAGCAAGGGACCCAAAAAGAACTATGAAAGAAGCCCAGCCTCTCAGTAGAGCAAGATACAACTTGATTCAAGCAGATCCACACGATGACCATTTCTGAGATCTAAGCATGCCAAAACAGCTCTGCAGCGCTTTGACAAAACTCACTTGGGTACAAACAGCACACTCTTGAACTCCAGCTGGCCTTCAATGCTGAAGTGCTTGACTGCCAAGTGCTCCTCCCAGTCATTGGATAGGGATTTGTAGAATGCAGCGTACTCATCCTTGGTGATCTCCTCTGGGTTCCTCATCCAGATGGGCTTCTGCTTGTTCACCAGAGCCCACTCATGGCTGACCTCCTTGACCTTCACAATACACAAGAAGTGACTTAGAATAACTGTCTGTCAAGATGGGCACAGGCCTGAAGATGCATCTGCTTCAGTGCTGCAGCAGCAGCACATTGCCTCAGTAAATTGATCCTCAGAGATGTTTTGCATATGCCTTTGCGTATGCAAATCAGACAGTGTTGAGCTTACTGAGCACTGCTCTGAACACCCCGACTCCAAAGCAAGGTACGAAACACATCTGTACTTGTCACCCCCAAAAAGCAAATGCAAGTAGGGTGAGCTACAAATGCCGTACACCAGTACATATGTTCTATGACTGTCTGGATGTAAGGCAGGGGGCTACCTTTTTCTTCTTCTTCTCCTTGGTCTCCTCCTCATCTTTCACCTCCTCGATCTTCTCCTCGTCGTCCTCCTCCTTTGGAGTCTCCTCCTGCAAAATCAAAAGCAGTGAAAGTTTGAAGCAGCAGAACATCTCGGACTACTGCTGCAGCAGCAATAAACATGCATTACAAGGCTGAACAAAGTCTGCTCTAGTCAAGATCATGTGCAGGTGATGAAACGGCAATCAATGGCTGCAGTGCCCCTAGACCACAGGAGGCCAAGCACTCACCTCATCATCAGAGACCTCCTTCTCGGTGGTCTTCTCAGTCCAAAGAGAGATGGGGTAGCTGATGAACTCACTGTGCTTCTTCACCAAGTCCTTCAATCTGCGCTCCTCAATGTACTCCAGCTGGTCCTCCTGCAGAAAGCAGTCATAGTTACATATGTACACAGTTGAGAACAGCTGCAGCGTGCAAAAGACAAGTGTCTGCACTAGGGCAACATACCTTCAGGTAGAGAATAATCTTAGTTCCCCGGCCCAGAGGGTCCTCGTCATGACGGGCAATGGTGAAGGAACCTCCTGCCTGTGACTCCCAGATGTACTGCTC
>JAABUK010005184.1_pt1 | contig 20553 bp, 25 predicted proteins | sample 5559141 | NCBI WGS metagenome assembly JAABUK01 (sample SAMN10711869, study PRJNA513367) | rock metagenome | isolation source: Antarctica rocks | place: Antarctica: Victoria Land, Pudding Butte nord | collected 2016-01-03 | reverse complement strand
GTCAAGCACTGCAGCAGCTGCACCCGTCAACCGGGGTCAGAGTGTACCAGTTCTCTACAGGTATCACCTATGAAGGTTATTAAATGGTTTGCAGGCAAAAACTCCTGAGAACCTCCTGTCTTGATTACAAAATGCAGCTGCTGCTCTTGCTGCAATGTTGCAGCTGAAAGGTTTGCATGCTGTGACAGGCACTAAAACCCCAGAAACAGCTTCTCCACAGCAGTCTGCCAACAATCGACAGTCACGGTCACAGTCACAACAAACTGGACCAGATCTGAGCAAGTTGAGCCCCCGGCTGCAGCAGCAGTTTGATCACGTCCAGAATGCGCACCTGGGAAAGATTGTCATTGCAAAATTCAGCGACAAACAAGTGGCATGGAGGTGTGACCAGTGCCCCAGTGGCTATTTACACAAATGGGTCCAGACACCAAATAATAGGGCAGTCAATGATGGCTGCCCTTTTTCTTCTGGCAGGCGTGCATGCAGGCATAACTCACTAGCTATGAGAAGCCCTGCTGCAGCTGCAAGCTGGGACTACAGCGCCAATGAAGGCACTCCTGACGACTACACAGCTGGCAGCAACTACAGAGCAACCTGGAAATGCCAGGACTGTGGGCTGTCATGGCAAACCAGGATAAAACGCAGAGCCCTGGAAGGCACAGGCTGCCCTCATTGCTATGAGCTCAGACGTGGACGCAAAGCAGACGGCAGCAGGACAATTCACCCCACACTCAGAGGGGCATCAGGCGATCATCCCCTCATGGCAGAATGGGACAAAGATGCCAACGAGAAGGCTGGCTTGTGTCCTGAGAAGATCAAGCTCTGCAGTCACATCCAAGTGAATTGGATCTGCCGCAAGTGTCCTTTGGGTCTTCTGCATCTGTACAAAGCTACGCCTCTCGATCGCACTAATAGATGCAGCAGCTGTCCTTACTGTGATGCCAAAAAGGTGTGCAAGTGCAACTCTCTGCAAACACACTTTCCTGAAATGGAGGAGTGGGATTTTGACAAAAACAAAGACACCCCAGAGGACTATACTGCTCATTCAGACAGGGTTGTCTGGTGGAAAACCGAAGAGCGTGGCAGCTGGCAGCAGAGCATCAGTTCTCGGACCCACCAAGGCTTGAAGCGTCACCGGCATAGGGCTTTCAAGCAGTAGCATCCACGTTGCCTGGCTGCGTTTGAACATGCACAAGTATTTGGCAGAATGGCATACAATGCAACTTGCATGCACAGCAAGTCATCCCTGTCATGGTTGCTTTGTATGTCAGTCTGATACTATGCTATGTCACCTAGTTCAGCTGTCCTATTTTGGCCAAACAGTCATGTTGAAATAGAGAAGCTCAAGGTTTGGAAACAATTGCGTCAAGTGTGCATGTCATGATCAGCAAGTCATTATCAACTGTGCTTGCACCTCAGCCGCTAATGCCAGTGACTTTCCTTGATAGATTGGATTTCAGACACACTTGCTCAAAGATACACTATTTTGCAGAGCTTGGTAAAATGCCTGGATCATAGAGATATGGCTCTGGGCTTTGTCTCCACAGTCTGTGGCCTATACAATATGTGGTCCTGTGTCAGAAAGCGCGCTGAGTACTGAGGTTGATTTGTAACAATTTTGCTTGTCTGGAACTGCTGATGTCTGGTGCAGGACCTGTCTGCAGATTGCTGAACAAGTTGGCCCTGGGGGTAAGTGGATGCAGACATTGCGAGTCTTGCCAACTTTGCACTTTAGAAACTTTTCCTGTGCCATATCGATCTTTTCCCCACGATCAATGCAAAGCTGGTGTTTTCTAAGATCTTGTCAAGCTTGACTGGTTCTTAATGGTGGCTTTGCTTCTTGCGCATTTTGTGCTTTTCCAGTAACTTAAAGCTGCATTTGATGCCATGACATTCATGCGCTTTCCTGGTACTGCTTTCTATACATATATACATATATCTTTGTATCAAAGCTAAGCATGTCGTTTCAATGAAGTGGTGCCCGACACTTTTCAGCAGGCTAACGCGTCAACGAAATGTCGACCTTTCAGCTGCAAAGCCTAAGCATGAGCACAATGTCAAAAGCCAGTCATCACTTGCATTTTTCACTCACGTTTACAAGCAAGCACGGCTGCGCTCTGACTGGCTGCAAAAGTCCTGCGTGCAAATGATCTGATTGTACCCAGCCTAATGGCTCACTGGTGCTAGGCAATGCTACAATGCATGCAAATTGCATGCAGCAGTTGCTCTGCAGACTCACCTGCAGCTTGCGTTTTCACGCCGGTTGATCTCCCTGGCAAAGTGTCGATTCTCCCCGCTAGTACGCTGTGGCAGAGATGCTCCCCGGCCACGCGCACATCCTCGCTTGCACTGTCACAGCATGTGGAAACAGGTGATACTTAAGCGCGACTGCGAACTTTCCTGGCCAACACCTGATCAGATCACTGGTACTAGCGGTTTCAGCAGCGTTGCCGAAGGACAGAGTGCTGCAGAGTGGCGGTACTATGTGTGAAGGAGTAGCAATCATTTGAAAATGGTGATGCGCAATGTCTGGCGACTCGCTGCTCGAATCCGAACTCAACTCAGGTGAAATTCTTTTGGCTCATCTGCACAATCGTAGTTCAGCATTATCGTACTGATGTCTTGCAGGCGGGATGATCAGGTTACACTGAGTGCAATAGGCAGGTTTGACACACAACTGTTGGGCTCTTCAAGCCCACAAGGAGGCAGCTCCTATCATGAATTTCCAGGTGAATGGATGACAGCTTTCTCTGCTGATCTGTATCTGATATAGTTTGATGCTTTGATCCTTGCATGCACAATTTGAAGTTTGTCAGACACAAGTCTGTCATCTGACAGGTGTCAGCATGGCCACAGGGGCCGTAAGCCCTCCCCTCCACCTCATTGATAGCAAGCAGCATCAATCAGAACAGCCTGGGTCCAACAGCAGCTATCTAGACAGCATCCTGCAGCAGAGGCAGACTCACAATCACAGTAGATGCCCAGCTGCGTGCACTGCTTGGCCATGCCATGCCCAGCAGTCACCCTGGCCTCATGCTCGAGGTCTTGTTGGCCAGCTGCATGCAGTTCAGGGCTGTCTTGTGCATGGAAGGTCGATGCATACAGCAGTGACCACCCTTCGCAGTCGATCGAGAAAGAAGCACAAGTCATTGGCTGTTGAAGCACCTGTTGTGGCCGCAAGCTGGGACTACAGGCGCAACAGCGGCACCCCTGAAGACTACACAGCTGGCAGCAACTATGAAGCAATGTGGAACTGTCAGGACTGTGGGCTGTTGTGCCAAGCCATGATAACACAAAGAGCTCTAGGTGGCACAGGCTGCCCTCATTGCTATGAGCTCAGACGTGGACGTAAAGCAGACGGCAGCAGGACAAGTCACCCCACACTCAGAGGGGCATCAGGCGATCATCCCCTCATGGCAGAATGGGACAAAGATGCCAACGAGAAGGCTGGCTTGCACCCTGAGAACATCAAACTCCGCAGTTGCCTCCAAGTGAATTGGACCTGCCGCTAGTGTCCTTTGGGTCGTTTGCATCTGTACCAAGCTGCGACAAATGATCGCACTCAGAAATACACAGGCTGCCCCTACTGTGATGCCCAAAAAGCGTGCAAATGCAACTCTCTGCAAACACACTTTCCTGACCTTGTTGAGGAGTGGGATTTTGACAGAAACAAAGACGCTCCAGGGGACTATACGGCTGGGTCAAATGTAGAAGTGTGGTGGAGGACTGCAGAGCGCAACAGCTGGCAGCAGACCATAGATCGTCGAACAGACAGAAGATTGAAACGGCATCAGCTTAGGGCTTTCAAGCAGTCGTGTCCACAACGCCTGCTTGCGTTTGGTCACAAACAAGCATATGGCAGAATGTTGTATGCTGTTTGATACATGCGTCATTCAGCTCTGCTGTAGCGACTGACATCACTTTTGAGTGTGTCTTTACCAATATGCATTGTTACTGTAGCGAGTTGCCTGCTACAGTCACCTGGTTGATGTGTTTTATGTTGGCATAAAATGGAATTATCAATTAGAGCAGCCCAATATTTGGAAACGTTGACTGCGTCAATTGTGCATAGGTTCTTTGCTCTTTGCTCAAGCTTTGGCTAATGCTCTGAGTTGCAGGCTCTCTTTGTTTATTGCGCCATGTGCCATATATGCGCCATCTTAGAAGTTGCTTACACATGCTTGGCTGGATCAAGCGCTGTGATTGCTGAGGCTGACTTGTAGCCTGTGCCTGGGTTGCCTGCATGCAACTGCTGTCATCTGGTGCAGAACCCAACTGCAGATGACCAAACAAGCTGGGGGGCAGCAGGTCATCTGACTTGCCTGGATGCAGACATTCCCAGATTTACTAAGTTGTTGGTGACCTGAACAGGTAGCACGCTCAGTTCAGAGCTTATGTTTCTTGGTGAGCCTATGAGGCAAATTTGATCCGCCTTGAGTTGTTTTTTTTGTTTTCCAGAACGAGCTATTACTCCAGCTGACATGAGCGCCTTAGTCACCTTACAGATCTTTGCAATGCAACGACATAAATTTGATGAGCATTCCATCTGCCGCCCTGCTTTTGTCATATGTGGCATTGTGAACTAAGGCTGCTGCTCTGTGTTGCAGATTGCTGCTCTGATGGAGGGCAAGGCAGGTCTTGTGGTCAGGGTCAGCCAGGCTGCTGTGGCCCCTCTGGAGACCTACCACCAGTTTCACACTTTGCCAAAGTATGGCTGCCAGGCATGTGCACAAGGGTATGCAGCACTGTCAACTGAGCTGCATGCATGACTGCCGGAATTTTGAACCATGCCAGGTCTTGTGACGTCATGAGTGTTGACCACGCAGGGTCACCATGCTGCTGTAAAAGCCTTCTGCTGATCCTCCTTGTTGTGTTGCTCTTGTACAGCTGGCAGCTGATGTATGTGCCACGTTTGATGCAAGCTCATTTAGCGGCAATTGTGTTCAACTGTTAGATGGGCAGAAACAATGAGTCAGGCATGCTGTTTGCAGCCACTGTTGAATTGCTGCTGTGTCAAGTCATGCCTGTAATCTATCTATCATACCTTGGCTGCCTTTCTCAAGACACGAAGCACCAGGAGAGCAACATAGTGTTGCATCAATGCTTTGGTGTTGTTTTGCGTGCTGCCTGTGTTGAAGCACATCTCTTGCCATGATTGATTGGCCAGATGTGACCATGACCCATGTGGGCAGTGGTGAGTATGACTGTTGTCATACGGTGCAGGATGTGAGGTTGGGCAAGTGCAGTACCAGGCTGGGCTGGACCTACCTCAAGGCATTTAACCAGGTATGTAGATGTCTCTGAGTTCAGTATCATCTGGTGGTCGCCTCAGCAGAGCATTGGGCTGCATGTGGCTAGGCATGGAAGGCAATGCTACAGCATCCCAATGTCATCTTGGCAGTGACAGTTGAGCTGGCATGATTCTGTCATTGCATGAGCCTTCAACTGTACACAGAGCTGTTCATGAGCAACTTCCCTGTGCAGACCTGCTTGGTGCTGTGAGCCATACAGCTGTCAAGGCATATGTTTCACCTGCAGCACTTGCACTATTGCAATGCATTGCATGGTGGCCTCAGGTCATGGTGACTGACCAGTTGTGGTGACTGCCTGCAGAAGAAGATGTCCAAAAAGGGGAGCGTCATCCTGTACAAAAGGCTGCTGGCCAATATCTCAATGAGATGGCCGCTGTCCACAGGCAATATTGATAGACAAATATGCAGAGCTGAAAGCAAGGACAATGCTTGCATTGCAAGGCAGCACTGAGATTGATGATGTGCACGAGCTGACCTGTCAGCATACTTGCCCTGTCCTGTTTACTTTACTTGACTCTCTCACTCAATTAGGCTGCAAGTGTAGCAACCACTGCGGCAGTTCTTGTGATTAATCATACTGTCATTTTACAACTGAACCTGTAAGGACCCAGGCTGGACCGCCTGTACGTTCAAGCAGGGCAATGTAACTGCCCTCCTGTCATACATTACATTACTTGCTCTAAACATTGCCTGCAGAATCGCTTACCTTAAGCATTTTGCCCTACATCTTCATCAACAATGTTGATTCAACATCATGGGCTTCGGAATTCCCTATTTAGCAATTGTGAGAGCGAGGCAGGTCGACGGTTGGTCTTCCATTCTTGCCTGTTGCACAGGCTCTGGTGATGAAGGTGGCGTTACCGGATCTGCAGAAACAGTCAATGCATGACACCCCTGCTGTGGATAAAATCTGCGCAAACGACGAAGCTGGACCACCCGACGCAGCTGTGGCTGCTCTGATCAGGCCAGTTTCAGGACCACCGCAGCTAGTGTGACAACAGACAAGTCGACTGCCTCTGTCTCTATTTTACATGCGCAGAGCGTGGCAAAAACTTTTCTTTTGCAGTCATCAATACAGGTGACCATGTTCAATTCCTGCTGTTGTTGTCGTCGTGTCCTTTGGTGTTCACCCCTGCGTTCGTACTTGGTTGCAGGTTGCATGACCACTGGAAAGCCGGCTTGGGACTATCTCCTGTTTGCATTCAAGCACTGCAGCAGCTGCACCCGTCAACCGGGGTTAGAACGTACCAGTTCTCTACAGGTATCACCTATGAAGGTTATTAAATGGTTTGCAGGCGAAAACCTGGGCGAAAACTTCTGAGAACCACCTGTCTTGATTAGAAAATGCAGCTGCTGCTCTTGCTGCAATGTTGCAGCTGAAAAGTTTGCATGCTGTGACAGGCACTAAAACCCCAGAAACAGCTTCTCCACAGCAGTCTGCCAACAATCAACAGTCACGGTCACAGTCACAACAAACTGGACCAGATCTGAGCAAGTTGAGCCCCCGGCTGCAGCAGCAGTTTGATAATATCCAGAATGCGCACCTGGGAGACGTCGTCATTGCAAAATTCAGCAGAATACAAGTGGCATGGAGCTGCGACCAGTGCCCCAGTGGCTATTTACACAAATGGGTCCAGACACCAAATAATAGGGCAGTCAATGATGGCTGCCCTTTTTGTTCTGGCAGGCGTGCATGCAGGCATAACTCACTATCCACCAAAAGTAGTGCCGCGGCTGCAAGCTGGGATTATAGCGCCAATGAAGGCACCCCTGATGACTACACAGCTGGTAGCAATCACAGAGCAACCTGGAACTGCCAGGACTGTGGGCTGTCATGGCAAGCCAGAATAGCCGACAGAGCCCTGCAAGGCACAGGCTGCCCTCACTGCTATGAGCTCAGAAGCGGACACAAAGCAGACGGCAGCAGGACAAGCCACCCCACACTCAGAGGAGCATCGGGCGAGCATCCCCTCATGGCAGAATGGGACACAGTTGCCAATGAGAAGGCTGGCTTGTACCCTGAGAACATCAAACTCCGCAGTAATATCCTGGTGAATTGGATCTGTCGCAAGTGTCCTTTGGGGCTTTTGCATCTTTATACAGCTGCGCCACGTGCACGCACTTTAAATTGCAGAGGCTGCCCCTACTGCAGTGCTTACAAGGCGTGTAAGTGCAACTCTCTGCAAACACATTTTCCTGAACTGGTTGAGGAGTGGGACTTTGACAGAAACAAAGACACCCCAGAGGACTACACTTCTGGGTCAAACAAGTCAGTCTGGTGGAGGACTGCAGAGCGTGGCAGCTGGCAGCAGAGCATACATTCTCGAACAGACAGACGGTTGAAGCGTCACCAACACAGGGCTTTCAAGCAGTAGCGCCTACATTGCCTGCTTGTGTTTGAACATAAACAAGCATATGGCAAAATGTCGTTTGATGTTTGATGCGTCCGCACTTCAGTACTGCTGTAGCATCTTAGTTTTCTGTGTGTATATAGCAGTATGTATTATTAGCTGATTGATATGTTTATCTTGGCACAAAAATGTCAAATCCAGTCATAGTAGCACATCATTTGGAGATGGTGGCCTCAAGTGCGTCAAGTGTGCATGGACTCTTTGCTCGGACTTTGGCTGTTGCTCTAAGTTGCGGACTCTTTTCCCACGGTCTGCGCCATCTTTGAAAGTGCTTGGACGTGTTTTCCTGTTGCACGTGCACTTACTGCTGAGGCTGGCTTGTCGCACCTCTGACTTGTCTGCAGTTACTGTCATTTGGTGCAGAGATTTGCAGGTTAGTAAACAAGTTGGGAGGAGCAGGTCAGTTGGCTTGCCTGGAGGCGGTCATCCTAAGATTTGCCAAGTTGTCAGAAGCCTGACCAGGTAGCACGCTCAACTCACAGCCTGTACCTCTCTGTGAGCTTTTGGCGCAACCTTGATGCTGAATGGCAGCCTGCAGTTGTCTTTGTGCTTGTCCAGTAGTGAGCTGGCAACAGTGAGTAACGTTACTCAAGCTGACATGAGCACCTGAGTCACGTTTGCAATGCAGCAAAATCGCCTGATCAGCATGAAACATGCACACCTGATTTCATCATATGCGGCAGGATCTCTGCAGGGGCAGTGATGCCATGGACTTGAGACTGTCTGAGTATCCTTTGCAGGTGGGGCTGATCGGAAGGTTGCGGAGTCCTCTCATTGACGCCGCAACAAACAGGGGTTGACCTCCTCTGCAGACATATGCAAATCATCCTGGTTTTGAGTCAATTCAGCTTGCTAATAGATGCCGCTGGCACGCCCTCGGCCACTGACAGCAAGGGCCTGAGTGAAGGGAGCTGACGTAAGTTCTTTTACTGCTGACTGCACGCTCTCTAATGAGTGACACTCTAATCACTGACATGTTTACAGTCTCCCTCACATGGAGATGCAGCTGCTGTTCAGCAGGTATTGTGTTGTGCGCACATCAGGCATGTCTTGTCAATCTGACTGCGTCCTGATGTGATGTATGTAGCCATGCATGCCAATGCAGATGTGCCAAGTAAATCTGCATGGCTTTTAGCATGTCAAGCAGACTAGCAATCTTTTCACTGCTGCCGCAGGAATGTTGGATGCACCAAAAGCCGGTGCTGCCAACCTGGTGGCGCAGCTGCAAGTGGAGACTGCTAGCAAGCAATAGCTCAGCACCAAGCTGGCAGACTCAGAGACCATAAAACACAAGCTAGAAACCAAGGTGCCTTTCTGCAGTAGCACCTTCATTCTGTACTGGAATCAGGGACTCCTCGACTATCCTTGTTTGTGTCTTGGCAGGTGATACAATGCACAGCTGCAGCAACCAACGTTTGAGGCCATCAACTGCATTATCATGATAAGACCACTCATTACAGCATCTCCATGGATGACATCAGCTGAGGGGTGCTGCATTCAATGCAGTTTGCACCTGCACACCATTCACAGGCTCGGTGTGTTTAGTTGCATGGGCCATTCCTGACTACATTTGTCCTCTGTCGCGGCATTGTGAACTAGCATTGTGAGCAGCAGCATCTGTGCTGCAGGCTGCTGCTCTGATGAAAGGGCAAAAGCAGCTCTAGTGGTCAGGGTCAGCCAGGTTGCTGTGGCCCCTCTGGAAACCCACCGCCAGATTGACACTTTGCCAAAGTATGGCTGCAAGGCATGCGTGCATGGGTAAGCAGCACTGTCAATTAGATGCATGCATGACTTTGGGATTATTTCACCATGCCAGGATGATTTCGGACCAAGCAGGGTTGCTGCACTGCTGCAGAAGCTTGCAGAGTTTATGACTTTGTGTGAACCAAATGCATGTGGTGGTTTCCTAAGGGAATGCTTGCATGTAGGAAGCAAATCTTGTCTGTATGAATTCACTGAACTAAACTTCTTGTCTGTTGGGTCCCAGTTGCCCCCCAGGACATTTAATACATTGATTGATTTGATTGATTGATTGATTGATTGACTTGCGCAAGCTGTTCGATGGGATTTCAGACTGTACACCATGTCATCAAGTTGGCCAGCCCTTCATCGGCACCTTTGCCTTAAACACCTCATCTGTGGCCCACAAGATTTGGTTTACCTGCTTTCTTTATTTCGCTACTTTTCCGCAGGGCATTCTCGCATCCACACTCACACATCTAAAGTAACTTGCGCCATATCACAGACTTGGCGTGATTGCTCGTGCTGGTGAAAGCGGATCACGTGCAAGGAGCACTAAAGATTTGGTTTATGCCCATGTTTGGTCTTGTGTTTAATTTGGCCTTTTTGGATGCTCATCAAAGCATGTCTTCGACGGTTGATCTTCTATACTATTGCGTTGGTGTCGTTTGTTGCTTCGTAGATGGCGTTTCTAATCCTGCAGCCAATAGCTTAGTGCATCCCATCTCCTTTTGTGGACACAATTATGCGCTAATGAAGCTGGACCCCCTGTCGAAGTTGTGGCTGCTCTGATCAGGCCGGTTTCAGGACCACTGCAGCTAGTGCGACAACAGACAAGTCGACTGCCTCTTGCTCTGTTTCACATGCGCAGAGCGTGGCGACCGCTTTCTGTTTGCAGCCAACCATACAGGTGATCATGCTGTTTGCGTGCTGTTGTTGTCGTCGTGTCCTTCAACGTTCATTCCTGCGCTCGTTCTTGCTTACGGGTTGTTTGACCCTAAGAAAGCCGGCTTGGGACTATCTTCAGTCTGTAGTCAAGCATTGCAGCAGCTAATCCCATCAACTGGGGTCAGCCTGCACCAGTCTTCTACAGGTATAGCCACAGAAGTTGACTGAATGGTTTACCGGCGACAACTCCTGAAAACCAACCTGTCTGCAAGTTTGTGCAGCTGCTGTTTCGCTGCAATATTGCAGCTGAAATTTCTGTATGCTATGACAGGCGCTAAAACCCCAGAAACAGCTTCTCCACAGCAGTCCACCAACAATCAACAGTCACAGTCACAATCGCAGACACAACAAAATGGACCGGATTTGAGCAAGTTGAGCCCCCGGCTGCAGCAGCAGTTTGACCACGTCCAGAACGCCCACCTGGGAAACATTGTCATTGCAAAATTTAGTACCACACAGGTGGCATGGAGCTGCGACCAGTGCCCCAGTGGCTATCCACATAAATGGGATCAGTCGCCGAAGAATAGGGTAATCAATGATGGCTGCCCTATCTGTTCTGGCAAGCGCGTATGCAGGCACAACTCACTAGCTACCAAAGGTAGTACTGCGGCTGCAAGCTGGGACTACAGCGCCAATGAAGGCACCCCTGATGACTACACAGCTGGCAGCAGTTGCAGAGCAACCTGGAACTGCCAGGACTGTGGGCTGTCATGGCAGGCCACAATAGCCAGCAGAGCTGTAAAAGGCACAGGTTGCCCTCACTGCTATGAGCTCAGACGTGGACGCAAAGCAGACGGCAGCAGGACAAGTCACCCCACACTCAGAGGGGCATCAGGCGATCATTCTCTCATGGCAGAATGGGACAAAGATGCCAACGAGAAGGCTGGCTTGCATCCTGAGAAGATCAAACTCCGCAGTTGCATTCGAGTGAATTGGGTTTGCCGCAAGTGTCCTTCAGGTCTCCTGCATCTGTACAAAGCTATGCCAAATGATCGCACATTGAAATGTTCAGGCTGCCCCTACTTTGATGCCCGAAAAGCGTGCAAATGCAACTCTCTGCAAACTCAGTTCCCTGAACTTGTGGAGGAGTGGGACCTTGACAGGAACCAAGGGACCCCAGAGGACTATACTGCTGGGTCGGACAAGTCAGTCTGGTGGAAGACTGCCGAGCGGGACAGCTGGCAGCAGACCATACATTCTCGAACAGACAGAAGGCTGAAGCGTCACCAACGTAGGGCTCCCAAGCAGTAGCATTGCCTGCTTGTGTATGAACATGAACAAGCATACAGCACAATGTCGTATGCTGTTTGACACATGCGCAGTTCAGCTTTGCTGTAACATTTAACATTGCATTGAGTGTATACCCAACAGTATGCATTGTTGCCTGATTGATGTGTTTTGTTTTGGCACAAAAAAGTCAGATTCAATCACAGTAGCACATCGTTTGGAAATGGTGGTTGCGTCATTTGCCAAGTTGTACGCGGCCTGACCAGGATGCATGCTCACTTCAGAGCTTGCATCTCTCAGTGAGCCTTTGATGCAAACTTGATGCTAAATGGCAGCCTTCGTTTGTTTCTGTGCTTGTCCAGCAATAAGCTGTTACTGAAGCTGACATGAGCACCTTTAGTCACCTTTGATCTTCCTGGCAATGCAACGATCTGATCAGCATGGCACATGCACACCTGATGTTATAACAGGCAGCAGACTTGTGCCACGGCAATGAATCGTGGACTTGAGACTGCCTGAGTATCTTATACAGGTAGGGTTGATCAGAATGTTGCGGCTCCGTCGGCTCCGGATCAGTAACTAATGAGGGCACAATGCACAGGGTCTGACCCGTCTCAAAAGCTCAGCAGACACTTGCAAGTTACCCTGGGGTATATATTTGAGTACATTCAGCTTGCTGACAGTTGCTGCTGGCAAGCCACCAGAGCCGCAGTCTCGAGACTATAGCTATAAACCTGCACAGCATGGCATGAGCACACCGTAACGCTCACGCAGCGTTAAGGACCCAATTTGCGCCCAGTTTGCTGCTGCCCAGTTTAGGTCGCTAATATTGTCGGTGCAGCAATGGAAGAGGGCAGGGACCAGCTATACGGTGGCCGAATCTACCCAGCCGAGCCAAACTTGCCTTTTGTTTGTATCCGCCTGAGGATTGATCGGGGCGTCCTTGACTCAAGCTCCTTGTCCAAATTTGCCGCGTGACTCAGCCTATGCTGAGCTGGGCTGCAGCAGCAATGTCTGCAAGCTGTCGTCGACACATTGGAGGTTTCAGTGGGGCCTCTTTTACAGTGTCTCGGATACGAACCTGCACTCGCTTCAGAACTGGAGAAGGGATGCTAAGAATCTTGCGGCATCAACAACTTTCGGGTCATGCCAGCAGGGCTTTCAAGCCATATGCACTTCACTTTCGCCGGGGCCTGTCTGCAAATGCCCACTCGATCACCACAGTGGTAGCAGCACAGCCTGAAGACAGACTGGCGAGCCTGACAAAGTCCAGCCATCTGCTGCTGCAATTGCAGACACGTTGCTGATAGTTGAGTCACCAGTGAAAGCCACCAAAATCCAGAAGTACTTGGGATCAAACTTTAAGGTCAGCAAACTGCTCAAACCAGCCTGCACAGCTTCAACAAGCACTCACCAACCGTCAATTCCGCACTGCTTCATGTTTCTTGTGCAAACAGGTATTGGCAAGCCAAGGGCACATCAGAGACCTTGTCCCAAAGCCTGGGTCTGTTGATCCATCAGCAAACTTCGAGATGAAATGGGCTGTAGCTAAACAGGCCGAACCACGCCTTGATGCCATCAAGCAGGCGCTTCAGCAGGCAGGCATCAACAGGCTGGTACTGGCAACAGACCCCGACAGAGAAGGCGAAGCCATCGCTTGGCACTTGTCACAAGTGCTCGTGGTAACAACTCATTCTGCACATAGAAAAGAAAAGAAAAAGAAAAGACTATGCCTTTCAGCGTCAATTTAATGAGAAGCCAAGTATGGCACCGGGCTGCCCACATTCTGCACATACTGAAGTGCTGTCTTTGGATCGTACAAGTCTGCATTTTTGCATGCTAGACCAGTCTGCAACTCACAGGTTGGCTGCAGTCTTGTGTTGTGCGGTGGTGAGGTTGCACAGCATCAGCTTCATCACCAGCTGCACAACAAAAGTACAGAAAAGCGCAGCTATCTGTAGCTGACTGCAGTGAGCACATGATTGACATGTCATCAGTGTACACAAGCACAAGTGCAGGATATACTTGCCCTTTGTCAAAGTGGAAAGTAGAGCATAGAAATAAAGTGCAAAGCGCTTGCCATGCTGTCCACACTGATCATCATGCTTTCATCAACAACAGCTTTGTTTTACCCCCCCCCCCCCCCCCCCCCTTCCCCCGGTTTGATTTTTGGGTAAGTCAATTGAAATGGTAAAAACAACTGTTGATGTGAAAGTACCTCTCTGTGCCTCATTGGCCATGTAAACTCTAAACCCTAAACTTGTAACATGTGGCATATGTGCAGGACAGCATCAAAGGCATAGCAGTTGAGCGTGTCACGTTCACAGAGGTCACCAAGAAAGCCGTGGAGGAGGCCTTGCAAAACCCCAGGCAGATCTCTGACAGTCTGGTGGAGTCGTACAAGGCACGCCGGGCTCTGGACTTCCTAGTGGGCTTTGGCATATCTCCTATCCTTTGGAGCAAGATGGTGGGCTCTAAATCAGCTGGTAAGCAGCCTCAGCTTTGGGCATTCACATCCTGCACTGCTGGCCAGTGCACACACACAAGACTTTAGGTGCCACATGTACGATGTGTGCTAGTATATGTATGATGGGCTCTAAATCAGCTGGTAAAGGGGGCGGCCTGCACCCTCAGCATTGGGCATTCACATCTTGCACTGCTGGCCAATGCAAACACATGATGGCAGTGTAAGGTGCTGCATGTGCTCCGAGTCTCAGGAGGCTCAGCATTCATTGTAAGACACATTGTAAGACACATTGTAAGACACATTGTAAGACACACTGCAAAGCACAGTATGGCAGTGTAAGGTGTTGCGTTTACAATGTATGCTGAGTACATGCAGCCCTGTGTGCTGGCAGGTTCAGGCTACAAAGGTAAGCTCAGCCAACAAGCATACAAGATACTGCATCATCAGATGCCGGCAGATAGATGGACTTGCTTTAATGTGTGCAACAGTTTAATGTAAGTGTTCAGTGATCATTCACAGAGCAGCAAGTGTGCACGCACGCAGCCAAGCTTCCACAAGCACACATGAATTGGCTGCCACTTCTTGCATGTCAGCTTGGCTTGAGCTTGCTGTTTGGAATGCCAGGCTCAAGTCATGTTGACAATCAGTCTCATGCCAAGCTCATGCTTTTGCAGCCCTTTCATGCTGTCTTCATTGTGGTGCATCTTCTCAGGTTTCGTGTTCGGTGCTCAGATGACTTCTTCTCTCTCACTGCTCAGCAGCGCTTCAACAGTTGCATGATCAGGAACTTACTTGCTTGATGAAGAGCACTCAGACAATGAGTAGACACTCACTATATTGCTTTTGCATGTGTGTTTTTGGTGCTCATAGTTTGTCATGCATCCTTGCAAGACTCATCCATGCATTGTCAACCTGTGCACCCCCATGATTCATCCCCGCCCCCTCATCCTGTGGACCCCCATAGCTCATCCACCCTGCTCATGTAGGTCGTGTGCAGTCTGTTGCTCTGAGACTGATAGCAGAGCGTGAAGCTGAAAGAGAGGCTTTCAAGCCAGATGAGTGGTGGACTGTTGATCCCCTGCTCACCAATGCAAATGGCAAACCTTTCAGGGTGAGTGTCAGAAATACCTGTCCCAGTGCTGCTGCTTGCGAGGCCCTGTGTATGCAACACCGCTGTTTTCTTCTTAGCAATCTGAAGATTTGTTTTCCTATCACCAATATTGCAATTGTTGGTTTTTGTTGCAAAGCAGGACAAAAGTATTCACAGGCGCGGTGCATTATGCATCTATACAATGGGGCACCTCTCACAATTTATGCTGCCGTTGTCGTGAGCACTGTGTCTCAGTAGTAAGGGAAAATTAAGACCTGTCTATACATACGGTCTATACTCAATGAAAAGCTTCACCTGTTTGTAAGCCTTAGATTTCAGGAATCTGTTTCACTCTGCATTTGGTCCTTGCCTGTTCAGGCCCAGGTGACGCGTGTTGATGGAGACAAGGTGCAGAAACTGAGGAGTGCAGCAGAAGCAAAAGCACTTGCTGACCGCTTTGCCAAGGCCTCTCTACAGGTTTACAACCACCACATGTGATCCATTTTGTATCTTTTGTACTAAACTTCTTCAAAATGTGTCTGATATGCACTAGTCCCTTCTTTTCCAAAAAAAGGGCACGACACCAAGTTGACACCAAGACTGGTTTCAAGACTGCCCTTGGTCAACACCAAGGTGGCTTTTAGTGTCGACCTAGGGCAGCCTTTTCTCCTTGGATTGCTGCATGCTTGCATACTCTTTGTCCCCATGCTGTCCTTTGTGGTCAACACTCTGTCTGCACATTGATGCACGGCCAGATCAGCGCTGCCTCAAAACACTCAAAAGGCGTGGCAGAGTCATTGTGTGCTCGTCTCTGAACTCAAAGAGGTGCTCCTCGTTGCTGCACCAGCAGATGTGTTGCAGCCTGCGCATCCTGTTCATGACTGCCAGTTCTAGTCATGCACTCTCAGCAGTTCAATTGACACCAACTGAGATACTGACTCTCAGTTGGTGTCATGTCCAAGAAAAGGAACAAAAAGTAATGTCTACGCTGTTCAGTGATCATAGCAAGAGCGTTCTAAGGCAGCAGCCTGGAATTTTGCCCAAGGATTCATCTTCACAATAGTGCACCTGTATCGATATGTGCAGCCCGATACAACACTTGGCTTCTCATTCAAATGGCGCCAAAAGGTGTAGTCTTCACTTTTCTTTTCTACAACTGTGTGTGTGTGTGCAGGTGACTAGCAAGCAAGGGATCGATGTGAAGCGCAGTCCCTCTCTGCCTTTCATGACAAGCAGCATGCTGACAGCTGCTGCCAATCAGCTTGGCTCTGATGTAGCCAGGACCATGGCCAATGCCCAAGTCCTCTTCGAAGGCGGCGAAGTTGGTCAGTCCTGCTTCTTGTTGAAGACGCAAGGTTTACGCTTTTCAGTGGTCATAGCGGGAGCCTCCTGAGGCGGCAGCCTGGAGCGCCTCTTGCTGACTTCTGCATGAGTGCTGGGGATGCAATGTGTTGTCTGCCTCTTCTTGCTTGTTTGCTCCTCTTTTCTGCATATTCAGAGAAGGTTTGCGAGGTATTTCAGCGCATGACTGAGGCCCAAATTGATCGAGCATGTGCACAAACACATGTACGTGAATTTGACAACAGTCACATCAATGCTAGGCATGTTTGTGTGTAACGATATGTACATGTTCATGTATATGTGGTACACAGGTAGTATAGGTACAATGGTCAGAAGTGCTATATTCAGTGCTGAGTGTGCATTAGTCACCCATGATGTCATTATGCGTTCACTCCCTGATGTGTCCCAAGGACGGACTGATAGACTAAATTGACTTTTGGCTCGATTGGTGGGGTGGATGGTTGGCTGGCTGCCTGATTTTGCCATGCTAAGCGTTATTGCTGCCTTTCAGTCATAAAGATCTGGGGTGGATGCACATTGTCCATGCTTGTAGGCTTTGACTGCCCACCTGAAAGTCACAGGGCCATGAGTGAATATGGCCCTTTTAACAGCAGTCATCTGTACTTAGATGCATTGTGCAAGGACAAATCCTCAAAAGCTGCCTCAGGGCAAATGCCCCTGTCATGTGGGCTCCCAACATATTTCAGACGCCCTGTCAATCCCTGATTGCTAAGCTTTGTCATGCTGTGTGTGACTCAGTGCATGCTTTGCAGATGGGCTCATCAGCTACATGCGCACAGACAGCCCCACACTTGATGAAACTTTAGCCCAGAAGATCAGTGATACTGTGGCTGCTGTCTTTGGTGATGAGTTTGTGGCAGATGCTCTCAGACTCTACAAGTAAGACCTGCAAATGTGATCGTAAGTATAATGTCAAATGTCGATGTGGAGATGAGGGTGAGTGTGATTGTAGACATAAATGTGGAGCTGAATTGTGAAAAACTGTTTCGTCAGGTCGTCATCTTTGCCTGGAATAAAGGAAAAAATGCAAAAAGCTTTTTCTTCTGTCCAAGATCGGGGCTACAGTGTCATGGCTTTGCAGGCAGCATTCATTCTGATAGCATGTCACAAGTACTATCAACTTTTTGAACCTCATAATCATTGTTCACACCATCATTACAATTAGTATTTTCATTATTGGTATTATACTGTGATTTGTATAAACATTAACGCCATTATTAATAGTGTTGGCACTATCTTTTTCATCATTATAATCATCATGATGGTTGTTGTTGCTGCACTGGAATGTAGGGGCAAGGAGAAGAACGCCCAGGAAGGGCATGGGGCAGTTGCCCCTGTGGATCCCATGATCATCCCAGAGGCCATATTTATGCATACGGAGAAAGTGAAGGGGGCAATTTCTATCCCGAAAGAACTGACCAAGCCCCAGAAGAAGCTATATGAAATGATTTGGCGCCATACTCTGGCGTCCCAAATGAAGATTGCTCATCTCAATCAGGTTAGCCAGCAGCTTTGTGGTAGTTTTTAACGCTAGAAGCATTACATCTGGGCATGCAGTTTCATGCATGATGTACTGAGATGCCGCAACTGAATCATGAGTGGTGTAATGCATGATTCTTCTATTCACATGATCTACATGACTCTGGCACGACATTCAAAAGTCAAAGTTAGGGTGATACTACTGAGCATAGAGATGCCATGAGGTTTGGCGTAGACGGGATCTCTTTTTCTCTTGCTTGATGTGATTTACTTTGAGTAGCAACAATAAACATGGCATGCAGTCGACTGTGGGGTTCAGCATCACAGACAGGAGTTCAGATTGTTTTGCTCAACGTTATTGGCATTGAGTCAGCAAAGATATGCATGGCATGCAGTTGAGTGTGGAGTTCACCAGCGCAGATGGAAGCCTGAAACTGAGGGCATCAGGCTCACAGGTTGTCTTTGCTGGCTACCTAAAAGCCTTTGAAGACTTTGACACTGGCAAAGAGGGCTCTTCAGGCAAGCACACTGCCTTTGGCTTGGCCTGTAGGTCTGCCTTTGAGGCTGCCACTGGGTCTGCCTTCGGGTGGTCTATGGAGTCTGCCATTGTCATGACGAGTACTTTCTGTCTCAATTTGATGCCTCGCATGATAGGCTGCAGGGGAGCTCATGTCTTTAACTCCTTGGTGTGTCATATTGGCTTCAAAAGCTTTGATATGATCCTGTCATGGCCTACAGCGCAGCCTCCCTTTTGCCATGCGGTCCCACATTCTTGGAGGACGTACAAATTGTTGTTCATGACTCTGAAATCTGAGATTGCCCCTCTGTTGCATAAAGTGGCAAAGATTATGATACAACAGCTGCTTTAGCTAAAGCCAGATGCTACCTGTGTTTGGCACAGCCTGAAAAGACACCTTGGCGCATTCTTGTGTGTCAGCGGCTTACATGTGCAATGGCAGAACCACATGTGTCAATGGCACAACCTCATCTGCCAATGGCAGAACCACATCTTTCAGTGGCACAACTTCACCTGCCACTGGCAGAACCATATGCATCCTTGGCACAAATGCCATTGGCATAAGCTGGTCTGCTGACAATCTTGCCCCCTGTGCTCAGTGCTTGGAAGGGTTCAAACGATTTAGGAATTCCCATCCAATAGACCCTGAAGGCAAAAGCTGACCTGCTGCAAACTGTCTCTTGCTTTAGCGGATCGCTTGCTTTGAAGACATTTCGGTACTTTGGGATCAAGAGTTCACTGTTGAGCAAAGCCGGTCACAGCATCTTGTAAAGTTTGATGTGTTGCGGTGGCAGGTGACAAGGAGGAAGAAGAGGAGGAGGAGGAAGAAGAAGGGGAGGGGGTCAGGACTCAGTCATCAGCTCGCCGCCAAGAGCAAGCAAGACAGGCCAGACTGCTTTCCAACCTCAAGGTACATTCTAAAGTCTACTCCATGCTGAAGACTGCTAATTGCCAAGGTTGCTGGGTTGGCTTTACCATATGCTCAGCCATATTTGCAATGCATGAAGGCTCATATGCAACAAGCCTGTCACTGCGTGAATGATTGACTGGTGAATGTCATTCATCCACTCGTATGATCAGCTGTTCATGCACTCACTCACTCGCTCACTCACTCACTTACTCACTCACTCACTCACTCACTAACTCACTCACTCACTCACTCACTCACTCACTCACTCACTTACTCACTCACTCACTCACTCACTCACTCACTCACTCACTCACTCACTCACTCTTTCTCTCATGCACGCATTGCTGGCTTGCTTGCTTGCTTGGATGATCAGGTGATGCCAGCTTAAACATAGCAATCACTCTTGCGCCAGATGCTGTGGTCCCAGTTGCTGTTGTTCCAGTTGCTGTTGTTCCAGTTGCTGTTGTTCCAGTTGCTGTTGTTCCAGTTGCTGTTGTACCAGTGGCTGTCTTGCAGCAATGAGTGGTTGTACAGGAGCAGGACCCAGTCTGGGTGAAAGAGGTGGCAACATCAGTCATGGTAATGCTGGGATGGTCTATTCTCAGCTTTGCCCATTGCTGTCGCCAGAACAGCCTATACCGTGACTTGGGAGGACTGGTGCTTGTCCCTTTGCTAGACACCTTGTCTGCACCAACTGTCTTGGGCTTCTTATCACCAGCTGTGCCTTTCCGGACGGCAGGCTTGCCTGCCTTGGTACTGCTTGCTTTTGTCTTGTCCTTCGTTCCTTTTGTGGCATCGTGTGACTGACTCTGCTTCTTCCCCTTTGAGGGAACACTTTGTGAGCCTACCTTGCTCCCTGCCTTGCTCTCTGCCTTGCTGAACTGCTTGTCTGAATCATGTGCTGCAAGTTTTGACTCGTGCAAGTCATGAAGGCCATCGTCTGAGGTGCCTTGCAGTTGCTGATCAGCAGTGCTGCCCTGACCTTCTTTTGCAAGAGCTGAAGCTTTGGCATCAATCAGCTGGCATGCTTGCTGCAGATCAATCTTGTCTGGTTGCAGCTCCTGCAGCATGCACTCAGCAGCCTGATGGA
>JAABUK010005183.1_pt1 | contig 20556 bp, 17 predicted proteins | sample 5559141 | NCBI WGS metagenome assembly JAABUK01 (sample SAMN10711869, study PRJNA513367) | rock metagenome | isolation source: Antarctica rocks | place: Antarctica: Victoria Land, Pudding Butte nord | collected 2016-01-03 | reverse complement strand
ACTACTACTACTACCACAGCCATTCCGCTCACCAATCTCACAGCGCAACAAGCAACAAACAATGCCACGCTTGCGTCGTTGACCCAATTGGCTCCACACACAACCGTGACCAACCTCTCTGCTAGCAATACTTCTACCACCATCGCTGCACCTTCCACTGCAAACCAGCAGCCGTTGCTCCCACGGTACGCCAACCGATCCCCAGCATGGAGCGAGAGGTTTGCCAATGCGTGCTCCCTGGCCAATGGGCTTGGCACCATCGCGGTCCTTGCTGCTTTTATCTTCGGTATAGGAGCCTGGGTGGGCATGAAGATACAGATCAACCAAGCTGGGAACAGCATGGAACTTGCGATCTGGACGACGTGCGCGGATCATGAAGCGATACAAAACTCTAAGCTTTGCAAGACAATCATGGCCAAAGACTTTTCCGAGTTTGGGAAAAGAGAGGCTGCAGCGCAGAGCAAGGAGATGACAGTCATAGTCAAACGAGGGTTTGGAGAAGAGGATGATGCCGAGGATGCTTCAAGCCCGAAATCCGAAGAAGCCCCTTTGCTGGTCGAGTCTCGACTATCGAAATATACAAAATTGCTTACTCCAAATGACCGGTCACTTATCCAACGGCGTGATGTCAGATTCGACATGAAGTACGAAAACACCGAGTACCCAAACACCGACGCTGCCATAAGAGCAACAATATTCCCTTTTGTTCACCTACTGATTCAACCGGTCCGCTGGGCTTTCGATTTCATCGAGTCCATACTGCTGCTAATCGTCTATTGCATTCATAAGTCACTCTCCTGGATGACATCCATCTTCATCTTCCTCCTCCAGGCTACCCTCTATAATTTGATCGAGGAACTCGTACAGTCGGTCTTCTCCGTAATAGACCAGGCCATCTGGGAAGCAATGCCATGGTGGATGCCCTCGATATTGACCTGCGACATCGCGTCGTTGCTCGGTCTTTCGGCGCTGCGAAGCTTCTGGTACTCAACCAACTATTTCTCTAGTTTGAAGTGGATCTTCATTTTCCGGGTGGGCATGTGGCTTCTTATCGAGGGTGCGAAGGCCGGCTACAAGGTATGGGGCGTCTGGAAGGAGACCGTCGAGCAGAGGCGGAGGAATCAAGCAATGGGGTCCCAAGCTAGTGTGGGCCCGCAAGCAACTAGACTTGAAGCTTCATGCTTAGATCTATCGGCAGACACTAGTTCACACGCCGACCTTCATCGAAGGACCTATGGGTGATCTGACTATGGTCGTAGATCCTACTGCAACATGGACCATCGCTATCTACGTCCCTCACCATTACGAGACCTATCAGAGCCGCCAGAACGAATTCATGCTCGTTGATATACCTTCAAGCTTCACGCATATTAGTCATTGACTACAGAGAGCAGCGGAGCCGGCAGGCATCTCATCCCAGGCTTGAAAACTGACAGCCGCACTTATCATATGCCTAGACCAAGCCGACGACGAACTGCCTCCCAACATCAAGTATGTTGTATTGGTGCCAAAGAAACATTCCTTACAATGAACCTCAAGGTAAGTTAGGGGTAGTGGTATTTAGCGCAGAGTGCAATCGTGGGACTTGCAATGTGCAGTTACTGGAAGACGTGGGCTTAGATCTCATAATTCTCCTTTCATTCGCCATGGACTTATCGATGATATTGAAGACCTGATCAACACGTTCACTCGTCAGCTTGAAGAGAGACGAAATTTATGATGTTGATATCGAACTAGTAGAGGAAGGTGCGTGTATCAATTGATGGCATTTGGATGCTAAGTTGGTGACATCTCCATAACAGCATTTGCTAGCTGCTGTTTGCAGTTTTGTGCATCTAGGAGCGCTTACTTCATGGCATTATTCTTGGAGAAACTGTTGTAATCTAATATGACAGCGATTGCAGATGCTACCGAGGTAAATAGACTACCTACTAGGAAGGAGATTGTGCTGCCGAATACGTTCTTTTTTACAAGCTACGATGATATCCAGGGAATTCCAAGGGGAAATCAAATAGCTCTACTCGAGTCAACGGCAACATCATGGCTCGACCAAGTTCATTTACTCGACTAGCTAGTCCTTATGTCTTTACCAATACCCGTCATTTCGTGCTCAAGGTACACTAAGTCTGTGGCCGGTTCTTTACCCCTCCGAGCCACCCATGTCAATGACTGACGCCTTTTGACAGCTGCAGTCGCTGGTGGTATTGCCAAGCATCAGCTTCATCTCCAAAACTGGTTTGGAACGGAATCAAAAAGTCCTGTCTTCTGCCCAGCCCGTGTGGTAATTATAGGACCGTAAGTGAGATATACGACGATCCGATTGGCGAAGGATCGCCTTCAATGATAAATCCATACTGGGCTTGGACTGCTTGCCAGATCCATCTGATACTCGATCTAAATACCTAATGAGGAGTATCGAAGCAAGAATGGGGTGGAGCGAACGTGTAATCCATATGAACGACGTTAGTAATATTACATACGGTACCTTACACTGGTGGTAGCGCGACGCACTGTGATAGGTCCACTGCTTACCTCGTGGGTGACACAAGAATTTGTCCATGCGCCAAAGCGCAGAGAGTCCCTAATCTTGGTGGGGTTGAGGTCCCCAACGGACGGATTCTTGTGTAACCCATGAGCTTACCTACCTCGCCTGACTCTCTCACTCTGCTCGCCTGACAATGACACTACCTTTCAACAATATGTTACCGATCGACGTTTCTATAGGAGAAAGTTACGTACTTCATCAGTGCACTCTGCGCTAGTCCCGAACATGGTCACGATATCTGGTACGATCGTATAATAGAAATGGCCTTGCCGGAACATTGCTAGGGCTCTCGTCCATTGGTGCGAAGGCGGAGAAACCAAGGGAACGGCGGAAGGACACAACACAGGCAGAGTCACCGCGCTCTTCTCTTGGTCTAATTACTCTTTATGAGCATCCTCAAGCGACCGTGGAGTAGGCATTTTAAGCAAACAATTCTACAAAGATGTGCACTGATGGGCCGGACTAGCATTGTTTTTGTGCATGGACTAGGAGGTCATGCTACGAAGACCTGGACAGTCTCGGACGTTTGCTGGCCGAGAGACCTGTTACCGAAACAAGTCCCCAGCGCTCGTATTCTGACATTTGGCTACAGTCCACTCTTGGAGGAGGTTACACCGCTTTCAATGAGAGATCTCAGCAAGTCTCTTTTAGGGTCCCTATCCATCAATAGACGCCATGACAAAGCTGCGACCAGGCCTTTGATCTTCGTCGCGCACGGTCTTGGTGGAGTAATGGTCAAAAGTGTACGAACTCTCAATAGGCATGAATCTTCGACGCGATGCTGATTTTCGTAGGTCCTCGTCTACTCACACGCTCTAGATACTGTGGATAAAGATTCTTGCCAGATATCCAAAGCTACGATCGGCTGCCTTTTCTTTGGAACGCCCCACGTCAAGTTGAGTAGATCATGGGCCCAAACAAGCTCTTCCATCTCTAGAGCATTAGTTGCGCAGTCTCCGTCAACGACACAGCCTACTGCATCCGTACTGGGATCTATAGAAGCCGAAGACATGTTTCGACTGTCATCAGCCTTTGTCCAACAAGCCCGCCAGCTGCAGCTAGTCTCATGCGTCGAGACTCTCACTACTTCTACTAACAGTGGAAAGCTTCTGGTCCGTCATCACTCGCGATTTTCTCGTCGTAATCTTACAATTCGACAGATCGTCCCCCCCGAAGATGCAGTCATGGGTTTGCGAGGTGAAGTTGTCATCCCTCTTGAAGCGGACCATATTGCCATGACTACATTCACCGACAACACAGACCCAGCTTATCAACAAGTTGTACGAGAAATTCTGAGCATGCTTGGGTCTGGGCCGAAGAAAGCGATTGATCTCAGTAAGCTCAATACCCAACTGAGCTATGGCATGCTCACAATTTGCAGCAAAGTCTGCCATTCGGAGACATAGACCCGCTGATCTCCACGGTGCGTGAAGCTTCCAATGAACACGTGTCGCCTCTAACCTAATGTTTGCGATAGGTCAGCAGTCAAAAGACGAGGAAGATGGTCCTGATCTTATTGATAAGCGATATGATGATACCTGTCGCCACTCCACTTTCCTAACATCAGATATAGAATACGAGCGGCGTTTTCTCTCTAACCTCCGATCGGATTGGCTGGATGAAGTGATGATAGGAGACAATTCTCCTGGAACTTGCGAATGGGTCTTGGATTCACGGCCTTTCAAAGCTTGGCTGTCCAGGATCGAGCCTACATTAACGATACTCGGAGATGCCGGCATGGGGAAGACCGTGTTAGCCAAATTTATTTACCGGCAACTGTGTGGAGAATTCTCGAATAGCTCGGACAGCCCTACCACAAATAGACCACAACGGACTTCTCTTGACAGCACAATATTCCCAAGACCACGCCATACCTTCGCATATTTCTTCGACATGAGGAATTCCGCAAGGAACAGCGGCCTCAGTGCCCTTCAGTCATTGCTTTATCAGATCCTGTCTACGGAGCAAGATTTGTTCAAATACATCCACCGAAAGCCAATCTTCTCTCGACCACGATGGACTGAATTTGGTCAATATGTTGAAGTTCTAAATGAAATATCACATGACCCCTCGTTACATGGTACTGTCATTATTCTAGATGCACTTGACGAGTGTGAAGAGGATTCTCGGCAACCAATTTTCGAGATGTTGTCAACACTGGCCGAACAGTCAAGCATACAACTTTTAGTCACGTCGAGATCGCAATGGGACCACAAGCCGTATCTAACCATCAATTTGAATGATTCTGTCGAGCATGTAAAACTTGACGTCGAGAAGTACGTAAAAACAGCAGTCAAAGAGCTTGCGGATGCGGGAGAATTCTCACCAGACCTAGAGTCTTACACCATATCTAAGATACTACAACAATCTTCTGGAAGTTTCCTTTGGGTTCAGCTTGTGCTCCAGAGTGTTTTGAAAGCGAGAACGGTACGCATGGTTCGAAATGTTCTGGAGCAACTGCCCAAGGATCTCAAGGAGTCCTACTCTGTCGCTCTCAATGGGGCGACTGGCTTCACGGGTGTCAATCTGCGCAGGGCTCTCTACTTTGTCATGATTGCCAAAGTGCCGTTACACGTTAGAGAACTATCTGCCTTGTTGGCCCTTTCACAATGCTGGGACAATCCGGGTTCAACATTTCTTGACCGTTCGAGGACGGCGGACGTATCCATGATCTTGAACATGGAAGAGATTATGGAAAACCAGACGATGAGTCTCGAACGAGACTTGGAGAAGGATTTCCTGCCCCTATTGAAAATAGAAGGAAACTCAATTTCACTGGTTCACTTCACGCTGCGGGACTTTCTAGAAGAGGAGGCAGGCACACATCTCCGAGCCGCATTTGATTTTCCGCAGTTGAATCTTACTCAATTAGGCCTATCTGATGTGCATACAATGGTGGCTATCCTGTGTCTACAGTATATGCTCGCGTCTTTCCATGATAACGACGATCCGCTAGGTTTCATGAATTTCGCATGCCTTTATTGGACAGAGCACGCTCGAGAATCTAGGGGAGAGCTGAGATGGCTTCTTGAAAGTTTGATGAGGATCCTCTTTTTGGAAAACCCCGACTTTTCTTCTATGTGGCTCGATTCTGTCTTGAGTGCCAAAACGATGCCACTTACGTTGCTGCTGGAGAACCCCGGTCTTGCCTTCGTTCTCGCAGCTTTTGATCTTGCAAAAGTCTTTGGTACAACATTCCATATTTCCGTTGAGGACCTAGAATCGACCAATCAGCTTCGACAAACACCGCTGCATTACGCCGCCGCTAATAATGCTCTTTCGTCTACCCAATGGCTTCAGAGTGTCTATGACGTGGCAGGTAAACATTTCGGCGATGTGGCTACCATGAAGGATATACACGGGCAAAGTCCAATCTCGCTCGCAGCACAAAATGGCCACGACGAGTTGGTGAAACTGTTGTTGACCTCGATAGGATCAAGCCATGATTTTGATTTGATGTTGTTCCAAACCATTGCCGCCACTGGTAACAGAGAGATGTTTGAGACTGTGTATGATCACACGAAATTTGAGAATCCGGATCAACGCCTGTCGCTGCTCACAAGTGCTGTCAAGCTCGACAGTGTGGGTCTTATGAAGAAGATATACGACGAATATGGTATCCAAGGGGATGCTTCAGGCATACCTGCTGCCACTCATGGTGCGGGCGATGATCCTCTTTTACATGTTGCGCTGCAAAGTCACGCTTACGACGTATTGGATTTTTTGCTTGATACGAAAGATTATCGCGACGTCATCGACAGGTATGGAAATACGGTTCTGCATATCGCAGCACACGAAGGAAGCGAGAAGACGGCTCACAAACTTATAACGGCTGGGGCTGTGGTTGATACCATCAATGAGCGAGGAGAAACTCCTTTACACATTGCCAGCAGTATCAGGTTGCCAGCAATGGTTCGTCTTCTTTGTGAGAATGGCGCAAATGTAAACGTACGCGGACCATCGGGATGCTCGCCAGTCCATCTGGCTACTAAGACGGGGCATGAAGAAATGATCGATACATTATTACACCATGGCAGTAACATCTTCGCCACCGATAACAATGGACGCAGCGTGCTCCATATGGCAGCCGAGGCAGGCCAGGAAGCAATACTCGCCGCTCTGCTGGGTCACTGTGCCGATGTGAATGCGCAAGATTTTCAGGGAAGGACCCCAGTGCATTACGCCGTTCGTTCCGGAGTCCTGAGCATACTTTACATGTTATGTGGAGCTGGGGCGGACCTTTCGGCGCTCGACCTGGAGAACACAGCTCCGCTTCATATAGCGGCAGAACGAAACTCAGATATCATGGTTCGCGAACTGTTATGTCTCGGTGCGGACCCGAACCCTCGAGATTCGAAGGGTCGAACGCCATTACATTATGGTTGCCTGGCCAAGCGATCAGCACGTACTGTTGTAAAGACGTTGATCAAAGCAGGGGCCGACGTAAACAACCAGGACCACGACGGTCTCTCGCCATTGCACTACGCTTGCTTGTCGGAGTACGCTGGAGGGGACATTGTAAAGCTCTTGCTGTACAGCGGCACTGATATAGACCATCCGGCTCGTGATGGTAAATTGCCTTTACATTACGGGATACAAAAAGGCAAGGTTCGGATCATCAAACTATTGATCCAGTCTAGCGGTACGGTTCCTGCGGGAGACATGGAGGAGTTGACCGCATTGGGATGGATCTGAGGCATTTTGATACAGCGTTCGAAAGAGAATCTCTATATCTTATGAACCCAATCATTGTATCAGCCGATGATGGCATCGCAGATACATGCGACTATTCCTAAGACCAAAGTCCGTTGCATGGTTCTTCACAATCAATAGTGAGGATGGCCGCCAAGTTGAAGTCGAGCTACAGCAGCTGATGTACAGAATAGAGAATGGCGAGCACGAATTGAACCAATCGTGTGTGGCTTTGGACGAGCCGCTGCTGGAGAAATGGACTTTCCTAGCATACCAGAATATCTCTACCACCACTGGACGCACGCTCCTTTCCTGGGCTATCCAATTGGAAGAACCAGGAGCTTTAGACCTCTTGATGACCAATTTTAGAACGGAAAACCTACCCGAGGCGCCTGAGGTGGATACAAGTTGGAGGAGAAGGCCAATCTGCTCTATACTGCCATGGAATTGTATCATGAACCAACCTAGACAAGCGTCATAGAGCACCTTGACGCAAATAGAGCTATCATACATCTAGGTCCAAACGGGAACTCGGTCCTGCATGCTGCCGCAAAGCGGAAAATCGTATGCATATTTCGAACTCTGCACGAGCAAGCCGACACCACACTGAGGGACAAGCTCTTCCTCAAAGAGAACCGTGGCCAAAACGCTCTCTACGTGGCTACATTGCACAAATGCCATACCATAGTCCTCGAGTTGTTGGAGTTTCAGCCTTAACTTATAGTAGAACAAGACCAAAACGGAGACACTGTCAGTCGCAAAACGGTCATAGCAAATCAAAAACAACTTCTGGAGCACCTCCTCACGGTGGATGCGAATGTCCTAAGTATATGTGGCAAAGACGACAATTCAGCTTACCGAATCTTCTTGAAGACTATGGGCAAAGGAAACCACATCTGGAATGGGTCTAGAAAAGACAGGGAATTCTTTATATATGTGTCTCGAGTGTTTTCACTTGATACGGAGATCGGCTCCATACCTGATAAAGCAATGGCTTCGAACTCCTATGGGACATGTCGACTTTTGACAAGGAGAGGATCAATTTCCCAGAGTACTTGAGACTTTTGGAACTCTACCATCTCAACCGAAAGTCTCACGAAGCTCCTTTACGGGTTACACTACCCCATTTGGGTTGCACTGGCAAAGAGCGTTGTGATGCCACTACTCACAGTCTGCGAAGATCTCGGGAAGCGAACTTGATATTCAAGCATTTGGCTGATAACAAAGTCAAGCATATCTTGAAAGTCGTTGTCCCTGACTGCACAATACATCCCCACGCCAACAAATAAATCAATATTGCACTCAGACCTTTCACGGTCAAAGATCTTGATTGGCGGAAATTAAACCTTGGTGTCAGGACAATCATGACGTTCGCGCCAGAGGTAGAGACGCTTACACTCTATTCGAGTGGAGACGAGGACGCCTCAACTCAATAGAACAATTTTGATGGGCTTTGTCAGCTCCCAAAGGTTGAAGCTCTTCTAAGCATTGGTGGAGACCATCTGAATGACTAACGAGATTCACTTGCACACGGCGAGAGTGCCGATGCTGAATTAGAGATGACTCGTTTCCGTTGCGAGCAAACTCTCTTGAGTCACAAAAGGCACAGCGAGCACGATCAGACGTTCCACATGGTATGGAGTGATGGTTCGTGCAAAACGGAGCAACGGTCTTGTGATTGTCAAATTCCACGTTTCGATAAATCACTCATCATAGTAAAACTTGAGCCTTTACCCATGCCCAATCTCAAAGTCGACACAGGAGTGCAATTGCATCAACACGCTAAGTAAGCCCGTGTCATCCCCGCCCAAAGCCGGAGCTCGTTGACTAATGATATCGTAGAATCCAAGGTGATATACTTACAAGTTATCGCCATTACGGGATTTTCTCAGCGTAATGGAAAACTCTACAATCGGTAAACGTGCAGACACAGACTATCGGAGATGCCAACCTATCAAGGTGGCAATGCTGGATTCAGGGGTCAATGCAGACACGGCCTCGTTCCCTGCCATCACAGGGGCCTCTTTCACTCAGGCCTTAACCGATGACAGCTATTGTATACAGTCACAAATCGGCGCGCTATCATCATGGCCTCGCTGGTCCACAAGGTCAAACCGAATTGTCATATCTATGCCGCGCCTACGCATCATGGGCCCAACATGCAGGGTGGTGACGTGAATGCCACAATCAAGGTGAGCCTGGAATTAGCGTCTTAGACTTGAAGACTTCATTAACGAACTACTTCTCTTCTCAGGCTCTTGACTAGGCAATTAAGCAAAAAGCAGATATCATCTGTATAAGTTGGACTTGCGCCAAAGGTCTGGACGAGAACGACTACACAAACCTTGAGAATAAGATCTCGGAAGTGGGTGGGAAAAGTCTGATCTTCTGCGCAAAAGGCGACAACGGCCCTTCGGTAGAGGAATCATTCCCAGCTGCCTTTCCGAGCCCATTCGGCATCTGTAGCTGTTCAGTCAGTGGCATACCCTCTGCCAGCGCCGAAACCAATCACGCCGAGTTCCTCGTCCCTGCTGAAGAGCTGTGCGTTGATATCCCGCAGTATCTGGATCAAGGCGGAAAAGATTCAGCAGATGGCAGCTCTGCCGCTACGGCTGTTGCTGCAGGACTGGCAGCTCTCATTATTTCACTTGCTCGTTTCGCCTTTTATAGTGTCGAAGATACCACTTCAGAATCGGAAGATGACATTTTTGGATCAGAAGACGATTAACTTGACAGGATGATAGATGAAGACGACACTCATCGTCTACGGCGGGTGATGTCTAGGCAGACCCAGAAACTCGAGGACACTGTCAGCCGACTGAAGACGAGGACAGTGATGAAGGGGTTTTCAAACACATGTGTTTCGGATCTGATAAGTTTGTGCAGCCCTGGAAGGTGTTTCCAGCCGATCTTGGTCTCGAGCCCCTCGATGCTGCCAAAAAGCGTCTCACTGATTATTTGAACGCTGCTAAGACTCAAGGGTGATGAAAGCTTAGGTGTCTCCATCGGTGGTGTAAACAAACGGTCAACAGCTCTAAGCTCCAACGCTACATCTCCAGGCAACGCACCACCTTTCATCATACCACCCGCAAACCAATGTAGCACCTGTTTGATTTACCGGACCGAGGAGTCACCAGTGCCGGCTCGAATATATAAAGTGATTTCCACTGAGTAATTACAGCCATCGCGTGGGGTTGATACGAGGTGCCGAATTGAAAAGGCGACACCACCCATACTGACAGACGAATCACCTGCCCAGGAATGCAAAAACGATCAGTGGAAAAGAAACGCCACGATCAAACTCTAGGAGAAGGAAAGCAGCTTCCTGGATCGATGGCAGGGGAAGAAGTCTGCATCGAAAGAGCGAAAATCCACCCCTAACACATCATCTTCCCACCAAAGAGTCATCTCGCAGACCCTTTCCCTACCAATACCCTTTAAAGCCACTAACCCGCACTCGCGCTCACCTACAACATACAAAGAATAGAAAATTTTTCCCTCCTTCTCCAGCTCCTCCTTTAACACCATTGCCAAAATCCGGGAATTCTCGCTACAACCAACACAGCATGCAGTTCCTTCCAACCCCCCTCCTTAATTCCATCTTGAAACAACAGCCATCCAACCTTATAACCTGCTCACAACATGATCAGTAAAATAATACATCCCTCTTTCCCCTCCTCTCTTCCCTGCCTAACTCTCTTGTAAGATAACAACAGTCGTCATACTCCACTCACATCACACTCACTCCCCACCCAACATTCCCACCGCCACTGTTTTATATTCCGAGTTGCACATCATTTGCCATCTCTATCGCTACCTCCATCTCCATCTCTATCTCCACCCATCTCCATCTCCACCCATCTCCACCCATCCCCACCCATCTCCATCCCCATCCATCAACTACAATACTAGTCCCGCATCAACTGCACCCATCTATTCATAAGAAGGCTGTATGCGGTAATTAGTGCAAGAATATCATACAGGAGTATCCTGAAGAAGAGGGTCTAGGATATAGTAACCAAATATGATCCAAGTAACACAGTGACCATAACACGCCGAGGGAATCGATACACAGATCGATGATAAGAAGAATGCACGCAGAGGAAGAAGGCAGAAGGAAGGAAGGTGGAAAGCAAACGGCACACTTGAGAATACTTATATCGATTCGTAACATTACGCAGCGGAAAAATAGAGGCCTGAAGAGATGTATGTAGTCTAGGATATCTCGTATATGTAGCAACTGTGATATGCTCAAGGAATGTGATGCACGCCTCTCCAATCCGATGAGAAGCCACAGGGAAATATCATGCGGAGATATCACGCGCAGGAAGGAAGGTAGAAGGAGGAAGGGAGAAGGACGAATGGAGAGGTTGAGATAGTTAAGACAAATAGGATGGAGTATCCCCTGTTCTGGTGATAAGTCACACCTAGCTAAACCTACCTCGCGGGCAGAGTAAGAATCCGAACGCCAAGGCGGGAGAGCCCCACCAAAATTGACTGCTGAAAATTCGGATTCTTACTCTACCCGCGAGCCTACCTATGAATGATAGACTGGAGATCATCTAAACCTACAAATGTTAGTTTGCCCAGCCGTTAAACCCTAGCAAGTTAGCCGTTGCTAGGTGTGACTTATCACTAGAGCAAGGGATAGAGGAACAGAGCAATAGCATCAATAGATACATTCCAAACATCGGACGCTCGTAGCATACATCACCCAAACGCCAATCGCTATGCTTTGCTATGCTAATGCCCCACACCACCAGCAACCCACGCCCCAAAATTCGGATCATCAGCCGGTGGGAAGAATCCCCCATCAGGCTGCTGTCCCGGCAAGGGCTCCTCTTCAGGCGGTGCGCCGTCCTGCTGCTGCGGCGCGGGTTGCGCCCGTCGCTCGACCTCCTGCCTGTGAGTATTCTGTCTCTGCTGTCGATAATAGACCAAGAACGCCAGCGCGGCGGCCAAGCCGACAATGACGATGCTTTCGATGACGCTCTCGTCGAAGTCGTCGTAGTAGTCGTCGTCGCCGCCGGGCATACCGTCGGGTAGTGGATCGCCGTCGTAGTCGTCATCGTCGGCGCCGTGGTAGTAGGGGTGAGGATCCTCGAGGAAATTGGAGATCCATTCGCCGAGCGACCAATCTTTTTTTGGTTCTGCGAAACGTGTCAGTGGGGAATACATGAGGTGACGTGCAGACAGCATGACATACCTGGCTCCGATTGAATGGAGTTAACCTTCCCATTCGTTATCGTGTTCCAAAAACTCCGCATCCGCAACTTTGTCAGACTCAATTTGACGGGCAAGTAAGCCTCCTGGTTCGTCTCCAACGCCTGGTCATAGAAACGTTTCGCAAGATGAAAGTCTTGCTCGACTCCCACACCATTCTCGTGAATCCAACCGAGGTTCCACAGTGCCTGGGCGCTCTGGTGCGTCTCTGCTGCAGTTTGGTAGCAAGTCGCTGCTTTCTCCATATCCGCCTCAATGCCATAGCCACCAAGGTAGTAGTCTCCCATCTTGACCATGGAGTCGATGTTTGACTGTTTTGCGGACCTTGTCCAGTAGATGAGAGCGAGGAACGCATTCCGAAGCAGAGACGTTCGTCGCTTCTTCCAAGGTATCAAGGCGTCGAGTGACAGAATCGACTTGTACTCGTCCAACATATAGGCAACGTTTGCTTGTGCGGACTCATAACCTTGCTCGGCAGCCATCATGTACATCGCCAAGGCTGTTTCACTGTCACCTTCGTCGTAGGCTCTGTTCGCTTCATCGAATGCAGAATGTATACTTTCGACTTTCTCCACAACCAGCTTGTAGTATGCTGTTGCCATGCCGCAAGACCGTTCGCGGCCAACACCGTTGTTGCTTATCTCGGCAAGATGATAGAAAGCCTCAATGTGTCCATGTCGAGCTGCGAGATCAAAGAATCGAGTGGCTGTGTTGATGTCACCTTGGTCCAGAAAGAGCTGACCCATGTTGACCTGAGCAGACGCAAAGTCTTGATTGGCGGCTTCTTTGAAAAATTCGGCAGCCAGCACGGCATCTTTGCGTACTCCCAGCCCTTGCAGATGCATGAGTCCCAGTTCGTATTGACACAAGGCGTCACCGTTTGCAACCCCTCGCTTGAACCAGGTCAGCGCTTTCTCAAAGCTTTGCTCCATGCCCTCGCCTCGAAGGAACATCCTCCCAATATAGCCGGCTGCTTTCGACGCAATCTTGGCGATGCCCTGATCTTCTTCTTTTGTTGAGCCATCTTTCTGCCAGTACTTCCGGGCGACGGTCATAAAATACGCCCTTGCCGTCTTCAAGTTTCTCCGCATTGTCCGGGAACCTTCGTAGTGGAGTCGCCCAAGACTAAATGTGGCCTTGAGATCTCCCTTTCTTGACATCAGATCCAGATATTCCAAGACATCATCAAAGTCGGCGTGGGTGTCTGAATTTGGGCCACCCTTGTTTGCGTAAACTCCTGAGCTGACCACGCTGGCACCCTCTCCATAGACACCACCATGCTCATCTGCAATCTTGTATGAGTCTTTCTGTAATAGCATTCCACCTGGTGGACCCGATCTTGAGTAAGCAATTGCCTTGTCGGCCACTTGCTTGTACCAGTACGACGCCTCGTTGCAATTTCTCGGTGTGCCAACCCCAGTGTGGTGTCGATACCCTGTAGTCATCTGAGCCTTAATATTTCCTCCCGTCGCCGCAAATCTATGGTACATCAAAGCCTTTGCCTGATCCCTTTCGACCGATCCTCCAATGCCTGTCGCATACATAAATCCGACCATGTGCTGCGCCGAATTATTACCGTTCAGTGACGCCAAGTCATGATACCTGCGGAAGGCCTCGGTATAGTTGCGGGGATGTGTGTAGTTTCCGAAAAAGTTCATCTCTGCCAATAGAAACATCGCATCCGGCTCATTCTCATCTGCTGCGGTCTCCAACATATTCACGGCTTGCGCCAAAGGTTTGCTGAGTTTGGGCGCGTCGGGTTGTGGATTCAGGTAGTCGTCTTTCGGAGGCCCATGCATAAACAACAATACAAAAGCTTCCTTAGCGTAATATAAGGTTGTCCCCATCAAACCAGAGTTCTTGTCGAAGCTGGGAAGGCGGCTGCGCGTTGGTTGGAGTGGTTGCAGTACCCGGAGGGCTTCGCGGACCGTGAAAGATGCTGCTTATGCCCATCAGCTTGCTTAATCTTGTAAGCAATGACCCAACCTACCTTCACTCTGACTACTGCCACCGCTTTTGTCCTGCTGCCATTGCGACTCGGAATCAATTCTTGCATTGAGTGCGGACTTCTCCCTCGCCGGTTGTTCATTTATACTGTCACCATCCATATTGCTCAAGGCTCCAGCCCTGAGGGCAAAGCAGAACGCCCATATCGACACTGATGGCAGATATGTTAGTTGACGAGATAACACCTGAGCATAAATTGAACATACAGCATATCAGCCGCAACCAGCGATTGTACATGGCTCCCCTTTGCTAGATGAACGATGAAGGCAGCACCAAAGCTTCCTGAAAGCTCAGAAACGCCCACATGCAAAGAACGTCACCGCCAGATCATGTTTCCAAGGCAAACATGGGATCCCATCATGACAGATCGATGCTTTGCTAATAAGCGCGCTAGCTTAGTCAGCCGCGTTCCAAATACTTGCAGCTCCCCTTCTAAGACCTCTATTATAAATCCTTAAGGTATAAGATATTTACTTTAATATTACCTCTTCTATAACACGATTCATATTATACGTAAAAAAGCTCTACTTAAGTAGTATATCCTTTATATATAAATCTAACTATTTATAAAGCTAGTATCATCCTAATTATATATAATACTCCTTGACTATCAACTAATAGACGTAGTATTATGTTAGGACTTAATAGTATTAATTCGAACGTAGTACGCTAAAGTTCTACCTTAAATACACTGATAGGTGATTCGAAAGTAGTCTCAAGCTTGACGCAGAAGCTTCCCTGAGTGATTCCCCGTAGTAGAAACATTCAGCGTCCACGCTAATATCATCCAATCGCTCCAATTATTCTCGTAGCAAGTCTGCTTGCTACATGCTAAAAATTAGACTCGATAGATATGGTGATTGCATCTGTAATAGGGAAAGCAAGTTTGCCAAAGCCATAACCAGACCTGCATGCAAGCTAGAAACGTAATCTATATGTTGCACGCAGTCCATGAGCACATATTCAGACTATCGCTGCCCTTTCTTCATGTCGATATTGCCCGTCTACGTAGCACCACAATCTCTATCATGCCGATCATTCACCTAATAGCAGGCAAACATTGACGAAAGCTAAGATCCGTACAGGTAAGCAGCCTCTTAGCGCGATGGCCCTAACGTCAGCGAGATTGACAAGGCAGTGCTTGCAGATGCTTATCCTGGCGATGAGGTGTCTCCACCACCTCCGCGATCCCACAACTACGATTGACGGCTTCAAAGCGAAATGGCACCAACATAAGGCATACGGCCTGATGATCATACAAACACCAATGCCGAGAACTATGCTCCGGGGCCACAATCGTACACTTGACCCCTTTATGGCACTGGCAAACAAAATGCTCTCTTTCCATGGCCATGTCAGACCGGAAGTAACGTAGATCGGACTGTTGACCAGAGAAAACGTAATATCGGATACCGATCGATATGCTCAAGCGCTATTGAAACGCTGTGATAGTCCATGGTGGTAAGGACAGGTTTTCCTACTATGAGCATCTTCTACGATCGAAGAGACGCAGGCGCGTATATTCCTATAAACATAGATTGCGGGATACCGCCAACGGATCGTGAAGGTGCGTGGAGCCTGATGTGAGTTTCCGGCGTGATCATACTATGGATGCAATTGGAGTTGTCGTCTAAATGCACAGGTCTCTCCTAGCAACAAGTAGGATGAGACAGACGAGTTTGGATCCTTCAGCCAGTCAATTGCTATGCGATAAAGTAGATCTCGGAAAGTTAGGCACTCTGAATACTCGGTACAGCGGAAAAATTTCCTCAGCAGCTGCTAGGCTCGGAGCAACGGGAGCTATTCCAGGTGGGATGATGGGAAAAGCGCACCGCAGGGTCGAGTACCTCCCTCCCACGGGGATCAGATAGAATGTAAGCCGGACTTGCGATTCTGGCAGGGCTGGTATCGTTTACCAAGATGTTGGGATACCTTTAACAATCAACTTCGTATGGGTTCGCGTCCAGAGACATTGCTGGCTGCGGTCGACCCGGGCTAAGCCGTGGGCGGTGTCGAGCGGCTGAGCAATCCTAAAGGAATAAGATCAACCCTAAATATCTTGCCCCAGCCCTCGACGGATTGATGTAGTTCAAGGGCCTGAGTATCGTGTGCCAGAAACCAAAGAAATCAAAGTACCCTCGGGGGATCGATATATGCGGGCTCGGTACCCTAATAAGCTCCTCGACATTGGTGTAGCTCCCCCGCGGTAAGCCTTTAGAGTAGCGACATGTATTTGATAGATGGATTGGTGAGATGGTCCACCTAATCAAATTAGAGTTGCTGACATTTCTGACATGCATGATGACTGATCGCGCATGCGATGAGACAATCCATGAAATTCCAACAATCTCACACCGCATTAAGAATGACGGTAGGAATATCACGTACTTTTAGGATAACGACGAGCCTATGCAGATCATATTGCTTACAGTAACGGGCGTGTACCTTTGTATCACATTGTTGCTGCAGCAATAAGATAGTCCGACTGATTGGTGGAGCACTTGGAGTCCAAGATCCGCCAGTGCCTGGATCGGATGTTGAATTGTGAATATGGGTGCAAGGCAACCCCGAGAGTTCGATCACAGCGATGCCTGTTTTGCCACTCCATGTTACGTTTGCTCCGTCCTTGATTCGGTGGTACAGCGTCTGGTATCAATAGAACGGAATGTAGCAAGAGTAGCAGAATCAAGCCCGGATATGGGTCGATTGCCTAAGAAGTGGTAGTTCGGGTGATAGTCGCAATGGCAGCGGTCAGGACCCGAGTGAAGCCGTCCGGCGGCTATCTATCCGATGAAGACGGTTCACGCCACAAGCTGGGGAAGTGGTGATGGACCGGTCTCCGAAGGCCTTGCTGATGCTTCGAGTAAGTCATGGCAGTCTAGAAGAACCATTGTAATTCTCACACGGACGGCGAAAGGAGATCGAAGTAAGCCAAGGCTTCAGCGATTCGACTTTTGATCCGCAAGTGCCACACGTCCTTGGAGAGGACGAAGGGTTGAAGGGTATAATTGTTGGCCTGACATGGCATATTTAGGCGAATGTAACAAGAATCGGTCCTGGTAGGCTGCTTGAGACGAAGAACGGTGATGCCATGTTGCATGAATTATAGTGAAGTCTCCCGTCTTGGTCGCGGACCTGAGTTCTCGAGATCTCAGCTGAGCCGTTGCACCAGAGACGCCTTGATAGATGCTAATGGACATCGCAGCGCGCATCGACTTGGCATTTGTGATAACTCCGTCGTCGGAAGGATATAACGACTCAATCTGTTACTCCGAGTAAGTAATGATCTCCGCGAACGGAGAGTCAGCCTGCAAGGAATTGGTGGGCGGAGTTCAGGGGCCGTAAGCCGACACCTCGGGGACGCAAAGCATTGTACACTAGCGACTTGGCAGAGAGCCCGCTAGTGTACAACGGTTGTTGGTCCCCGAGGTGGCCGAGTCCCAACACACCTTTTGTTCCTGCATGCAGCTAGATAGGACTAGGAGTTGGAGTTGGACCCTGGGGAGATGTCAATTCTTCAGGCTCATGGCCCTGCAGGCCCGGGGACCGACGCTGCTCGTTAGCCTGTGTCGAGACCATGTGCTCATGCAGGACCCCACACAGAGGTGGGACTCTGCCATCGCAGGGCTTATCGACTCATGAGAGAGCATGGAGTGTTGTTTGGTCGAATTCTCGGACAATCTTGCGCTCAATAGTCGGTGAATATGTATGACATGGTAAGTCCACAATGACGAGACAGCCCCAGTGGGATCCCCGATACTTGTCTCAGTATATAAGCTGCATGGAATCCTGTCGGAATGGGGCCCCGCCAAAGCCGGGCCAACGGTTGGACCGAGATCAGATTGTAATCATTGTCCAGAGCCCAGCTCTGACGTTAGAATATTGCCTCGCACACGGGATAGGCACGGCGGTGTGTTCGCGAGTCGTTCATCCCACACTCGAGCCATGCGGGCTGTCGCTCACGGCGTAGTGTTCGCATATGCACGGAGGAGACTTGGTCCGACAAGACCCTGAAATGCCTTAAGGTTGCTGAGCTTCTCTTCTCCATCAGCTGGCTTTCTTCAACGCATATTCTTCTCAGACATCTCATTCCAGCGTGGCTGTATGTCGAGCGAACAGCCTGCGACGAAAGACGCTGGTACTGGTGGATTCCCGGGGCCGGCCCCTTCCTTAAGTAACCCCGCTCGGGCACTTGCTTTGGCGCCTTACGGGCCTTTTCCCCAGTGACCACATGGCAGGCCATGCGCGACAACAGCCATACACACAAGCACAGCAGAGACAACAACCCGAATCCAAACCTCGCACCTCCAATACAACCACCAATGCCACGCCAAAGGACCCGAAGTCGGACTCATCCTTGTCCAAACCCAAGCTCCGTACATCCTGCGATGGCTGTCAAGAAGCCAAACTCGGCTGCAGCCAGGAGAAGCCCACATGCCGTCGTTGCATGCGTCACGGCACAACATGCGTGTACAGTCCTTTTCGAAGGATAGGACGACCTCGAAAATCTACGAATGCTCGCGCCAGCACCACCGCGAAACCTCGGTCAAAGAACGGCAGTGCCAACGAGCGCCTCTCCACCTGCCCCATTGAATACGTGCCAGATGCAGATAGTGACGGCCAACTTGGTGGTGTCACACCTTTCGACACGTTGATCGCACCACCAAGCTCTCCAGCTTCCACCGATAATGGACGCGGCTCATGGTACCCATGGTCTCCAGATGGGAATTCTTTGTCCACGATGAACATAGACACAACGGCAAGCTTTATGGAAGGCCTGGATCCTTTCTCAAGCACGACAGACTACCTGGATCTTGATTCTTGCTTCGATATGCAGCATGATATGCTGATGAATTATGCGATGCCCACAGCGGACGAATCTGGACGTCACATACGGCCAATGCAGCCCACACCACCCTCTTCAATTGATGACGAGATGAGTTTTTTCGGAGAGACCATAGCAAAGTCTCCAACACAGATTTCAGCCGACCCTCATCCAAATCGTAGCGTCCATCAACACGGCCCCACGAAAGCGCCTAGCTCATCAAGTAGCAACTCCGCGATTAAGGTTGAAACTGCTTGTGCAGATTTTGCCAATCCCTACGCGTCTCAAAGCAACGGCTCCCATTCCTTCCCCAGCAAAACCATCAACCCAGTTTCTCAAAGAGCAAAAGAGGAGCTGTCAGACATCCCCATGTTCAGGCTCAACCCGGAGCTCAGCCCACCATTATCAGCCAACGGTCCGAATTCAAAACCGTGCAACAAGCGCTGCTCCACCACCCTAATCCAGCAGCTCGCCTCTCTCAGCAAAACTCTCTCCGACAACGCGCACCCCTCCCTGGACGTGATCCTGCAGGTAGAGCGAGACACCAGCTCCTTTTGCCGCAGAATTTTCACCTGCGCAACATGCATGGACGAGAAGTCCAACCATCTCCTCTTCTCAATGGTAGTCGATCAAATAACCCGACTGTTCGAGACGGTCTCCGACGAAAGCATCTCGGAACGCTGCAGCCTGCTCGTCGGAAACTTCCAGGTCGACGACAGCAGCGCGAAAGCGGAGATCCTCAAGCATCTTCTACAGTCCCGACTGACGAAATTCGACGGCATGTTGAAGGGGTTCTCGCACGTGATAGATGACGATCTGACAGATTACAATACCAACGCCGCGCACGAAATGCTGAGAGACGTGCACCAACGTCTAGATGTGCTGAGAGGCTGCATAGAGCGCTGGGACTAGTATTTTATCTTGCGGGTAAACAGGCCAACGAATAGATTCAGAGCGAAAGATGTACAGTGGGCCACATTCAACAAAAGAATGCCCCAACCCAAAGAAAGACGGCGAGAGCAACTCAACATGAAAGCTCGTTGCATAGAGGTATTACATTGCATTCCATATTATAAATAAACCCACCAACCCTTACAGTACACAAAACAACCCAATTGATCTAAAAGCGAGATGTGTACACTCAACAAAAAAAATACCCCAAAGCACCATCACACATCCCACATCCCAGAATAAGCGTAAAATTCATCCCTGTCCCCGGAATATACATCCCCAATATAAATCTTCCAATCCCACTTATAAAATT
>JAABUK010005181.1_pt1 | contig 20560 bp, 18 predicted proteins | sample 5559141 | NCBI WGS metagenome assembly JAABUK01 (sample SAMN10711869, study PRJNA513367) | rock metagenome | isolation source: Antarctica rocks | place: Antarctica: Victoria Land, Pudding Butte nord | collected 2016-01-03 | reverse complement strand
ACGCGCTCAAAAGATGTCAGATACCGGCGAAGAACCGTGTCTCAACAACAAAGACTCGTCAAGCGGTTGTCACTCGCGCTCCGAAATCTTTAGCGATACATATCAACCGTAGCAACTTCGACGAGCTTACCGGCGTGCAGAGCAAGAATCTAGCCACGGTAAGATATCCTCAGCAACTGGACTTGTCACCTTGGTGTCTCGGTCAGGGTCCTGGTTCAGAAGACGAAAATGACGCTTTAGAGAGCTGGAGTGTGGATCCTTCTGAGTCTATGCTGTCCGATGACGATCTCGAGGACATTGACTCCGGCAAGCCGTATGTGCTTCGAGCTGTGATTACTCACTATGGCCGGCACGAGAATGGTCATTACATATGCTACCGAAAGTCTCCATACTCGACCCAGATCGATGAAAAGGGTATCGATGAGCTCTCGGAGTCTTGGTGGCGTCTCAGCGATGAGGAGGTGTCCGAGGTCGACGAGGATATTGTTCTTTCGCAAGGCGGGGTGTTCATGCTATTCTACGAGCAATCAGGTTCTCCCCCAACCCATGTTGGACGTCGATCGGCTGCTCCATCAGAGCATGTGATGGACGTTGTCGAGGGCTATGGTGAGGCGAATCAGGACAACGAAACAGCCGTTACCCCCAACAATGTACCAATCAAAGAAGTTTTCGAAGGCCTACCACCTGAGTCAGCTGGATTTGCACTGCCAACGCCCCCACCTAGTCCTGGCAAGATTAAGCCAGATGTTGAGCTCTCCGATCAAGTCGAAGGAAGTCAGATCCTGCCTAGTGGCGCTGCTGTCGACATTACTAGCACCCCAACTCCGACCTCTTTCCAAGCCCTAAAGCCCGTAGAAGCTCCGATATCCATACCTTCGCCCCATCCATCTCCTTCGTACCAGCCAAAGATCACTTCCAAGCCCGCAGCTTCAGGCTCCGACGAGATATTAGCTGAATCCTTTGATGCGACACCACCTGCCACGGCCCTCAAGGAGTGTCAGCCTGTCAGTCCTGTGTCAATGCGCACAGCGGGGCCCCGTAATGGTAGGGGAAGCGTAAGTAGAGCTGGGAAAGCGATGGGATCTGTGGCCGGTTTTGTGCAAGCGAATTAATGGATGGGAAAGAGGACTTTTGGCAGCATTCAGCGGATTCGACTTGGTGACAGTTACGATGAGATGACCCCATAGACAGCATCAATCAAATCAACGATTCCGGACGTTTATTCTTCAGTCTTTCGTGGTTGATATATGACTAGGCAAAATTGGTCACTTTCTGAATTGTAGATCTCCGCCATTGGGAACATTGCCAGCCCAACAGAGTCAAAGTCTGCACATCTTAAAGTAAATCCCTCATATATCCACGACTCTTACAACTACAATTCTCAGATATGGCCGAGCCTGCTAGCTCACATGAGAATATAGATGCAGAGACCAGTTCTTTCCCCTTTCCTCCCAAGCTATCTCATACGCATCAAGCCCAACCCACAAATCCAATCCTCATCCCCCATCACAATGAGCAGGCGGGTCCGACCCCGGAGGCCCAGCCCACACATAGCCCGTATGCATGCAATTCGTAGGTGCCAACTGGCTTAGAGCTGTGATCGTCTTGCTACCACCACTTCCACCAACCGCAGCCGTGGTAGTCGAAGGCTTTGAATCCAGAGTCGTCACTGGCGCTGCCGCAGCTGTCGTGACGGGAGTCTCTGGGGGCGCGTATGCATGTGTCGAAGTTGCCGACGTCACGACCGGTGCGAGGCTGCTGGATGCGGAGACGGTGGGAGAGCTTACTTTAGCTGCGGCAGAAGTAGACGCTGCAGCTGTAGCCGCGGTGGTGGCAACGGCGACGGAGGCTACAGGGGCTGTGCCGAGGGAGGGCGTGGCCTGGCAGGTTGCAGAGAGAGATAGAGCGAAACTCTTCAAGCCGTCCGCTTGTAGGGGATCGGAGGGTCCTGCCGGCAGGGTGCCGACGTAGGCGTTGAAGTTGTAGATGCCGCAGACGCAGTCGCTGATGATGTCTTTGAGACTGTCGCCGCTGAGGACGGTTTGGCCGGAACGCGTTAGGGAAAAAGATTGTTTGCCAGTTCCCATGGCTACTTGGAACGCATTGGGGCCGGCGTTGGCGTTGAAGGTTTTGGCTGATACTGCCTGAGACTACTGTAACAGTGCCTGGAGACTGCAAAAGCGCGATCACGAATACGGAATCTTCCATAGTCTCGTAGCCGTTTGGTTTGCCGACGAAATAATTGGGATTCGGCGTCGAGCTGGGCCAGGGCTTCGCACAGGTATCTGTCGAATCGCAGGAAGCGGATTTGAGCGTGGGACGGTACCAGTAGATCAGTTGGTCGGACTTGATATAGCTGTCTACAGTCTTGGAGCCGGCTTTGAAGGCTGAGATGTAGGGTTTTGCCATTTGGAGGAAGCCGTCGTGAGGCATATCGTTAGTCCATTTGCTGTTACCATCGTCGAGATGAGGAGATCCAAGTGAACTTATATAATGACTCTCGCCCCAATCATTCCAGCTGATGATTTCGAGGAACTGAGGGGCCAGGGTGAGGATCTCGGTCCAGCGCTGGAACCACAGGAGGTCCGAGGGAAAGACCCAGTTTTTGCTGTAGGAGACTTCGAGGCCGAAATGGGTGGAGAACCACGCGGAGACAGAGGCCATGTATGGCTTTCCGGCTAGGGCACTGATGTAGGTTCGGTCACCGTCCGATACTGTCAGGTTGTTGCTTGAACCTGGGGCCTTGTTGTCTCCATTGTTTGGCCATGCCATCCAATTGAACAATGCGTCAGCAGAGCCGGCATTGGTAGGTTCGAAGTTTGGGGCAAAGAAGAGATCTGTCCTGGAGTGTCCTGATGCTGAGGCAACGGCATCGAGATCGAGTCCATCACCCTTGAAGGAAGATACGAAGATTTTACCGCCCACTTTCAGTTGTGCTGATTGGCTCCCGTAAGTTTTGATTATCTGCCCGATCTCAGATGTCTGCGATGTTGTGAACCAATTGAAATCGAATGAAATAAAGACATTCATGCCGATGTTCGCTGCTGACTGATATGCATAGTTGAGCTGCGTATTGGTATACGAGTCGATTCCTATGTTCAATGCAAAGGCATCAATTCCAGCGGCCTTTGCCTGCTTCATATCATTGTCATAATCCGCTGCAGATGTTCGGTCATCTGTGCTACCAATCTTGCGATAGATGTGCTGTTAGTCATTGTATCCAGGATGCTAGGAGAAGGGGCAGGTGCACCATGAAATGACAGAAGACCAACTTCTGGGTGGATTGCCGGGCAGTCAGAGATCCAGAGCCTCCGGAAGGAGCAGCTCCGACCAAGGAGGTTAGGAGCCACGTGATGGTGCACGCACGAAGGACATTTTGAATACTACAAGCGATGACTGATATAGTAGCTAGGAAGATGAAGATGCACTGCTCTGAATATGCTATGCAGAAGGTAAGGACTGTCTTGAGAAGCGGGCTAGCACTTCCTGATAACGACAATGGTCAAGAAAGAAAATGACTGTAATTAATGAACATAAGATCCAGGGCAACGAAAGAAAGGATGGTCTTGAAGTATGACATGAATGCGAGAGATTAAATGATCCACAAAGTTGTTCCAGACGGGGGGGTCTAGCTACCTGCATACACCTGGGGCTGTGCAGCAGTGCAATATCAATTCCAACCATCAATCCCACGGCGCCAAATGCAACTAGTCCCCATAACCCCTGAGAGGGTCTCTTGGATTGTTGCAGCTAGAACGCATGCATCCCGAATATGATTGCCTGGACGCCTGAAGAGCTTTGAATCTGCTTGGCCGCAATGCTGAAACCTGCCCCCAAACCGATTGTGGATTGGCTTCCAGCCCTGACATTTGTCGAGAGGGGGGATCGCGGGAGAAAGCAGATCGCTTCTTGGCCTCATCACAATGTCATCAGCTACTTTATGATACCGCTCACATGGTTTGCTTGTCAGCTCTTTCGTTGTTTCAGGTAGACAGTAATTCTATTGGTGGAGCCGAGCCTTACCGCTAAGCCACAGCTTGGCAAACTTTGGTCTGAGGTGATATGCAAACGTACTGCTGGTATCATAATGCATGGTCTCTGGACTCGGTATGGAGCGGTTACACATGTGGTCGAGGTCTTTATTGCTAGACCCTGTCAGCTTGACATCTTGGCAGGGTCTCTCAGAAGGGGCAAGTGTGGCTTGGGCCAGATTGGGTGGCCTAAGCATGTGTGTATCTTCAGATACTGCAAGTGGAACAACTGCCAATGTTAGAAACACGCGACTATGGATTGGATGGGGGTGCTCCTCCTATACGTCGTAATACCTCTCCAATGAGACCTAGCCACCTCGATCTCGAGGCACAATCACCAATCTCACACAACCTCTGCTCCGACAGCAAGTTTAATCCTCAGTCACCTGCTGAGTCTGTTAGGTATCGCAAGCCCGCTAGGTCTAATACTGTGAGGACATATCGACCAGAGCGAAGAGGGCATGACTGGCACGTAATGATTTCGCTTTCAGTCTTTCCCCAGCTTGGCCGCATTGTGATTTGAAGAACATGTTTCGGGAGCCTCTGCTCCTCACTCATGTCTCATGGGTCAAGTTCTTGCCTTGAAGCGCAAATGCTGACACCAACACCATACAGGCAGCCCGGCCAAGAACCTGGTATTGACACCAGAGCAGCCCATCCCCACCCTTCATCGAAGACGCCTCTGCTATACGAGGAGTGCCAGATCACCGTAGTAGATTTCTCCGAGGAGGACATACGTGTGCAACATCTAGACAATGCAACCTTGGGCCAATGTATGGATGAAGGGAGACCAGCATGGGCTACCTGCAGGTGGGTCAGTGTCAATGGCTTAAGTTGGGACGTTATCAAGCTGCTGGGCAACAACATGAATCTGCATCGCCTTGCTATCGAAGATCTCACAAATCCGAGGAACAGGACAAAGGCCGACTGGTACTCGGACCATACCTATATGGTTTTGCCAATGCAAAAGCTCATCCATATTCACTCGGATGATAATTGCGATTCGGATTGCTCTGATTGGGAGGGCGCCACTGGGAAGAAAAGTACGGAGAGGAAGAAGGAGTCATTCATGTCGAGGATGAGAAGAAAAATGGAGAAGAAAGATGAGCGCGAGCCGCCAAAGGCTCTCGCCACCTCAGCGGAGATGCACGATCCCAGCGACGGCTTTATCACCGCACACTCTTCTCCGAACACAAATGCCCCCATCACTGAGGCTCGTACCCTACAAAGATACCATGGCGGACCAAACGAGGAACGAATCGAATTCATGGAAAAGCATTCGGCTCTGGCGTCGAAGAGCCTGGGGGTCGGTGTCGAGCAAGTGTCGATTTTCCTGACGGCCGATAACACGGTCATCTCATTTTTCCAAAGCTCGGCTGAGGATGTAGAGTCTCCTATCATCAATCGCTTGAGCACTAAGGAAACCATCTTGCGGCGGATGTCGGATGCTAGTATGGTCACACAGGCCATCATTGACACTATTATCGACTTGGCTATACCAGTAGCAGAAGCCTACCAAGACGCCATCGGCGAGTTAGAGCTTAATGTGCTTACAGAAGCTGATATTAGCCACACTACCTCGCTGTATGTCCTTACATCCGAGATCGTTCAATTCAAAAGCAATATCTCTCCAATCATCAATCTTGTCAACGCATTGCGAGACCACAAGGCCGAGCCTCTCGGTACGCCAGGTCTGAGCGGGAGGCCACCAAGACTGAGCGCTGCAAGTGTAACAATAAGTCCGGTGACCCAAGTGTACTTTGGCGACGTGGAGGATCATTGTATTTTAATTACGGACAGCCTTGATCAAATGAGGAGGGCTGCTGATAACATGATTGATCTGATCTTCAATACAAATAGTAAGCTCTGAGGTAGCAAGCTCACTGCCGGAAAGCAGACGCTAACCATCTATAGGTGCTCGGCAAAACGAGAGCATGAAACAATTGACGATTGCTACTATAGTCTTTTTGCCCCTAACTTTCTTGACTGTGACTCGCCTAGATTCCGGTCAAAGTCAGTCTGCTAATCTCTCTCAAGGGATATTTCGGTATGAACTTTGTCAATTTCACTGGTGCTCACAATAATAGTGACGGGTGATTCTCCAACGCTCTCACCAGTTTCGAGCAGGTCACTAACATCGACCAGGTTTTTCTGGATTATTGCTTGTCCGATGGTGTTTGTGACAACCCTATTCCTGATGTAAGTCATTCGTGATTGGTCTACTGCAGCAGACGCTGAGCAGACGCGCATTCTAGGCGTGATGTCATCCGGCAAGTGCTTTTCAAAAAAATCCAGCGGAGGGGTATCAGCCAGTGTAGGAAAGCGCGGCAGATGAATGATAACAAAGAGAAAAGGAGGTGAGCGTTTTGCTGCACAAGAGATACCCAAATAAGCATGCATTGGCGTTTGGCTGAAGACATTACAAGAGTATGGAATGAAGACTATCGTGGGTATAGTAACACATGCAATCTATGGAGTGTAGTAGATGCTAGAAGGATACCATTTGGAATGGTCCTCTTGCTGCCCAGCTGCGTAACCAAATTAGCTGAAACTTTCTGCGACTAGCAAGGGTCTTCATTTTCATTTCGAGCAACCCTCACCTGCCACAGAGTGAATGCGAGCTTTACCCCCACCAATGGCTCCACGTTTGATCTCGAGCATAATCCCGCTCCCTCATTACATTCTGGCTTTATTATTGGCGAAGTCGAAGCCTGCGAACAAGTCAATGCAAGGTAAGCCGACTTCAGCGAGTCTCAACCACTGGCCAGTACTTATAGCCTAAGCACAGAGTGGCTCCAACTTCTTGGTTCGTTCATCAAAGATGGACCTCGCTCGAACGACGAAAGAAAAACAATGCACTACATCGACGAGGCTGCGATGTGGCATGATGCTTACACGCGATCTGAAGAAGCTCAGCTTGCACTTCGCGCTAGGAACCTTGAGCTCGAGAAATTACTCGAGGTAGTCACCGGAGAGAGGGATCCTCTTGCTCTGACATCACCAAGGAAACGGCGGAGGAAAGCCATTGAGCCATCCGAAGCTTCTGCCAGTCGTATTCAGAAGAAGCCAAGGCTAGTAGCGAGTGCAAAGGCAGCCACTTTCCATAATACAGTTCTAGGAGACGACATCGAAAACAATGAGAGGCCTGCAACAACTTCGCTAGGTCAGTCACGTCCTCGATGTCCCCAGTGGTCGATGCTGACGTTTCAGGCCATCCAATCATAAGTCACTTGTTCATCCTACAGCAGACTCTGGCCCAGAGAAATTTCGAGCCGTCAGAATTGGCCGCAACTTTGTGTCAAACTGCTACTTCTATCTGCCAATACTTGAAGAATTTGCAATTGATCAAGACCACAGAGGCTACAATGGCCGAAGTCAGGGGAATCGAGGTGATAATTCCTCGAGGGCGAGTTGCTACGCAGGCTCATGAAAAGGACGACGAGGCCACGGCAAAGCTTTTCGCTCTTGGACAGATATTTCCAAAGCTACTAGCAGGCCTCGATAAACTCATCCATTCCCCAAGAGGTAAAGTTTTGGAGGACCGGGTTATCTACAGCTATGTTCAGATTTTCAAAGGCCTTCTGCAACGAATATGTAGTATAGCTACTACCCGAGCAAAGGAGCATCTAGCAGCAACCCAAGGCAAAGAGCTACAGAGCACAGATCCGGGAAGTCCACATATTCGGAGCGCCAAAACCCCATGTTCTACTTGCAGAGACCGGGCTTTGAAATGTGATGCTCGAATGCCCAAGTGTCGAAATTGCTCGAGGCTGAAGCAAGTCTGTCGAAATGGAACTCCTGCCTCTTCTGCACACACAAGTGTCCCAAAGCCTGTCAATCTACCTCCTGTTAATCAGATCATGAAGCTTTGTGAGCTAGAGATCACTATGCTAAGATGTCTCAACCTCAGAAATCAGGAACATGCGGAGGTCTTGCAAGGTTTCTTTTGCATTTTGTGCGAAAAAGTCGGCCACGGTCTTAAGAAATTTGTCTTTGACTCTGAATATGACGGGCTTTCACAGGAATTAGACAGCAATAGGGCAAGCACGAGTCACCATGAGCGAGAAGATGATGGAGCGATTGAAGCTCAAGGGCCGTACTTAGTTTGGATCCTCGAACAAACGAAATTCATTCTATCTCGGCATGACTTGTCTGATGACCCCGACCAATCTCTATCCAACACCCGCAACAGACTTCAGAACACTCTTCTGAAGTCCGTCTTCGGTCAAGAAGCATCTATAGCATTCGAGCCTTCGCTGCAAGCTCCACCGGCACCCACAGATGCCGATATTGTGGGATTGAAGCTTCCCCCTGTGGAACTCAAGAATTGGTTCAAACATGAGGTGTGGCGGTTGCTGGGATGGGGTGTGCTCAGGAACCATATTCAGTGGGATTGAGGATGGCAATACATTAGACGCGAATTGCTAAATCTGCTCTAGTTGGTACAGGATATCATGGAAGGCATGATTTGGGTGTACGAACGGTAGCATAAATATAGATGGGAATCTGTAGCCTACCTGCGCTTGGGCGCGATGGTCAAATCACTTCTGATAATATGAGGTGGGGTTGTCACTTGTTCCTTCACAAATTTCAATACACCCGACAACATTACCACGCCCTTTACCGGACCAAAGGTCGCTGTTCTGAAGCACAAGGAGGATTGATCTATCGTCCATTATCCTAACGTCGTCCTGGTTGATTATCGTCAGCCGCAAAGTGGGCTATGCGCTTGGGGAGCTTATCCTAGGGATAATAGTAAGCTATGAGCTTCTTGCCTTTGGTGTGAGGCTAATAAATATGCATCAGTACTGCACCACGTCAAGTAGATGGCTCTACTGCCCTCTGAAGCCTGTATGACTGCGAGGAAGGTCATCGATGACATTTGCGAAGAAGTTTGCGTTGATGGGACCGGGACTTGGGTGCAGAACGCAGACGCCAATAGCTACGAACACTACATCAAGTCAATCGTTGCATTCACGGTCGCGTCGGGTCTCATCCGTGGCGATCACAACTGAGTGTGGCTTCGATGAATGCGATGTAGCCGCGACTTGCCACCTCGGCAAAAGCACGAAGGAAGACCAGAAAGTTGGGGGCTACATTAGTGAGACGGATATTTTCAAGCTTGCCAGATCGTCCACATCAGCTTGGGCGACTACAGCATACACCTTCAGATTTGCTGCGACGCTGCCAGAGCTTGGACCCCACAGCTGGACTGGCACCAATATATTACCTTTACCAAACGCGAAGACTACCCCAAGCATATGCTTAGCTTTTTGAGACTGCTTCCAGACTTCGACGCTAACAAGCCTGAAGGAAGATTGGAAGCGCTACAGAGCACTCTGCTCTTGTTCTTGCATCGGCTTCGACGTATTGAGATCAATACTCAAAATGTCTCCCGAGCCTTCACCAGACAAGATGAATTGATTTGATTTCAGAGTCTCCATCACGAAGGGTTCAGCTCTCGCTTCATACAACTCCTGTTGGCGTTTACACTCGACTTTCTGCTCATCTCGCACATCCTCGATACCTGCCAGTTGAACCAAAGGCGAAGTAAGTTCTACGCAGGTCCTCTTAATTTTTCCGATCTGGGATGGCAGTGCGATCGCTACCAAACAGCTGGTATTCTCCCCACCAAGCACTTTGGACTCAATGTACTTATTGCCACTTAGCTGTCCCTTTTCAAGCGTAATGATACCTAGTCCGACATCCTTGTGCTTCTCATCCAAGCGGACTTCTTGATTGCAGCATTGTCCGAATTGTTGAGGGAGGCATGTCTTGCTTCCAAATCTGCGCTCGCAAGGGCTTTAGCAGGCGCTTCCCGTGGTTCTATATAAGGTAGCCCCGACCGACTTAAGCCATAATTGAAGACGTGATGATTTCGGCGACTGCAAACAATGTTGCCTTCTTTGTTCGGGGCGCCAGCAGAAAGGTTGAGAAAGCCCATTGATACGGCGATGTACGGGCATCTGGTGGAGGAAGGTGCATTCCATGATAGGCTTAGCGTGGCCCAGCCAGCGACCTGTTCAGCTGAGACAGGCGATTGGTGGCTTCTCCCGCCGCTATTCAGCGAGCGGACTCATTGGTTGATAAAGTACGAGTACGGCAGCGAATCTATACTTTACATACTCCGATAGTTCCTCCAAATCTAGTAGTCTCTATGGTAATTTCGGGGGGATATTCGGCCGGCTTGGTAGAATTCCTAAGTTGTCTTCTTTCAAGCAAAAAATCTTGCGCGGAAGATCTGATGCCTCAGATAAGAGTTCAGCTTGTCCAGGGTCTGCTACACGATTGATCTTCTACTTAGACACGGTGGGTCTAGAGATTTCTATACCCAAGAATTATTGGTACGACACCAATCAAACTTCAGTCACGTATCACCGGATTCTACTCACTCAAAACGAGCATATACTGGCAACAACATGGCGAAAATACCGCCGCCATCCACCATGCGAGCATGGCAGTACACAAGCACCAAATCCGGCATCGAAAAGAACCTCCACATTAACGCCTCCGCCCCCGTTCCACAACCAAAATCAGACCAACACCTTATCCGCACCATCGCCATAGCCCTTAACCCCGTCGACTACAAAATCGCCGAGATTCCCGGCATGACCCGTTTCGCAATCACCAAACCCGCCACGCCAGGCATCGACTTCTCCGGCTCCATCGTCAAACCAGCACCCAACTCTCCCCTCAAGGCCGGCCAACTGGTCTTCGGCCTAGCCGGCAATACGCCATTAGCAGGCGGCGGGCTGGCCGAATTCTGTGTCTCGAGCATCAAGACTACAGTCGCGCTTCCGGACGGCGTTGAGCCTGTTGATGCGGCGACTCTTGGCGTAGCAGCATTGACGGGATATCAGTCCATCGTCCCATATGTCAAGAAGGGCGACCGGATTTTCATTAATGGTGGATCAGGAGGCACGGGTGTGTATGGAATTCAGGTCGCCAAGGCTGTTGGTTGTCATGTGACGACGACGTGTTCGGCAGCGAATGTAGAACTCTGCAAGAGGCTGGGCGCTGACGAAGTTGTGGATTACACGAAGGGGAGCGTTCTCGAAGCGCTGAAAGCTACTGGGCACAGATTCGATCATGCTGTTGATAATGTGGGGTTGGATAATAAGTTGGTGTGGCATTGTCACGAGTTTTTGCAATCTGGCGCTTTCTACGTCCTAGTCGGAGGCGAACCCTCGCTTGGGAACGTGGCTGATATGTTCAAACGGAAGGTCTGGCCTGGCTTTCTTGGCGGTCTGAGGGGCAAGGTGGTAGGATACTGGCCTCAGCCGAAGCCCGAGGACTTGCTGCAGCTTGGGGCGTGGATGAAGACCGGTCAAGTCAAAGCAGTGGTTGACCAGAAGTTTCTGTTCGAGCAGGCACCGCAGGCATTCGAGAAATTGAGGACTGGGAGGGCAAAGGGAAAGATCGTGATCGATGTTACCTCTGAGACGTCCAAGTAGGCGTCTGCGTGGAACATCTAGCTAATTCGGTATCCTTCTACCATCACGAGAACTAAATGCTTTGAGCTCATCCACAATAATATCAGGATTTTCGGTTCCATTACATGCATTCCAGAGCGAACATCTGCCGTGAGTAAGGATACTGCCTGGTTGAGGAGCTGACATTAATTCGAAATCCGAGCTATTAAGAAGCACACTGCGTGATATGCAGCCAGGAGTTCTCCATCTACAGACAGGCTATGCCAAGGCTATTGATAATATCGCTTAAGTAGGAATGATTCGGCGCTCTACTAGGCCTTGGTATAGCAGAAATATTCGCTCCTCAATGCCAAATCATTGATTGACAGAAACGCCAATCTCACTATTGGCTCTATTGGAGAGAGACATGTCCACGATGGATATACCTACACGACCGACCTGCTGTTTCAAAGCTTGCTAGTACACGACTTCACTTGCGGCAAAGAAAGAATGGAAAATCCAGGCATTACTACCTTAGGACCGGCTGGACAAAGATAATCCTAGCTTCGTTGGGTTTAGTCTTAGATGATGCATAGTTACCACCGAACGATGGGCTGCACCAGCGAACAAACATAACGCCACTACGTAAGATACCTTACTGCAGTGGTGAACATTGAGCCTGCTTTCGGAACAAGTCGCCCCCTTCAGAACCATTTGCTTACGACATTCGAGTCATGGCTTTACTGCGTGCAATCAATGCTCCAGACCTCTGCGAGGCAACGCTACAAGCGTATGGCATGGCGACATCGTGAGAGTACTGTTCGATCGCGGTGGGGACGTCCATGCAAAGGAGTCCCGTAGATCCACTGCACTCAATTTGGCAGCCTTGAATGGGCATGCAGAGGCCGTGGGAGCGCTGTTGGAATATGGGGTGCACACCCACGAAGACGGCGAGGATGACATATCAACCGCGCTATACTGAGCAGGATCAAAGGGACACGAGGATACAGTCCGCTTATTTTTGGCAAATGGGGGTGGATGCGAGGTGAGCTTTTCTTGGGGCAGCGAACGCTCGTGGTTGCAATCGAGAGGCAGCATATAGGTATTCTGGAGGGCCACAATCTCAGATGGCAGCGGACACTGAATATACTGGTACTGGTCTTTCCGATACATGCAGCCACCGGGACCACAAAAGCTCTATATACGGAATATGACCAGAGCTACTGTCTTCCTCGGCAAGAGTCGATGCAGGTATCAAATGACACGATGAAAATCGATGCCAGCCTTCTCCTTGCTGAACTCGTTGCAAGTCAATAAATCGCTTAGCGGCAACATGGTGACCACTGAACACCAACGGAAAACCAGCCAATCTCTGGCCACCCACGTCGATCAGGGATCTGCAAGAGTAAGACGCTAGCAGACTGACTTGCTGCTCCGTTTGGCGGCAATCGACCCCTTGTACTGTTATTCCACGCTAAAATCAGCTTTATACTAGCAGAGAAGCGTATGACTGTTGTTCAATACGTCGCTTCCAACCTCTGAACCAGATAATCTCCGCTATTTATACCTTCATACTTCTTTCCCCCTTCTTCATTCTCCCATGTGCCAGGCAAGGCATCGATCCACTTGTCAAAATCGGGGTTGCCAAAATAAGCAATCGAGTATCTAGGTGGATATCCCTCTACCTTCTCAGGCCCCTTCAATGGTGGTTCAACAACCCTGTGCTTTGTACTTCTGATCAGGTCATTGGACCACCTTGCGAGCAGATCACCAGCATTGACCACAATGGTGCCCTCTCGTGGCTCCACATCCAGCCATCCACCACCTCCAGGCCGCTCGACTTGCAATCCACCTCGTTGGTCCTGGAACAGTAATGTCACACTTCCATAATCGCAATGCGCTCCTGCTCTTACTCTCCTCCCCCCTTCGAAGTCTCCAGCTGTCGCAGCAGGATAATGCAACAACCTCAAAGTATTATCACCAGTCGTCACATATTCATCGAAGAAATCGCTCTTCAATCCCATCCCAAGCGCGATTCCCCGCATAAGCACCGCGTGCACCTCTTTGCATCTCTCAAAGAACCCTTCCATCGTCAACCGGAATTCAGCGCCTTCCTTATCTAGTCGATCCGGCCACCGATTCGGATGTCCCTCCTCACCTTCCCGCCCAATCTCAAAGCTCTCTTTCAGATCCTCTCCACCCGCTTCTCGGTGCTTGGAGACCTCTTCCTTCGTCATACCCTCGCTCACCTTTTCACGGCCCATGCATACATATCCACGATTTGAGCGGGCGGTAGTCCATGCCAGGTCATCTTTCTGGGTTTGAGGACGGGCGAAGAAGTTGGCGCTTAGGGTGAAGACAGAGTTCAGAAGGGATGGAGGGATAAGAGTTGAATAGTTGGTGATATACAGGAATCCGTATGTACGGAAGGCCGAGAGGAGAGATTGAGAGATTTCAATTGTCGCGGGTGAGGAAGTCAGGAGCGGTTCGAGAGAGATGAGCTTGAGAGGGTCAGGGCGACGTCGAGATCATGGGGAATAGCGTACATACTGGGATTGGCGAGTCTGCTTGAGGTTTGGACGCGGTGCTTGGTTCTGTCGCCGTGGGAGCCATTGCGCACAAGAAGTAAAGACGCTATTACTATAGACTACACTCATGAGTAGACTCTCGACATATCAAGATGATGGACCATCGATGGTCAGCTTCAATACACAGTCTCACAGTATAGATAACGGCAGCCCCACTTGGTCCGTGCGCTTATCTATCGTTCAACCTTGGCAGGCACAACAGGAAATGCGAGGCCGACATCATCTACATAGTAGAGGTACCCTCTTTCGGTGATACTACATACATCGAGTCATCTACTCAAGTTACATAAGTATGCCCTGCGTTTTCATGGCGGGAAGCTCGACCACCTTGAAGTGAAGCAGCCCCCTGACAACCAGAGTTCGAAGGATGCTACCCTAACGGCTGCCAGCTTCTCTGGAAGTACTGTCATTGACCGCAAGACGTTTGCAAAATGACGGACAAATACCCAAACACAGTGGATATCCATACGCACATCTATCCACCTACCTACCTCTCCCTCCTCCGCTCTCGAACGACCGTCCCTTACCTTCTCGACCTTCCTGATCAGTCAGCTCCACCAAGACTCATCATCCTACCATCAGACAATGACGCGTCTCTACCGCCAGAACTGAGAGGAAGACCAATCAATGCCTCATACTCATCCACTGCGGAAAAATTGGATTTCATGAAGAAGCATGAGATCACAACATCCGTTATTTCGCTCGCAAACCCATGGCTCGACTTCTTGAGTCCCGAAGACGGATCTCAATGGGCTCGAACAATCAACGACGAGCTGGAGCGTATATGTTCGGAGAACCGGTGCAAATTGTACGCTTTCGCAACACTACCCCTTTCTGCAAGTCCCGACGATGTCGTCGCCGAGATCCACCGCGTCTCCACCCACTCATATATCAAGGGCTTTATCCTAGGAACAACAGGTCTAGGCGCCGGTCTTGATGATCCCAACCTCGACTCCATATGGGCAGCACTCGAAGAACGACAGAGCCTCATCTTTCTACATCCTCATTACGGCCTCCCAGCCTCCGTCTACGGCCCACGAGGGAGCGAATACGGCCACATACTACCACTCTCCCTAGGTTTTCCCATGGAAACCACTATCGCCTTCACGCGCATGTTCCTCTGCGGCGTCTTTGACCGTTATCCGCGCCTTAAGATCCTCATCGCCCACGCTGGCGGCACTGTGCCCTTTCTTGCTGGGAGGATTGACAGCTGTGTGCAACATGAGCGGCATTTTCCTGAGCTCGCTTCTGGCAAGCGAGGGCCAAGACGCGGCTTTGCTGAAGTCTTAAAGACCAACGTTTGGCTGGACGCGGTCGTGTACTCCGAGACGAGCGTCGAAGCTGCCGTTGCGCTGGTGGGTAGAGATAAAGTGATGTTTGGGACTGATCACCCATTTTTCCCGCCGCTGGAGGAAGGGAGCGAGCAGTGGGAAAGTGTTCGGACCAACAAGGATGCAATACACTGGGGACAGGATCGTATGATTATGGGTGAGAATGCGGTGAAGCTGTTGGGACTTGAGACAACGGACGGTGATTGAGTTTTCATGTCATGGGTGCATTCCGTGCCAGATGTCCGGAAGCGACTTGCTGACACATGAATAATGACTCTGAGAATTAAAGTCTAGATGCTGGTATTGGCGCCCAGTTCAACAAGTTGACTTCCTTCATAGCCTTGAAGGGGCGGCCATACCCTCACATGGGAGCTGGATATCGTTACAACGTCAAAGACGGTGCGATTTAAGCCAGAATGGTCACGAGGATCCAGGTCTGAAGCTCGCAAAGTCACGATTTCTGATAGCCAAGCCGTTTAGATGTGGGCATGGGCTTCAGCGGGAAGACGTATCTCAACTTCGCAACGGCTAGCTGCCTTGAAAGTCTCTTGAGACAGGTGGATCCTGATCCGAGCTCGAATCTCAGCTTCCCTATTCAGTCTGTATAGATTGAGAAGGGCTGCTTAAGCAGCGATGACAGGGGAGCAATGATCGCTAGCAGCGAAAGGAACGACTGCAAGTCACCGCGGGAGTGAATCATGATATCAGATGTCGAGAACACGAAATAATGCATCTGAAGACAACATGCATACATTCTGGATGTCCTCCGGATGCCTCCAGATCTGGCCACAAGGCCACGACCAACAAGCCTAAAGCATAGCAAGGGTCTCGAGGTGCCAATTCAACAATTTTCAAACGGCGTTGCCGTTTTTTGAGGATTAGACGTCTAGAAGTCACGACAAAAAGGCTTCGCCCGCAAGGGCAGCTCCACATCCAGTCGAGGCAGGTTAGGGTGCCTTGTGCGCATAGTTCCAATTGCGAAAGGCAACTTCATTGCCAACGTCTTTCGTAAACAATCCAGATTCTACAATACTTTATGAGCGATCCAGGATATCAATATCCTCGGTAGAGGTCGGAGTTGTCGACTTGTCATGTCATACGATTCACAGCCGGCACGTATATTTGGTAGGAAATGCATTTCATAGCGGAGGCACATATTCTCTGCACCAATAAAGCCAGCAGGTGGACTGTCACTGTCACCGGCCGATGGATGATAATGTTCAGTGTTATAGTAGTAGAATTCATCTACCTTTATCATTCAAATGAATTCGTAGTGAATCGCTCTTGGTCTAGTAAATTGGAACCCAATATACGAATCTTAGTACTTGAACATTGACTTGACGGGCGAACGTGATCTATTGGAGTGTGGTAGTTCAAAGCCGCAGAGATTGTGAGGAAGGAATGATTGATATGATTTCCTTGCCTTCGAATAATGGCTATCAACAATTGGGTATACTCTAACAGCAACACACGCTTCACCATCAACCATACACACTTTTCGTAATCAGAGAGACGTCTAAAACATAGCAGCGTATCAAAACGAGGTCGACACTGCTCAGCAAAGTGAATGCTCGCTAAACCGCAGACAAATAGCCTCCCGTGCCATCCCACACCTAAGATGCGTTTTGTTGATAATGAACGCCTGGGAACATAGCAGCGCACCAAGAGTAGTAGCACTGCTTGGCAGATTGGACAGTCGCTCAGATCCAGACCAAAGGTCTCTCCTGTTCCTTGATTCCTGTCAGAGAAGAACCGTGAATTGTGAAGCACGGACCGGAGCAGCGGTATGACGTGTTTCTTAGGTCGTCAATGGAGAGACTTCCCTCCTGCTCGGACAGATTTGCGGAAGCGAGAGGACAGTCCTCCAAGTTACTGGCCTTTGCTCCTCATCTCGGAGTTCTCGATTTGCGCATCGCGACTGAGCAGGTTCCCGATGTCCTGTAGACGTGAAGGTCCGCGGGGGGTTCCGTCTTCTTCGGGACGAGGGGGTTCCGCTACGTTTTGCAAAGGAGAGACGTCAGCAAAGTATCTCAACAGATGAGAAACCTCACTGACGCATCCGCTCCAATTCTTCATCCTCCCCAAGATCACCTTCGTAATCGTCTATTTTGATGTATCCCGGCGGACTATTCGGCACATCCTCGTACATTGGCGGCATCTCCTCGTCCCAGCTGATACCCATGCCGCTCCTCTCCGTCAGCAGCAATTTGAATTCCATGCGCAGTACCCGAGCTGAGCCTGTCGGTGCAGCTCTGTCTTTGCCTACGCCGGCTGTCTGCTCTTCTGCAACGATGATTTCCAGGTGAAGCTTGTGGGATACCTCCAGGCCGGTAGGCGAGACGACATCGCAGCAAGAATTCGAGTTGGGTGTGATGGCTACGCTCCACTCAAATTCGATCGAGCCGCCCTCGGTACCAAAATCGGTCTTCCATCCGCTTTTCACGTCATCACTTGCCAGTGTGCGGATATCCTCGTGAAGAATGCCCTTTCCCTCCCCACCTATCTTGGATGCATGCTTCGCACACGCAGCACTGATGATCTTGCTTCTTTCCTCTAACTTCCAGTTCACACGCCTGATCCGCCAGCGCCGCTCGATGTTCTTCAAGCTCTTGTCAATGATGCCTGTAAGGGTCATTTGAACAGGAAATTCGCCAATGGGGTGGATAACCGAAGGATGAACGACTCGGACGGAGAGATTTGTGGGTGGGAAGATGCGAACGGAGGTTTTATCGCCTGTAGGCATGAGAGCACGTTGAATGGTGAGCGTACGAGAGACGGGTATGGATTCCGAGAGTGAGGTGACGGCATTGGCTTCGAGAACGTAGTCGATCTTACCAAGATGGTTGTGGGCGGTTGCTGGAACGTGACCAGGCAGTAGATAGGAGAATGGGAAGGTGTGGATGCCACTGTTAAACCTATTGGGCTCCGTGAGAAATTTCCAGCTGAAGAGAGTGGTATCCTTCGTGGTGCAGGCTGGGCAGTCTTTGTGGACTGGTCGTTTGAAAGTTATGCGGGCGAAGAGGTGCATTTCCATGGATTGGAGCGTTATGTCGGGGTCGGTCACTGTGAGGAGGATGGAACCGGACATAAGAGCGCCAGAAGATTGGGTTGTGGAGCCGTAGAAAACGAGTGGTGGTGACTCCATGTCAATTGCCATTTTCGCAGGCTTTGAAGGAGCCAATTTTGGACTGTTCTTCGGACTGCCTTTTGCGGGGGAATTGGAACGGCCAACGGCCATGGAGAGGCTGTTGCGCTTGTCCTTGCCGTGGTCTTTTCTGAAGAGATCCATGACTGCGACTGATGGCTTTCGGTCACCGCTGTTTCGTCTGTCTAGAGACTCTCGGCCGTCGGGGTGATCAACGCTGTGATTCGAAGGGGTTTTCAGAGCTTTGGAGGTTCTCAGAGCAGCGCTCCGCACACCGGTTGGCAAAGGCATCGTTGGCGGCGGGAAGGTGCGAGGCTAGAGAGGGAAAGGATGATGTTGGTATTTGGGAGAGGAATGGAGAGGTCAGGCTCATTCCCATGCTTGGGGCGACAAAGGGTCTTATTCATCATACTGATATACATGATGACTGTAGTATGGTGTAAGCCCTTTTGCCTTTCACGTGGTCTGGCTGAGTGGTGCAATAGTCAATAGTGTAGTACCAGTAGTATTTCGAGGGCGTAATAGAATGGAAAGACTTTGGGCCGCTGTCTGTTTGGCGGTAGAGCAGTGACACCACTGGATCGCTTCCATCTCCTTTTCACAAAATCGCAAGGTCACAAGGGTACGGAGGCAAGGCCGGCACGCCCGGTTGGTACAGATGTGGTAAGTTTCCAGCACCAGCGGACACCAATCGATTCTAGCACGCACTATTTACGTAAATCTGGGGAAACTGCACCTTCTAGGCTCAGCAGGGTAACTGGTTCCAGCCTGCCTTCGTCGAGGCTCCGGTGACGTGGGAGAAGGGCTGTAACAGTAATGAGGGGCTTTGATGCTTGAACGCAATAAGCTTTGTTCGGAGTAATGACTGGCTGGACAGACAGGTCTACTATGTACACGCGCCGTGCTGTATTATTTATTTCTCGCGGTTTAAGTGATACGGTTCCAGCCAGCCTTTGCCTCCATACCCCTGACTAGTAGCTGACCGCTATCACCGTTGTCTTCATCCTTTCGTGCTGCCTCTCTTGTGCCATATCAATCCTTCCACAATTTGGCCTTGATGTCTGTCAGATGTTATGCTGAGAGCTGACGACAGAGCAGTTCACAGAGGCGTCGGAACGATCTGGTTGGAGACTGTTGGTGGAGATCTAGATCTGAAAAGGAGAAACGTCACTTCTGGAACGTTCGTTCGATAGGAAGAACGAAAGATTGTCTGTGGTGGCAAATAGAAGCAAACAAACGGCCGCTAGGCTCGGCCAATTCAAAAAGAGCATGGAGCAAGCCCTCAAGCTGGGGCCTGAAGTCATCACACGTTGCTATGGACTAGATTCTCTCGGCCGGGTTTTCTGCATGAGACAGTGAGCTTGGCTCCTCCTGAAACCATCAGATACATACATACCAGAACACATTGTCACTTGCTGAAGCGGTCAATCTGGGCTCACCCCAAGCCTTCCCAGTCCCTGTATCGTGGTAGCAAAGACCAAAAGCCCACAGGTGCCTAGCAACTCTCAAACCCCAACCTCCCCTCCATCAGAACGGTTTCGCAACCTTCCGACTCTCCACCGCCCCCGTCTCCGGATCCTTAAACTCCCTCCAAGAAATCGGATACATCGTATTCCCAGCCTCACTCTTCGCCATAATAACCCCCAACTCATTCTTCGCAGTAGTCAGATAGTAATTCGACTGATCGCCCAAGCTGATCTGCCCACACACATACATAACATCAGCATCTTTCCACCTAGCTCCCTAAAAACCCACACACCCCCTAATTCCCATAGATCCAAAACCAACACAAAAAAGAGAAAAACATACCACAACACCCCTAACCACATCCCCAACCCGAAACCCCTCCGCACAAACAACCTTCTCCTTCTCCGTAGCCCTCACATCCTCCTTCCTCAACACAGCCGGCCACTCATCCGCACACACATTGCCCTCTCCCGTCCCCTCCCCATAAACAACCACAATCCCCACATCAACCTGCCTCCCCCTCACCCTCCTCACAACCCCCAACACCACCCCCCCAACCCCGGGCAGCGTATTCGTCCTCCCCACA
>JAABUK010005180.1_pt1 | contig 20562 bp, 19 predicted proteins | sample 5559141 | NCBI WGS metagenome assembly JAABUK01 (sample SAMN10711869, study PRJNA513367) | rock metagenome | isolation source: Antarctica rocks | place: Antarctica: Victoria Land, Pudding Butte nord | collected 2016-01-03 | reverse complement strand
GTCACTTTTTAAAAACAAAAAAAAGAGTTTCCACTTTTTTCACAAAAAAAAGGTCAACCAATTTCAGGGAAAGACACATGAAATGACAATATAACTGCATAGGCAACTAATTGCGCTACGGAATAGGCATTTCCAAAAGGAAACGGAATAAATGAAGGCTTTGAGGGTGGGCTATGTGTTTATGCCGTAGTCTTTTGAAAACCCAAAAAGTTTATGCCTATGGAGTGGGCTAACTTTGCTTTCTTAGGGAATGAATAGAGAAAATTCCACCTATTTATTTGCTTACCGCTATCAGGCTGAAGACCCAAAAAGTGGACAGTCTCACTTATCCCCCAATCAATACTTCTAAATTTTGATGAATGAACACTCAGTTTTTATGTTTTGCAGGTTTTCAAAATATGCTTGAGTAATACTTTGTGGCAAACCGAGTTTAAATGAGCTGTATTGAGAATAATTTATATCAAGGTGGTTTAGAGGATGAAGTTTCCCATTTTCGTTAGCTGGGTCGAAATCGTATCTTATGTAAGAAGGTTCAGACTGAAAAATTTCCTCTAATAGGAACAATCCTGAACTTTCAATGCTATTTGGCTCAATGAAAAAATCTATTAAAGACGGATTTAATCTAAATTGTTCATTATCTAAAATTGATATAACCGCTGATATACTTTTGTTGTCAAGCTTCTTACCAGTGTAAGTTGTTATTTCAACTATCTCATTGCCATTAGTAAGGGATATAAATGGAAAAGAAATGCTGTAGTACTTCTTGTCTTTATAAAAGAACAATCTACTCATTTTATCTACTATTAGCCTTAAGGAAGATGTAACCTCTCCTTCTTCTGCCTTTATATTTAACAGTAATTGGCGGGCAGCGAGAACTACTACTTTGGCATATTCAATCTTGCCCCTTATCGGCGAAAAGAAAGCCTTTTCCTGAAAAGGAAATATTACTCGTTCAACTATTTTCACACTACTTTTCTTTAATGAATTTAAGGTTGCCTTTTACAAATTCTTCCAAAGTTTCTTCATCGCTTTCAATCATGTCGAATTGCTGTGTTGCTTGAAATAATTTTTCATGATATTTCTTCTCAACTTTGAGTTTCTTAAAAATTACCATCATCGTTTCGTAGTGAGATAATTTTTTTAGCCTGTATTCAAACCGTGTTCTGATTTTCTTCTTCTCTGGTTCTGACGGTTCCTCAATAACCATTTGCTTATTATCTATTATTTCCTTTAAAGCCACCTTCATTCCTTTTGTAAGACCCGAGCGCTCTTTATCAGGAATAACTAAAAAAGATTTTATAAATGAACGTGTCAACATAGTATACAAAGCATTTCTATAACTTAAACTATTCTTTATTGCCTTCGTTATACAGATTACAAACGGAAATTCTAATCCCTTAACGTTGTTGATGTTACTTATAAAAACTGCATCAGCCTGTTTTTGTTTCGTTTCATATGCTTTATTTACAGACCATCGAAATTTCTGCTGGATTTTTACATCAAGTATGTCTGCAAGTTTGTAAATGTCATTGCCTTGGTCAAGGAGAATGATACCGATGTCGTCTGGCTGAACTGTCTCATTGGCTCGCTTGATTTCATTTATAAGCTCGATAACAGTATCTGAATAGTTTTCAGTTATCTCTACTATTTTTATACTCTCAAAGTTTTCATCTAAATCTTCAAAACGTCTTAAAGGCTCTCTACTTAGATAATATTTTTTATTTTTTACAAGTACATTATAACCACAATCTTCCCATTCTTTTTCTTCAAGCCATCGAAGTTTACTTTGTTCAAATAAGCCCATACCAAGCCCGTGGGCAAACATTAATGTTTTAGGGTCGGTCCTGTAACATTTCCCAAGCAAGAAGTCGGGGGTAATTGAAGCAGAAACGTTTTCATCAAAAATATTTTGGAAAATGTCGCCTGCTACATAAACATATTTTGCTGTAACTAATTCGCAGAGAGCGAAAAAATTTTCATCAAAGTCTTGGCTCTCATCAATAAATATATAGGTAAATGCATGTTCGAACTTATCTCCGGAATATTTTGACTTTATTTCATCCAAAGCAAGTTTACATGCTTTACTAAAATTCATTTGATAGGACCAACCGAAAAAAGGTATCTCATAAAAAGCGCAGATGTATCTATAAGCACCTGAATTTGGAAATGAGTTAGAACCCCAGGCATTTGTACACCAAAGCCTTTTTTCCCATTCAATTTGTTGTTCTACTTTCATGAAATTGAAAAAGGACGGTATTCTTTTTTTTAAACTGTCAGCTAATATTTTGTTATGGCAGGTGAAATATATAGATGATGAATTATCACTGATGTATAAGTCTTTCAATTTGTGAAGAAGCAGTTCTGTTTTTCCCGTACCAGATAAGCCTTGAATATTTATCCTTTTTTTATCAGGGTTTTGATACACAAACCTTGTTTGGTCACCGTCAAAAAGTTGTATTTTTTGTTTTACCTTATCTAACGTAGTTACTGGTACATCTTCTTTAACTCTATCAATGTCATTGATGCTTCCAATAAATAAAGAAATCAATAAGTCTAATTTCTTCTTTTCGCCTTCATCACTAAGAGCAATATTGTTAAAAAAAACTTCAATGTTTTGTAATTCACCTACTTCAATATCGTCAGCTAACAATGACTTGCGCCATTGTCTTGGTCTACCGATAACGTCCTTGTAGAGATATTTATCCGAAATAGAACCTATGTCCTCGATTATGTCTTCAACATAGTTCTCAAATTTTTCTGCTTTGTTACCAAAATCTACAACGCCAATTTTATGTTTTGGCGATAAGATAATAATAGCTTCTGTATACTGATAGGAATATTTTTGGTCGGTTAAAGGTCGATTTAATACATAAATGAGGCTTTTAGTTGTTTCGGCGTAGTGTTGTAATTGGTCTAAAAATCTGCGTTCGTTGGATTTTTGTCAGCTTGTAAATAAAAGTAACTGCTCATTAAATTTTGAATTTGTTAGTTATCAACTCTTGCTTTAACCTTATATAAAAATCATTCTGTTGCTCCACGAAATAAATATACCATTTGTTTTTACTTGTATAGTTTTTTCCGTTGTAGATATTTAAGGGCAATTAACCTACAAGCATTTCATTATCAATCAATTTCGTTATTTCCTTGCTTATCGCTTGGGGCGATGGTAAAGGTAATACAGCCTGAGCTAAAAGAAGCATAGCTGTGGCGGGGAGTAACCGCCACTGTAGCTTAGCAGCGATAGCGTGCCATCAAACGACACTGGAATAAGGTACGAATGGAAGTGGCCGCGTGCGCCTGCCACAGTGCTGACTAAGAAGCCGTGAAACGGCGATAGGCAGCAACAGTGAGACGCAAGGGTTTGCGTGTGTTTTTGATTTCCGTCAAGTCTTTGTGCTAAAAAAGCATGAGGCATATTGCGTGGTACAAAAAGAGTATCACCCGGCACAGCAGAAACCTTTGTGTTACGCATCTGAAAAGTAAATTTACCTTCTATAACATAATATGGCTGCCAGGATCGTAAGGTGCAATGGTGGTCCCTAGTTTTTGTTGTGTTCATTGACAAATACACTTAATTGTCCGTTGGTATCCATTACCTAAGACTTTTAAATGAATTGGCATTCCTAACACATTAAATGGTTTTGGCAGCCAGGCCTTTTTTGCAAAAAGAATGAAAGATGTTTGTCTTTTGTAAGATTTAATAATTATCAAGTATTGTTTTTGATATTAATGTGAAACTTTTAGACGAACTATGGCCGAAAACATTTGCCCTTATGTGTCTGGCAACTAGTTTCTTATTTTATCGGAGGTCCAAGTATTTCAGAATTATGTGATTTGTAGACTGCTTGCAGGGCTACCATGTCGGGCATTCCTTGTCCTGTCAGTAATTTGCCCATGTCTGCAAAATAGTTTTCCAATCCTTTACCTGGTAACATGCCTACCAGTAAATTTCCTGATGTTTCTCCGTTATAATCGAAACAGTGTTTAACATTTCGTGGAATAAATAAACTATCGCCTTTTTCCATCTGAAGCATTTCATCACCTACCTGAAACAGGAATCTGCCTTCAAGCACACAAAAAAACTCGTCAAAAGTATAATGTATATGCAATGGAGGACCAAATCCTTTTTGGTTATTGGTGCTTATAAATACCGATAAACCCTCTTCTGTGTCACTGCTCAATAACTTAAAGTCAATAGGCGTGTTCCCAAATATAATTTTCTCGTTGAACCGGCTTTCCAATGCGCGGATCTTAAAACCCTTTTCAGGTGTAATATGTTTCGGTGAAAACGTATCTGCGGTTTCAGCCAAATTAAGATGTTCCATATTTGATTTGTTTTAGTAAAAAGTAAATAACAAACCAAAAATATGTCTCTGTCAAAGTGCATCGGTGGTAAAAAATCAGCAACTTTTAGCCAATACCTAAAATTCTTTCGGGTGATTGTGCTTGTGCCTGTAGTAAGGTATGTGGTAATGTATCCGAAAACTGTTTAAAGTCCTTTACCAAATGCTGATAATCGTGATAACCTGTTTCGAGTGCAATGCTTAACCAATCAGTATTTGGATTTCTGTCTTTGATTTGATAAGCGTTATAAAAACGGTTGATGCGTGTAAAGAATTTTGGAGTGATACCGGTAAGTTGTATAAACCTCCGTTCAAACTGGCTTATTGACAAACAAGCATAACGTGCCATTTTTTCAACTGTAATAACTTCCGGGCTTTCTCCGATTAACCGGGCAACTTTATCAATAGGATGAAAATCTGTTTTCAAATTTTGTATTCGTTCCCAAAGATACTCTTCTGCAATTTTCACAATGCTTTGATAGGAATGCGCATTTGCCATACGTTCCTGCACCCTATGTATTTCCGGATTTAATATAGCTTCAGCATCAACTCTTTCATTTACAAATTCTGTAAGCGGCAGCCGCAAAAATTTAGATAAAGCACCCGGATGAAAACATATTGACAATAATGAATAGTCGTGCGAAAGATTAAAATCGAGCCTTGATGTTATACAACCATTTATAGCTATTTGGGGAAAGATTTTAGATGTTCCGGAGGTTGGGTCAAAAGCAGTCACAGCACCTCTTAAATAAAATACCAAACATTGTTGCGGGTTGGCAGCAAAAGGCTTTACAGGAACAGGAGCATTTTTGTCAAATACAAATTGCAATAATAAATATTCTTTTACAAATGCTTGTAAATGAGCTGATGGCTGTATGACTTTAAAAATCATTTTTATTATTGCTTATCTGTCTTTTAAAGTTATATTTTACGTTCGTAGAAATGTACGTTGATCTTACCGATAATCATTAATAATTTCAGCCCTATTGCTAATTTGCTTAAAAAAGCGCTTCTCATTTGTTTCAACGGTAATAGCATATTGTCTAAGTCAGTTAAGTGCCTGAAAATACAAAGCTGATAAAAAATACATTATCATTAGTGGTAAAAAATCGGCATTTCCTGTAACTCCTTCTAACATCCTTAACGTTTTTGGTTGTTATCCGACGGTTACAATCACAAAGTCAAAGGTGGTCCCATCACCTTCATCCCATGCGCCATATGTATTTTTTGCGCTTCTTCCGGTGATGGAGGTCCTTTCAACTTGCTCATTTGCTTAAAGAACTCTTCCATTGTTCCTGCTGGTTGTACCATATATGTTAATGTGCCTCTGTCTGATAGCTGTATCCATGTATGAGGTATATTTCGAGGAAGAAAAATGGTATCTCCAATATTTAATTCCATTCTGTCTTCTCCCACTGCAAACCGGTAACTTCCTGATGTGACTTGAAAAATTTCGTCTTGAGAGAAGTGAACATGCATCGGAGGGCCAGATTTCTCTAAACCAACATATTCAAATAAAGTTAGTTCCTTATTCGTGTCACTTTTAGAAATCTTGACATCATTTGTATTCGGACCTAATTTGACCAGGTCATTGAAACGACTTTTTCCTGCATTGACGACAAATGTTTTTTTAGTGCTATGCTTCTTATTTTTAATTTGCGAAAAAGCGATAAGTGGCGTTGCTGCCAAAGCTGTTAACAGAAAGTCTTTGCGTTGCATATTTTAAATTTTTAGAATTCAAACCTATGCCGTCAAAGAGTGATTTTAGTGGTAAAAACCAGACTTTTCTCCTTTCTATACCTCTGCTTCGCCAAAAGAACGTTCCGGAGCGGTATTTTCAATCTCAAGAAATTGTTTAGGCGTGCAACCTGTAAACTCTTTATAATCTTTAGCTAAATGCTGATAGTCGTAGTAGCCGCAGTGTAGAGCAACTGTGAGCCAATCTTTGTCAGGATACCGATTTTTCATGCGAAAGGCTTTATCAAACCGAACGACCTGCAAATATTGTTTAGGAGATATACCTACCCGTTCAATAAATCTACGGTCAAACTGCCGATGACAAAGGCAAGCTTCTTTGATGTATCTGTCCAAAGAGTAACATTCCTTCTCATTCGTCATATACTTACTAATAACATCAACAGGATGCACCTGTTTACAACTTCTTTTTATCACTCCGCTTAAAAATTGCTCAATTACTTGTACCATTTCAACATAACTTTTGGCACAGTACAGTTTTTCATTTACAAGCCTCGTGCTGTTCCCTAATATATCCTCAGCATCCAGGTATGCATTGGTGATTTCGATTGATGTAATGCCTGTAAGCCGATACAAAGCTGCGGGTTGAAAGACTACCTGGAAAGCTAAAAATTCCTTTCCGACGTAACGGTGATTTACAATTGTATGCTGCCCGATGATAGTCGAGCTTCTGTTAGAGATAACTTTATTGTCGTCGGGATATTTTACCGTTTCCGTGTCTTTCGGATAAAACTGCAAACAATGCTCCGGGCGGGGTGGATATACTTTAAAGGGCCTGGCTGTTATATCTGGAAAATGAAAATCCACAATCCGGTATAACCTGATAAATTCAGTTAAAAAAGGACTTGGTTTAATTTCATTAAGAAGCATTTTGACCCTGTTTATTAGTTTTTTAGTCTTCTGTAATCTGTGGTCCTAAAACCGGGCAACCCATTTCTGCACTTACCCGCATCACTTCTTCAACCGACGGAAAAGTTTGATAGGAATCATATTTTGCAAAAAGCGCTTCCACATTTCCTGAAGGGCTGACCATAAAAAGAGTTTTGCCTACTTCGCTGGTAACAAGAAAAGTATGTGGCAACATGCGGGGAATGAAAACAGTGGTTCCGGCAACCGCTTTTACCTTTTTATCTCCCAACTTAAACAGAAATTCACCTTCCGTAATATAGAACGTTTCGTCTAAATCGTGCTGGTGCAAAGGGGGACCTTGTTTTCTTCTATATTCACCATAAAACATACTCATTTGACCGCCGGTATCCTGTCCGGAAATTTTGAGATAAGTGGGCATGCCTAAAACATTATAGGGCTTTTTGATCGGGCTTTCTTCTATGTTAAGGATAAATGGTGTTTGCATTGTGTAATCGTTTTAAAATGTTAGTTCCAAATGTCAAATCTTTTAAATTAACAGCAGTGGTAAGTAATCGCCATTTTTTTTACGGTGATCCAAATTCTAAACCTAATAATTGTGAAGGAAAAGTCTTTGTTTCTTCTATAAGTTGACGTGGTGAGAGACCTGCTAATCATTTAAATTTTGGTTTTTCAGTCTTCCGTAATTGGAGGTCCTATTACCGGAAAACCAAGTTCTTCGCTTACCCGCATCAGTTCCTCAACAGGCGGAATAGTTTGAAAAGAGTCATATTTCGCAAAAAGCTCTTCAATTTTTCCTGACGGGCTAAGAATAAAAAGTGTTCTGCCGACTTCACTTGTAACAAGAAAGGTATGAGGCATCATACGAGGAATGAAAATAGTGGTTCCGGCAACAGCTTTTACCTTTTTGTCTCCCAACTGAAATATAAACTCACCCTCAATAATGTAAAAGATTTCCTCTAAATCACCATTTTGATGTAAAGGCGGACCTTGGTTTCTTCTGTAATCACCATAAAACATACTCATATGACCATTAGTATCTTTTGCGGCAATTTTAAGATAAGTCGGCATACCTAAAATATTGTACGGCTTTTTAATCCGGCTTTCTTCTGCGCCCAGGATAAAAGATGTTTCCATTATATTATTGTTTTAATGTTAACTCCAAATGTCAAACCTTTTAAAACATAATTGGTGGTAAGTTATCGTCATATTTCTAACGGTAGAATTCCAGTTTAATACCTAACATTTGGGAAGGCGAACTATTTTCTTCTTCTATAAGTTGATTTGGTGTATTTCCCGAAAATTGCCTGCAATCCCTAACAAGATGCTGGTAATCTGCATATCCCATTTGCCAGGCAATGTCAAGCCAGCTTACATTCCTGTGGCGTATTTTTAATTCGAATGCTTTACGAAACCGCCCCATTCTTTGATAAGATCTTGGAGTTATACCTACTTGTTGTACAAATCTCCTTTCAAATTGCCTGTGAGATAAACAAGCCTGGTTGGCAATAAAATCTAAATTGAATGAAAGCGGGTTATCAAGTATAAATTCACCTATTTTATCTACCGGATGCAAATTCTCTTTTACCTTATTTATTTTTTCTAATAGAAACTTTTCAATAATACTGAACATTGTTTCATAACAAAAGGTATTTGCCAATTGCTCATTTACATCACGTATTTCTTGTCCGAATATTAGTTCAGCATCTATATGTTTATTAAGAAATTCCGTCATTGGTATTCCAAGAAGTTTGTTTAAAGCTCCCGGTTGAAATATAACGTCTATCATCAAAAACTCGTGAGAAAGTTAAAAGGTTTGCCGGAATTCCTGCTGTCCGACAATTAGTGTTTGTTCTCTTTTTTCAGTAAGTAACAATCTGGAATTGTTTGCGGTAAGAAACCCTTTTATAATGAATAACATTCCGTCCTGCGGCTTTGCAGGAAAGGGTTTAAGAGGTACACTTTGTTTAGTGTCAATTACAAAGTGAGCCAATACATAATCTCTGACATAATCTCTAAGATGGTAGCTTGGTTGTCTATATTGGTATATCATTTCTTATAAAATTTTTAGGAATGATATTTTGACAAAAGAAGTTTGATTTGTATTTGTATATTTCGTCAACATGACGCCTAACGTCCAAAGCATTTGCGAAAGAATTATATTTAAAATCTGTCGCTCGACTTTTGTACTGTTGTTAATTAATGTTTTATTGTTGAAGATAATACTTTAGCCCGACTTTTTTTTAGCGCCCTGTTGGCAGTAGTTTTCCCTTTCATTCCTGGCTTATAGCAAAACAGTAAAACAACATGAACCGCTTTCTGAAATTTCTTATCGAAGCTTGATTTGCCAAATCTGCGGGGACATCATACTCGTCTCCTTTCTATAAGGCAGCACAGATTTTCCGAATTGTGATTTTATTTGATGGACAAGTGTGTCCGATACTGCTAAAAGATATATTTCAGAATATGCTTTACCTGCTATTTTTTCTTTTAGGTTTGGTATTGTTCCTTTACAATACATGATATCTGCCTTCGTTGCTTTAGAATCATTCAGTACCGAAAGGGTCCTATCAAATCCAAGGCCGCTAAAATCAGTTATAATTAGGGGATATGCGGCATGCGAGATTAGTTGAGCTTCCTCTATGCGGTATTCACAATCAGGTGAAGTATTCCAACATCGGTTTGCTGCTATTTTCAGAATGGATGCTGTGCCCAAAAACACTAATCCAAAATAAATGCCTATGTACAACCATTTACCCGTTGCAATTTTATCCTTTAATAAATTGGTGACAATTAAACTTATACCAACCATATTCACAATCTGGTAACGCCAAAGTAGTGATGTAAACCCGTTCCGGATAACATCTGATATATAAAACAGGAGGAAAAGTGGCAAAATTATGAGTATTAGAAACCATCTTATTTCTTGAGAACTTTTGGTAAAGAGGTAAAAAATTGAGTAGATAATAAAAGCTAGAAATACAAGGTCAATAAGAAGAGCGGAATATATACCTAGTGTTGGAGTACCATTTGACCACATCCAATACAATGTAATGTCAAATAGAAAAGCAAATGACCTTGCGAAACCTAATAGCTGGAAAAACAAAAGGTCAAAGGAAAAGAATGAACTGTAAAAGCCTTTATGCCAGGATAAACCGCTTTCGATGGTCTCCCGAACCGTGTACAGGAAATACATCCAGGGCAGGTAAGCTAAAACAATAAACAATAGTGAAATGATAAATTGAATCCGCAGCTCTTTTTTTAACAGAAGGATATATACTAAGTGACCAAAAATAAATGCGCATGACGTTAAGGATGTATACAAGGCCAAAATAGCTGCTACCAAATAACCAATCCACCAAATAACTTTCTTCTGTTTTATTGCATGCAGGAACAAATAATTAGATAAAACGAAAAAGAATACCCATAAAATATAATATCTCGCTTCCTGTGCTTCGAAATGGATAAAAGGAGACACAGCGAACAAAGTCGTCGCAATCCACCCCGCTAAATAAGTATTAAACAAGGTTTTCGCCAGCAGAAAAATAAAGGGCAATGAAAGGATAAAAATGAATACCGAAAACAGTCGGTAATCCATATCATTATCACCCGCTAACCGGTACCACAGGGTTAAAAAAACGTAATGAGCCGGAGTAAGGTGCGTATCAGAAAGAATACCGGTTACTTCATTTTTAAGCGAATAAGGTTGAGTTCTAAGATGTAAAAGACTGTCATAATAACTAAAGCTCTTTATTTGGTTAACGGGAATGTTCTCCTGGATACTATCGCCATTTATCCCTGAAGTATATAAAACGGTGGAAATTTCATCCACCCAGAATAGCTTACTGTTTAACTGATAAAACTTTAGAAATGTTCCAAACAGAACAATTACAATATATAGCCAGGGTTTAAGAAGGAAATGGCGAATAGTAGTCATAAGCAAAAATGTTTGTTAGAGGGATTAATAAATTACTGCCAACGGAAAAGTATTGCAGAAGTGCAGGGAATAGAATTTGGTTAAGCCCGGCAACTGAAGCCAAGTTTATATTTTAAAGTTGATGATTTGCACTTAGCTAAAATTTATAATGTCAAGCTGGAGCTGCACTCAATTAAAAACAAAAGCTTAAAGACACAGGCAGTTAGCCAGCATTTTGGCAATGCACTGTTAGCGGTTCGTGCATTTTGAATTTAATTACGTTTAGTTCTTAGGCATTTGTTTTATAGAATCAAATGGTTGTGCTCCTTTATCAATATGGACATTTTCTCCTGCATCATTAACCATTTTCCATTTTGTTTTACATATACAAGGGTAGCCAGATCATCAGTAGGGCCGGGTTTTGTTCCGTCAGGCGTCGGAACAGGGTGCTGATCAGAAAAATGCCACACAACGTGGGCTATAGCCACATCTTTTGTTACAAACCGAATGGCAACAGACTTTTTTTCCTACCGACGTTTTAAAAATTGTATTATGTAAGACCTTGTGCCCATACTGTGATTCCTTCGGTCCTCTCCACCACATACCTACAGCATTCACCCAATCGGTATTGTCTGTGGTATAATTTTTCAGATCGTCATAATTGTGATAGTTCCAGCCCTAAATACCATAGCATCTACCTGGGTGTTGATGGCTGATTCATCTTTGGTACGATCCTGAGCAAGGATGAGCCGACATATCACCAAACCAAATCCTTTGTAAAAAGCGGAACGGAAATCTACCGGTTGGCTTGCAGTCTCACCGGATCTTGCGCCTGGACTTTGGGGTCGAAGCCGGTGACCTGCTCTGAGGCTATTCTCCACGCGCCATTCTGCTTGGTGAACACGACATTTATCATGGCGTAATTGGTATCACCCTTGGAAGAGGCCTTTTTTCCGTCAGGGAAATTGTAGTCCTGCTCCGCATGGTACCGCGCTTTAACTGTAGCCAGTGCCACAGTGGGGGCCAAGAATCTTAGGTCTACTTGTTGGCTCTTGGTAGACGTATACTTTAACATTGTTTCACCTAACACATGATGGGCTTTGATTATTTCAGCCCGGTTTTTCCAGTACATTCCCACTGGGTTTACCAACGTGGCATCCGGGGCATAGATGTCGTACTGACCGGAATAGGAGTAATCGTGGGCATTCCAGGCGTCATCCATTTTCTGGATCACAGCTCGTACGGCTTTTTGGTCAGTGGGTGACTGGGCGAAGCTGGTAAAGTAAACCAGTAACAAGGCGAAGGTTGAGACAAAGGTTTTCATAATAACGAGGCGTTGAGGTGTTAAATAATTCAGAGAAGAATAAAATGATTTTTTCATGACTTTTTTTCTACTAAAAGTACCTCAACGAGAAAGCAAAAGCATAGTATAAAAGCGACATCTTTTAGAAATCACTTTTAGCCGCATTAATGATTATACCGATAAACTTTACTGAAATAAGTAAGGCATGCAAGCAACTGCTTCCCATTGTTCATGCATATTCCAAACGTACAAGTGTGCGACGCAACGAAGACGAATCAGGGAACTAAAGGCTGGGTTCATAGAAAATAATCCTGCATTATCAGCCTATTAATGAAAGAGCCGGGTAAAAAATTTTACCGGTGATTGTAAAAGCTCTGCTTCAATATGTGAAGGATTTACACCGGCAAATTCCTGGAAGTCGCGTATAAGGTGCATCTGGTCAAAATACCCGCATTCATAAGCAATCTTTATCCAGCTAATGCCGGGCTGTTGCTCTTTCATAATCCAGGCTTGCGAAAACCTTACCAGGCGGGAAAAATGTTTAGGTGATAACCCTATCCGTTGCTGAAATACCCTTTCAAATTGCCGGATGCTTAAACAGGCATGAGATGCCAGTTGGTCTATTTTTATTAATCCTCGTTCTTTAATAAGTAGCGCAAGCACACGGTCAATAGGTAAGGCTTGTTTTAGTTTGCCTGTACGTTTAAGCAGAAAATTTTCAATGATCATTTTCATTTCTGTAAAAGAAACAGCGTGCTTTAATTGATCATTTACTTCATTCATTTCATTTCCCAGGAAATCTATGCAGTCAAAGGAATCTTTGCATAAAAGTTCATTCATGGGTATGCCTAACAGGCGATATAATCCTCCCGGCTGAAAGCCAACTTTGATCATTAAATGATTATGCCCGACTGTTATAATATGCCGGTTAGTATGAGGACCAACTACGGTGGATGAAGACATTGTTTCCTTTATATTGGTAGACATATCTTCTGCATCCGAACGATCTCTTACATAAAAGAACAAACCATGTTCAGGAAGCGGCGGAACAGAGAAACTGAGTTGGCTTTGCGTTGCATCAAAATTTACTTCATGTATCATGATGTTGTTTACAAATCCTCTTAAGGCTGGATGTGGCTCGTAGAGTCGCTGAAACATGTGCTGCTTTTTAGTGTTTTACCTGCATTTGGCTAAGGACGATTGCATAACCGCTAACAGTTTACGGCTTGGCGATGGTGGGGCATTTGAAAAACGTCAGCCCGTAACTGCTGCTAAATGTATAAATAAAAGTTCATTGTTTATTCTATTGCCTGGCTTTATTCGTCTGCTGGAACTAAAGCCGATTAGTGAACAAAAAACTGAGAAGATATTCGTCGCCCCGCCATATTGCCAAACTGAATGTGCACGCTATATTTCAAAAATCAAAACTTCTATAAAACAATCTTTTGTATTACAGCGAGAAATTACGTCACCAAACGGCTGCTTATTGTCCTTTTTCCTTTTTAATTATTTTAACTGAAGCAGCATTGCTATTTTTCACACAACGCAATTATCCATTAATACATTTTTTCGTTTCCCCCCTGGGGCTTTGCAGGAAATGGTTTAAGCGGTACATCTTGATTAGGGTCAATTACAAAGTGAGCCAGCACAAAGTCCCGAACATAATTTCTAAGATAGTGAGCCGGTTGCCAGTATCGGTATATCATTGATAAATATTTTGCAAAGGGATTCGAAATCAAAACTTTGATGTTTTTTTAGAAGCAGGCACAAACGTCGTTACTGTTACCTTGTTGAAGAGCAACTTTTCTTATTTAGGCAAAACATTTTCATTGAGATGAAAATGTTTTGCTGTACTAAGTATGATCAATGCAATAAAGCCCTTTGGTTACTTGACAATATCATTAGCATGACGTACAGTTAAACGCCAGTCCCCATTTTGTGCCATCCAGATGTTGGTGTAACGCCTATTGATTGTTTGACCTTCTTTAGGCATATTTCCCGCCGGCACTGCAGCTTCACTTCCCATTGTAATAGCAATGCCTTGTTTCACCATTACCTGCTCAATAGTCCTTGTTAAGGAAGAGTACTTAATTACTCCTTTCTTAACCAGGTCTATTACCTCCTGACTGCTTAAAGTAACCTGGTTAAAGGGAGCGTTTACCATGAAATCTTCAGCCCATACCTGCTGAAGCACACCAGCATCACCGTTTTGCATTGCTTTGCATTCTTTCTCTTCTAAGTTTCTTATTTCAGCCTCGATTTCTGAATCTTTTCCTTCCGCATACATGTTTTTCATTGTCTTTTATTTTTGTTTAAAAAAATGTGCTATCTATTTCTAAATTTAAGTTTGACTCCTTTATAGGATGCCATTGCGGCGGACAGTCTACGGAAGGGCGATGAGGGCATTGGAAAACCGTCTGTCCAACCTTTGCATAAAAGCCTAATAGAAGTACAAATGTTGAATTTACAGCTGTGCGACGCACTATTGCAAATTGATGTTATTGGCTGGTTTTCTTCTTCATTTATTATGTTACATAAATTATATGGGTTATCCCTATAGAAATAAATACCTCTTTACATCTTGTCAGGAGTAACGGGTGCCGGCACTATATTCTTAACAGGTTTGATACTTTTTAAGTACATGAATATTGCATGAACATCGTCATCTTTTAAACTTGCAAAATCAGACCAGGGCATTGGAGGTAAAAGAAGGCGCCCACTGTCTAAACCTTTCAATTTACCTTGTGTAATTGCCTTTTTGAATTGTTCTTCTGTCCAGTTGCCTGTGCCTGTTTCGTCAGGTGTTATATTGGCGGCAAATGAAACACCCCACGGGCCGGCAGCTCCTGTCAGGTCGGGATAAAACATAGCGAAACCGTCCTTAATCATCTTGTTATCAAATTTTACAATCGGTCTGTTTGAAGGATAACCGGATAACATTAATTCAGGAATAATTTTGGGACCATTGGCACTGATTTTTTTGGGAGAATGACAGTCGTTGCACCCCAAGATTGTTACAAGGTATTCGCCATGTTTAACAATGTCTTCAGGTTTTACAGTAACAGTAGTTTTTTCTTCACCTGATTTTCGTTGGCTATTTGAGCAAGATGTGATATAAAGAGCAAAGATTACTGCTATCAATAACAAACTTAGAAGGGTATTTTTTTTCATTTTTTTCATTTTAAAATTCTACTACTCGTTTGGCTTTTCGATATCGCCCCGTTTTTGTAGTGGTCGCTGGTCTCCACTTTTTATAATTGAAATTTCTTGTCAGTAATAATGACTGTAAAGCAATGTTATACAGCGACGACGTTTGTCTTCTCTCTTTGTGTCATTTGTGCCGTGTGCTAAACTTGCACAACGAACAAGTAATCGATGACGGGGAGAGCTCATTTTTTACTAAGAGATTCTTTCACTGAAAACTTATTCTGTCAGGTAAATCTCATATTTGTTTTGCAGTCATTTATTTTTCCGGACATACCATCAGAAGTGAAACTTTCCAGTTTCCTTCTTTGTCTTTCTTCCAGATATGCAATACTTTGTTCGGCATCATCTGGATTTTTCCTGTAGAATCAGGCACAGGTGTTTCATTCCGATCTAAAGAATATGCCATATTTCCGTCTTTTGAAAATTGAATAATGTTTGGTTTATTTTCATTTTCCCATTTAATGTCCAATTCAAAGTTGGTAGGTGCAGAAGCATAAATCTTAATTATTTCTGCTTTTCCATTCACTGGTTGAGTCTTTGGGGCTATCACAATTGCATCGTCAGCAAAATAATAAGCAATTAACTCAGGCTTTCCGGTTAATGCTTTTTTTGACCAATCTGTCCACGCGAATGTGATTTTCTCCTCCTCACCTTTAAAGTTCACTTTCTGTTGTCTGCAGGCAGCAGCTAATATCACAATTAGCAAAATTGTTATTAAATGTTTCATGTTTATTTAGCTTTGTTAAGAATTTACATTGTAATACGTTGATCAATCTATTGTAATACGCAGTTAAAATGATTTATGCATCAATCCTATTTTGGTATCATAATCGATTCGTATGTTTTTAGATACCGTTCAGCATCCACATCCATCGCAGCAGTAACAAAAGGTTTTCCCGACCATGGGAATAGCTGCAATTGACGAGGGTTTACAGGCATTATCGTTTCTCCGCTTGCTATTCCCGTTGTTACCACTCTTATGGGTCCTTTTTTTATTTCGTTTCGAGTGATAAAAAAAGCAATTCCTGCATTGTTATAACTTGTTTAGTCTACACGTCTTTTTGTTTTCCTGCTAAACTGTTATAAGTGTCATTAAGAAGGCTAGAACTGAAAGTAAATAAATGAGCTGCTACTTTCCTGGCTTAGGATAAGGAAAATAAGCATTACGGACCATACCAGCCCAAGCAACCACCAACTCATTTTGTTAGCAACATTTAAAACCCTGCTGTTTCTCATTATCCAGTGGCACGCAAGCATTAACGAGATAATGATTGTAACTTTTATAATGCTTGTTCCGGTTAATAATTCTGCTCCATCTTCTACTGTAGTAAACATAGAAGATAGCAATCGCCAGGCAGAAGTAAAATCGCGCGAGCGAAAAAATACCCATGTTACATTAACAAGAAAAAAGGTAAACATGGCAAGAAAAAAGTTTGAAGAAGCTGCCTTTTTTATAAAATACGGTGCCGCTACACCTTGCAGAACAGGTACATGATCTTCAACTAATGCAGGCAATTGCCTGGCTTTACGTAAGTCCTGTAACAGCTTTTCTATGGCTAAAAATATTCCGTGCAATCCTCCCCATACTACAAACGTCCAGTTAGCACCATGCCACAGGCCGCCAAGCAGCATAGTGATCATGAGGTTTATATAGGTTCTTACTTTGCCTTTACGATTTCCGCCCAGCGGTATGTATAAATAATCTCTTAACCACGCCGATAGGGTAATATGCCATCGTCTCCAGAAATCTGAAAAACCTACGGCAGCATATGGATACAGGAAGTTTTCGGGTAATACAAATCCAAGGCTGGCCGCTACCCCTATTGCGCATGTTGAATAGCCGGCAAAGTCAAAAAATATTTGTCCTGAAAATGCAAGTACGCCTATCCATGCATCTAAAGTGGCAAGCGGTGCCTGTGAACTAAATACTGCATCAGCTGCCGGAGCAAGCATGCTATCTGCTAATACCACTTTCATAAATAAGCCAAGCGATAAGAGGAACAAACCCTGCATCAATTGCTTTTGATTTGCAGTTCGTGGCGTTAGAAACTGTGGCACTAACTGGTGAGGCCGAACAATTGGCCCTGCAACAAGATGTGGAAAGAAAGTAACGAACAACGAAAAATCTAATAAAGAACGTACCGGCTCGCTCCTTTTTTTATACATATCAATGGTGTAGCAAAGCGTTGTGAAGGTATAAAAAGAAATGCCTGCTGGCAATATAATATTAGGCTTTGCAGGATGGAAGTTAAGGCCTATAGCAGACGTAAGTTGCACGAAGTTCTCTAATAGAAAGGTGCCGTATTTAAAAAAGCAAAGCATACCAAGGTTGCCTATAAGGCTAACAACTAGTAGCAGCTTTTTCTTATGTCTGTTTTCCTGCGTGTACAATGCACGTCCAACAAAATAATCTACAACAGTGGATAGCCATAGCAATAAAATAAAAGGAGGATTCCACGCGGCATAAAACAGGTAGCTTGCAAGGAGGAGATTTATCTTTTTAACCCTCCATGAAAAAGGGAGGTTGTGTAAAACAAGCATCACTATAAAGAACGCAATAAAGGTGTAGGAGTTGAATACCATTACAGTTAGTTGTTATATTTTGAAGAGATTAGTTTGTTATTAGCAGCGTTTGAAAACTTCCATCCCTTTTCAGTAAGAACCTGGATAAGTGCGTGGGTATACTTAACAGCATCAGGCCGCCCAAGGTGAGAGAACTCGGGGCATTGAAAATGAGCCATAGAGGGATAGTCTGAGAAATGGATACCTGGACAATTTGTTGATGCCAGCAACTTGTTCCAAAACTGTTGCCTCGGAAAACCCATGTTCTCAATAGATAAAAACGGACCGCTTGATGGAGTGCGAACAAACATTACTTGTCCTCCCCGTGCCTTTATTTTATCGGTTGCCTGTTTTACAGACGCTATTATAAGATCCGTTGCTCCTACAGTTATCGGCGGACCCGCACTTGCTTTTCCTATAAAAGCCCAAATGTTTTTAACCCGGTTTTGAAGTGTTGTATCTCTCAAAAACTTATCGGTCATATAACTTTGCCTTTCAAATGAAACGTGTCCAAAATCAGAAGGAAAGTCAGGAAACTGGTACACTCGCTCCCTAGTAGGTATGCGCGTATTGCCTATTAAGGCGTTGAGAGATAGCGTTTCTTTATCTAAAAAAACAAATTGAGACTCCAATGCGTGGTTTAGAACGAAACTACATTTCTGTGCAGGCGTTTCTTTTTTATAGTACGCAATATTCTTATCCGGGGTAAGATTAATGTAAGGAGAGTTCCCAAAAAACAAGCCCTCTGTAACATCAATTAAAAGCTTCCCTTTAAAATTTTTATCGTTTGCCAGGTCATCCAAAACAGGTCGTGGGCTGCTTCCTACATTTGATAACTGGATGACTTGATCACCTGTAATATTTTGCCATGTAGGTATATCAAGATCAAATTTTATTCTTGAAGACCCAATAACTACTGTTGCCTTATTAATGGGTTCATACACTTGTTTTCTTTTATCGCTCCACAAGCTTTCGCCATCATCATAAGAAATATCTCTGCCCTGATGTCGCAAATACATTTCCCACGAAATGATGGTTACTGAAACTAAAATAAGGGCAAGTATACCAGCTTTTAAAAAGGGAGAATATTTCATAAAAATGTTTATTCAATGATTTTAGGGCAAGCATAAGTGATGTAAGGAATTTGATAAATATCAGATCGTTTGTAAATTACTTGTACTACTGTCTCTTGTTTTAAAACGGTTGTTTAGCCAATTTCTCGACGGTACCTCAATATACTTGTAACTCAGCCAGGATAAAAGGAGTGTAATGGTTATAAATAAAAGGCAAATCAGCCAGGCAGTAAGCATCCCCGGTTTAGGTGGCGGTTGTGTCATATTTGCCTCGGAAGGTGCAGGGTTGAAATAGGCCATCATAGTAAAGAAAGTATAAGCTATTGGTTGGTGAACGAGGTAAATTGAGAAGGATAAATCCCCAAGACGTTGCATCAACTTATTTCCAAAAAGGGCATTCATGCTCTTGCTGCCGTAGGCAGCAGAAAGAATAATCAGCGGATAAAAACTAACGGAAATAACGTCAGGTACAGCGAAATGTAAACAGATAAATAAACACACCGTGGATATAATAAGAACAGTTCCATTTGCCAGGAACTTTTTTGCAAACCCATCTTTATAACCCAGATACATCATCATTCCTATTATAAAACCAAACAGACATCTGAGAAAACCATATTGGTATGAAACATTGATGGTTGGCTGCGATTTAATAAAGGCCAACTGTGGCGGTACTGTTACAAAATTTTGTATAACCAGCATGATAAAAACATAGCCCGCAAAACAGGTTAAAACTACAACTACCCTTGCCGCAGATGAAAGGCGCATAAATGGCGCAACTAAAAACGGGAAAAGCATATACATCCACCACTCTGTGCTTATTGACCAGGCTGCGTTATTCCAGGTAAACCATTTGTGTACGTTCATGCTTTGTATAAGCAGCAGGTTTGTGGGTATGGATTGCCAGGTGTTGCTTAAATAACTAAAAGGATTTGTATCATTACCACCGGCACTTACAAACCAAACCCGTAAAGCCACTAAATAAAGCAGCGTAAAAAAATGTAACGGATATACACGGGCAAACCGGGCTATTGTAAATTTTTTAAAAGAAAAACTTTCTACCGAATTGCTGAACCATTTGCCATAAACATGGCACATAATAAAACCACTTAACACGAAAAAGAAATCTACCATAAGGTAAAGCTTAGAAATAAGTAAAGAGTCTTTAAGTCTTAGCAATGCACCGCTGCCCGCTCCCATATAAAGATCAGCATGAAAAATAACGGTAAGCAATGCTGCAACTCCCCTTAATGGCGTAAGGTTCGGAAGATAAGCAGTACCGGTTTTGATAGAGTTCATTTCTTAAATTTTTTTTATTACGGTTACTTTATCCCTGAAATATTAAACCTACTTCCTTTTCCGCCTTTCCAGGTATTCTTCACCTGCAAAAAGAAATGAGCGGATAAGCGGTTGGTGAAGAACAGTCGAGTAGGCAAGAGCATTTCAGCTCAAGCCGCTCAAAGAACCGTACGTGAAAGTCTCCCTTCATACGGCTCGTATTATCCAATCATGCTTTTATTCCAAGTTGCCAATGAT
>JAABUK010005179.1_pt1 | contig 20562 bp, 16 predicted proteins | sample 5559141 | NCBI WGS metagenome assembly JAABUK01 (sample SAMN10711869, study PRJNA513367) | rock metagenome | isolation source: Antarctica rocks | place: Antarctica: Victoria Land, Pudding Butte nord | collected 2016-01-03 | reverse complement strand
ATACCTTAGGCACATTTGTGGGGTCAAGTATGCTACGCCTAGTGCTATGTTGCTTGAGGAGTTAGGGTTGGCACCACTGCAGGTTTTTTGGTGGCGACGAACACTTGAATTTTGGAACAAGATAGCTGCTAGTCCTGTTGGGTCGCTTTTCCACACAGTCTTGCTTGACAATCTTGATGATGCCTTTTCTGTTGGAAGTGGTGCTAAGAACTTTTCTGGCTCCATAGCTGCTTGTTTGCAATTTGTTGGGCAGCCCATGCCTTTTGGCAGGGGCGATGTTCCTATCCTGGAGGTTGGCACAATTATTGAAGCCCTGCGTCAGCATTTGGGCGGCACCCATGACTATGCCCTACATTGTCCCAGAGCAGCCCCTTCTGTTGGGGTTGTTGCATGTACATACCACCATTGGTTTAGACCTTTTAGCCGGCACAGGCGGTATTGTCAGCTGCCTGTTTCTGGTAGGCGCATGCAGCGATTTCTACAGTTTAGGCTGGGCTCTCATCAACTACCAATTGTTTTCGGGCGTTTTGCTGGGGGTCAGCATGTTTCCAGGGCCAATAGGGTCTGCACACATTGTGGTAGCGTGGCTGTTGCAGATGAATTGCACATGATTTTTGAGTGTCCAGCTCTCCAGGCAGTTAGGCAGCGGTATGCTCCTTTGTTTTCCACGGACGCAAGCACCATGAGATCTTTTTTTGCACAGCAAGATCATATGCAGGTTGTCAAGTTCGTTCTAGACTGTCTTGACGTTTTCCACATTTGACCTTTGTCTTCTTCTATATGTGATCAGACTTGCTGGCTGGCTAAAGCATTGTAATCTCTCTCTCTCTCTCTCTTCGGTGTCATCTTTATCTCCCTCGTTATCATGCAGAGAACTCGAAGACAGCTACAGTCGCAATAATTCCTCATTCAGGAAAACCCGCTTTGTGTGCGACTTCTCAAGCAACGATCTGAGCCTTAATGACGTCGATCAATTTGCAACTTGGCTTGAAGGCAATTCACTCAGGATTTACGCCTTGGACTTATCCTTTAAACGCATCTTCTCCAAGTCTTGGGAGCCGATCTTGCAAGTAGTAGGACGTCTTGTTGCACGCGTGGACAACCTGCAACTGGGTGGCAACTGTTTACCTGCATTGAGTGAAACGGACGAGCTCAGAAAGCTGCAGCACTCAGGCTGTGTGAGCTTGGCGTTGTCCATCACCGGTAGTCCTGCCGATGAGTGGCAAGAGGAGTGGAACAATATTGCAGTGAACTTTGGTACGCATATGACTACAATGCCTGTGATGATGGGTATACATGAAAAGTTTTTGCTCTGCTCGTGAACTGGTGCGGCTGACAGCCATGCATCACAGACACCAGAGGTCCATTCAGGAGTCTAGTGAAATCACAGTAAATGACTGCAAAAGCAAATATGCTGTGATGTGTGCCACAAAATCTGGACTTTGCTGTAGCTTGATGCATGTGGTTCTTGACGATGAGAACGGGAACCGACTCTGCACAGGCAGCGAATGTTGCATATGCCTCACAACTAGCATGCAGCGTCCTGTAAAGCAATCGAGCAAGGGTTTGCTGTCTGTCAAAATAAATCACAAGCCTGCTGGGTCTCCATTGTCAGAACGCACCTCAGAAGGAATTCAAAACATAACGCTTCATCGAGCAGAGACATGACTTCACACACAACTGCTGTATACCATTCTGCAACTATTCAATCGCATTTCTATACCTGTCTCTCAGCTTTTCTTCAGCACCTCAAATCAGGTTGTTTGGACCTTTTTGATGACATTTGCAAGGCGCTGCATGCCATTTGGAATGTCTTCTTCAGGCACCATCACAAAAGACAGTCTTACATACGGGCAGGGAAAGGCTAGTCTGGGACCATTACAGTGTGAGATACGGCATGCACAAGAGCAGACAGCACACTTTTGAGGATGTCAAGACAGCACTACATTTGAAAATGCATCCATTTCAGGGTAAACATTCCACCTCAAAAATGCGTGAAGCTTAGAAGCCAGGCGTTTTGGCCTTCACAGGTTCCAGGTGTCAGCAGTGCCATAGTGCACATTGACCTGTCTTGACAACCTGCTATGCAACAGTAGTCTAGATGATCATCCACACACTTCACATCAGATCTGCCTACCAGATGCAGGCAAGCATGCTCACATGGTCATGCATTGAAGTCACAAAGCGTCAGGTGTGGATGAAGCTCTAGACTATGTGTAGTCAAACCCCAGAACATATACACCATGAAGCCATAACAATAGTGCACTTGTCAGGTGACGTCTGACCAAGCTGCTACAGTCTGAGGGGTTGCTTGACCACGACACAAGGACAGAACTTCCTTACACTTGCATATGTCAAAACCGTGCATGAGCCAAAGGGTGCAGCAGGAATGGTACTAGAAGCTTCAATGTTTGATGTGTATGATGCTGACCTGGTACAACCGCCACTTGCTCATCTTTCAGAGCATCTATGATGTCATCAGCATCCCTGACGCCTCCTTCAAGCTTCATCCACATGAACATGCCGGCCTCAGGTGGCAGCCAGCTGGCCAGCCCTTGCAGATACTGCGGAGAACAGCATGGAAACAAAGTTGAAATGTTGCAGATACTGCACAGGATAATGTGAGATGCGGAAGATACTGCAGAGGATAACATGAGGTGTTGCCGATGCAGCAGGCAACAACAGCATGGGGACATTTATGAGATGTTGCAGATATTGCAGACAACAATATGCAGACAGTTTTGATACGTTGCAGATCCTGCAAACAACCTGGAAACAACTGTAACATGTTGCAGACACTGCAGACAAGAACTGCAACTAAGCACAAGTCAACTGCAGACAAGAACTGCAGACAAGAACTGCAGACAAGAACAAGTCGACTGTCATGCGTTGCAAGGTAATGGTGGTCATGCGCAGTGACCTTATCCTCATGAACATGCCAGCCTCAGGCGACAGCCAGCTTGATAGCCATGCAAAATCGTGCAGCCAAAAACCGATGGGCACTATGGTGCAATATGGTAGACTAGCAATGGTAGGAACAAGCAAGGAACAGCAGGCGCCTCCCAGCTTGCCAGTCCTTGTGCACAGCGCAGAGACACACAGACAGCACGGTCATGCTGTAGTCTAACACTGATCTGCAACCATCACTTGGGGAACAAGGCACAGATATTGCATCAGCCACATGACACATTGGCCCCCTAGGGTAGCACGATACTATGGCAGCAGCAGAATGCAATTGGTTGATAAGCAAAAGGCAGGCAGCCACCAGAGTCAAGAAAGGATGCAGCATGTGGTGCCACATGAGAGCAGCAGGTTCATACCTGCTGAGCTGTGCAGATGTTGCATCAACCATGACGTTTTAAAACCTTAGGTTGCCATAGTACAATGGTAAGCCACAAGAGTCAACAAAAGATGCAGCATGTGATGGTACATGACAGCAGCTTGTTGAAAGCTGATGAGCTGGGCGCGGCGCTTGTGAACAGTCTGGAGGGACTTGAGATGGCCGTCAAGTCCTTCAGCTCCCAATGCTGCATCAACTCTGCAATCATCACCTGTAACGTCAGCATGCCTGTGTCACAGCAGCCACATTGGATATGATTGGGCACAGCATGGATCTGGCTGTGAGTAACAAGCCACTGGTGTCATGCTAGCTGTGAGCATCGTGATCAGAGTCTGATCATCAGACTGCAGTAATTGGGACATGCAGCTGTTGGGGCGTTCATGGCCCATCAGCCCATCAATCATGACCCAAAGACTTTGATATTGTCTCTTTTCGTTGCATGCTCAAAATGAGATTGAGTGGACATAGCTGATGGACAACAGGCTGGCGCATGCATTGCAGGTCAGGAGAAGATGTACAGGCATGCATGGAAACGTCTGACAGCCTGCAGAGTCTCAAGCCGTTTGTAACATGTGACATGACATAGACTCAGCTCAGACTCAGCTCAGTATCTTGATTTCACTCATTGCATACAGCAGCAAACCCCCCCCCACCCACCCCCCCTCCTCCCAAGGGTCAAGTCAAGGGGGCACCCCAAGTGACAGCAGCCACATGAACACCAAGTCATCTGGCCAAGTGTATCAGCTCGGGCTGTTACAAGAAGCAGCTGACATCATTCCAGGCAGCCTAGCTTTTGCCATATAAAAGATGATAGAAGTTCTCAGGACAGCACTTGTGTGGTGTTACAGGGTCCAAGGGCTGTGCCATGCATGTGGAACGTGAGCTTGTCAACAAAGGTTGACAATATGCACTCTGGTCACCATACGACCTACCCTTACACCATGCTAAACTGCTTAGCTAAAGCTGAAACTCCACAAATCAGGTCACTACAATGATTGCTGATGATGGGCCGTGAAAGATTGGGCCGGAACACAACTGAACAGACACCCAAATTCTGTCATGTCATCACACAACATTCACCCTACATGACACCAAAAGATGCCGCTGGGAGCTGTCAAACTCTGTCCAAATGGCATCACTGTTCATTGTACACCCATAGGGTCCAGAAACAAGCAAAGTCTTGGTGCCAACAGACATCTCAGCACATTCTGCACAGCCAAATTGCCTAATTCAGCCTAATTGAGCCAAGTCACTGCAGATTCAGCTCAAAATCACCATCAGATTGCACATCCAGCTCTATCTCACTGTCCTCCATGCTGTCAGACTTGCATGACTGGTACTCCTTACAGTCTGACTCAGAATCTGACATGATGACGTGCCCGCAATGTGGGGCTGTGCTCAAGCTGAGCTCTGCTGCAGCAGCAAGTGCATCTGACCTGATCTGCAGCATTGCTGTCCTCCAAAGCTGCATGCTGTTCACTGCATTCTGAGCGACAACGCACTGAAACTTGCTCCATAGGTGCCTAGACCTAAGTAGATGCTAACCTGGCAAGGCCTGAATAGGAGAACCCCTCTGAGCTCCGGAAGTGGGTCAGCAGTCTGTGATGCACAGGCGCATCCAGTACTCCTGACAGACAGCCGCTCAAGGCCTTGGAGGCGCTGGGTAGGACCGTATGGACCATAGAAGCCTATGGGAGAACTCACTGGATACATCCTGTGCCTTGCTCGCGCTGTTTTGATGGCAAGAGTAGGCAGCCTGTAACCCCTTGTACACGCGCCACGGACTGACGCACCGGAGTACTCCGTGGCGTACACGGTCGTGACGCGTGACAGGGTTGTAGGCAGGGGGGTTTGTGATTTGCTATTTAAAAGTGACGTCGTTATACTCCCTGACTTCTTCTTGCTCACAGGTCTCATGTGCGAAGACACACCTTGGGCAGCAACGTCGCCGCGATCTATACTGCCTCTAAGCTATCTGAACATCTTGCACCACGTCCAAGCAAGTTGACGAAGCCATCCAGGCGGTTCAGAGCGGAGCCAGCATAGCCCTCACTTTCAAACAGCTGCCAGGGCGTCAGGCACCAGCAGGCAACGCCGTCACCTGGTGCAGTCGACCTCCATGCACCTTGCATATAGTAGGTAGGGCTGTTTTTGCACCACAGAGCCTGATGTTTGCCAGCGGAAGCTCTCGTACAGCCCGCCTGACTGTTGTTTTTGAATTCTGCAGACGGTCAAGATCGTTTTGCCTGAAGGGCAAATAGGCCATCTGCTGCATCCCAGTTAGCCATACTCTCTTCCAAGTCGTGACCTGCAGCAGTGTCTTCGAGCCAGCGCAGGTACGCCGGCTTTTGGCCTCGTATGCATGCATGCCTTTGTGACTGTTGCCGGCCGCTTCGGGATTTTTTGGCTCGGCTGCACCTGACCGCTCGCTTCCGGCACTGCACAGCTCATCTTCTTGTTGTCTGCTCTTTGCAAGCGTGGCAGATGTGACCCACGTTGACGGCGAAGTCAACAGCTCTCTGCATTCAAGTTTCCGACAGCTACATATCCGTGCAGGTCGTTAGCCCCTTCCCAAGGCCTGCAGGGCTGCAGCCAGCTTCTTGTCTGCCTGCTAACCTGGCTACCACCACTCACAAGGATCTAGCTGTTTTGGAGCATGGTGGCATGATCTGGACAGGTGTGACCCAATTCAGGCTCTGTCACAGCATTCAATATGCTCAGTACACCTTGCAATGAATGCTGGTTGGTTGCATGGGTGCATCATTCCATGCTGCCCAAGTTTTGGTAGGCAACAATTTCTGGGTCATGGAAGGTCCCGCTGCCGGTCCTTTTTCAAGCATGCCACAAGATGTGGAATGCCTTTTTTGCCTCTAGCCAGCACAACCACAAATAGCACCTAGCTTTTGGCACCCTTGACAGCCACAACAGGCCTTTGTAGCCTTGGGTAAGGCACTTTGTATGTGGTCTAAGTTGCTTAATGGATTCCCCTTTGATCATAAGCTTGCTCACTCATGCTACACAAGCTCTTCCAGCTGTCCACATGCTGCATGTAGATGCCACATGATCACTCTTGTTGTGTGCAGCAGTCAGCTTGCATGAGTAAGGCCCACCTGACAGATATGCATGCGTCATGTATGCAAACATACCTACCTAAACCCTAAACCCTAAATGCACTGCAGCACTGGTCAGGGCAAAACAGCTTCCCCATTGTTCAGTGCTGCTCTGCAAACTAGCCTCACAGCATGCTTGTGCCACTGCATGTACACCTAAGGAGATTTGTTCTTCATACAGGTGTCCAGTGATGCAACACCAATGCACTGCAGCACTGGTCAGGGCAGAACAGCTTTCTCCATGTTCAGTGCTGGTCTGTGAAACAGGCTGACAGCAGCCTTGTGTCACTGCAAATACACCTAGGGAGATCTGCTCTTCGCACAGGTGTGCAGTGATGCAACACCAATGCACTGTAGCACTGGTCAGGGCAGAACAGCTTTCTCACTGTTCAGTGCTGGTCTGTGAAACAGGCTGACAGCAACCTTGTGTCACTGCAAATACACCTGTGGAGATCTGCTCTTCACACAGGTGTGCAGTGATGTAACACCAATGCACTGTAGCACTGGTCAGGGCAGAACAGCTTTCTCATTTTTCAGTGGTGCTCTGCAACCTAGGCTCACAGCAGGCTTGTGCCACTGCAATTACACCCATGGAGATTTGCTGTTCATACAGGTGTGCGGTGATGCAAGACAAATGCACTGCAGCTCTGGTCAGGGCAATTTAGCTTCCTTGCTTTTCAGTGCTGCCCTGCAAACTAGCCTCACAACAAGCTTGTCCCACTGGAAATATACCTCTGGGATTTGTTCTTCATACAGGTGTGCAGTGATGCAACACCAATGCACTGCAGCACTGGTCAGGGCTAAGTAGCTTCCCCACTGTTCAGTGCTGGTTTGTGAAACAGGCTGACAGCAACCTTGTGTCACTGCAAATACACCTGTGGAGATCTGCTCTTCACACAGGTGTGCAGTGATGCAACACCAATGCACTGTAGCACTGGTCAGGGCAGAACAGCTTTCTCACTGTCCAGTGCTGGTCTGTGAAACAGGCTGACAGCAGCCTTGTGTCACTGCAAATAGACCTATGGACATTTGCACTGTTGAAATAAGGTCCCTCACGGCGGTCTTGTGTGACCAGACTGTCTGGTCCAGACAGAATCATTACACGACTGTTCCACACACTGTTGTTGCTACTACCCCACTGTTATATACGCCTAAACAGCTAACTGCGGGACGCTGCTGTACGAAACTAGTCATAATAGAGACACATGACCTAGCTATGACTAACCACTTCATGAATGACTTGACTGACTCAATCCAAGTGCCTACTACATTTCAACACTCCCTCGCAGTCATGACATTCATAAATCAACCAAATCAAAAACAAACAATACCATGTTCTCCAAGTGACATCTTCACTAACCTGAAACAAGAAATCATGCATAGCCCACAGCACTTTCAAATCTGTCCCATACCAGCTGGTGTATTAGCCAAAACATAACAACTGCCCAAACAGTTCACAGAAATAAACAACTCTCCTCCAGTCTTAAATAACTGTAGGAAAACACAGATGATCATGCAAATCACATGCATGACTCAATAGCTGTCACAGAGTTGCCACAACTCTTGAATAGAAATCACAGTCCCTTACGCAAATCACATGCGCAAAAGCAACTCACATGCGTACCAGGCAAATCACATGCCTATAAATAAACGCAAATCTCATGCGTACCGAGCAACTCACATGCTTACTATGCAAATCACATAGCTTGATCTAAGGTGCCCTGGCTGCTTGCACACATGACATCTCTTAACACCTTAGTGATAATTAGCACCATACACAGGTATGTCTCCAAGGCGCTCTGTGTTTTGTTGCTCAACTTGCAGCTCTGCTTGCAGCAACCTTGGTACAATGGTCTGGAAGGTAAGGCTTTCAGCCATCTGCAACACTTCCACAACCATGCCATATTCCTTAGGCAAGCCAACCAAAACAGACAGGACCACTCGTGCTTCCTGACTTTCACTGCCAACAGCCACCAGGTCTGCCATCAAGTCTTTAGATCTTGCTAGATAGACTGCCATGGCTTCACCTCCTATCTTGCGCAAGCTGGCGAGCTCCTGCCTGAGCAAAAGGAGTCTGGACGTATCCTTGGCTGCATACATCGTCTCCAGCGTCTTCCACAAAGCATGAGCGCTTTCTGCCTCGTCAACCTCCCTCAGCAAGTGATCCTCGACCAGCAATCCAATGAGACCCAAAGCCTCGTCAGACTTGTCCGAAGCTTCAGAGCTGCTGCTGCGGGTCTTTACTCCCTCGGCACTAGGGTTAACCGCTGCCCACAAGTTCTTTGACTTCAACAGAAACTTGACGCGTCTGCTCCAAACGCTGTAGTTGTTCAAACCGAGTTTCGCGATGCGCGTAGTCTCTGTAGATCTCTCCATCGCTCAAGCTTAGCGATACTGCTATCAACACTGACGATCCTTGCTCTCAGCTTCCTCTACGTGAGAGGGCCCATAACCTGTTGAAATAAGGTCCCTCACGGCGGTCTTGTGTGACCAGACAGAATCATTACACGACTGTTCCACACACTGTTGTTGCTACTACCTCACTGTTATATACGCCTAAACAGCTGACTGCGGGACGCTGCTGTACGAAACTAATCATAATAGAGACACATGACCTAGCTATGACTAACCACTTCATGAATGACTTGACTGACTCAATCCAAGTGCCTAAGCTGCTATGTGTCAGGATGTGACACAGCAGGTCACGGGTTCAAGCCTCAGTGGTAACATGCTGATTTTTCAGGCTTCCGTGTCGGGTGTGCGCTGACTCGCCCTGTCAGCGCACACCCCTTGGGTGCAATTAGTGTCTCATGTTAGTGCATGTTGGCTCACAGGACTAAGGTTTAGGCACACCTAGTAGGTACCTGGCAAAAACGATTAGCTGGAACGCCTGTAAATTATTATTATTATGCTGCAGTGCATTGGTGCTGGGTCACTGCACACCTGTATGTACAGCAAGTCTCCATAGGTGTAATTGCAGTGACACAAGCATGCTGTCAGCCTGTTTTGCAGAGCAACACTGGACAGGGTGGAATGCATTTTGCCAAAACCAGTGCTGCAGTGCATTGGTCATGGGTCACTGCACATTCGTATGAGCAGCAAATCTTCATAGATGTAATTGCAGTGACACAAGCATGCTGTGAGCATGTTCTGCATAGCAGCACTGGACAGTGGGGAATGCATTTTGCCCTGAGCAGTGTTGCAGTGCATTTTTGTTGGCTCACTACAGACTTGTGTGAAGAGCAAATCTTCACAGGTGTAATTGCAGTGACACAAGCATGCTGTGAGCCTGTTTTGCAGAGCAGCACTGGACAGTGGGGAATGCATTTTGCCAAAACCAGTGCTGCAGTGCATTGGTCATGGGTCACTGCACATTCGTGTGAGCAGCAAATCTTCATAGATGTAATTGCAGTGACACAAGCATGCTGTGAGCATGTTTTGCAGAGCAGCACTGGACAGTGCGGAATGCATTTTGCCAAAACCAGTGCTGCAGTGCATTGGTCATGGGTCACTGCACACTCGTATGAGCAGCAAATCTTCATAGATGTAATTGCAGTGACACAAGCATGCTGTGAGCATGTTCTGCATAGCAGCAGTGGACAGTGTGTAGGGCATTTTGCCAAAACCAGTGCTGCAGTGCATTGGTGTTGGGTCACTGCACATTCGTATGAGCAGCAAATCTTCATAGATGTAATTGCAGTGACACAAGCATGCTGTGAGTATGTTCTGCATAGCAGCACTGGACAGTGGGGAATGCATTTTGCCCTGAGCAGTGTTGCAGTGCATTTTTGTTGGCTCGCTACAGACTTGTATGAAGAGCAAATATTCACAGGTGTAATTGCAGCGACACAAGCATGCTGTGAGCCTGTTTTGCAGAGCAGCACTGGACAGTGGGGACCCATACACTTATGGAGATTTACACCTATGGAGATTTGCTCTTCATACAGTTGTGCAATGACCCAGCACCAATGCACTGCAGCAAGGTTCAGGGCAAAATGCAGTCACCGCTGCTCTGCAAAACAGGCTGACAGCAGGCTTGCATGACAGTTGCACAGACTCGCTCTTCACACAGGTGTACACAGACCCCACAGGATCGCACTGGTCAGGGCAAAATGCTCTGCTGGCAGCAGGCTTGTGATGACGCAACTGCACTCATGAAGATTCGCTTTGCACACAGATGTGCAGTGACCTCTGCACAAGGCATTCCCCACTGCTGAGTGCTGCTCTGCAACACAGGCCCACAACAGGCTTGTATCGCTGCAGCTGCATTTACAAAGGTTTGCTCTTTACACAGGTGGGCAAAGACCCCACCCCAAAGCACAGCATCACTGCTCAGGGCAAAATGCATTCCCTACTGCTTAGAGCTGCTGTGCAAAACAGGCCTACAGCAGGCTTGTATCGCTGCAGTTACATTTACGAGTTTGCTCTTTACACAGGTGGGCAGAGACCCAACACCAATGCACTGCAGCGCTGGTCAGGGCAGAATGCATCCCCCACTGTTCAGTGTTGTTCTGCAAAACAGGTTCACAGCAGGCTTGTGGGCCTGCAATCTCACCTATGGACACTTGCTGTTCATACAGGTGTGCAGTGACCCAACACCAGCGCACTGCAGCACTGATCAGGGCAGAATGCATCCCCCAGAGTTCCGTCATGTTCTGCAAAAGAGGCTCGCAGCAGGCTTGTGGCCCTGCAATTACACCTATGAAGATTTCCTGTTCATACAGGTGTTCAGTGACCCAACACCAATGCACTGCAGCACTGGTCCGGGCAGAATGCATCCCCCACTGTTTAGTGTTGTTCTGCAAAACAGGCTCACAGCAGGCTTGCGACCCTACAATCTCACCTATGGAAACTTGCTGTTCATACAGGTGTGCAGTGACCCAACACCAGTGCACTGCAGCACTGGTCAGGGCAGAATGCACCCTCCAGAGTTCAGTTGTGCTCTGCAACAGTTCGCTTGTGGCCCTGCAATCACACCTATGGACACTTGCTGTTCATACAGGTGTGCAGTGACCCAACACCAGTGCACTGCAGCACTGGTCAGGGTAGAATGCACCCTCCAGAGTTCAGTGCTGTTCTGCACAAGAGGCTCACAGCAGGCTTGTGGCCTTGCAACTACACCTAAGGACACTTGCTCTTCATACAGGTGTGCAAGGATCCAACACTAGTGATCAGGGCAGAATGCATCTCCACTGTTAAGTGTTGTTCTGCAACAGTTGGCTTGTGGCCCTGCAATTACACCTGTGGAGATTTGTTGTTCATACAGGTGTGCAGTGACCCAACACCAATGCACTGCAGCGCTGGTCAGGGCTGAATGCATCCCCCAGTGTTCAGTTATGTTCTGCAAACGAGGCTCGCAGTTGGCTTGTGTCCCTGCAGTTACACATGTGGACACTTGCTGTTCATACAGGTGTGCAGTGCCCCAACACCAGTGGTCAGGGCAGAATGCATCCCCCAGTGCTCAGTTGTGCTCTGCAAAAGAGGCTCACAGTTGGCTTGTGGCCCTGCAATTACACCTATGGACACTTGCTGTTCATATAGGTGTTCAGTGACCCAACACCAATGCACTGCAACACTGGTCAGGGCAGAATGCCTGTATGCAGAGCAAATCTTCATAAGTGTATTTGCAGACACACAAGCCTGCCGTCAGCCTGTCTTGCAGAGCAGCACTGAGCGTTGGGCCATGCATTTTGCCAAAACCAGTGCTGCAGTGCATTGATGTTGAGTCACTGCACACCTGTATGCAGAGCAAATCTTCGTAAGTGTATTTGCAGACACACAAGCCTGCTGTCAGCCTGTTTTGTACAGCAGCACTGAGCAGTGGGGCATACGTTTTGCCAAAACCAGTGCTGCAGTGCATTGGTGGTGAGTCACTGCACACCTGGATGAAGAGCAAACCATCCTAAGTGTATTTGCAGTGACACAAGCCTGCTGTCAGCTTGTCTTGCAGAGCAGCACTTAGCAGTGGGCCATGCAATTTGCCAAAACCAGTGCTGGAGTGCACTGGTGGTGACTTACTGCACACCTGTATGAAGAGCGAAGCATCCTAAGTGTGTTTGCAGTGACACAAGCCTACTGTCAGCCTGTTTTGCAGAGCAGCACTCAGCAGTGGGGCATGCATTTTGCCAAAACCAGTGCTGCAGTGCATTGTTGAGTCTTTGCACACCTGTATGCAGAGCAAGTCTTCATAAGTGTATTTGCAGTCACACAAGCCTGCTGTCAGCCCGTTTTGCAGAGCAGCACTGAGCAGTGGGCCATGCATTTTGCCAAAACCAGTGCTGCAGTGCATTGATGTTGAGTCACTGCACACCTGTATGCAGAGCAAATCTTCGTAAGTGTATTTGCAGACACACAAGCCTGCTGTCAGCCTGTTGCAGAGCGACTTTTTAGAGCTGCATTTGTAATGAAACAAGGCAGCTGTCAGCTTGTATTGCAGAGCCACAATGAGCAGTGACGAATGCACTCTGGCAAAAGCAGTAGTGCAGTGCACTGATGTTGGATCACTGAACACCTGAATGAAGAGCAAGTCTTTGGAGGTGTATTTGCAGTGAGTCAAGGCTGTAATCAGCCTGTCATGCGAAGCAGCAATGAGCAGTAGGGCATGCATTTTGCCAAGTACATCTCTTCGCGACCACACTTGAAAGTTTGCTTTGAACATGATTCATGACCCAAGTATGGACAGATGGTGAGTCTCGATAGTCCTGTCGACCCATGGCACCTTGCAATTTGATTCAAGCGGGTTGTTCTATCAATGCCAACAGCTGATGCATACGCATTCCCATTCCATGCTCGAAGCCTGACCATGACATACTGCCTGCATGAGATCGGGTGCATAGCTCTCAGATAATCACTGAAACCGCTCTACGATTACATCTCTCTGATCTACATGAGCTTCCTGCAATCTCAGAGAAGGTCAACTTGAAACAACCTTTTTGTTCACTAAATACTGAGCCATTGAACTGAAATAACTACCCACGCAGCCATCAGCTCAAAAAACTGCCAGCTACAACTTGATACTGTTTTACACCTAACTGCTAGCCATGCCCTTCTGACTGTGATGCACAAATCAGGGCAGTCTGCGCTATACATTAACAAATGTGCAGCCCCAAGGGCATAACACAACACACAGAGGCATGACAAGCTAGTAAGAAAAGCGGTTGACCGTGCAAGGTCAAGGATCAAAACCTGCTGCATGCTGAAAGATCATTCTTGCTTGAAATCAAGAGGACAAAATCAGTACAAGCACTCACATACTCTTTCAATACTGCACCCACTTCGTTCAGACTGTTCCCCAAAGGTACACCTGCTTGGCTAGCGCAATGCCATGCACACATTCCAAACTAACACGATGGCCGATCTTTGCATGCAAACGCATGCTTACAGTACCAGAGTCACTACAATTGGGAAATATAGTTTTGCATGCCAGCACTGGTGTTAATGCAAATATCATTGCCTATGGATGCAGATACCAGGACCGAACCAGGCAGAAACCAGTATCCCAGACATGCTATAACAAACTCAGACAGATTTGTTGTTGCAGAAAAACAAAAGGTAAAAATACCCAATCAGCACACGGAAAATAGGTGACACTGCTTTTTAGCATGCTGCAACCACCTGCAATGATGTAACAAGTAAGGAGTACATGAAACTCCAGGAGCAAGAAGCAAGTTACTCTAGCGTCCAAACCATCTGTGCTTTGACTGCAGCATGCAAGCAAGCAATGCCTGCCATGAGCAAGTTCTGTGCATGCTGCAGCCCGCTCAGTGGTTCCTAAAATTGCAAGCACCACCCACATGTTCATTCATATGCTGCATTGACGTCTGTTGAAAGCCGCCGTTGCTGAGACCCATACCCTGCTGATTGCAGTCCAAAGCAGGGATTGGGAGAGCGTGGGTGTGTGTGACCTGATGACTGTGGGTTGGCTGCTGCATCAGACTTGCTTGGGGCCTGCGCTGCTGTTGCTGATGTCCTCCCCGCAGCTGCCACTCTATTGCTGAACCCAGAATGTCCTGCATAGAGTCATCTGTACCTATACCCATGGCACTTGTGAACACAGTAGAGTCACTGGATGCTCTGGATGCTCTGTGTACAATCCCGTGAGCCGAGAGCCTTGATAGCTGTTGGACATGGTTAAAATGAAAACGAGGCTCTAATTTAGCTACCTCTGACATAAGCATCTTGTGTGCTGCTGACTCATTCGCTGTTGCTCCTGCTAAATGGCCACGCAGGTGCGCTGTGCTGCTGTCAGTACTCAAGCTCACGCCAAAAGGGGCATTGCCAGGAAGGAAGGTTTGGACCTTGTTGAGGGGGCCACTGTCCTGCTGTACAGAGCTGCCTGGTGCAGTGACATGGTTGCCGAGGTGGACGGGAAGAAGAGTCGCATTCTCACTTTTCAGAAAGTTTGCAGATTCCAGAGATTTTGCCCAAGACATGTTGTTCAAGCTATTGCTCTTGAGTAGAGTTGATGGCATGACATTGCTGGGAAAGCTGGAAATCTTGTGCACCGGTTCCACGAGCGCTTGGTCTGGGCTAGACATATAGGTGGTCATTGCACCATGCAAACGTGCTGGAGTGGGAAGGTGTGTTGTGGCTGGCACTGAATTGCATGCAAGCCTGCTGCCTGTTGCTAGCTGAACTTGGGGGGCATGCAACAGCTGCAAGCTTTCTGCACTCAACTGCTCTTCAACCTGGCAGCACATGAGGAGACTCAGTGATTTGTCTTGGAAACTGCTTTACAAAAGTTGTAAGTTGACACCAAAAGGCTCATGATGTCACTTTTTGGTTCTTGAGGTGATGATAGTCTGATAGCCACACCACATATTTGGGCTTTGTAGAAGGAGATTCAACCATTGCACAAGCATGCAAACAAAGCAAGGTATGCACCTTTAGGCAGAGTGATATGCAGACAGTGCGACCAGAAACAACAAGGGCAGCAAGCTGTCTTGAGATACTGGGCTCGCATATTGCTGTACGCAGGTATTAGGCAACATGGCAAGGTATGCAACATCCAGTCAGAATTGCATGTGATTGATACAGCAAACGATCTGTTCGGAGTAGCCACTGTCCAGCCCTGTCAAGATTGCATGATTCTTTAGATCAATGCAGTACATCATACTGCCAGCAAGAAAGGGCCCGCATGGGGATAGCACCTGCTCGACAGGTGGCAGTGGAATGTCCATGAGCTTCTCTGCATTCTGAATGCAGTGCCTAAGCTACTTAAGGGTTCCTTCCTTGCGCTTGCTAATGGCAGTCAGCTCCCCAACACACTTGATCAGCTGCTGTTTGTGCAGGTGCGTCTTCTGGCTCTCTGCTGTCAGCTCTCTGTTCTTCTCTGCAGATGCGCTGAGACGCTCGTTGGTAAAAAGATTCTGTAGTTGTAAGGCAGCAACCTGCAATCAAGGTGCTCCTCTGGTCACAAGCAGTAAGCATGTGGAATCTTTGATCAGTACGTAGTGCTATCAAAATGTGCTTGACTGGAAAGCAGAAGCAAACTGTGTTCATGGTTGTACCAATCTCAGGTCTGTAAACACAAGGCACCAGTGCAGGCCCAAATTCACACAGGTTGCAACGGGCGCTTTGAACGGCAACAGTATGTCACAAAGCTCAGCTTGCACAATGGAGTGCAAAGAGTACCAAGGTCTACCTCTTGTTTGAGGGAAGTCATCTGTTGTTGCTTGTGCTGGCGTGTTCGTCTTGCAGACTCTCTGTTTAACTTTCTCCTACACGAGCATTACAGGTTGAGTGTGACTGGGTTCAACAGCCACATGACAGCATGGTGACATGGCAGCCATGCCGTAACAAATAGGGTGCAAGGACAGTAACCGGCCATCTTTGATTGCAATTCCAGGCGGCTGCAATGTGCTGCCCAGAGATGATACACATGAATTGAGACTTGCCGCTTGTCTGCCTGAGTCCGGGCAGCATTGCTCCAGCTGTTCGCAGGAGCCTCATTCTTCTCAGGACTCAGCCTTTCCTCACTGAAAGTATGGCTCCCACTTTCCTGTAGCAGACCACCGACACAATTGCAAACAAGCATAGTAGGAGATGATCTTCAAGTGGTCTGACATGATGAATGATGTTTGCGAGCAGCAACAAACCTGTGGGTTATCTTGAGTCAGATGAGATGCATCCATATCCTCCATTCCCCTTGACGAAGTCTTGGTAGCTGCAGGCCAATGATGCACCCTTCTGCACACTTGTTGGAAGCAAGTATGTAGCTGTAGCTTGACGGCTGGCATAGCTGGCTATGGCCTGCAGCAGGACTCTTACCTATGCCTATGTTGGACTGTGATGGTGTGTGAGCCCTCTCTCAAACATATGAACCTGTTGGCTCTAAGGTTGCCAGTAGACCTGTCTTGGAACCCGTCAGGGCCTCTAAGGGGAGTCGAAAAGGTCTTTTGGGTGGCTGAGACTGCGGCGAAAGATTTGCTGCAGCTGTGTGCGATCAGGTGCTGAGCTTCTTGCCAGTTTGTGCAGCTGCCCTCTTTCGAGGTTGATTTGTCTAAAGAAGTATGCCCAGACGAGGTCGCAACCCAGCAGTCAGGGGCTTTGCTCACATCCGCGACCGATTTCACATAGACTTGCCCTCGCGTGTGGGAGTTAGCCACACACGTCCTTTATTCAGGTATAAACAATCAACGCATCATGTGTCTAATGACTCGTGGCCGGCAGCGCTCAGCTCACATCTAGCATCCGGACTCAGCTGACATCGTTCACACCAACTCAGCACGGCACAGACAGGCTTCACAGCTCGGCCGTAAGTCCACGCTCTGCACGTCAAGGCTTGCGTCTGGGGACGACAGAATAGCCACAGGTGAGCCTACAGGGATCACGAAATAAGTCAGGATTGTTCAGATGCGATACAAAAGCCACTTGAAGGAGGTCAACCTTACGAGGTGTGCGAACAGTGCAGCGTAGATGTCCTGCGGGGTTGATAAACTTGCGGGGCTTCGAGAATCGGACAAGCGTTGGCCTAGCGCATGATACTCTATGTCACTGATCAATCTGCTGGCTGCAGATAGGCCACTGCGCTGACACTATCCTTGCAGCGCAGACAACAGCGCTAATGCGACACCCGCGAAAAGGATCAGCTGGAGGCAATTGGCACAAAATTGCCCAAGCGAAGAACGAAAGACAGGCTCTCAGCACAGAGACCGGGTAAGAGGCACTGACCAAAGAAGCAAAAAGAGGGGGAAGCTACTCTATGGGAGCTCATGAGGACTGACTATGCCAGAGAAAACCTCGTCCTTAGACCCGTCTAAAGGCTGCTGCTCTCTGTCTATCCTGCACTATGTGCTGACACTTGTAGGCCTAGAACAAATTGAGCTAATACAACTTATTTGTCGATTGAGCAAGTGACAAAGGATACAAGCAAATAAATAGTTGAGAGCAAATCAATCAGACCATGCCAAAAATTGACCAATGACGCCTGCATAAGTGGCATATGGCATGCCACCGCAGACAAAAGGTACAACCCCATACACATCTATTTGACACTCTAGTGTGCCAGCTGATCAATAAGACTGCCTGTGGCACCAATGCACTGCAACACTGGTCTTGTTGAAACTTCATTCCCTACTGTTCAGAGCTTTTCTGCAACACAGGCTGGCAGCAGGCTTGTGTCTCTGCAGTTTCACCTATGAAGATTTGCTGTTCATATGATGGGCAGTGACCCAACCCCAATGCAGTGCAGCACTGCTCAGGGCAAACTGCATTCCCCAGTGCTCAGTACTGGTCTGCAAAACAAGCTGGCAGCAGGCTTGTGTCAGTGCAATTACACCTATATAGATCTGCTCTTCATATAGGTGGGCAGTGACCCAGCTCAAATGCACTGCAGCACTGGTCTTGGCAAAATGCATTCCCCACTGTGCAGAAGTGCTCTGCAAAACAGGCTGGCAGCAGGCTTGTGTCATTGCAAATGCACCTACAAAGATTTGTTGTTCATACAAGTCTGGAGTGACTTGACACCAATGCAGTGCAACACTGGTCCTGGTAAAACTCATTTCCCACTGTCCAGTGCATTTCTGCAAGACAAGCTGGCAGCAGGCTTGTGTCACTGCAATTACACCTGTGAAAAAATGGTCTTGACACACATGTGCAGTCTTCCAGCACCAATGCAGCGCAACACTGGTTTTGGTAAATGGCATGCCCCACTGCTCAGTGCTGCTCTGCAAAACAGGGTGGCAGCAGGCTTGTGTCACTGCAATTGCACTTTGTAGATGTGCTGGTTCCCCGGTCCTTGAAGACCTCTCTGCTCACCCCTATCTTGAAAAGAGGTGATGCCACAGATCCAGCCAACTACAGGCCCATCGGCAGGTTCTATGCTATCATCCTTGTTCAGCGCCTGATCCAGTACATTAAGCAGCAGCAGCTGCGTTTCCCCACTCAGACCACCTACCTGCCACAGCTTGGCACCATTCACCAGGCATTCACGCTACATCACGTCATTGACAAACACATGCATGCCAGGCGCCCCTTATACCTATGCTTTGTGGACCTCAAGGCTGCCTATGACCGGGTTCAGTGGCCGCTGCTGTGGCAGATGCTGGAGAGGCTGGGGCTCCAGGGGCCATACAATGATGGCTGCCTGCTGTCTGTGAGGATCAGCGGCCCTTCTGGCGAGGGGCAAGCGCTGGCCATGGGCCCACGGCAGCGGTGCCCCCTTAGTGCCACCCTGTTCAGCCTCTTCATTGATGGGCTACACAGCTACCTGGAGACCCATGCTCCAGATGCAGGCATCCAGATCCGGCAGCTTTGCTTGCAGGAGCTGGTCTAGGCAGATGGCATTTGCCTTGTGGCAAGCAGCCCAGGGCATCTGCAAGCATTGCTGGACGCGTTGGCTTCGTATTGTGCGATGCTGCACATGGAGATCAGCATTCCCAAGACCAAGGTCATGATGGTCTCCTCTGTGGTTTAAGACTTTTCACTCTCTCACATGCAATGGCTGTGACATTGAGCAAGTGGGCGCTTTCCATTACTTGGGGCTACAAACTCATTCTTTTTGCAATATTGCTCGTTCTATTGCACCTCTACGTGCCAAGGCTGCAATCTCTTGGGGGTTGGTGCAACAAAGGCATGCCCAGCTGCAATGTGGTGACACAGTTCATTTAGATTGAAGCTATTCCAAAGCATCCTAATTTCTGCTGTACATTAGGAGTGTGAGGTTTGAGGAGTGCACAGTGGGTTGGGCAGCAGTTCGGCTGTGGCTGCTGCCAATCAGGCTCTTTCTAGCTTGCAAAAAGTGTATGAGAAGTATTTGCAAATCAATTGTGGTGTCAGGCGCTCGACCCCTGTTGTCATCTTGTTTGCTGAGCTTGAAGCCTTTGCAAGCAAAAATTGGTGGGAACAATTCTTGAAGTTTTGGAACAAGCTTGCTGCACTGCCTGATGACTCACCTTTTCACATAGTCTTAAAGGACCACCTGGTTGATGCTTTCCAGCATCATGCTCACAATATTGCGTCTGCTGTTGCTGATGTCCTACACACTGTAGGTTATGAGGTCCCTAGGGCTTTAGATGTCGTGCCTGTCATTGATGTCAGTGTGGCTGGGAAGGGCTTGGACAGCCGTTTGCAGGGCTCAGCAAACCATGGCCTATAGTTTCTTTATGCTGCGCCTTCTGTGGGTGTGGTTATCTGCACTTTTGAACAATGGTTTACACCCATCAGTTCATCTAGGCGATACAGTGATTTGCCTGTTTCTGGTAGGCACATGCGGCATTTTTTGCAGGTTAGGCTTGGTTCTCATATCTTGCCGGTGGCTATGGCTCGCCTTTCGCGTGCTGGTCATCTGGACAGGGCAGCAAGAGTGTGCACCTGCTGTGGTGGTCAGGCTATCGGGGATGAAATGCACATGTTCTGGCTGAATTTTCTGCCATTCAGCCGCTGAGAGCACGTTGTGCCAGTGTTTTCGTGCCGGGCAGACACCATGCGTAGAATTTTTGCTCAAGAGGATCGGTTGAGGGTCTTTCAAGTTGTCCAAGTTGAGTCCACGTGATCAGGCTAGTTGGACTGCTGCTTCGTGGACTTCAGGAAGGCGTTTGATACTGTACCTCGTGCTGTGCTGTGGCAGGTGCTGGAGGAACTTGGTGTCCATGGCAGAATCCTGGACATCAT
>JAABUK010005174.1_pt1 | contig 20581 bp, 31 predicted proteins | sample 5559141 | NCBI WGS metagenome assembly JAABUK01 (sample SAMN10711869, study PRJNA513367) | rock metagenome | isolation source: Antarctica rocks | place: Antarctica: Victoria Land, Pudding Butte nord | collected 2016-01-03 | reverse complement strand
GGGCCAAGCTGGAGTACTCCCCGGTGGCTGCCGCCTTCTGCGACGAGCAGTTCACCGTGGCGGACCTGCGCCGCGTGTACGAGTCCGTGTGGGGGGTCGCGCTGGACCCGCGAAACTTCCACCGCAAAACCACAGGCACACCGGGCTTCCTCGTCCCGGTCGGGCGGGAGAGCGCACCAGGACCGGGTGGTGGCCGGCCCGCCGCGCTGTACTGCCGGGGCAGCGCCGGGCAGCTGCATCCCGCAATGCTTCGCCCGCCCCGCGCCTGACGCGAGAGCACGTCGTTGCCCTAGACGTCCCGGCGCTTGAGGACGACGGCGGCAGCGGCCGGGGCCGGTCAGATGAGCGGCCGCGTCCCCTGCGGGCGCGTGCCCCTGCCCGTGCAGCACACGTCGCGTGTACCTTAGGTGTATGAGCAGGGTGCGTACGAACATCGAGCTCGAGGATGTCCACGTGCAGACCATCATGGACCGCTTCGGCGTCAGAACGAAGACCGAGGCGGTCGCACTCGCTCTCCAGCACCTAGCCGGTCAGCCCATGACCCGCGAGGAAGCGCTCCGGATGCGGGGGGCCCGCGCCATCGAGGAGGTGCCGGTCGACCGTTCACCGGAAGGCGCCGCGTGATCCTGGCTGACACCTCGGCCTGGGTGGAGTACGACCGTGCCACCGGGAGCGCGGTCGATGGGCGTCTTAGCGCGTTGATCGAGACCGAGGGACCGCTGTCGGTCACCCAGCCCGTCGTCATGGAGGTGCTGGCCGGGGCGCGCAATGAACAGCGAGAGGCCGACCTACGACGTCTCCTGCTGCGCTTTGAGTTCCTGCCCTTCGATGCCGTGACCGACTTCGACGCCGCCGTCACCATCTACCGCCGATGCCGTCGAGCGGGCATCACCCCGCGAGGCATGCTCGACTGCATGATCGGGGCGGTCGCCTGGCGTCAACGGGCCGCGCTGCTGGCTCACGACGCAGATCTGGACCGTGTCGCGAGGGTCGTCGGAATCGACCTCGATGACGCCTCCCTGCGAGCATCCTCGTGACGTCACAGTGCTCCCGAGGGGCCCGGGAGGCGCTTCTACACTCCTGCCGGTGAGCCTGCCGTTCCCGGAGCCGACCGATCCTCGCCCTACCCGCGCGGACGTGTTCCTGGGATACCTGGACTACTTCCGCTCCGTCCTGCTCGCCAAGCTGGAAGGGCTCACGGACGAGGAGCTGCGGACGAGCCGACTCCCGTCCGGCTGGACGCCGATGGCGTTGCTCAAGCGCGTGACCCATGTCGAGCTGCGTTGGCTGGTGTGGGGTTTCGAGGGCAGCGACGTCCGCGAGCCGTGGGGCGACACCCGAGACGGCCGCTGGTACGTCCGCCACGAGGAGAGCTTCGCCGAGTTGGTCCTAGCCCTTGAGGCCCAGGCTGCGATCAGCCGCTCAGTCGTGGGCGCCCACAAGCTGAGTGATGTCGGTCAGCCTGGCGCGCGATGGGAAGGTGCGGCTCCCCCGACACTCGAACGGATCCTGTTCCACCTCATCCAGGAGTACGCCCGGCACGTCGGACACCTCGACGTGGTCCGTGAGCTCGTGGACGGCGTCGTAGGCGAGTAGCTGCCCCACTGGAAGGGGTTCGCCCGCTGACTACGCTGGCGCATGAGCCTCGAGTGGGAACAGGTGATCATCGACGCGGGCCGGCCGGCCGAGCTGGGCCGGTGGTGGGCCGATGTCCTGGGTTGGGTCGTGACGCTCGACTCTGCCGACGAGTACGAGATCAGGGCGGCGCCAGAACGGCTACCAGGCTTGGTCTTCGTACCGGTGGGCGAGGCGAAGGCCGCCAAGAACCGTCTGCACCTGGACTTCCGGCCCGACGATCAAGCGGCGGAGGTCGACCGCCTGCTGGCACAGGGCGCGGTGCTTCGGGACGTCGGACAGGGCGAGCAACCCTGGGTCGTACTCGCCGATCCCGAGGGCAACGAGTTCTGCGTCCTGGCACCGCGACGGGTCTGACCCAGCGCTGAGCACATGCTGACCTCCCAGCGGCTGCAAGACTCTCGCGATGACCGGTTCGCAAGAAGGGCTGGCGCTGCGGTGGCTCACCACCTCTGAGGCTGTCGACGACGAACTGAGCGCGAATCTGCTGGTGTGCTGGCGGGAGGTCTCGAACGCCGGAGGCGCGGTCGGCTTCCCCTTCCTCCCCGTCGGCGACGAGCACGTTCGGCCGGCGGTCGACGCCATGGTGCAGTCTCTGGACCCGGCCCTGAACCGGCTCCTGATCGCGACCGACGGCGCAACCCTTGCCGGGTGGCTGCTGCTGGCCGGCAACGCGAGCAAGCTGACTCGCCACTGGGCCACCCTGCTGCGGGTGCAGACTGCGCTGGACTACCGCGGCACCGGCGTCGGGCGGGCCCTGATGACGGAAGCCACTCGCGCCGCCCGGGACGACTTCGGTCTGCAACAGCTGCACCTGGAACTGAGGGGCGGCCTCGGCCTCGAGGCCTTCTACGAGAGCTGCGGTTGGGAGCAGGTCGGCCGGTGGCCGGGAGCGCTCGCGCTGAACGAACACGACCACCGAGACGCGATACTGATGTTCCAATCCCTGCAGCGGGGCTCTGCACCGCGCCGGGAGGGCGCCGGCTGATCCTCCTGGCTGCCGGCGTGAGTCAAGCCCGGGCCCTCCCTAGTCAGGCGGAACCACAAATTGGCAGCGAGATCCGCTCGCGCGGCTCAACCGGACGTCGAGTGTTGCCAAGTTCGCCCCCAAAATTTCGGCCACGGCCACGTACCAGGCGTCGTACGCGGTGACGGTCGATCGCAGCTCCCACACCCTTGATGCGCAGGAGCTGTACGGGAACAGCTCAACTCGTAGCGAGACGAGGTCGTCGTGCGCCAGGGAGGCGACGGCGGCGGAGATGTCACCGGCCGACGCCGAGCGACGCAGGACATTGGCGACCTCGACCGGCATCAGGTGCGGAGCCGCCAGAGACCCGGACATCAGGATCGACTCCGCCCAGGCACCCGCTGGGCCGGCGTCGATGAGCGCGGCAACCACGACAGAAGCGTCAACGACGACCGTCACGTGCGGTCAGCATCGCGATGAGCCAGCACCCGATCCACGCCGATCCCACCACCGGTAGCGCGCTTACGAGCTCGGACGCTGGCCATCCACACCTCGGCATCCGGCGCACTGGCAAGTTCGACCAGCCTCGCCCGCAGGTACTCCTGAAGGGAGCGACCCGTCAGCGCCGCCCGCGCGGCCAACTCCTCGCTGGTGTCATCGGGTACATCCCTGATCGTGATGGACTTCGGCACGGCAGCAGTCTGCTGCGCATGCTGCCGAAGTGCAAGCGCTTAGAAGCGCCGGGGACTCTCCCGCCGCCGTTCCATGACTGCCACGTGCAGGGCGTTCTGTCGCTAACTCGGTGTTCGGTGTGGGTTTCCGGCACTTCTCTCTGACCTGCCCGTTCACGGGTTCCCGCGGTGCTCCCCCCGGATCCAAACTGCGTCTCCCCCGGATTCCTGATCCCTTGGGAGGTGCCGCTGGAGACGTGACGGTGCGCGCCAGTGCTTGCGGTGTGGCTATGACGGGCGGGGACGGGGCACTGTGAAGGTCGCCCGGATGCTCTGGATCGTGATTGTGGTCACGTTGCGGGGCGCGGTGCTGACGGCTCTGGGTTCGGCGGGGGTGGCTCCGGCCTTTCTGGTTCAACGTAGGGCGCTGCTCGTGCCGTCGCTGTCGCTTCTTGCTTTAACCGCCGCAGGCTTGGCTCTGCTCATGGTGTGTGAGGGGGTGAGGCGGGCCGCTGGTCTGGCGAGCCGTCAGTCGTACCTGGCTGTCTTCGCGGTGTCGTCGGCGGCGTTCGCGATCGGGGCGGGGGAGACGATGGCGGCGTTGCTGATCCGGTCGCACTGGGCTGGCCTGGTGCTTATGGCTGCGCTGCTGCTGCTCGGGCTGGCGGCGGCGTCAGTGGACGAGCCGGAGAACCTGCCTCCCCGCCAGCGGGGCGCAGCGGTGTGAAGAGGTCTGCGCATGGGAACCCGGCCGGCTTGTGCGATCGTTCGCCGCGTGCCGAGAGAGCGGGAGTCCCGTCCCGTCCTGTTGCTGGTGCTGTACGCGGCCCTGGCCCTCCTCTTCGCCACTGGGGCTCAAGGCCTGTCGCATGCGAGGGATGCCTTCGGCGCCGTCCTGCGCGACGGGTGTGTCTTGGGGTCGCTCATGCTCGCCGGGGTTCCGGTCGTACACGAGGGCTTTCACTGGTTGACGTACCGGGTTGCTGGCTGTCGCCCGTGGCTCGGTAGCGGGAAGCAGGACGGGGGGAAGCTCGGAAAGATCAAGCTGTGGGTCGCATGCCAGGAGACGGTGCCCCGTGGGGTCCTGCGCTTGGAGTTGCGGTTCGTGCCCTGGGCGATGTCCGGGTTGATGGTCCTGGTCGCCGCCCTCGTCTGTACGGAAACGAGTATCGCTACGGGCTGGCATGCGATTTTCGTATCCGCCCTGACCGGGGCCTGCATGTTGGCGTCCGGCTGGTCCGACTTGCGTAGCAAGGTGTTCCTGAAGTACCCGGACGACTCAGGTTTCTGGGACGACGGCGACAAGTACCGACCCCACCGCCCGTGGCCGGCGCGGCCAGCTGCGTGCAGCGGACGCGGAGCCTGACGGTTCTCCGAGGAGGGCTGTCGGTGCTCAACGCCGCGTTGGTGTCCTAGGTCTTCCCAGGGGCTCGGCCAATAGGTCAGGCGTGCAGTGCGGACCCCTGCAAGGCGACGTACTCGCCGAGACGTCGGCTCTCCGCGAACGGTGGGTACATCGAGTCGTGGTCGACGTGTTCGCCTGCCAGCAGTTCGCGGAGCGCCGGCTTCCATGCCCCCGGTATCTCGATGTTCCACGCCGCCGCTGCACGGGATGTGACCTTCTTCCTGCTGTGCTGGGTCGGGAACGCGACGCTCAGGTTGCAGAGCCTCTGGACATCCATCGTTCCGACGGGCCGGCCCCCGAAGCGCACTTGCGTGCCTCCCGCGTACGCCTTCGGCAGGCCGCCGACCAGGAACTTGCCTCGCTGCGCCCTCATCCGCGGATCCAGGCTCGCGTCCTGAATCACCCATATCTGGTTGGTCCAAGCCGCGACTGACTGTTTACGCCCCCGCCCGAACTCGGCCCAGGGCAGGGGCTGGTCGGGGGGTCCGGCGAGCGGGATGTCCATTGAGTTGCCTGGCAGCAATCCGAGCAGGAACAGGCGTCCCGCGGTTGCGTCGTCACGCTCCACGGCGAAGAACAGGGCTTCGAGGGCCTGCTCGGACACGTCGATCAGCCGGGTCGGTACGCCATGGTGCTGCAGCACCATCAGGGTCTCGCCGTCGTTCATCAGGCGACCGAGTCCCTGGTGTCGCATCTCGCTGAGCACGCGCTGCTCGGTCGCGAGCAGGTCTGGTTCCCACCGCTGGTGGGTGCCCGGCAGGGACGGCGGCATCGCCCGGTAGAGACTGGATGTGATGCCCCAGGACGCGTCCCGCTGGCCGCGGAAGTAGTACGACAGGCCGCCGTCGCGCCCGGGCAGGTCAAGGCCAGGGAGCACGTTGTCAAGGACGGCCTTGAAGAGTTCCTGCGGTGAATCGAGTCCGAAGCGGACCTTGTCGACCTGGACCTCGGTGAGGAAGGCCCCTGGCGTGAAGATCATCCGGTCGGCCTCCGCCACTGCCCATGCGGGCGCGTTCACCGAGAGGGAGGCATCGCCGCGTTGGCGGTCGCGATTTTTGATCGGACGTTGACGAGCGGGGCTTTTGGGTCGTGGCGTTGCGGTAGGGCTTGGAGGCTGAACTCGCCGACGGCGCCGGGGCGGAAGACCAGGCAGTGTGTGCTGCCGCCGAACTGGAAGTGGCCGAGTTCCTCGCCCTTGGCCAGGTGGTGGCCGGGCGCGATGTCGGGGGCGAACAGGCAGGACGAGACCTCCGACATCCCGACGGCGACGAACGCCAGCAGCCCGATGACGGGGTCGTCGGCGTCGAGGATGACGACGGCTCGGGCGGCGACGTGCGCGAGGTAGGTCTGCGCGGATGTCTCCTGCTGCGCGTCGGTGCCGTCGGCGTCGCCTTCGGAGTAGTAGGTCCCGTCGATGAGGTAGGCCCGTAGGACCGTCCCGGCGACGGGGCTGTGCCAGCGGTGGTAGTTCGTCGCGCTCAGGAACGCCTGGTAGACGGTGCCGCCGACGAACTGCGGAACGGACGGGTCGTTGCAGAGCAGGTCCTGCAGCGAGTACGGCTCGTCCTTGATCCAGAACCGGTCGCGGTGTTGGACGTCGGTGCGCAGGTTGTACGGGGTGGACTCGCAGGCACTGACGATGACCTTGTCGTCGTCGGGGGCGGCGACGGGGCGCTGGCCGTCGCGGAACTGTCGGGTGAAGAAGTGGTTCCAGGACGTGAACCCCCAGTGCGGGTCCGCCGGGTCGTGCTCGTACTGCCCGATCCCGACGGCTTGGCGCGCTGCCTGGCTCGTCCAGCCCGTCGGGCTGTCGTTCAGGACGTACAGCGACTGCGGGCTGCTCAGGAAGGCGCACCACTGCTGCAGGATCGCCTTGAGCGCGCCGTTGACCCGGGGGTCGCGGAACGCCGCGTGCCCGGCGGGGGTGCCCATCGCCCAGTCCAGGATCGCGCCGAGTGGCAGGGTGACGGTCTGGCTGCCGAACTCCGGAGCGACGGTGAGGACCTCGTCGATCAGGCGCAGGAGCTGCTCGGGACTGCTCAGGTGCCGCTTGGTGTACGCCCGGCCGGTCGGGACCTGGTCGATCATCCGCTGGAGGTACATCCCGACGACCGGGTCGGTCTCGATCAACTCGGCGAACGCCACGACCGACCGGTGCCGTGGCGCCTGCCCGGCCCGCGCGGCCGCCCGCTCGGCGTGCCCGGCGAGCCAGGCCTCCAAGTCGTCCTGACCGTCCGGAAACCAACCCGCACGACGCCGGACGTCGACTCCACCAGCACCCAAAGACATGCCCGGGACCCTAGCCCGGCTTGATCTAGCGGCCTCGCAGGACTGCTCGCGCGCGTGACTGCTCGACGGCAGGGAGGTGGGGGGCGTAATGGGCCAAGGACATCGGTGCGACGCCGGCCGCGGTCGCGAGGACGTTCAGGGGTGTCCCCGTAGCGAGGTGATGGCATATCCAGGTGATCCGGGCGCGGGTGACGGTGAGCCGGGGTCCGGTCGTCGGGTCGTACTTCTTGTCGGGGAGCTGCCGTTCGAGCCGTAGGTCGCCTTTCCAGCCGGTGGGGTCTACTCGGGGGTTGATGATCCAGTCGGGGCCGCAGGCTTGCGCGAGCCGCAGCGCGAGGTCCTCGTATCGGCGGAGAAGGACCGTCTGGCGATGGTCGGCGCCGCCGATGCCGACAGTGACCGTCCAGTCGGGTCCTCGCGTGATGTCGGTTCCCTGCACGTGGATGAGGTCCCGTGCGGCCAGGCCGCCGCCGAGGCCGAGTGCGCAGATCGCCAGGGCCGAGTGGCGCTGAATCTCTGTCTGCCGGGCGGCGGCCCAGCCGAGGAGCCCGTCGACCTCCTTGGCCGTGTACGGGGCCTTGGGGTCGGGCCGGTCACGCGGTTTGCGTGTGCGGTGGTCGCTGAACAACCGGCCCTGCCGGGCTCGTACGACCCGGCGGAGCGACGTGTGGGCGTTGTCCCGGCTCCCCGGGCCGAGGTTCCGCATGCCCTCCGTTACGTACCTGTCGATGACGCCGGGGTCGAGCAGGGTCTGTTCGGTGACCGGCAGTGCCTGCTGCTCGCACCAGTAGACGAGGCCCGACAGCGTGCTGAGGGTGTGCTGGAGGACCCTGCGCCGGTCGGTCGCGACGGACCGGACGAGTTCCTTAACGAGTTCGAGGTGCACTGGGGACGCGAGCTCGCCCTGGTAGTCCCGGATCAGGGCGGCGGCCTGCTCTGGGGTGACCTGGCCGGGTATCTGGGCGTCGACCACGATGGGACTCTGGCGGGCGGGAAGGCCGGTGTACAGCCGCCCTCCGTCGTGTCCTGCGGGCGCCTGCTGCTGTCGGCATCGGCGGGCGGCCGCCATGTCGGGTCGTGCCGTGCGCTGGCCGAGCTGTGGCTACGGGCTGGGCGGCGCGACGTGCGTGGCGTCGAGCCGGACGATGGACCGGGCAGAGAGCACGGTGTACGTCGCGGTGAGGGCGTGCTCGGTCCCGTCGGTGCTCCGTAGCCGGATGGGCGCTGCGAGCACGAGGTCGCGGTCGGGGATTTCCTCCACGCCGGGCTTGTGGCTGCTGAGCCTGCCCGTGATGACTGTCTGGTCGCTCAGGGTCGCGGTCACGTGGACCTCGCCGGGTCCTGCGGGGTGCTCGTCGTAGAGCGTGAACACGCGCGACCAGGCCGACTGGGGCCGGATGTCGGTGTCGGCGTCGCCCAGGACGGACCGGAGCAGCGGCAGCCGGGCGGCGGGCCGGAGGGCGACGGCGAAGCCGTCGGCGAGTGTGAGCCCGGCGAGCGCCCACCGGGCGAGGAGCACGTGGTGGGCACGGGGTAGGCCGCCGGGTCACGGATCAGCGCCCCTATGTCGACGGGTCGCGTGCGACGCGAGGAGCCGTAGGAGGGCGAGGCGCAGCCCGGCGATGAGCAGGCAGGCCTCGCTCGCCGCGACGATCCCGACGGTCTCCCGGAACACGCTGGCCTGCGGCGAGGGAAGTCGGCGTTCCCGGCGCAGGACCACGACGAAGCCCGGGGTGAGCAGGGCGACGAACAGCGCGAGGCCGACAAGGCTGTTCGGCAGCACCTACTTTTGCTTGCCCTCGGGGGTAGGGGGCAGCGGCGGGGGTGCAGTAGGGCCGCTCCGGGCGGACACGGTTAGGACTGGGCTGCTGTCCGGCCTTCTCCTGCAGTCCCGGCTGGGCCACGGGCGGGACGCCGCCCGGACGGGGTCCCGGAGCTTCCTGGGACTCCGTGTGGGCGACCTGGACCTGCTCAAGGCGTGCCCGCCGTGCCAGGGGTTCAGCAGCCTGGCCCGTGGCGATGTCGACGCCAGCCGGAACGACCTCGTCCTGGACGTCCACCGTTTCGTCACGGGTTCCGGCCCCGCGCGGTGCTCCTGGAGAACGTCCCGGGCCTCGGCCGCGACGGGCGCCTGGGCCTGCTGCTCGCTGCGATGGGCCGCGCCGGGTACGACCACCGCCAGTACACGGTCGATGCGCGGGACTTCGGCGTGCCGCAGCCGCGCCGCCGGCTGATCGTCGTCGCCGTTCGCCGGGACGCCTCGGGGGGGCCGCCGGGGGACCTGCTCGCATCGCTTCCCGCCTCGTTCGACGTGACGCCGCGCACCGCCGGTCAGGCACTAGCCGGGCTGGCGGCCGCGGCGGTCTCGGGGGACCCCCAGGACCGGCACCGAACGAGCGGTCCGACGGTCACGGCCAGGATCGCCGCGGTGCCCGTCGGCGGGACCCGGTTCGACCTGCCGGAGGAGCACCGGCTGGCCTGCCACGGCAGGTTGAGCCGCGACGGCAGGCCCGTGTCCGGGCAGGCGACGTCGTCGTACGGCCGGGTCCGTGCGGACGCGGCCGCTCCGACGATGACGACCCGGTGCACGACCCCGGCGTGCGGGGCGTTCGTCCACCCGACCGAGCACCGCGGCCTCACGCTGCGGGAGGCGGCGACGTTCCAGACCTTCCCGCCCGGCTACGCCTTCGACGGCGGGTACGACGCGGTCGAACGGCAGATCGGCAACGCCGTGCCGGTCCGCATGGCACACGCCCTCGGTCTCGCGGTCCTCGCCGCACTCGAACAGGCCCCGCCTCACGGCGTTGTTGCTTGTCCCGTCGGTCCGCTTGGCCCGACCCGACGCCGCGGATCGTCGGTCAACGACCGCTGACCGTGAGCAACCGGGCGGCCCTGCCCTCGACGTACGCGTGTACGCCATAGACCGACGGCGATCTCTCCGGTGGTCGCGACCTGCAGAATGAGGACAGTCCCGAAGTCGGACTGGTGCGGCGGGGTCGTCAGCGGCGAGGTCTTGGCGTGCACCGGGACCCGTGCGTGGGCGGCACGAAAGGCCTGTGGACACGCCCCGCCAGGGAGACTGCGTACGTGGACATCCAGGTGACTGGCGCGGGGCGCTGCACCGACACGGGTATGCCGGGGCACGCCGTACGCCAGAGCCCGGACCGCGTTCGCAGGGTCGATCTGGCCCGGGCCCAGTTTGTCGACCCCATGGGACTGGTCGTCGTCGCCTCCGTCCTGGGCAGGGCCGTCGAGCAGGGGCGCGTCGTCGAGTTCACGCCGCCCACCGACCCGGACGTCGCGGCCTACCTGTTCCGCATGGGCTTGGGCGGCCTGCTCGACGACTGGGGCCTCGCGCACCGCCTGCGGGAGGTCCGTTCTCACCCGACTGGTGACCGGCTGGTCGAACTCACGCGCTTCCGCGACCAGGACGAGGCAGACAGGCTCGCGCTGCGGGTAAGGAACATCTTCGCGTCGGTCGACGGGGCGTCGCCAGTGCCCTGGCAGGCGCCCTGCAGGAGGTTACGACGAACGTGCTGGAGCACAGCGAGCGCACGCACGGGTTCCTGGCCCTGCAGCAGTACAAGGTCGACGGGCAGCAGCAGGTCGCGTTCGCGGTCGGGGACAGCGGCGTGGGCCTGCGGACGACGCTCGCCCGGTCGAACCGGTGCCCGGACGACGCCGCGGCGATCGACCTCGCCGTTCAGCGGCGGGTATCCAGCAAGGGACCGGACGCCGGACTCGGCATCAACAGCGTCGCCGGAATCGCCTGCGCCCGCGACGGCAACCTGCGCCTGTGGAGCGGGCAAGCGTTCGGGATCGTCACTTCACCCGCGGGGGCCGGTTCAAAAAGGAGCCCGAAAGGGCACATGCACGGTACCGTGGTGCACGCCCGCATGCGGGTGCGATGAGAGGACGGCGCCGATGATCAAGACGCTGGGCGTCCCCCCGCTGGCCGGAGGTCGCCCCAGGGCAGGTGCCCTCAGGGGCACGCTGCCGCAAGACCTGACCGACGTGCAAGTCGTGGTGGACTGCCGTGACCTGCAGGTGTCGACCGAGTCGTTCGCCGACGAACTCGTCATCAAAATTCTGCGCGACGGCCAAGCAGCCGGGATGAGCGTCATCAACGTGGATTCGGTGAACGCCACCTGGTTCGACGCGTCAGCCGCGGAGTGGGGCGTCGCGGACCGGATCAAGGTCGACCGCAGGGGCTAACCGGCTCTGTTCAGGGCCCGCTTCGCCTTGCCGACCGCCTTGTTCAGTGCGTCCTGCGCCTGGTCGACATCGCTCAGGCGAGGACCGCCAGGCTCGCCTGGCCGGGATGTGGCGTACTCCCGCGCGATGGTCCGCCAGCCCCAAGCCGTCTCGCGGACGTCGTCCTCGTCGACCTGCGGGACGAGAGCCCGGAACCGGTTGTCCTGCTCGCGGGTGTCCTTGGCCTGCTCGTCGCCGGCGCGCTCAAGGTCCCGGGCCCGGTCCCGGTCCAGGGCAGCAGCAAGCCCCTGCGTCGCCTCGAGCAGCTCGTCGAGGAGCGCCCGTTCCTTGTCCCGTTTGCTCTGCTGGCGTGCGCGGGCGGACTGGCCGACCTCGGCGTTCCGCCGGAACCGCTCGCCGAGGAGCTGGCCGACAGTCGCGGTGAGGAATGTGATCGCCCCACCCGCGACGACCGCGAGGAGCGTGCCCCTGTTGCTGGTCTCAGCCGCCGGAGCAAGCAGCGACATCCCGGTCAGGAAACCCACACGGCAAGCCTGCCATGGCAGGGGATAACCCCATACCGCTGGCGCCTGCCCCGTCGAAGGCGTCGTGTCAGGCCGGGGATGCTGAACTCCCGCAGTCGCCCACGCAACCACCGTAGGGGGCCGCCCGAAGGCTCAACCCAGCCGGGCGGGGTTGCTGCTCGATCCTCTTGAGGGTGCGGTGGGGCAGCCCTCCACCAGGGCCGCTCACGATCCGGGCCTGTCCGTCAGACTGGAGGCGTGTCGGCCCTTCACGCGCCGTGGCCTGACGTCGTCGTCACGGCCGTATGCGACGTGCTCGGGGCCACCGAGTACCCGGGGCTTACCGGCAGCGAGATCACCGAGGTCCTGCGTTCCTGCCGGGTGCCCGACCTCGATCCGGCGGCGGCGAAGCGGCGCAGGTTGGCGACGGCCCTGCTCGCACAGCAGGCGCGGGACACGGCCAGCAACTGCGTCATTGCCCTGGTCAGCCAGGCTGTTGCTCCTGCCCGGCATGTGGCCGATCACGGCCGCTTCTACGCCCTCCAAGCCGGCCTCGGCGGCCCGCTTGCGTTGGTCGGGCTCCGCGTCAATGACGAGGGCAAGCTGCAGAAGGCGGCGATAGCCCGCACGCTCGACGATGTGGCGCGGCTAGCGGGCAGGCTCGTCAACGAGTTGGACCGGCGACAAGCGCACCCGGAGGTGCTGCGCTACTGCCGACAGGAACTGCTCCGACAGTCCACCTTCCACGCGGTCTTCGAGGCCACGAAGGGGCTAGCGCAGAGGCTTCGCTCCATCAGCGGGTCGACGTTGGACGGCGCCGAGCTCGTCGACGCGTGCTTCGCACCGCGCGGTGGCCGTCCGATCGTCACGATCAACGCCTACGCGACCCTGAGCGAGGTGAGCGAGCACAAGGGCTTCGCGAACCTCCTCAAGGGGTCTTCGGGACGTTCCGCAATCCCACGGCCCACGTGACGCGAGAGGCGTGGCCCGTTAGCGAGGCCGATGCCTTGGACCTGTTCGCCACCTTGTCCTACCTGCACCGGCGCCTGGACGGCCGGGGAGCAGGTGACGCCACCCCCAGCCGGACCTGACCAGCGACTGGGACCGCCAGCGGCAGCGCGCTCGCTCGACCAGCGCCGACGCTGCAGCCTCTTCGGCAGCCGCAGAACAGCAGTGACGGGCGAGCCGCCTGCCGAGTAGCCCGGCACCGACCCGTGCCCAAGCCATCCGGGAGCACTGCGTGCGCTGTCAACCGGGATGTCACCGCAAGACCGGCAGCCATGTCGGGTCGAGCCCGAGGGCGATCAGAACCGCGGCGACCGCGACACCGGCCGCGACCCGTGCTGGACGCGCCCGGCTTCGCGGTGCTGCCTTGCTGACGCGGTTGGCAACCCACAGGAGCAGGGCCGCGTTGCAGGTCTTCTTGAAGGAGGCGATGGTGCGCTGGTCCAGATACGGCTGCGGCGGGGGGACGGGCATCTCAGTCGCCGCCCTTGGCAGAGCTGGTCGAGGCGACCGGAGCCGCCGGACGGCGCCGGGCCCGCTTGCTTCTCCGCTCGGACACCGCGGCGCGCTTCTGCGCCGCGGCACGGGCGGTCTCCTGCAGGGCCCTCCGCTCATCGGTGCTGAAAGGGCCCCTGAGGCTGTAGTGGTTCTTCCTTGTCTTGCCGATGCCGGACAGCTCCGCCGGGACCCACTCCTCTCGGACGCTGAGCAAGTTCTGCTTCCGCAGCTCCTCCAGGCCGTTGTACATCGTCTTCGGGGAGACGCCGTACCAGTCCTCGGCGCGCTCCGGGCTCAGCCACGCCTCGTCTCGGCCGGTCGTCCCGGCCAGCAGGATCAGCAGAACGGCCACCGCCGGCATCGTCAGGCGGTTGTGCCAGCCGTCGAGCCAGAACGCGTCCGGCACAATGAAGTAGCGTTCGCCCAGGTCCGACGACCGTTCGTCGGGTCGGGGTCGGCTGTAGGACCCGCGTCCGTTTTCCTTCCGCGGCGTGACCTTGACGAGGCGGGCCTGCCGCTCCCTGGTGATCAGCCTGTGCGGCGCCTCCTCCAGCATGGTCCAGACCGGTGTCATGGCCGTCTCGGGCCAAGGAGGGGCCGGAGGGTCCGGCGACAGGGCCCGGGCCCACACCTTGGCCTCCAGCGGCTTGGCCCGCCGGTCGAGCGGCTGCGCCACCATCAGGACGAGCAGGTACGCGAGCAGGGCCCGGTGCCGCCGCGCGTGTACGAGCCGACCGAGGCTGCTGCCGACCCACCTGCCGTTGCGCCGGACCTGCACCAGGTTGTTGCGGACGACGGTGAAGCCGCGACCGGCAAGGCCGGTCATGGCCTGCAGCGTCTGGTGGGGGGTTGCTGTGGGGTCGGAAGGGGTCGTGGAGCCCCTGGTAGATGTCGTCGTGGCGCTGGCCTGGCTGGGTGCGGTCATGCATCCAGGCTCTCACCGCGGGCCGCGGACCGCGGTGGTCCGACCTACCCGCCGTTTCGCGTCTCGTACCGCGCAGTGCTACGTACTGCTACCCCACTGCGATGCACAACGATGCCGATGCGACACCAAGTGCTGGGCCTGGTTCGTGCGCCAGCAGCGGCAGTTGGGTGTCGTCTGGTCACTCGCCTGGTCCGGCAGCGACTACTTCCAACCGATGTTGCCGCGGCGCTCTTCAGCCTAGCGCCGGGGTCGCTCCGGAGGACGTCCCCGACGGCGAATCCGGGTTCCGAGCAAGATCATTACCCGACACGGTCGTGGGATGCTGCCCGGCAAGGCAGTGAGGGACGGTCGCGGGCAGTTCGGCGGCCTCGACGTCGAGGGACCTACCGGTGACGACTACGCCGGGCGGGTCGGTGTCCGGTTCGGACTGGTAGGTCCGGCGCAGGGCACCGGGAACGTCACGAACGAGCGCCCGGGTCGCCTCCCGCCAGACCTCCGGCTGCCCGACGGTGGCCGCGTCCGCTGCTGCAGCCGCCCGGCAAGAAGCGCGGCAGGGTCGGTCACCTGCAAGGACATCTGGAACGTGACGGTCGCGTGCGCCGGCTGGCTCAAGCCGTGAACGCTGCGAACGTGTCCCGGGCGCGCGTCCGGACGGGCCGGTGGCCGCACCTGCTCCGGCCCGCCGCCCAGACCAACTTGAGATAAGGACACGTTCACGGCTTACCTTGTCGCGGGCCTCGATACTGGAACACTTTCATTATTCCGCTGTAGCAGAAGAGGATGGCCGTTAGCGCTGCGATGACCCGAGTGGCCCCGTGTTCAAGGAAGGCCAGCAGCATTTCTATAGGGCTGGCTAGCAATAGTGCCCCCGCGCCTATGGCGACCCAGGGCTCCCCCGGCCCTCCCTTCGCTAACATGACACCACGTACACTGATGCTCTGTAGATGGCAATTCCCGTGGAGACTTCGCCGGACGCGGCAACATAGTCGTCACCGTTGGGTTCGGTGCGGACTGCGGGGCCCAGGCGTTCTCGGGACAACGGGAGATCACTACCGCGGTTGTAGATAGTCGTCACCACTTCTGTTCCTCTTGTGTTGCCTGCTCTCCCGGAACCAAAGCGCTGCAAGAGACGCGCCGACTAAGAACTGGAAGACTGCGAAGTATCGGGACGGTTGACTGCTTGTCGTTACGGCTTGTAGCACGGCCAAGGTCATGATGGCACCGGCCAGTGACCTCTTCATCGCCACCACGTCGCCAGGTTCGGCAGGCGATAGGCGTGGAGGTGACTCGGACACACGCCAGTGGGGTGTCCGTCGGGGGTCATGCTGAGACCGTGCGCCCCTCGGGGGCGTCCGGAGGGGCGGCTTGGGAAGCCGCGCCGCTTCGTCCCCGTTCCGCTCAAGGCCTCTGCCTAAGAACGGCCCGCGCCTCCGGCTCACCAGCGGAGCCCACGGTCGGCAGGGTCGGCACGGTGCTGGCCTGGTCTTGTCCCCTGTCTTTGACTGGGCCGTTCCACATCAGAACAGGCCTTGCCTCGCGCTATACCGCTCGGTGCCCTCCTCGTGCTGCACCCGCCAACGACGCCGGTCCTTGCCGTGCCCGTCCTTCTCGTTCACAAAGATGCCGCCGTCGCACACCAAACCCAGGCCCTGAATCGTATGCTCGTGGTGGCTGGCCGATCCGCCAGGGCTGTACACCAGGGACAGGCTGATCTCGCCGTCGAAGTCCCCGTCTCGTTGAGGTGGCCGTCCGTTGACGGCGCGCACGGCGTAGTCGACGCCGGAAATGATGCTTTCGAGCGGTACCGAGGTCATGTGACTCTCCCGTATGTGGGGTGTGCCTCTCATCTAACCCCGACCGCATCCATACCGGAGGCGCTGATGCTGAACCGCGGGGTCGGTTCATGCAAGGCCTTTGCGGTCCGACTTCGAGCCGCCGGGCAGACCGAGCGGTGAGATCCGATCGACCACGGGCAGCTACGGACACTTACCTACGATCCACGATCCACAAGTTCCCTGGTCGTGGGCAGACAACTGACCAAAAGGAAAATGAGCGGCAAATCCAGCCATTGAGGTCCCGACACGGACTCGACGACGCCGGCTGCGACTACGGCAAGGACACCCAGGATCACTCTCTGCACTGGCGACATCCCAAACCCGTGAAACATGCGCCACACGAACTTCTGTCTATTCATCGTTACCTGCGGCCCCTTACGCCAAATCGCGAGCGGGTGCGCCTGCTCACAACCTCTAGCCTAGTCCCGTGTTTGACCATGATCTGCCTCCGTCCTGACCCGCACGACCAGCCCCGGCACGCCTACCAACACGACAACGTGCGAGGTATCGGATCTGCACCAGATCGCAGCCTGCCTCTCGGTTAGTTTGCGCTACTTGCCGAGCAACAGTCCGCTGATCACGAAGGCGGCCATTGCTGACAGGTACATCATCGGTAATGTCCAATAAATCTTAGAATACGGTCGCGATCGTCGTGCCCGCGAGATTTGCACGGCGCCGACCAGAAGAGCTGCTATCGCTGCAAGTGCCTCTTGCGTGATATTTGTTGCGAACGGCGAGGCCCTTGCATGTGGAGGCGCGGTGGGAGTTGCCATCTTAAACGACACTATTACGCCGACGAGGCCGAACAGCACGATCAGGGATGCGCTTATAGGCAAGGCCACCCGTTCTACCGGTCCTAGGCGGTCGTGGCGACGGAATCGGACGGCTGCTCCGAGGGTCACGATACCGAGCAGTAGAACGAGGCCGCTAACGAGCACGATAGGCCTTTCGGTCCGTACTGCTTCAGCACTTGCAGGAAGTTGTCCTGAGCGTCCGGGTGGCGCCTGGGCCGGACCCCCTATCCGAAAAAACTCGCGACATCGTTAAAGCCACCGCCAAGGCGAAGGACGTTGGCTACGTCCGGATATCCCTGCGAATCTGCGAACTCTGCCGTGGCCTCCAGGCCGGCGCCGGCGATGCAGCCTTCGGCGAAGCCGGCGACTATTCCTGGAGGGCCTCCGAAGGCCCCGACGATGCCACCGACCCCGCCGCTGACAAGGCATGCATTCCCTTGGTCGTAAAAGTTGCTCCCGAGGTCTTGGCCGCCGGGGTCGGTGTTGTCGATTGGGGTCGGATCCGGCGTAGCCATATCGGTTTCCCTGCCGGAGGTCGAGCAGGTGTGTGAGCGGGTCGAGTTGGGTCCAGCGGCCACCTGAGGGGTCGTAGTACCGGACGCCGAACTTTGTGAGGCCCGTCGTGGCGTCGGCTTGGCCACCGGCGTACCGCCAAGGGTTGGCGTTGGCCTGGGTGCTGTCGCTGGACTCGCCGTTCCCGACGCTCGGGTGGCCGCCGTAGGGGTCGTAGGTGTAGGCGGCGATCTGCTTGCCGCTCGGGTCAAGCAGGCCGAGGACGGAGCCGATGCCGTCGAGGTAGTAGTACGTCTCCGTGGTGGTTGTCCCGATGGTGGTTTGGGCGGCGATCAGCGTGCCACCCGGGTCACGTTCGTCGTGGCTGGTGCTGGTCGGCGTCGTGGCCGACCGCGCCGGTGGGCCCGTTGGCGTAGCTGGTGTCGGCACCGGTGCGTTCGCCTTGGTTGGGGGGACCGAAGCGTATGCGGTTGGCTTGTTCTTGACTACGGCTGTGACCGCGGGTCAGCCGCCGTGTGCAGGGACGACAGGTCGGTGTCGAGCAGCACGTTGGCGAAAGCGTCGCAGAACTCCTCCTCGGCGCGGGTCATCGGGAGGGCACGGCCGGGCACGGGCTGTTGCGTGTAGAAGAAGGTGTGGGCGTATTCGTGCGCGGTCCGCCACTGCCACAGCACGTCGGGGTCGACGTCCGCCAGGTGCTGCGCCGGTGTCCGGTCGGGGTCGATCACGACGGTGAAACCGCCCGTCAGCCGGGGGAGCAGGAGTGCCTGGAGGCCCCCGTTCGCGGCGTCCAGGGTGGCCCGGCGTGTCCCCCAGCCCAGGGCCGCCAGCTGTCCCTGGCATCCGTGGATGCCTTGGCTTTCCCACCAGGACCGGACCGTCGTCGCGACCCGGCCGGCGTCGTCGCTGAACGGGACCTCGCGGCTCGCGTAGCCGGTCCACCATAGCGATCCCTCTGGGGCACGGGAAGACCCTGACAGACACTCGTCAGATCCCGTCAGTGTCTGTCCGAGGCGCACTCCGACACTATCGGTGACTTGGAGACACCACTGTGGAACCGACACCCTTTCTTGGGCACGTACCGTGTCCGTCGGACGCGCTCCGTGCCACCGAGTCGGGGAGCGCCAGGCGACCGCTGCGCAAGGATTTGAGGGCCACGGTTCGCAGAGGGCGGCGGGCAGGCGCGGACGCGCGACACCGACGCGGCGTCGTTGAGGTACTCGTTGTGCCGGATCGTGAGTGTGTGTCACTGTCACTTGTGGACTGGTCCGGTGATCCTCGGGCGGGGTCGGTCGCCCACGTCATCGGGGGGCTCAGCCCGAAGGCCGAGTTGACACTGGAGGAGGCTGGCCGCCTGATCGGAGCCGGCCGCACAGCGCTCGACACCTGGTGCCGGTGCGATCCGCCGCTGCCGCATGATGAACGGCCGGGTCGCAGCCCGAGGCACCTTGTGGCGGAGCGCGACCTGTTCGAGTTCGTCCTCAGGGAACGACCCAGGTGGCGGGAGAAGGCTCTCGCGGCCCTCCACGCCCTCGACGCGGCCACCGCCGAGACACCTCCGCCGCCCCCTGCCGGGTCCTTCCTTCCGGCTCGCGGCACCGAGGCGGCGCTGCCGACGGCAGTCCCCTCGCCTGACGCGATGTCGGTCGAGACCGGCGAGCTCGGTCAACTGCGCGGCGAGGTCGTGCGGCTGGGAGAACAGATGGCCCATCTGACTGCCCTGGTCGAGGAGACCGAGCTGGCCAGCGTCCGCAAGACCGCGCACCTGCTCGCCGCGGTACGCGCCGGGTCCGTCCCAGGAACAGCTGCCGCGCTCGACGGCCTTCCGCGGCGCCCCGACAGCGGGTTCGCCGGCTTCTCCCCCGCGGACCGCCGGCGACCGCCGGGCTGACGAACGGGCGACGCCTGCTGAAGCCTCGGCACCCTTCGCTACCCCGCGTCCGATCCGCGAGCGCCGCCGTTCGGGGGATGTCACCGCAGGGCACCGGTTCCCTCCGTGCCGGCTGGCCCGACCGACTCACTTTCAGGACCCGCAGACACGCGCACCCAAGGCAGCCGGCGGGTCCGGACGGGACGACGACCCAGGTGGCAGGACCGACCTGCACCCGGTCGCCCTAGGACCGGAGTGCTCGGAGCGACTTCCCGAGACCGTCGAGGGCCGCTCCCAGGTCCGTGTGTACGCCGCCGCCGCCGGACTCGATGAAGTGCTGTACCTGGAGATTGACCACGCAGCCAGCGTTGTCCCCCGTCATCCGGGTGTCCGAGCGCCATGCGGTGACGGGGTGCCCGAGGGCGGACGCGTAGCCGATCTCCGACGCGGTCCCCGAATCCACGTCCGTGCCGTCCAGCACCGCGAACACCGCCCGGCACCTGTCCAGGAGCCCGCGGTTGTAGGCGCCGTGCCGGCGATTCGCGGCGGCGAGCGCCTCGTCACGAGCCGGGCCGGGCGGTAGCCGCAGTGCCTCCGGCAGATCTTGGAAGGGCGCAGCCCACGGGTCCAACGGCTCCGCGCCGTTCGCGAACAGGGCCGGAAGCAGTGTCCGGTTGTAGAAGATCCGGGTGGGGAGCGTGAAGCCGAACGGACTCGCGACATACACCGGAAGGCGTCTCACTTCCCTGCACCCCCTGACCACGTCGACGGACGTCCACCGCAGCCGCTCCCGCGGCCCGTGTCAACCATCAGGTGTCCGACCGCTCGCTCCCCGGTGGTCGGTGGGAGTGTCGCGCCCCTCTTCCGCAGTGCCCCCGAGGCCCCGGCCAGACACCGACGGGGAGACCCCCACCGTTCGACGTCTCAACCTGCTGACCTGGGTGCGGGACGGCGCGACGCTTCCGCAGTGCCACCAAGACCACCGAGGTGAGCGCCTTGGCGCGGCCCTGCTCATGCCCAGCGCGGCAGTCCGGTCTCCGGGCGGAGCTCCAGGATCCGCGGGCTCCGCCGCAGGAACGCCTCGTCATCGGAGGCCGTGGCTACCACGCAACTATGCGCGGCCCTATTGATCGCGGCTGCCACCGGCGACCGGTCGGCGTTGACCACTGCGGTCGGCGGCTGCTTGGCCAGCGCACTTCGTCCTGCTCGACAACCCGACCGTAGGACGCTCTCGTTCCGCAACGTCAGAAGACGCGTCACCAACAGGCCCGCCACGATGGCGACCATGGCCGCGCCCGCCTGGCCTGGGCGACCGAGGACAGCAGCCCGTTGAGCGTCCCCCAAAACCGTGGAGGCATGGACTATGAGGAGTAGTCATGCCAGAGATCCGAAGGAAGTTCGATCCGGAGTTCCGCGAGGGGGCTGTCCGGGTCGTCAGGGAGACCAAGAAACCGAT
>JAABUK010005173.1_pt1 | contig 20588 bp, 21 predicted proteins | sample 5559141 | NCBI WGS metagenome assembly JAABUK01 (sample SAMN10711869, study PRJNA513367) | rock metagenome | isolation source: Antarctica rocks | place: Antarctica: Victoria Land, Pudding Butte nord | collected 2016-01-03 | reverse complement strand
AATTAATTCTACTTAATCTTTTAATATAAATATATTTTAGCTTATTAATAATGAATTTAAATATATTTAATTATTAATGTAAATTATTTAAGAGCTTTTTAATTCTTAATATTTATAGAATTAAGAATGTGACTAAGAGTGTTATAAGAGAGATAGATATAAAGATTTTATTAAATATCTATATATATAGACTTCGAATGAATTTGAATAAAATAAATAATATTTCGAGCGTTCAATAAAGTATATTTCTTAGATCTACTCATACGCTGTATGATGTTATCCTCTAAACGCTGAAAGTCTGCTTTAATTATATATTTTATTATATTTTCGGAGATTTCCAACCGCCTTAAAATATCGCAAATTTCACCGCCATCCTTATGCAAAGTTGTTATTTTCGATCGAGTATAGGGTGTAAGCTCTTCTCCACGAGGGATATTCGCAGAAATCGTCTCCAAAAGCCTTCTGGACATGGTATAATGTATGGTGCAAATATAATGGTCAAAAAACGCGTTGAAATTTGGCCAAGAAAAACGCGCCCGCGGGTAGATACTTTTGCGTTAGTACTGTAACTGCCAAATAAGATCGTCGCGTGCCATTGTGGAACCATTGACAGGATGAAATCTTCGAATCCTAAGCGAAGAGTGTCTTTATTATAAGGCGTTTCGTACATCAGGCAGCAGCCCCTAGCTGGACGACCGAGGCCAGCCACACCGGTCGCTATTACTTGAAGAGAAAGCAGGTCGGCTGCAAGCGATCTCCCCGAACGAATTGCCAATGAATATTAGTGGCCGATCGTATCCACGGCCATCTTGCGCGTCCTATAGAATAGGCACAAACGATTGTCATCCAGCAGACCAAACCTACCTTGACTTTCATACTGGGAACATACGACTTTTTAGCTGTCTTGGGCGCTCAATTCTCTGGGTTTGACCTGGTGACCTGCTCTTCAAATTCAAACGACTTAACTTCGTGGAAAATGTATACCGTCCTTCTTGTTGAATGCGACAGTCAGCAGCGTGTAGCAACTCGCTTTGAGCTTGGAAGGATTTTGAAAAAGGCTTGGGAGAAGTCGGGAATCAGCGTCCTTGAAGTCCGGGTCGACGCTGTCCTTGGCGAGCAGCAGCTTGACCACCGCCTCGTGTCCTTCCTCTGCTGCCTACGATAGCGGCGTCCGACCGCCGTTATCGTCCTTGGACTCCGGGTTGCTTAACTACTAACGATAATAGATATATAATTATCAGATTGACCAGTGATTGTCGCTCGTGGTTGGAACAGTAACTGCCATGGCGTGGATAACGACTCGATATTAAAGAAGATGGAGCTGGCGGTGTGGACGACTTGCGTCGCTGGCCTCCCACGTCAGACGCTGTTGAAGTCCTCTCAGCGACAACGTCTGCCTCGTCTGCGGCAGACCTGCCCCTAGAGGCGTAGCTTAGCAATTATAGCATTCACTCTTGATTCGTCCATGGCAGAAGGAATCTCTTATAGACATAATGTTATTGACTTAATTCTGTATGCGTGGACGTTACGAGCATGCAATATGAGGATAGTTACATTCTGATGAACTCGATTGACAATGATTCCCTGCCAGCTGTTCTCTGCAACGTATTTTCAAACAACTTCAAGTCGCTTGCCGAAGTTGACTCGATATGCGAAAAATCAAAGTTCTGTCTTCTTCATTTATCGGTGTGCCGGTGATACGTGTGAAGCCGGCGAAAAACCATTGCTCAATGGTTTTAATCGAATCGGCTGTGGGTTTCGCTACAATCCTGCCGTAGCTCGTAGCGATGTACAAGCGAAAAAATCATTGACCGTTGCTAGATCGGGAGCCTCCACTCCTTCGTGAAGATAGTAATGCCTGGCGCAGGCTTCGTCGGGAGTGGGGAAATCTCGCTCAAGCGCTTCTTTTTGCATTTGCGAGAGGTTCCATCTGATACAGAGCCCGTCAGCATCGAACTTCACACCGGCTGGGAGACACTGACCTCTTACAGCACAGAGAGGTCTAACACCGAATTTTAATTTGTCTTAGTCTTATCGTTGTGTTTCCTATTATCTCGAGTACTGTCTTCCTCTTGATGGGCACCTCTCTAATAACCGTTGGATTCGGCTTGAGTAAGTAGCTCCTCAGCCCGTGGCTTTTCGTTTCGCCATGATGGTTGAGAAGGCGGCCGTTGGAGGAGAGAGGAGGGAGAAGAAGTGAGAAAGCACGCGTAGTGATCAAACTGCGAGCGTGGCGGAATAGGCTTCCACGTCCTTAAGTATCTGTCTGTCGGATACACAAGGCCGAGACGAAGCGGTTGCGCAGGAGCGAGCCCAAGATAGCGTAAAGAAGGGAGTCCAATTTGGGAGCATCAATCGAGGGTGAGCGTGCACGCGAGCCACGAGGCGCTCACCCTTCACTCACCTGTCGCTCACCGTCGCTCCCCTGCCTCACCCTACTCGCGAGGTGCAGAGTGTTAGAACGGCATGGTGTGGATGAGCGTGAAGGTGAGCTCGGAGCAGATTTTACTTCTCTTGTGCTGCCAAGCGCTTCTCCGCGATCACGCTAAGACCACACTCCCTTTCCAGCCACCGTAACGATCTAGCCAATGTATTTGTACATAACCGTTGCACTGTGGAATCATCCTCGGTTACTTATCACTTCAATCGTATAATTTGTGCGCGTGACAGCTCTAGTGTCAAGCGCTACTCCTCTTGACACCAGCTCGCTTCTCTAGTCACCATCGAAATGCCTCGTGAGCTCCAGTCAACTATTATGTCACACTTCGGCTACGACTAATCATCCTTAGGATTAACAGAGGATATGAGCGATGACGAGTCGGCCGGCAGTGATATACCCGCGAATGCCATAGAAGACACAAAAGCCGCTGAGGAACAAGTCAAAGAAGAGTTACAAGACAAAGTCGAAGAAGAGTTGGAATCGAAAGACGACGATGAAGAAGCCTCTGAAGAGGAAGAAGGAGTGTGAGACTTGTCAAACGTGACCACGATTGAGTGGCCTGAACTGATGGATTGATTACAGATATGAGGTGGAAGCTATCAGGTCACATCGATATCTGAAATCGGTGCGCTTTCCCTGGGCGTGCGTTACCTTTTTGAGGTCGAGTCTGACTTTCTCAGAAACTGCTCATGGTGGTGAAGTGGAAGGGATACCCTGATGATCAGAATACAGAAGAGTCGGAAGAGATGCTAAGAGAGTACGACCCCAAGGATTTAGCATTGCTGCTATGTAGTATCTGACAGTCTTTGCAGAGGCGCATCAGAGGTGCTCGACAAATACTTCGAGAAACTTGGCGGCCGCCCCCAGTCCACCAAGCTGGGCAAACGAAAATCAAGCTCACAGCTCAAAAATGCCTCTGGCTCGCAAGCCCCGAAAAAATCGAAACGAACGAATAGCAACGGTGACGAATCTATGGATGAATTTCCCCAAGAGGAAAGGATCGGGACCTGGATACCGAAAAAAGACAGTTGGGAGCATGACATAAAGTCGATCGACACCGTGGAGCGAGACCGGGACACCGGGAAACTGTGGGCCTTCCTCATATTTGACAACGGCAAGAGATCGAAGGTCGGAATGGAGATGATCTACAAGCATTGCCCAATTGCAATGTTGAAATTTTACGAGAGACATCTGTCAGTTATTACAATTCCCCGAGATCTCTTGCAATTTGGCTCGACCGAGTCTAGGTTCTGCTTGCCGCAGAGAACTCCGAAGGCCCTTTAGCATCGATACTAACAATATATTGAGAAAAATAGGAAATTCTATGCCTGAGGATGAAATTAAGCGGGACATCGATGGCGAATATTGATGTTTTGGGAGGATTTTGCCCTCCGCCTCCGAAATCCGGATCTCCTGGTCCTGAGCTGAAATGATGTCCAGATGGCTTTGCAGCTTGGCTATTTCTGGCTCAGGCGAGTTGGAAGAGTCCCGCTTTCGAATCTGGTACATGATGGGAAAGGACTCACGCGTTCGAGCTTTTAGGTTTCTCTGCTGGCCAAACCAGTATTGGGGCAGTACTGCTGTACTTTATTGGGGCAATACCTATTGTACTTTGTTGGGCCGTTATGAGCCGTTAGTGCTCTAAACCGCTTCCGCTGAGCATGATTTAATTAACTCTGCGTCTGATGGGTCCTCAATCAGGAACTTAGTCTTGGTTGCTTCTAGCGATGGACTGGATTGGACTACACTCCTCATCGTGCACATTTTGACACTTCATACACTTTCCCAGTCCATAGTCCATCCATCAATCCCCTACACATCTTACACCCTGGCCTTTTTACCCTATGCCACCTTATCCTTCCCATCTCCACCCCCCTTCCCATCATCCGCCAACAACCTCTCCACCGCCGTGACTTTATCCGCAAACGACTGCGACTTATCGGTCCTAGCACAGTTGGTTTCTGCATCAGCCATCAATCTGCTTCCCCCTTTTCCCCCGGGCCAGACAATGCAACAAGTCAACAAGCCAGCGGATGAAAAGCCTCACCTCGTCCCAACCCGGATATCCGTCTGCACCCTCAACACCCCCTTCTCATGCAGCATCGTATGCGCCTGGCCTATGAGTCTCATTACGTCCTCCCATGGTCCTTCTATCACTCCCAGCACGTCGATCAGCCCACATCACGTCATCCCCTCCGATCTAGAACAAGTAGGAAATATTTGAAGTCGTACGCAAAGAGGTGGTAGAGCATACCAACGGTAGTTCCGGCGCTATGCATACTGAACTCCAACCCACTCTGCTTCACCAAACGCTGCACGTCGGCGATCTGGGCGGAGACGCTGGCGCTGGACGTGCCGATGGGGATTAGGCAGAAATCTGCTATGCATTTTGGGGGAGTGGGGAGGGTGGAGGTGGCGGACATGGCGGGGGCTGATAACGTATTTGATATGGGATGTTGGAGGGGGATAGTTTGGATGCGTGTAGGGGCCAAGGTTCAATGGGATGATGATTTATGCTGTCTCTGAGATGGGGTTCAGCCTCAAATAGCGGGAGTTGAGGATGGTGGGTAGGACTAATGTGATGTAAATATGAGGTCCGTCCTATCCTGGCTGGGGTTGCCGGATCGAGAATCGAATACAGATGGTATGTAGTACAAGCAGGATGCTACCCTATGGTCAGCCTATTCTCGCGCCTCAACGGGTCGTGTATGGGGTTCTGTAGCTAACGCTTAGTTCAAGATCTGTCTCCTCGCAGAGGGAAAAACGCCAAAGGCGGCTCGAAGTCTCGTGATCGAAGTGCTGTCGACTTCCTCTGGGAACCTCATGGTTCCGGACTCCGCCCCGTCAGATATGAACATGATATTGACGGACACATAATACTTCTGGGAACATTCTCGGAAGAGGTAGGCCGTCGGCTGACTTCCGAAGTGCTTGGGGCACAACTGCAAGTCATACAGGGCGCAAGAATATCCCGGCTACAATTGAGACTCCACAACATAGATCTGAACATTTGCTCACCAGGCAAAATTTGCAGTCTACGACGACATCCAGGCACGGAAAGATTGGTAGCAAACGTTCATGATAGGGACTTGATTCTCCCGCCTTACGAAGTCCCAAAAGATGGACTGCGTGCTCCAGTGCACTTACCCTGCCTCTCCGGGTGGTGAAGCTCGGGTCCTGTCCAGAGTCGAACTGACATATCTGGCCGAGGGAGCAGCGCATGTTGTCTATCGAATTTCCCTTCCAGGTACCTCCGCAACCACACATCCCCACCTTGTCGGAAAGCTGTTTCGGTTTCGCAAATCGATCCCTTCTGCAGTGCCATGCGCTCAGACAGTCTCCAATTTCCAGAATATAATTGCACCTTTGTTTTCAGACAACAGCCTTGTGGATCAGAAGCTGCATCACGTACCGGATCAATACGCGTTGACGGAGAAACTCAATGCGGCACTGCAACAGAGAGAACTGAATGGGACCAGGCCGGTGCAGAGACGGGGTATTTATCTGACGCCGTCAAGTGAGGAGCCGCATGATATCCTGGTGACGGACATGAGTCCTCGTGGGCCGGATGAGAGGCTGATGGAGTTCAAGCCGAAATGGCTGATACAGAGTCCAAGTGCGCCATCAGGGGCCAAGCGGTGTAGGACCTGTGCTTTGCGAGAAATGAGAACAGAAGATGAAAGGAGGACAGGTCAAAGGCATTCCGGACGTGGACATGCCGAGTTTTGTCCGCTCGATCTGTTGTCGAGTGACGATGACGTCCTCGAAGAGACAATCGGGTTGCTCTCCTTAACGAATGAATTTGTTAGAAGCTATGTCGCCATATTCAAGGAGCAAATACAACCACTGCTTTTGAGACTAGGGGATCTGCAAGCAGAGTATAATAACGTTGGGCTCCACGACTTCGAGAACGGGGAAGATCAGGACTTCTCCATTGCGATAGCTCTGAGAGATTGCAGCGTCTTTGTCAAGTCGAGAACAGGCGAGGTGGGATTTCAAGAAGTCAGACTAGCAGACCTTGACCTCAAGTCCAGCGGAGGCGGGAAGCTTGAGAGGTGGGCACAAATGGAACGACGCTTAATCGTGGAAGGCTGGTATCTGGGGGCGGAGGATGCTAACAGCCAGGGGCAGAGGTTCTGTAGAGCGATGCAGAGCTCGTAATGTACATAGTGAAGCTCAGTCGTGCTTGACCTCGAAGACACCCTCTAGCATTTTCCTGAAATTGCCGTCTTCTATTTTCTTCATTTCATCTTCTATCCTTTGCTGGAGTCCTTCCGAGAGTCCTCCTTTCTCTCGCGAATACACATCGATACCTGCCGGCGTAAACAAAGTCTTTGCGAAGTAGGTCACCGCCCATCCTCCTTCCTCTGCGCCATAGCCAAGAACCTCCCAATGACTGCTTGCAATCTTCAACCATCCTTTCCCTCTCCAATCATACGAACCAGGGAAAGTCTGATTGGGCGTATCGATGCCATGAATGGACTTGACCTTTTCACCTGTGAGACTCTGATACTCGACCAGATCATCAAGCTGTTCTGGAGCGTGAGGAAGAGATGTATACGAGATGCGAACATTTCTGCTTGATTTCCACATTGGTAGAGTGGAGTGCGTGACGTGCCATGTTCCGTTCAGGAAGTCCACTGACGGGATCTTGAATTCAGGATCTGGCGGTGCATTGGAGATCGAAGGGGCTCGAAAGATGAGTGGCACATTTGAGTCAGCCATCACAGCAAGCAGATAAAGAGGTGAGTTGTGTTGGCTTGTGTGAGTCGGACAAATCTTTCCCTCCGTGACCATGTGAGCCAGGCTTGTAGGGGCTGTAGGTGATCTCCGCACCCTCCAAAACGTGTTGTACGGGATGAAGATTTCGATGTAATAATAATTGGTCCGAGGTCTGGCAACTTACAGGAACATGTTTCCTAAATTATGGACATCGACGACATTCTCGCCGACCTCGACCGCACGGTACCAACCTCTACAGCCTCCATCGCCCTCGATCATCAACAATTGACGCGCTTTTGGATCTCGGAGCGCGCTGCTCCAGATGTTCTCAAATGGCCTACCGATCTGATGGATCGAGCGATGTCGCGAGTCCGCCAGCAAATAGAGACTATTGAGGATTTAACAGCTGGAGTCGGCATGGACGGTTCAGTTGCCAGCTGCTCGAACTCAAACCTGACATTGTCAATCTTGCAGACAGATCTCTCCCGGACGCAGTACATTATTCGATCATTGTTAAGACAACGACTAGCAAAGTTAACAAAGTATGCAATGCATTACTTGACCTTGGACAACAAATCGGCACTTCTGTCGCCCCAAGAGCAGTCTTTTCTACAGAATCACCAAGCTCTTCTGTCGAACTTATATGGGGCGAGCTTTCTATCTGCATTCCCAGCTCAACTTCAAAGATTGGACGATAATGGAGGGGGCTTAAACATGATTGAGGGTCCGGATGGCAAGAAGGCAGTTTTCATCAGGTGTCTGGCTGAAAGATGGAGCAATGATCCAGTATACGAGGAATATGTTGAGGATGATGATGAAAGAGAAGGAGAAAGTGGTGCATTGGCAATGCGAAGAGGCCAAGTCTGGGTTGTGCGGTGGGAGGATGTCAAGAAAGGGGTTGAGAAAGGAGCACTCGAGTTGCTGTGATAATTCTTCAACCCTCGTTGCCGTACGCCGACCTGAAACTCACCAGCTAGCCGACTCTGATCACGGACGGAATTCTAAGCTCCTCAAGAACATGTCTCCATATGGACAGTCAGCAACAACGGCGCTGTACCACGAAGGCGAACCAATCCTTTATTTCTGGCTTGGATTGCTTTGTGCTGTGATGGAAGAGCTCAGATGTCTGGGTATCATCAGCAAATGCCGCGGAGGAGCAGGCACTTGCGCAGATTTGCTATTCCATGTAAGGATCCCCTGAGAAATACTGGCGGGACTGCTTTTGACGGTACCCAACCTTCAATGGGGTATGTGAGCATCAAGATCCACGCGGGAATATGCGAAACGACTTTCCTGATCATGTTGCGTCGACACCTGCCATGCCACAAGACGTGTAGGGGTGTGGTGGGGAATTGGAGTCGGCCGATTCGGACCGAGACAGGCGAGGCACCGACTTCCGTACCGCTACAGTTGACCTTCATCACGGAAACATCACAATATCTGTTGATTGGTATTCTGGTGGACACGAGCTTCTTCGTAGAGGAATACTACGCAGGGCGAATTCAGCTGCAAGCCGACGATGGACCGCGCAGCTGGGATTCCGATTCTGTGGTGATCCTGTGTCTTGATCTTGTGTGGCTGTCAAACAGCCTACGCCTTGAGAGCGTCCATTGGTCAGGTTTCGGCTAGCCTGCGCCCTGTTCAACAGGCTATTTTGAGCGATTCTCTTGAGTATACAACACTCATTTGAAGCTCAATTCTACGTAGATTTAGACTGTCAATTCAATCAATTCCACAGACATTTCTAGCTATTTAGGCCTATTTGTCTGACAGTAGCATTTCTCCGCCACGGGCTTCAGAACATGCGATCTGAGGGCAATGTCTACAATCCGGTGCCTGAGCGGGTGCCAAAGGTTCGGGACGCTGACGAGTTCAATCGTATGAAGGCGAAGTATGAGGGTCAGAATCCTTGATATTGGTATCTGCTGACGGACTCAGAGCCACGGAACTTGCTTGCGATATCAGACTGCACAGATCATTTCAATTACCGCCAAATCCTAGCATTGGAAGAAACCAGACCATCCGGGTAAGCTACTCGGACGTTGGCTATCCGGCTTCTTCCAGGCTGGATCATTCCGAGATGCCTGTAGTCCTGTGGGCCAGCGGCATGTTTGGAGGGCGATATCAAGCCTTTGCAAACGACGATCTCTGCAAGAAGTATCGAGTGCGCTTCCTTGCGATCGATCGTCCTGGCCTTGGAGGCACTGGTTCGGTCAACCTGAATCAACGGATCGACACCTGGTTGGACATGGTACCGGCATTATTGGACCATGTTGGTGTCAAGCATGTTCATCTTGCAGCACACAGTGCAGGAACTATCTACGTTCTCAACACCATTCTTCACCAGAGACATCTACTTCACCCTGCACAGCCGTTCGCAGCATTCTTTGGACCATGGGTTCATCCCTCGAAATCGGGCAAGTGGGGCCTCTCAGCTGTTGGCCTTCTCCCAGAGCTTGCTATTGGTACATGGCATCATTGGGCGAAGATGATCAACAACAGCATAGCACCAGTGCTCACAGCAAGCGGTGTGTCTACAACGAAGGCGTCCAGGCTCATCAATGGACGTTCAGGGGCAAAGGTTACGGAAGACTCGACGATTGGTGATGGCACGGAGGCCTCTTGGCGCAAAGCTTCAGAGGCAGTCATCACGAGTTATGTCTTCGCCGAAAACGTCGAGGGTGCAAGTCATGAAGTACTACTATGTTTGAGGAAAGGAAGCACGACGTGGGGCAAGTGGCGAGACATAGACGAAGCAATTTTGAGGATCGCAGAAAACGAGCGGGGAAGGCAGGACTTGCCCGAGTTGGAGAGTGAAGAGAAGCTCAAGATCCAGATCTTCTTTGCCGAGAATGATGAGATGATAGGTAAAGGGGGTCAGAAATGGCTCGAGTCATGCTTCACCCAGGCTGGTGTGGCCGAACGTATCAATCTGGAGAGTGAGGTCGTGCCCGGGACAGATCACAATGATGTGCTTGCGCTGCAGAACCGAGCCATGGAGAAGATGATACAAACGGTGGGACAACAGCCCAGCAGGACGTAGGAAGCTTGGAGAATAGGAGTGGGCCAGGCATACAAGGGAGCAACATTGTTTGGAAATGTATTTCAACCCGAACTTTCCGGAGCCTTTGTTGTTCCCATGTAGTTTACTGCATGATATTGATCTCAAACCATTAAACGAAGAAATGTTGAAATGAGTGATCATACGGAGAACTACAAAGGTCCTGGCCATTCTCAGTGCGGGATGATGCAAGCAGTGAGGCGGGCAAATAAACTTTCCACGCCCTCAGTTGAAGCTGTAGCCAGCGCCGATGTGGTTTGTGGTATTCCAACATCCAATCTCACAGGAGACGCCCTTCGGTGAGGACTCCTTGGGCATCGATGCTGGCAGGTATTCAATCACCGAGTCTCAGCATGGCCGACAGTCCCAGGTCCGAAACATCGCATGACTCGAGCCCAGCAACAGGGAAGTCCCACCCCCCGAAGGACAAAAAATGCCAATTTTGTCACCAGCATTTTACCTCGTCTTCGCTTGGCCGACATCTTGATCAATTCATCTTCAGAAAGAAGCCAGATGGGATACACAATGTCGAGGAAATCCGGAGAAGGCGGGGCGGTATTACGAGAAGAACCAACAAAGGTGGTGCAAACGCAAAACAAGATCCAGAAACTTCCTTTTCTACGCCCCATACTACTTCACCTGCCAATCGCGATTCTCCGGTAGGAGAATCTCGCGTAGATCTCAATGCGACGCCAGTGGAGGGATACCGAGTCCGTCTGAACGCACCGAATTGGCAGTCAACTGGCGTAATCAATGGCTTGTCCGGTTCGAGCACGGTCAGTCCTGCGTTGGAGAGTGTTACGCCTGCCACAGGAAAGCGGAACTATTCAAGCATTGAAACCGCTGCTGCAAAGGACATACTCGGGTTGAGGGGAGATCTTGGATCTGAGAAGGATACTGCCAGGGCCTTGGAGCTGGCCTTGCGAGAGCTGCTAGACACCATCCAAGCTGCACAGTATGTCTTTCTTTCACGCCAAATAACTCTCCAGGATCGTTAATGAGACCTCGGCAGCGTCAAAACAACGCCCGCCCCCTCCCCGTTTTCAATCGACATCCAGTTTCACACCTTCCCGTCCCTCGCCCTACATCTCCTGGCCTCACCTCCCACCCTCCTTACGTCCTCGACACCATTCGCAACACCAGAGTCCTTTCCCATCTCTTCTCCACCGGATCATTCGCACCTCAATCTCCTCCGTTCCACAATCATATCTCTAACCACATCCTGGAAATCTGACCTGCTTCACTCGCCCCTGCCCCCACAGTACCCCGACAAGAATACATACACTTCCCACATCAATTCCACAGCCACAACTCACAGCACCACTGCCCTGAAGCATCTCGACCTCGCCTACAAGCACTACACCTCTCTCCCCATATCTCAACAGCAGGAGATCTGGCAAATCGAGCTCGCAAAAGCCTACGCCTCAGAGAAGCAGAAGAAGAAAGAAGTGGAGGAGAGCCTTGAAGCCGTTATGGCCGAAGCCAGGCAATTGAGCGGTCAAGTCGAGTACCTAAGTCGATGTCAATGGCCACGGGAGATGGCACTTTGGCCACCTGAAAGGAGACCAATCCGCAGTAACATCATCAGGAAATTGGAGAGTGGTGCGGTGAGAGAGCCTGAGTGGAGGAAAAGGGCACCAGGTCAAGGCGCTGCCGCGGAAGTAGATAGCCACCAGCAAGACGAAGACGAGGATGAAGATGACAAACGCTGGGATTATGACACCCTAGTCAGAAAATGGAAGAAAGTCGTCCGCGAAGACGCCGTGCGGAAAAGAGGCTTGGCCCTCCCAGTCCCAATCACGCCCGTCACCGCTGGCGGTGGAAGCGGAGCAGGAGGCACTACCAATACAATCAACACCCCCATATCATCCACCGCAGCTGCAACAAGGCCCGCACCGACAACGGAAAAAGAAGACCATTTCGAGCCCTGGTGCAAGAAACCGCGATTCGTCGGCGACGAGGATTGCTTGATTGGCATCCCCGGTTCCTCTAAACAGCAGCAACAACAACAGCAGCAGCAGCAGCAGCCGCAATGGTATTCCAATCTGCGAGATCTAGTCACGGACGACAGGAATGGAACCGGGACGCAGAACGGAAATGCGATTAGGAGGGAGAACTTGAATGGAAATAACGAGACGAGGATGGATCATGATGTAATGCGTTATTGAGTTGACGTTTTCTGACCATTAAAATCTTTTTTTTTGTCAAAAGCATTTTTGACATCGGTCAAATTACACGGGAGGGAAGCGCTGATATATTGAGGGTCGTGCGACTTCTTTTTGCTGATGTAGAGAAGAGAGGCCTTACCCAACAGTTACTTGATTACATAAGATGCACAATTCCAGGCAGTCAAGATGCAATAATCGGGCGTCGACCTGGAAGCGTCAGTATTTACAGCACCAGACCGCTCTCAGCACTTCCGATGTCCTCGAAATGTAATTGGAGACAGTTGGGATACATTGCATTGCATAGTATGAGCAGCTTTTGATTCAAAGCTCGTATCTGATAAACCTTCCCCAAACACCAAACCGTCTAATCGCGGTGGATTTTCGCTTAAAAACCAGAGCAAAAAAAACTATTCACGACACGACAGGCCCCCAGTGTTGGGATAGATCTGGATCACTCCATACACTCCTCCTTTAACCCATTTGCTACGATCGCCACCTCGCCATTTCTCGGACACAAAAGCGTGCCATCCGGCCGCATAACAGCCAGTTCCAACCAATCCATATTGATCCAATCCCGAGGGAGGAAATGGTGTCTCCTGACCCTGCCGAGGCGTCCGTTAGTTAAGCTGAAGGTGCAGACCCAGTATTCGTGGTCTAGGAATGCGAGGACGTGTTCATTGCCGGTGGATAGGGTTGAATCGCCCACAGTCAGGAAGGTGGAGGAGGAGGCACGCCATGAGTTTGTATTCGGTTTTAGGCTTTGCGGGCTGAAGAACGATTTCCGGTTTCCGTCGACCGAGGTGGGTGATGAGGCAAAGGATTTTCGACGGGCGGTTTGGATGGGGTCTGAGATGACGAAACCTAGCGGTAGGCCAAGCCTGGTGACGAGCTCGGATGGCAGCAGCTTTGGCTGGATGATCATGGTTCGTGATCCCAGTGCTTCGATGATCGATTCTGGATCTATTGAGACCAGCATGAACTGCTTTTCGCGTGAGTGATGTGATGAGCATTTCGATGTTTCAATTAGCGCCATGGAGCCGTCTAGGGTGAAAAGCACTTTGTCGACGGCGTAGTCCATCTCTCCTTCGCCTGTCGTGAACTGGGCGGTGGGTTTTGGGAACATTGCGTGCACTCCATGTTTGTTGGAAAACCTATCTACCGTGGTTCGATCGATGTCAAGTTGCCAAGTAGTGCCCATACCTTCCCACATAGAGATCTGGAGTACTGCGTAGCCAAATCCAATTAACTGGTCAGGATCAGATGGCGAGTTTGTCCAGTAATAGCATGCGTCCTGTGGGCGAGAAGAGACAAGTTTCTTCTTCTCGATCGACCAGATCGTGAGACAACGATCGGTTGAAATCAGCAAGTATTCGCCCAATGGACTAAGAAGCAGCTGCTTGATTGGGTCTTCCTCCTTCACGGTAAGCAAAGACTTGGGGGTAGCCTTGACTTGCGTGTGGTCTACGCTCTTGACTGTCACCCTTCGACTGAGGTCTGACGAAGCAACGCAGATGCCATTATCGCTCCAACAGATATGCTCAACTGTCATAAATGTCTGTGAGAGCTCGCTGATGATCTCGCCGTCTCGGCTAAAGTATTTCACCACACCATCATCATCACCAGCTGCGTAGTTGAGAGTATGCTTGTTCACAGCAAGAGCAGTCAGCGGCTGGAAAGTCTCGCCTGACGCCTCAGAATAGACGGACACTTGCGTCGAGCTTTCTCGAGCACTTATGGCATCGCTAGCCCTGTCATCAGTCTCCCAGAGGCGAAGAAGCGCGTTTGGCTCCCAGATGTTGCAAAAACTTTCCCTGATGTCGTAAATGCGCCGTTCGACAAGGTCTATCGCAAGATCGGTAAGGGAGGAAGAGCAAGACAGCTGGTAGATTGGGGAAAAGTGGTGGAAATCCCAAACACGTAGTGAGCCATCGGCGCTACTCGTAACGAAGAACTTCCCATCTGGACTGCACTTGACGTCGGAGCTGGACACCTTTGATTCCTGGTATTCTCCATCGAAAGGATGCCATTTGAATACACATCCGTCGTTATAAACGCCGAGCACGTGCCCAGTCACGGTGTTCCAGCAGATAGACTGGGTATCGACAAAGGTGCCACTGGCTAGTTGGCCTGTAGAACCTTGCCGCTCGCACCTTCCTACCAAACATGGACGAGGTTCATCCACTGACCACACAGAAATGGCAAACCCTCTATACCCGACAGCCAGTTGCGAGCCGAGAGTGTTGAAGGCTGCACACCGAGGTGAATTATGCTGATCTGCGTCAAGCACATCTGAGCCAAAGACGTTCTCAAGAACCTGCCAGCCTGCTTCTGTCGAGTTAAGGAAGATACACCTGACATTGCGGTCGTCCGAGCACGTTACGATGGAGTCGTCACTGCCACTGAAGGCAATGGTAATCGCTTTGGCGGTTCCAGGGTTAGAGAACGAGAACAACTGTAGACCTGATGCAATATTCCAAACGGTCGTTTTGGAAAAGCCGTACGTGACGAGCTTATCTCCTGTTTGATTGAAGCACCATGCCAACACTCGCTCACCGTGCTTGAAACGCTTCCCTTCCTCAAGTGTACTCGAGTTATACAGATGAACTACACCGTCAGACGTGAGTATAGCAAAATGCTTGTTCACCGAAGTGACGGCAACAGGTAAGCATTTGTTTGCAACTGCAAACTTAGCCAGGCAATCATCCCATGCGGGATTAGATATTCCTGTAATTGTGAGAGATGATTGGGTCGCCTTTGCGCAAAATGTCTTGTGAATAGCCGAAGCAGGAGGGCAGAATGCAGGAACCAGTTTGTAGATAGACTTTGGCTGAGTTCTGAGATGCAGTCCAAATTTTCCTACCAGCCTTACTAGGTCAATTGTCCATAACGATAAAGTATCCTTCTCTTGTAGGCGATGAGTCAAAGGGCTTCGATCAGCGTCGAGACGGTCGACCTGTTTCAGGAATGTCGCTAGAATTTTGGATGCTTGGACCAGGGTTCCAAGTTGACCGGAAGATGACAGCAAATGGATCCAGCTCAAAGCAGCTGGACCACGGAAGAACTGAGCGAGCAGAAGAAGGCTCTCCTGATCAAGGCACGCCGAGGTTAGATTCAAATGATATGCCCATGACATTGCTGCGTACAGCAAAAATGATTTGGGCTTGATCTGACCCATCTGAATTCTGGAGCTAGACGTGGTTAATTCTGATATACACTTCGTGAATATCTTTTGATGTGAATCGGCCGCTGCAATGTAGAATTCCAGTTCTCTGTTTTCCGTAAGGAAGTCCCTTGCTGTAGCATGGACCATGGAGACAGTCCCTTTCGTGTCGATAACAACAAATTCGCCACAGACTTGGCTGATTGTGAGTCTGAGATCGAGCACTTCGGCGTACTCGGGTTTCATGGCATCTCCGAGCTGTTCAAGATTGAGGCGGTGGCGAGAACATACAATCCACATCAATATCGTACGTGCCATGGCTTGATCTGTTGGTCTTGAGGTACGTGCCAAAGTTGCATCCATCCCTCCGTACAATTGCTCTAGATCCGCCGGCACGTCATTGAGTGCGTCCTCTATTTCCGTCTCTGTGTGACATTGCAAGACTTCTTTCAGGACGAGATTCGCCCATAGGAAATTTCCATCAGCCTTTGCCAATATTTTTTCCGCAATCCGATCTCTGAAACTCTGATCCCCTCGCATGGATTCCATTTCTTCCTCCACGTACATCCGAAGGTCTTCGTCAACATCTTCGAGAGAGAACGTCCCTATCGTGACTGATTTGGAGAGTCTGTCAACGCCTGTGGTCAATACTTGTGTCTTGCGGCTGACCAGCATGATGCAGAATTTTGATCTTGAGCTCGGGACGTCCCCTAGCAGCTTCAACAATAGCGCAGATGCATCACACTCATCCAGACCATCGACAACTATGTAGAGTGGCTCTCCAATTTCCATTTTGAATAGGGTCGACAAGAATAATTTCTGCCAAATAAGTCTTGGGGCAGACGTTTGTAGGCTGAGACCCTGGTCGAACATTTGAAGTAGGCGGGCTCGGTATTGCGGAATACGCTCAGCAAATTGATATGCAACAGAGGCTAGGAAGCAACTCAGACCATTCTGAGCTTCGTTGCCAAAACGGAAGAAGTGAAAGGCACACTTAGCGTCACTGTCGCGAAGGTGGTTGACTACGGAAGATGCGAACACAGATTTGCCAGATCCAGGACGTCCTGTGCACCAGAGGACGTGAGACTGCTGGGGATCTTGCAGAAAGTCTGCTAAGACTGGTTCGTCCAAAATCCACTCGCACGATCCCAGCATTCGCTTTTCAGCGAAGAAGTCGAGGTCATCCGTTCCTTGCAGCAATCGACCCAGATGAGACGCAAGCAGGCCCAGCTCTTCCGTAGGATCTGTGGTTACTTCGCTGGAATTGTATTCGGAGCCATGACATCCACTGTTGTTTATGCTGTCCTGTGGTGGCATTTCAGACTTGCGAGACATGACCGCCTTCACAGTCTCACGAAACCTCACTCCCGACTGCTCCTTGGCCTCGGGAGCACGAGTTTTCGGTTTTGAGCTTTCCCGGGCGCTCTTCTTGCCTGAAAATACTCCGTTCGGTCTGGAGGAGGCACTGGGCGTCCGAGGCGGGACGCCATTGGGTATTTGTGATGGTTGTTCGGGATTTCTGCTCTTCGGCTTCTTAGGTACACTCGGAGGGGTCGATGAAGGCTGAGATTCGGTGTCAGTCATCTCACTCAGCCGGAAAGTCCATTGCAGTCTCACCATGCTGACCGAACAGAGATAAAACGATTGTGGTAGATTTAGCTGCTGTCAATGTAACAAACGGAGACCTGCTCACGGAGACAACGACATTGGAGGTAGAGCAAAGAAAAACTCGTTCCCTACACCATGGTAGCTCTATGACAACAAGAGAGTCAGAGTACTGAGGCCTTTACAGCGAGGCCCAGGGCCCCTGATGTTCCATCAGGGGCTCTCTCTGAGAGATCGTGCCTCACCTTCTGGGGCCAACTTTCTTACAGCCGCGTCTCCAGGAGGTAGCCGCGGCGCGACTCAGTCTGATACCGTCCCGGTGCTCCATTGTGCCGCACGGCGTGGTCGAGTATGAAACGAGACGTCGCCAATTGACGAAGCAAGTGTGACAGACCAGATGAAAGGAGCTAGGCCAGATACTCCAACACAGTCTTGGCACTCTCTGTTGGGAGACAAGTTTCATGTCAGATCAACATCAACGGACGCCGCAGAGTACAAATACTAGACATGGAGTACGATTTTGGTCCAAGCATCTGCTGTAGAAGTAGAGTCAAGGCAAGAAGCCGTGGATATCAGAGATTGAAGACCAGAAATGGCTGTCCTGGAATCCGCCGAGTCGGTTGCTGCGCAAGGACCCAATTACCAGGTCGATGACAGTGTGCTGAAAGGTTTGATGTTTGCAATACCTGTCCAAGAACCAATCTGACTTGAAAAGAATTTCCTGAAGGTTCAAAAGTGTTGGAAGCCAGCCGTTACAGTACTGCGGCATGGACGACTGCGATTCGGGTCATTGTCGAGCTTCGGAATGGGAAAACCCAGTCTTATTTCCTCAAGGTCAGATCAAGCGCCACTTCTACGCCACCATTGTGCTGACTCTTAAGTCAGTGTGCTGCAGATGAGACGGGAAAGGCGATGATGGAGGCAGAATTCAGGTCAATGGAAGAGCTGTATTACTACATGCCCTCGATGGTTCCCAGACCAATCTCGTGGGGCCAACTTACAAACTCCTCGGCAGAATCGTACTTCCTTTTGCTGGAGTTTGTTGAGCTTTGCATGGACATGGTGGATCCGATTGAATTCTGCGAGCAAATTGCCATTCTCCACAAAACCAGCAAATCTCCCACAGGCAAATTCGGTTTCCACCTTGATACTTTCCAAGGCCCAAACAGACAAATCACTGAATGGGAGAGTGATTGGTGCACTTACTTCACAAGGCTGCTCGACGGTTTTTTCGTCGTCGAAGTCGACCTAAACGGTCCTAACGAGGAATATGAGAAGGCCTATGAGACACTGAAGAATAAGGTCATCCCCGTGCTCCTCAAGCCATTGCAGCAAGAGGGACGATCGATCAAACCTTGCCTCATACATGGTGACCTGTGGGAAGAGAACACAGGAACTGACCTGCTTACTGGCAAGACTGTGGTCTTCGATGCGTGTGTTCATTACGCGCATAATGAGTTCGAATTGGGCATGTGGCGACGAGATGTCATCCGCTTTGGCAAAGCCTACTTTCGTCAATACCTCCGAAACTTCCCTCCAAGTGAGCCTGTCGAACATTGGGACGATCGAAACCGCCTGTATTCTCTCAAATACAACCTATCTCATGCAATGGCTTGGCCTGCCTCCGCTGAAGCGACGCGAGAAATGTAAGATTTGTCTGGCTTTTTGTTGGATCTTGCTGATTGAGGACTTAGCCTACTCTGTGATATGCGCTTTTTAATCGATAAGTACCTGGCCCCTAGTGGATCTACAGCATGATTCATGGCCGATGTGTTTGGAAGGATCCATTGAATGCTGAGTGCACCCCGGGATCCGGATCGTCGTCTCCAAGTCATTTCTCTCTTTGCGTCTGGAGCAGATCCACTATGATAGAGTATTAAATCCAGTCTATTTTGTGGCAGCAAGGAATTCTTCTCTGCAATTTGACCAGACTGCCATCTTGTTGCAGAAATGATCGAGGAGTTCCCGAATTGGCAACCAATTCGCCAAGCAAGATTAACTTCATCAGCTTTGCGGAAATCAAACATCCTCACATAACCTGCCGTCTTTAGCCTGACGAACACAACGGGCACTCCAAAACAGCAGACCAGCCTCACGACTGTCACGAATGTAGCTTGTGCCAGTGCACGAATTCGGTCTGGATCCCTGGATACCCCTCTTCGGCGGAAGTGTGGAGACTTTGCACCTGAAGATCGTTGGGGCCAGAGCCTGTTTCAGGGGAAAAGCTTCTATCAATCGGCCTCGTTGCAGCTAGCCTATCCAACAGGCTATTTTGAGCGATTCTCTTATATAAAACTCATTTTGAAGAGCAATTCTACATAGATTCTAGGCAGGTGATTCAGACAATTCAATCAACTCAATTCGATTCAATACAAGCATTTCAAGCCATTTCTAGCTGTTTGCTTAACATCTTCATACTCGAAGTTCTTGATGCTTCCACAACATCTTCAGCCGCAGCGCTGTGCCGTCCAACGACCTTCACTCGATGTCCACAATCGAAAACGGCACCGCCGAGGCCGAGAAAGCAGCACCATCCGTGGCGACCTCATCAGTGCCACTAGAATCGCCTACGCAGCAACCTGCTGCATACTCGATCTTCACCAAGACCCAGAAGCGAGGCATAGTCCTACTTGTCGCTTTCGCCGCTGTCTGTTCCCCACTTAGCAGCTTCATCTACTATCCCGCGCGCAATGCCTTGGCAAACGATCTGCACGTTTCCCTCAACAAGATTGATCTCACTATTACATCCTATATGGTCGTATCCGGGGTGATCCCCTCGTTAGTGGGAGGATTTGCGGATAAGCTTGGACGAAGACCAGTGTATCTGGTCATCCTCACGATTTACGTGGTAGCGAACGTTGGCTTGGCTTTTCAGAAGTCATATCCGGCACTCCTGTTCTTGAGAATGGTGCAAAGTGCTGGAAGCTCTGGTTGGTGCCTCGGTCAGAGCACATGATAAGGTGCTGATCTCGAAGGAACAATCTCCATCGGTTATGGCGTCGTCGCAGATATCGCCAATTCAGCCGAACGTGGATCATATGTTGGAGCATTGCTTTGTGGGCACGTTTTTCCCATCTGGCTCCACCCTTCCATCTGACCCCTCATAGACCGAACATAGCTCCTAGCCTAGGTCCTGTCCTAGGAGGACTTCTCGTCCAAGAAGCAAGCTGGAGATGGATATTCGGTTTCCTAGCCATCATCTCCCTGATCTGCCTCCTCTGTATGATCCTGTTCCTCCCCGAAACCGCCCGCTCCATCTCAGATGACGGCAGCCTCCCCGGCCGAAGCTGGCACCGAGCTCCTATCCATCTCCTCCTCAAGAAACATCAAACAGAACCCTCGAATGCTACTTCCCCAACCCCCAAACCCCCCACCGCCACCTCCATCCCCAACCCCCTAAGATCCCTCGCCCTGCTCTTCTACCGCGACACT
>JAABUK010005172.1_pt1 | contig 20589 bp, 14 predicted proteins | sample 5559141 | NCBI WGS metagenome assembly JAABUK01 (sample SAMN10711869, study PRJNA513367) | rock metagenome | isolation source: Antarctica rocks | place: Antarctica: Victoria Land, Pudding Butte nord | collected 2016-01-03 | reverse complement strand
AAAAATCGGAAACAAATCTCAATCTTATAATTCTTAAGAATTATCATCGCCGGAATTCTCGGCGTAAGAAGAATTAAAAAAAGCAGTTAGCTGCGTCTTGTTAAAAGTAACGCTCAACTTTACACTAACTAATAACTCTCTCTTCCTCAAATATCTCTCTTCCCGATTAAGCTTCTTTAGAGACTTGATCTTTTAAGTAATTATATTACTCTGAGCCACTCGAAGAGACTTTATGCGAGAGTCAAAACTCGCTATCTTAATAGCATCTCGTTAAAGACGAAGAAGAGTTATCTTTTAAGCAGCTTTTAATCGCAGTTCTTTCTATTATAGTCTCTGAAAGTTGATCTTCAAGAAATTATTATTATAATAAATATCACAATAGATATACTTCGAACACTTCGAGACATCTTTAGAAAATATATATAAATAATTCCGTGCAGTATAGATAGAACACGCGATCATAATTAATACTTCCAGTAATATTATCTTCTCCGCCTAAATTCAATATCATTTATAAGAAAAAGATTTATTAATATAATATAAAGATATAATAAAGAAAGAAAGAAGTAGAAGAATCAGAAGTTATAAAAGAAGATTTAAGTAGCTTAAGAGATCAAGCTAACTCGGAAGAACATAGTATTACGGTAAGAGATTAACAATTAATAAACTTAACACGAATCGCCAAGACTTAACAGTAGATTAAGAAACGGGACCTCACTTACGCACAGTATTATGTGAAATTACGATAGATCTATCCTTAATAACTATAATTAACAAGAGTGATCGTAAATCAGACATTAAGAGAAGTGCTTAAGAATACTTAATAGAAGTACTCAGAAGTAAGTGCTCGAGAGTGCTTAAAAGGAGTACTTAAGAGCATAGAACACGAATCACAATTAATAACTATATAAATGAATGTTTATCTCTTAGATTTATAGTCTCTTCTTCCGTAGTCAACTTATATTATTAATTGCATTCTACTCTTAACTCTTCTATATGAGAATAGTGATTTCTATTCACAATCTCCGAATATCTGAATCTTGCTATAGCTAATCTTGACAGTTCTTAACAAAAGATACTCTAAAGTACTCTTAACTGCGAGAACATAAATAAGTTAATAGATTTATACTATATATTAAATCTTAAGAGCGGCTAACGCGTTAAACTAAAATAGATAATTAGATAATAATTATAGAAGATAATAGAAACAGATTACTCTTAAGAAGATTATTCACGAACTATAAATCTTTTTTATAATGAATAATTATTACGACTCTATTTCTGCGTTATCTGTATGAGCTGCGGTAGCGCTAGACTTAATAAGGTGCTAGAGCTTTAAAAGTGCTCTAATAGTACTAATATCTTATATTAAGACTTGCTTTTACGTTAAAATACAGCCGCATTCAGCCTTAAAGCTTAAGTAAAGACTTAACGCGATCGCGCTTTTTCTTATTTCTATTTTCCGCCCTCACTTAGATTAATATCAATAACTCAATTATTACACAGTTATATTTAATCCAATCAAGCTATTTCTAACTCTTCAGCTATTCCAGTCATAGCGCCTGTTACTCACTATAATAGTTACTGTGCTATACTATCTTATAAGAAATTTAATTATGCTGTAATACTTTAATATAATTTAATTTATTATGTGATTGCTCTCTATTTATAATATATCAGCAGTATATCGATAAAGTAAAATTCTTATTTGAATTAATCTATTAAGTCTTGATTATATTTCTTCTTTATATGAAGTCTTAAATTATTCCTTTATTTAACTCTATATATTTGAATGTATCTGAGTCTCAATAAAATCTATAAACTCTATAAGAAAAATTAGAAAAGAGTGTCTTACATTTAATGCTTACGCTTCATCTTGCCAACTTTAGATTAAATTAATAATTTATATTTCTGAATTAATTCTTCAGTATTTCTTATATCGAAGATCTTAACTTAAATGCTTTCTACTATAAATCAGTCTTTCCACTTAATAAGATATCACTAACTTCTTCAATAAATACACTTATCTAAAACTTCTTTTATTTCTTACTTCTTATCTTCATTCTCTAATAATATCGATTTATTATATTATGCTAAGTCTTTATCGACTCTGCGATAATAAGATTTTAGAAGTGAGATATGAAAAATCAGATGAATCTTTTAATAAGATGATAGCTTTAACTGATATATCTATTATTCTACTATTTTAGTAATCTGAAACGGACTAATATATCTATCTATTAGCTTTCTATTAGAACGGGTCTGTCTTAGATTTCTTGTAAAAAGTATTATTTAATTTCTTATCTTAAAAGTCATTAATTTATGCTTTTTATTATATCATTTTACTTAATATTTTATAACTTTCTCTTAGTGCTTTATCAATTCTTCTCTTTGTTTTTTTATAATTTTAATTCTTTTTTTAGCACTTAATATCTTTTCTTTTAAGATCTTGTTCATGAGATTAAATAATCTTTGAGAATAAAATCTTATAAGAGTGAATGCTGAAGTTGTATTAATTATGAAATGAATATTATTATTATAGCAGAATTAAGCGCGTGATAACAGTTTATATTAATTATTTTAATGATAAATTAAAAAGTATTGAAGATATTATTTAAGCTCTTAATTCTATTATTCGATTTAAATATTAATTTAAGAATAAAACACAGTTAAAAGTTTTCTCTTAATCTTTAAATGAAAACATAGCGCTAATTAGAAATATAAAATAAAGATAGAATTTTAATTAAAGATGATATTATTCGATATATCGAAATCGCTAATAATGCGTTTCTTAAATATAAAAACTAATTCTTTAATAATAATAATTTTATTCACAGTAATATATCTTGTAAATTTTGTGAATCTATTTATTATTATAAGAATAGAATTAAAAGCAGTCCTCTCTTCAGCACTAGAAAATAAATTAATAATAAAGTTCATAATAATTTCTTTTTATAAAGTAAAGAGACAAAATAGTGATTATAACGCATTATATAATTAATATCACTTTATCTTCATTCTTTAATAAATATTATAACTTATAATAAAGTTCTTTACTTCTCTATTCATATTTAATTAGAAGAAGTTCTGATAGAGTAATATCAGCGTTTTACAAATATCAAAATAATTACTTAAAGAATCATTATATTTTATTAAGAGAATCTTATTATAAACTACTAAATTCGCAGAAACGAAGATATTATTATATTTACAAAATAAATTATTTAAATTTACTCGCCACTTATTAATCTTATTAATAAGCCACTTACTTCTTAATATTATCTCAGCTTTCTTCCGCTAAATAAAGTCATTATCTTATTATAATATTAGAAGGAGTTTTAAAAGAAAGATATCGAGCGGCTTATAAGCTGTTAACTTTATTATTATCGCAGTAACGCGTTTTAATACGAGAAGTTTATAATCTTCAGTATTAATAAGAGAGTTAAATAATACTCTCGCTATCTCGTCAGCATGTATTATATTATTTATATAAGATATCGAAAAATTATTAACTTAAGCTTCTTTAAAACTTATAATATTATTTAAATTAGTATAATATAATATTTATGTAGAAGAAGATCTTATATCTTTAATCGCTAATAAATCAGCTCTTCTATTAAGAAAAACTTACGAGAAAGCTTAATAACTTACTAGTATCACATTAATATTCTGATTTCTAAGTACAGATTTTTTGCGGTAGATAAATATCTCGTTCTTAACTGATATCTTATTAGAATCTAAGAAGATGAATATTATATTTATATTCAATATCTTATCGAACTTTCACCGCTAACTCTTCTACACAGAATTATTACGCAAGATTAATCTCATATTAAAATCTTAAGAGATAAATATCTCGTTCTTATTTAATATCTCGCTGAAATCTTAATACATTATATTCTGCATAAAGATATTCTAAAGCTTATTTCTTAAAATAAATAATATAATAGCTACTTACTCTTCTTTTAAGACTTTATAATCTAATTATCTTAATAATAAGTCTGCAGGATTTAACTTATTTAATTAATACTTAATTTCAAAGTTATACTTTAATAATTTTAAAACTTATCACGTCTGATATCTATTTAATATTATGATGATTATGAAATATTTCAAATTATTATAATTGCATTAAACTTCTGTGATTTCTTTCACTCTTTATAAATAATGTTGTCATTGTTTAAACAGCTTAATAATAACTAGAAGTTTCTTATTGTGAGTTTTATAAACCTCTTTCATAATTATAAGCTTACAAAAAAAATAGATTATTAAGTGTTATAATAGTTTATTCTCAGTATTCTTAAATAATTGCGATAAGATCTCTCTTACTATATAATCGGAAGCATCAATTTTCACACATATTAACTTCTAAAAGTTAAAATAACGCAATATCGGCGTCTTACTAAAAACTCACTTAAGTTCTTTAAAAGCTTTCTTCAATTCCGCATTAAATATAAAAAGATTAGTTTATTTATTATTCTTAATATTCTTTAATAAATTAGTAAGAAGAGAGATGATATAAGAGTAATTCTACACAAATTTACAATAAAAATTCGCAAATCTCAGAAAAACTTAAAGCTCTTTAATAGATATAGATATAAATCATTTAATAATAATTATTACACAACTCAATTCTATTACTACGCTGTTAGTATTCATAATAAATTCTAAGAAATCTACTTAAGTTATTATAAATTCACACTTCAACAGCTTAATATATAAACTAAAATAACAGAGCCTCTTAAATATCTTCTTAATGTGAATAATATATTCTTTCTTACTCTTTAAGAAGATTAGAATATCGTTAAGATATATCACATATAAGATATTAAGAAGATTTTATAGCGCTATATTAATATATAATTAAAAAATCGCAGAAGCGTTAATTAATCTAAAGAGCATCACTTTATATTTGAAATAATTATAGCGTATTTGAAATATTATCTTCTATTTATCTCTTTCTTAGATGCGAAGTCGATAATATGCATCTCGCAAATTAAGTTTAATAAAGATCATGACTTTAATTATATAGTTCAAAGTTTCACTGATTAAAGATAGAGAATAATGATTTTTAATTATTATTTTATTTAACTCTTAATAATTAATATATAATCTCATCTCTTCATTCTTTTTAGAAATGAATAGAATAAGCGCTCCTACGAAATTAAAGCTTAAACAGATCTATCTCTTCTTTAGAGCGGCATTAAGAAATTTCTGTAATATTTTTAATTCTCTTTCTAATAAGATATATAACGAGTTAAATGATGACTACTCATCAAACATCAACTTAATATTATGCTTTAATTAATTATACTTCAAGAGACTATTAATACTCTTATTTAAGAAAATATTGAAGTATTCTTAAATTTTTTTTAAAAGATCTTTCTAATTTAAAGTAGCTACTGTAACTGAAGTTAGAGTAGATTTAATATAACAACTATTAATTATCTCTAATACGCAGTAAAGAAAAATCTGCTTATTCTTTTAAATAAGTCTCTTTAATAAAAGAGATTCTTAAATCAATTTAATATCGTTAATCTTTAATAAAAATCTTCATTAATAAGTCTTGAAGAAGAAATTTGAGTTCTCAATTTCTAGTTAAGAAAGACTAAGAATTATATTAATATTCAAACTGAATAAATCTATCGCATAAAACTCAACTTCACAGACTTTAATAACTTTATTAAAATCTTTCATCTTAATAAAAAGTAAATAAGCTTTTAAGAAATGAAAGATAAGACTATTTTCTTATTATAACATAATGATTAACTCTGTAGATAAGTTTGAAAGACTCATTTTCTTTATTATAAATTACAAGATTAAATTTAAATTTGCGATAATATTAAGAAGATATTTCGCAGTATAAGAGCTATCTTCAGTATTTATATTCGCGTTAATAATATATCACTTCTTATTTAAAGCGATCGATTCTAGCGAAGCTATTAAGAATGAATTCTCTCTTTTCTTAATAATACAGTACTGATAGTGCAGTTGTTAATATAATATCTAAACTTATAATATTTATAACATTTAATTTTAAACTTATTTAAAGAATCAAGAGAAACATTATTAGAATTAAAACAATAAGTAGTAGACTTATCTTTAGAGTTTTAATTAGAATATCAACTACTTTTTGATTTTAACTGATCTTTATTAATAGTCTTAGATAGAACAGACTTAACTAAATCTTTATCGCGATATTAATCGCGGTTATTAGTCTTTATTATTTCTTTAAAATGCTATATTAACATCAGCAATTCTCGACATAATAAAGATATATCTCTCTTTAATAAAATATTCTTTCTTAATAATAACTTTAGCTTTACAAAAAGATGTTAAGCTTTCTATTCTTTATTATAAGAAGGAAGAACAGCTTCGAGTTCTTTAAGATAAAGAGTAAATTATTAAGCGAACTGATATTCTTATTAATATGCTTCTTTATATCTTTAAGCAATAATAAGTTAGTAATTCACTAAATTAAATTATAAGTTTTAAAGAAAATCTTTAAATTTCTTTTAAATAAAGACACTATTATTCTCATTATAAATATTCTTCTTATAGCGCTCTTATATTTCTACTAAATTCTTCTTAAGAAAGATAATAACTTAATATATCTTCTGCGCTTTATTATTAAAGCGATATAATTTCACTTAAATAATATTTCTACAGACTTAAAGAAATGTTTTAAGCTTCTTTAAAGATCTATCTTTATATTTCTCAGAGTTTCTAATCTTTAAATCATATTATAAATATTTGTTATCTTTTATATATCTTCTTTTTACTGATAACTTAATATTATAATGCTGAGATATAGATGAGAAATAAGTTATTAAGAGTATAAATCTTTTAATATCTTTATTATAAAGTAAGGCCCGTACGCTTTCTCTAATCTATTATAATTCTTGAAGTGTTTGAATAAGAAGTTATTTTTAAGTTAATTTAATCTCTATTTCTGCTAAATTAAATTAATAAGAAGTTACAGACGTAATTCTAATAGATAATCTTAAAAAGAAGAATTAAGTTATCGAACTTTTCGACTAATTAAGAGAAGGCGCTATTACTCTTATAGATTTAGCTATTATTCTTACAGATAACTGTAAGATTAGAGAGATTAGAATATTAAGATGAATTATATAATAGATAGATAGTAAGAATAGAGTGATGATAATAAGATGCTGACTCAATATTAATGAAGATATTAATTAGTTCTATATAATAGAAACTAATCTCTGAAGAATTTCTTTAAAGATCTCTTTCCTTCTCTTTATATCTATTTAATATAATAATTAAAGAGAAGAGAAAAGCGAAGTAACTGTAGTTAACTATCAATTATAATAGTAATCAAGAGAGAATCTTCGAACAAAGAGAAGATATTAAGAAGTCGGAGATACGAATATATTAGTTAATAAGTAACTTGTTAGCTAAGATCATGATAATAAGCTTTTAATATTTATTTCTAAGTTATTTAAGCTTAAATAAATAGAAATAGACTTATTTATATTAATTAATGCCTCCTACTTTTCCTTTCTAAATAAGCTTATCTATTTTCTTTAAGAATCTCTATTTTAGTTATATATTAGTTAATCATTAACAGAGATTCATTTAATTCATAATATTATTAAGCTTCTATTCTATTTTAAGCGTTAATTTAAGAGAGCTATTAAGCTTTTAAATCTCTTTATCAGCTATTTTATACTCTTAAATAATCTCTTTTATCTAAATATAATATAAACTCTTTTTCTCTTAACTAAAACAGCTTTAAAACATAAATTTAAAGAATCTCTTTTATTATTATTAAATATAAATTGCTCTGTAAACCTTATTAATAGTTCTTTATACTTATATATTATCTTAATATTAATTAAGAATAATAGATATCTCATTACTTTAAATAACGCGTTTTCAATCTTCTATTATCTAATATTAATGCTCTAAGATAAAGATGAGATGAGCAGCTTTTTAAGTATTATTAAGACTCGACTTTTAAGTTAATTTAACGTAATATAAGTCATATTTATAGAGAATTTATAAGATATTTAAACAACTAATTTCATACTTATAAGTAAGAACTTCACTTAATTTCTCTTAAGAAGCTTAATTTATATAAATATTATTAAGTAGCTTCTGCTTTATTTAAGTATTAATCTTCTTAGATCTGTCTAAGCATTTACTATCTTTAATATAATACTCAAAAATACGGGGATCTTCTTATAGATAAAAATCATGATTATAAATTATTTTCTTAATTTATATCTGTAAAGATATTAAAACATCTATTCTATAAGTAATATTATAATCTAAGTATCTCTCCGCTATTAATATAAGGTATTAGACTTATTAAGTGATAATATATTTAGAACGTTAATTTATAAAGCTCTAAAAAAGAGATTTAGCTTAAGAAGATATCTAAAGAGGCGTTTAAGAAGGTATTTAAGAAGATATTTAAGAGCGTAATTCTGCTTATTAGTTAGAATAGAATATAGTAGTATATCAGTATACTTATAAGAAAGTAGGTCTGTAAATAGCTGAGCAGCCTGAGCTGTTTAATGCGTTAAAAAATGTGCTATCACCTGCGGTATGATTGATCCTATCTAAAATTCTAAATAGATTAGGTTACCATATAATTAGTATGGGAGCTAGAACAGCTAGCCTTCGCGCCAGTGATAAGTCACTACTAGGCCGCATTAGCTTATTTCTGTGACTTTTGGGGCACGACTCCGTACAGAGTTGGTCATTCCCCGTTCCAGCCATAATTAATAGGCTCTGCAAGACATGCCGCTCCACCTGAGTGCATGACCCATCCTGGGCAACTTTCTTAAACTTGAATCCAGCCGCAACATCGGTAAGCACGTCTAAGCCTGCTTCCCTTGACGCAGGCTGCAAATCATATTACAATCACCTGATATGATTTCCATTGGCAACCGACCTGACATAACAGACTCGACCGAGAGAAGAGTTGGCTGGGTTGAGGTGAGAAGGTTGGTTTCGGGCAATGGCAGGGTCTCACGATGCGGCCCTTGGCTCCGACTGAAAAGCATGTCTGCGAGTAAAGGAAACATCTCCGGCCAGTCCGTTCTACGGTGAAGCCTCCCGTTTGCAGCAGAATATGCTTATCTCGGTAGCCTTTTCTCCCACACGGCACTTCGATGTCAGATAGATTCCGAGAGAGCGCCTTCTTATTGGCGATTCTATTCTGTCCTGGCAGTTCTTGCGGCCGTGAAAGGATGCCTTAGCTACCACAAGGCTACTGATGTTGTTGCCGGATGTTCTCGCCCACGCTCGTACTTGGTGACCCTCCCTTCTTGGGAGGGGTGGCCAACTTTGGGTGTGACTTTGGGTGTGGCTTTGGGTGTGACTTTGGGTGTGACTTTGGGTGTGACTTTGGGTGTTCCTTGTTCCGTGTGCCAAGACTGCCGCCCAGTTCTGCCCAGCCACCACTCCCAAGAAGCAAGGGTCGCCAATTCAGTGACTCAGGGGCACAAGGCTCCTGATACTCCACCTTGGTCCTGTGCTTTCGGATTCCGAATCCGCAGGGGCTAATTACAGCCAGCCCGGGTACGATACACGCCCTCTGGCCCGGCTTACACGTGCGTTGACCTTGAGGAGGATGGTTCAAACCATTCGTCCCCTCTTTGCGTTTTCAGGCTTCCAGCCGCCCCGCCCAGAATGGGATTCCCCTGAACATCGACCCGACTAGCTTCCCAGTCCATCGAAAACTGCTGCAAGGCCCCCAGGGGGAAAACATGGATGGTCAACACATTGCAGCCACATCTTCACCCGGCGGCTTCGACGGATTGGCTAACGACACTTCCCGAGGACCGCGCTGGGATGTGAGACGCGCGCATGATGCATATGGTGAAACTCGCAATGGAACCTAGCATCCACCAATGTTCACCTAACCCATGCTATCCGTGTGATAAATTTGTTTGAAACCTCCAATTCGGCCGTTTCTTCCAGCCCTCAGCGATTCATGCGTCTGAACAACAGACCGGTAAAACTACGTGAGTCTCCTTTATCTCGTCGCTTAGTGATCGTCATTCCCGGGGGCCACTATAAAGCCTCCATCTCACCCAGCTCTTTCACCATATCCATCAACGAACGATTCTTCTGTTCATTGTCACTCCTTTGTCTCGGGCCGGACCCTGTCATTCCTTCAAAATTGCACGAAGAGTCTCTCTCTATACAAAATCGTTCATTACTGCCATCTCTACGGCTGGACCTCGTCGCTCATCCAATATTATATCAAAAATGACTATCTCTACGAAATCATTTGCTACATCCCTTGCCTTCCTCTCAATCCTCGGCACCCTGCCATCCTTCGTATCCGCCCATGCCCATGTCACGAACATCAATATCAATGGCCAAGACTTTCCTGGTTTCCCTTCGGACAATCCTGGCGGAGCGCCCCCATCTTCAATTGCCTGGGCGGTCAAGGTCCCCGACAATGGGTTCACCCGCGATTACAGCTCTCCCGACATAATATGCCATAAACAGGCGACTCCCGGCAAGACCTCCGCCAGTGTGAATGCCGGGGGCACCGTTGAATTCCAATGGACGAAATGGCCCACACATCAAGGCCCTGTCATCGACTATATGGCAGCGTGCCCGGGAAAATGCGAGGATGCCGACAAGACGCAGCTTCAGTGGTTCAAGATTGCCGAGCAAGGGCTGGTCAGTCAGACAGGCTGCAACGTGAAGGGCAACTCGGGTTGCTGGGCTTTGGATAAGCTGATTCAGGCCGGTAACAAATGGTCTGTCAAGGTACCTTCAGACCTCAAGGCAGGAAACTACGTCCTGAGACATGAAGTCATCAACCTGGATTTCCCTGGGCAGTCACAGAATTACCCAGCCTGCGTCAATTTGGCAGTCACAGGTGGGGGCTCGAGCTCGCCAAAGGGCGTTGCGGGTACATCGCTGTACACCGGGCAAGAGCCGGGCCTGAACTTCAACATCTACGGCTTGAAAAGTCCTGATTATCCCCTCCCTGGACCGCCAATTGCTACTGGAGGCGGTGGAAGCGGAGCTTATGCGGGCAACAAGACTGCTTCGGCTGGTGCTAGCAGCGGAAGCTCCAGCCCACAAGGCGGAAACCCGACTGGACAAGCTCGCCCGTGTCGCAGATGGGTGGCATAAACGTCGGGTTTGGCTGGCAGTTTTGCCTCTTTCGAATATTCAAGATACTAGTAAATAGAACGTGTGCTTGCGAATGTATTCTTCAACAAGGTCTGACATGATCTCTTTACCAACAAATTTACAGCTTCATTTGTGCTTCTATGCCTCACTTCACTTCCGACATTGCTTCCATGAGCTAGGTCCTACCTATTTCCATGGTTCAAACGCTTCACTCTTCCGGCTTCTATGTCTGTTTTGCTCCATCTTCCACTAACCAGTACACTCGCTTACCCTCCAGACACCAAAGACCTCCTAGCGCTCGCCGATCAGATCAACTCCCCGGAAGTCCAATGGTTGAAAAGATTTCAAATCTTCGAAGAAGACTTATCAAATAGGAACAATTAACCGTGATAGGCGCCTTCCTCCAGGCCTCACCGGGATGATTGAAAATGCTACATCGCATTAAGGAACGATCACCATAGATAGTGAGAAATCGTGTCATGGGTATGCTGACTATCGCGAGCCGTGAATCGTAGACGAGATGTTGGCAAATCCTGCACTCAAGACGCCTGCCATTGTTCCGCGTGGCTTTCATACTGCCATCCTTCGAGTCCTGACAATACTTAGGAAGCGTACTAAATTAGCAGCTTTTACCACAAGACTGGCGCCCTTTCAGGTTGCTCCTCTTTCAACAAGTAAATGTTGAGCATTCTACTGACAGAAGAGGGAATAATTCAACAAAGCTCGGCGATCCTACCTTCCAGTGAGCTTCTTCATCCGAATGACGAACTTCAAGTCATGTTCAACGAGGTGTGATATTATTTTGAAATCTTGCTGGAACACCATACCTTCCGCTGTCGCCCTCGCGAGTCCGATCCACTGGATCCAGCAACCAGTGTTCCGGCCTATCTGCCGAACCGAAATTCATGCTATCAGGAGCTTCCTCTTGGATCATCAGCGCCTACGGGAACCAGGCTCGCGGGCTTGGATTGGCGGAACATCACTTCCTAAGTTCCGCTGTCACGCCAGAGGAGAACTGTCTCGAGAATGTTGACTACAACTCTTGGTCTCATCCATCATGACGCCCCTTTTATCCACTCCACGCCCACTGCCGTCTGCTATGCCCCCAGTGGCGATCAACGGAGGTGTGACTGAGCACACATGCCGCCTCCTTCCTACAGGGCGGCAGCCACCTCTGCCTGATGGAGGTCAAAGCCTCAAGACAGGATAGACTTTTCCGACTCCATGGTAGCATCCCTGCTGCGTTACAGATGAAATCATTTTACCATGGATTGGGTGACTACAGTGCTTTCTGCAGCAATGACTAGTCATGGGACCTTGTAGCCACGTGGAAAGGACCATGATTGGAAATCATCTATGCGGATCGCAGCAGCGATCAGCCCACCCCAGAGGCACGACAAAGCCACTGACTGCACCTTGCTCAAGTCAACCAGAGTTCGAATCCAAGTTTCCAGGCTCCGGCGCAGATTCCCACGTGGACCATGCTGGATCTCATGGTTCTCCTACGGTCTCGAATGCAAAGATCCCTACCACACGGAAATTCCCCGGTGCTCTAGATGCTGTTCGCCCTTCGTCCGACCTGGAGATCGTCACTGGCAATTGATCCCGGGGAATGATATGCCAAACGCAGAACCAAGCACGTCTCAACACCCTCACAGAGTGCTCTGTATGCCAGAGAGCATCTCGAACTTGTGGTCAAGATCTGTTAGAGCCAGGGAAAGGTACTGCATACTAGCTCACTAAGGATGCATTCGCTTTATTCACCAAGCAGACCAAAGCCTTACGGTGTCACAGCAGCCCTTAGTTTATCGCCTTGCATATTCGCCAGTGCGAACCACTGCAACGATCGACTTCCGGCGGTAAAGGTATGTGTTATTACCATCAGATCGTCAGTACCGATGCATCTACCGTCGCACAACACGACTTTGTCAGACGTCTGGTGCGGGTCGAGCAAACCGACATCCGTGTTGGCACACGAGTTTGGCTGCATCACTCGTGTCGATGGTTTGCCTACACCCATGCCTGTTCCATTGGTCACCATGGTCACTATACTATGCAGTCGCCTAGTATTACTCATTTTCGACCACATTTTTCAGAGTAAAGTCCCGCTACGAAAAACCCATAACCCTTAGCAGCGTTGCCTTGCTCTGATCACACTCTGTTCCTTTTTCAGCAGATACTGTTCGTTGATCTTCCACGCCACTGTCACTTTCCCCACCGTCCTGCCTAGCAATCAGTTAGTCCTTCCCTTCCTGGCCCTTCTGGTATCACCAATCCCCTTCAGACGTCCCTTCATTGTTGTGCACGGCCCTGTATCTGATTAGCGAATGGTTGCATCATCAGGGCCTTCTCACCCCCGCCCGATTGTCTCGCTGCATATTCAAACGCATCTCGACGCTTCGTTCTGCATGAACAAGGCGATTTTGCGAATGGCCTCGAAAGTATTGCGCACAATGGCAGTGGTGCAGCAGGAATTACGTGCTAGATGCAAGACTGTCTCAGTGGCCCACAACCTTTATCGTCAATCTGGTACTACGAGTCTGCACGGCATTAGTTATGTTGATCAAATCTGGGGACAGGTCGCCTCGGTGTTTCTCGGAGTCCCGCACATAAAAAGAGGTTCGAGACAAAGCGAATCGCTGAGAACAGGTATACAGTTGTCCGAAGAGATTCATAGACTCATCCGGGGGTGAGCATACGACATGTCTCATGAGCGACTTCTCAAAAGGCTTGTTTTCAACCAGATTGTACTCACATCGAACGAGGCTTAAAGTACTCGGCTGACTTCCAAGTCGCGTGTATTGATAGTATCGAAGTTGCTGCCACTTCTAAAAGCAGTTGACCTCAACTACCAATTTACCAGTAACCTCTATCATTCCTGGTTCCTATCACCACTCACCTCAATCACAGCTGATTCATGTCATCACTCAGACCAATTACAGCAGCCTCTTGTGACCACTCAGCCCCTGTATCTCGACATCATTAGAGGTACAATCAATGGCGACACAACCTAGTGCCTATCAGCGAAGGGACAACCAGGAAGGCGAGGATGCTTCAGATGCCTCCTCTAATTTCAACGACCATCTGCAACGAGCCATGCAGCACAACAGTCCTGCTCAGTACAGTTCGTCTGATGGAAAGAGGAGACAAACCGACCTTGACGGATTCAACCTAAGCTCAAGTTCGATGTCGCCGATATCAAACTACGAGTCATCACAGCAGGCACAAAGACGTTTCCAAGACGCTTTGCCGTATCGTCAAAAGTCAGTGAGAAGAAGCAGCATGACCCCTTGAATTGTACTACGCTAAATATATTGCAGCTCTTTCCGGCCTAATGCGATACCAAGTTCTTCGGCATTTGATCCGGGCTCAGATGGATCACACAGTCAAGCCGGATCGGACAGCTACATCTCAGGCTCGGCCTTTGACAGCCTCACCCCCATCTCATCCGCATCCTCGCACATGAATTTCGGCGGATATGGGAATTCATCCTCTTCGACTGCGAGGCATCGCCCTTCTGCTGCGAAAAAGCAGAGATATTGGCTCTACATTCGGCAGCAACCAAGAGCCGGCCGCGCCTGCTCCAATGGCCGCGACAGGCGCGCCATAGATCCGCCCCCTGTCCTTCAGCTGCAGATCTCTGACTTCGATCCCAGTTCACCCGACGACATAGAAGACATGCAGGATCAGTCTTTCATTGTGCACTGTCTACTCTCTTCAGCGTCTTCTCCGAGGAGAGACCTCTCCGTACTCATGTGCCAAGACGATAGCAGCGGTGCGATCAGGGCGGAGAAACAAATCAACGGCAACTTGGACGCAAGCCCGTTCTTCTGCGACGAAGATCTAGATCCTCCCACAGCACCACGACATCCTTCGTCCCAATTGTACTATCCTCTCCAGACGTCGCCATCAGATACGTCGAGGAAAAACCTACCTGCCACATTCTTCTATTTTGCCGACCTCTCCATCCGCAGAGCAGGTGTGTATCGGCTGGAATTCCAATTGATGAGAGTGAGGATGGATCAACAACCGTTTACTGTACTGCACTCAGTTGTGAGCGATCCTTTCAACGTGGTGAACGCAAAGGACTTTGATCATGTCCAGCCGAGTACGCCGCTTGTGCGGGGCCTGGTGGCGAGTGGAGCTGGCTTTCCACTGAAGTTGAAGCGGGGATGCAGGGCGCAGAGGACGTCTCCTGAGGAGTAAGGGAATGGGTTCAGAGGGCCTTAGAAGCCGCATCGTGCCTCTATCCTAGGAAAGAGATGATTGGCGATTGAAGGTATTGACTAGCAACAACTGAGTAAAAGAATGGGTTCGGACGGCCATAGAAACCGGGTCGTGCATCTATCCAGGGATAGGGATTATTGGCGGTTCAAGGTACCGACTGGCAAGAATCAAATGCTCGCGTCTATCGTCAACATGCTTGGCGATAGTTTCCATCTTCCACGCATGAACGAGTTCACGAAGCTCTTCCAACGCACATAACTTTCTCGTCTCGGCAGCTACAGTATCCTCATCTTGAGGAACGGATTTCTGTTCGATCTGTTTGATTCCTGCCTGTAGATAGTCCATCCCTCCGGACCTGTCGCCGTGCTCGCGAAGCAACATCGCCATCCCGGCCCATACAGGTGCTGCTTGATAGGGTTCCAGGAACTCGGTTGACAGTTCGAGCCATGCGAAACCGAGCTTCGAGTCGATCGCCTTCGAGACCTGTCCGTTTTTCGGATACCAGCCATGAAGAGCCAGGTAGTAGCTTCCTAGGTCTTGCATGAGTCTTGTTTTCCCTGCCATTGCTGCTTTGGTCGCGTATTTCAGCCACTGCTCGCTGCCTTCTCGGACGTGCGTGGATTGGGCAAGTTTGCTACAGGCTTCCGGGTCATCCCAGACCTCAGCCCCATATTCCCATGCAAGATGCTTGCCTTGTACGTCGTGGTAGTCTAATACATCGAACCATGTCTTCCATGGTAATGGTGTGAGATTGCTGGTCGTCGGCTCATTTAAACGTGCAGGCCCCCGTTCCGTCGCTCTGCAGACATCCATTGCCATGGCTAAAGCCTCGGATACTTTCCCAGCCCGATGGAGATGTCTCGCATGAAATGTCATGGCCTCCCAGTCGGTGCCTTTTGCTGCTGTGTTCGCAATCACATTTCGAGTATAGTCCGCGACTTGGTAACTGTGGCTCTCGTTGTAGAGCTTCCATTGGCAGAGGCGCACGCTGGCATTGCGGTCTCCCATTGCCGCAGCGACGTCCAATAGATGCAGACCAACGAATAAACAGCCTGGTACGTTGTCGACCAAATGAGAGCCAATCATGGAGAAAACAGTGGCTGGAACCGGTACGGGGTAGCTGGACTTTCGAGCTGTGACTATGTTAGTACCCAACATGGTTCGATTATTTTTGCTATCTTCTAGAGTCGGACGGATGCGTGGCTCACAGGCATCCCGGTGACGCTACAGATTTATCCATGTACATGACATGGTCATCCAATGCCTCAAAACCAGCCTCTAGCACTTACTGGTGTTAGAGATATGTTCCAAAACTACTGGCATCGTCCAGTCAGCGTTCGTTGCGAGAACCAATTCCTCGCACATCCGGATTTGCCTGCTGATGGTATATCCGTACCAGAATGCCAATCTCAGTCGCCGCAAAATACCCAGCCTCTTCAAGCCTGCTCTCAGGAAGTTTTCGCTCCAAGCTTGCGTTTCTGGCGGAGTTTTCTCCTTAGGTGCTATTCCTGACCTCATCTTTACTTTGGTTTTCCAGTGCCGGACGGGAGCTTGTAGTTGGTTGTAAGTGGACAGCGTAGACGCGGGTATCGAGAACTTGTAGCGGCATCCCTTGATTATCGTGCCCGGACGAAGTTGCGAGGATGCCAAAGGGTGTTTGAAAATATGGAGAGGGCGGGGAGGCATGGTGAGGGTCTCAAGTAGTTAGATAGGTCGCATGGGCTGGACATCCGGTCATAGCCACACCAAATGAATGGCCATCTGCCTCCTCTGTCGTCAAGGTAGTCAGAACCAGCAAAGCCTGCCAGGAGAACACAGTTGTGATGCGGATGTGGTTGAACAAATCAAGGCACAAGCTTGACGGTGCGGTAGAAATCTTGGCGGTGTCGTATTCGCGACTGCGTTTACTTCCGTTCGTTCGAAAGCAGAAGTACCACGAGATATCGTTCTCAAAGCTGGAGAAACCAGCACTTTTCCGCTGCTTTTGTTAGTTTGCTGCCATGCCGACCGCTCTAAACAGGAAGATCACACCTCAATTAGTCGAAGAAACGTTTGAGACACCTGCTCTACCACAACCTGGTGCATCCACGGCCACGCATCAAGAAGTAATGGAAGACAACGAAGCGGCCTTTCCAGATGGACCGAGGAAGCAAGCTTTGGGATCCACCAAGTCCCAATCAACAACTTCGACTACAGTGCCGTCTACTGTACAAACTGACCGCATGGCACGCTTCAAAGCCCTTCAATCTCGCGCATCCGCATCACAGAAGTCGAACCTGGCAGAAGCCCGCGCGGAAGCATCTCGCTCGTCCGTCGATCCTTCCGTCATTGCCAATCTTTCCCGTAAGGCCGCTGTTGCATCGCATAACCTCCTGAAAGCGGACACTGAAGAGGAGGGTGGAACTGGGACTTTCGAGCGAAAACGAGCTTGGGACTACACAGTTGAGGAATCTGAGCGATGGGACGAGAGGATGGAGAAGAAGGCACGGAACCGGGATAACGTTGCTTTCCAGGACTACAGCAGCGAAGCGGGCAAGATCTATGAGAGGCAGGTGAGGGAACTAGAGAAGTCACAGTTGAAAGGAGAGGTCAAGAACCGGGAGGAGTACGAAGCTTCTAGAGCGGCATTGATTGAGAAGGCCGCCCAGAGTGGTGGGCTGGAGATTGTGGAGATGGAAAACGGAGAATTGGTTGCCATTGACAAGAACGGAACTTTCTACTCTACCTTGAATAGTGTGGATTTTGTAGAAAGTCAACCCAAGAGAGAGAACGTGGATAGGTTGGTCAAGGATCTGCAGAAGGCGGAGGAGGTGAGGTTGAAGAAGAGGAGAGACCGACTTGATGCTGATGCGAATGATGGAGACGTCACATATATCAACGACAAGAACAAGCAGTTCAACCAGAAGTTGGCGAGGTTTTACGATAGGTATACCGGCGACATCCGGGAGAGCTTCGAAAGAGGAACCGCGATATAAGTACCAAGCTCGCAGAGATTGAAGCGAAACACCGGTGCTACAAATGTGTGTCTTGGGGAACGCCAGGTGTTCGGGCATTGCGTCTGCTATCAGAGCCAGAAATGCTTCATCCTTGAGATTCCTTTACGTTCTTTGCACATGTGCTGCCAATTTCTAAGACCACTCTCACAAAAATCAACGACTTCCTTCTACTACTCGCAGCTAAGGTCCACAGGGTGTACAATCCTCATATTGAAAGATGCTCCTTGGCTTATACAGGGACTTAGCATACATGGTGATTCCAGCTGTGAAAGTACACCAATGGCATGCACTCAAAAGCCTTCTCGAGAACATCCAGCCAGAGTTCTTACAAAGACCAGAAACCCTTCGGGGCGAACATTTCATTTGGTTGTTGACGAACGAGCACGTGCTGGCCGAACTGGACAGGGGAAAGCGAGCAGGTGAATCTGAACGGTAACTTGTCTGACACCTAACGAAGAGTCTGCAGATGCTGACGAAGATAGTACTGGGATCCTTGGCTTCGGTGGACCAGCCACCGGCTGCCAGACATATCCAGTACTCGTCAAGTCACCACCGCAGAAGCCCTGTGGCAGAACATAAATGACGGTCTTCTCAGTGATGTTGACATGAGGAGGGACTTTGGTTTCGATCGCTGCGTCTCGCTGCGGGAGGAGACTAACCTGTTGGGTCTATACGGAGGCTTACACATGAAAGAGGTGGGAGCACATGAAGTGCACGCCTGGCGTATTCAAGGCGAAATCGCCGAGAACATCAAGCGATGGGTTGAAAGCATAACTATTGGAAGTCGAGCCGGTTACTATCATTGGATTCAGAGGAACCCACACATCCTCGCATCATGAAAGTCAGATGAGACTGAGACGATGTGTGGGCGGAGCAGTGGAATAGTTGGCGATTAGAAGCACAGACGGCTTGAGTTTTGAGCCGTTGTCTGCAAGATGGTCTGTCCGTTAGATGGAGACCTGCTTGGTTGAACAACCGTCTTGTGCTGGAATGAAATGGAGAAGGACAGCAGTAGCTAGACCAACCTATCTGCACCAACAGGAGTGCAGCCAAAAAGAACGCAAAACTTCATTTCCTCCGTCTTGAATCCCCCCCTCAAATTCGTACAGGCTTGACCTCCACTTCTCCAGGCAAAACCGCAGCCGATCATCAATAGTTCCCTGAACGGCCCCGTCTGGGATCTGCCTTGATTACGCCAAAGCAAGAGTTGAGCCTGAGTCAGCCTTGCCTTGCCTTGCCGTTGCACTCTGATAGATAACAGCCGCCGGTGCTCCAATCAAGTTGCCTGGTCGAATGGAAGCCACTGGGTACATCGGCCCAATAGCTATTCGTCCGGAACCGCATCTAGGTTTCTCCCATCTTTTCCGAGGCTTTGACGCTCGATTTGACATCGAGCTTGCCAACAACAGTGTCTCTACCTCATCCTCATGGGCGAAGAAGACTAATTTAGGCGCCAGCATTGAGTTTTGCCCTGAAGAGGTCAGCTAATACGAGCTTTCCGTTCAGCTGCGTGAGGCGGAACCCTGGGAGCGGTGATGAAAGCGAAGTCGTCCCATCCCGAGCACGGATATCTTCGTGTCATTGAAAGACTAAGGATCGACCCTGAATAACTAGTCAGATGGGCCGTTATAGGTTCGATCGAGGAACTATGATAGTCCTGCTACGACGACCCTTGAATATCCAAAGCAGTATCCGTCCACGTCTCGTATCCGGCATTGGTAGTCACAATCTACATACTCGATTCAGCAACTTCAGCATTCCATCCACGCATCGTTTCTCCACGGCCAGCTTCACGACAATGGACAGCTCCACACGCACACCCACAGCTCCCACCTCCAATGACAGCCCCATAACCGTCATCGGCGCCGGCGTCCTCGGCCTCTCCACCAGCACCCTCCTCCAAACCCACTTCCCAACCCGGCGCATCACCCTCCTAGCCGCAGTGCTCCCCTCCACCACCCCCACACCTTCTGAAGCCCCTCCCTACGCCTCTGTATCTTATCCCGCCTCCTACGCCTCCGCCTGGGCGGGGGCGCACTACCGGCCCATTTACCCCTCTACGCCGCAACTGACGACGGAGTTCCAGCTCGCACGGCGCACGTTTGAGGTCATGAAGGGCATTGCGATGGAGACGCCGGAGGCGGGTGTGGAGTTGCTGAAGGGGATTGAGTATTTCGATAGGCCGGGAGAAGGGGAGTTGGGGATGAAGGACGGGGATGTTTATGCGGGGGTT
>JAABUK010005171.1_pt1 | contig 20590 bp, 23 predicted proteins | sample 5559141 | NCBI WGS metagenome assembly JAABUK01 (sample SAMN10711869, study PRJNA513367) | rock metagenome | isolation source: Antarctica rocks | place: Antarctica: Victoria Land, Pudding Butte nord | collected 2016-01-03 | reverse complement strand
ACTGACAGAGCATGCAGTGGCCTAGACGTCTTCTCATCAGCAGAAGATACCCCTGGACTGCATACCATCGACACCTTGGTGCGTGATCCGGGAATTGTGTCGAAGTCTGAGCTAGAAAAGCTTATTTATAGCAGGTTGAGGAGCTGTGAAGAGACCACCATGAATCCATACAGGAACTGCTACTGAAAGCTCCCATCTATAGGAGATTGAGAAGATGGTCTGACTAACTTCATCCAAGAACTCATCACTAATAGCTGTGATGTTGACTAATGAGTGGCTGTTGCTTGTTGCTGTTATGGATTCGCTACATGCACAACAAATCCAGCTCTTGAGGAAAAACTGGCCGTGTGGTGATGCATAGCTGATTGACCGCTGAACACTGATTGCTTGCAAGGCAGCTGTGATGAGTAGCCCCTCGCAAAGCCTGATGAAAGCTTGACTAGAGCTGATCAGAGTGCAAAAGGATACACAAGCTGATGAAAATGTTTGATCAGATACACTCACTTTTGTGCTACATTTGCATTCACAGCAAGGTCCTTGCTCAAGTGAGTACTGAGCAAGACCAGTGGGGGGGGGAATCTTTGGCACATGGATTGTGCATCAGCAAGCATGGCCAGCAAGTCTGCATCATGAACACACGAAGCAAGCACACGCTGAATATGTACCCTGGAGCTTTTGCCCTTGCATGGTCTGATTCTCCCATGTCACCATAAACCACAAAGCTGACTTGGTTTTCAGGGCCAGGCCTTGGACTAGCCCTGAAGGACAGTGTGTCTGATGAGTCACGCAGCCTGTACTCATACCACTCCCCAGGCTCCTGCATATACAAAAGCAAGTTACAGATTAGAAGAGAAAAGAAAAGAAAAGACTACGCCTGAGGCTGAGCCTCAACTTAATGAGAAGCCAAGTATATACCGGGCTGCCCAAGTGTTACAGATTACAGTAGAGAATGGAGTCGCAACCCTACAAGGTAACAAAGATTGTGGTGCTTGTTGCAGGCTAGAGGTAAGGGATGAGCACTCACCAAGTCTGTCATGATGAAGGTGTGCAGATTGAGAGGGGCAAAATCAAAGTCCTTGGCTGGAGAGGCGCACATGTCATCTGACTGCATCATCACCATCAAGTCAGTGGGTCAGCACATGACTGCATGTCTGGAAGGATGCTGATGCAGCAATCATGCAGTCAATCTAAGAATGCTGAAGCAGCAATCATGCAGTCAATCTAAGAATGCTGAAGCAGCAATCATGCAGTCAATGCAAGGATGCTGAAGCAGCAATCATGCAGTCAATGAGAGAATGCTGGGTGGCCATAGCTGGCATCACACTATCGTCAGCAGCATAGACTCAGCCTGTGATGCAGGGCAGGAAAATCACAGATTTGTCCTTTGATGGTGACTGAGACTTACTGAGTACGAGCTGGAAATGGCATTTCCTCCAGATCGAGCAAGCAAGCTCTGTGCGTCATTGACATCACTACTTGAACGACTGAGACGCCAGTGTTGCAATCCAGATTGGCAACTGCAGGTTCAGCAAGCGTCAGACTAGGTAGAATGAGCTAGGACTAATGCTCAATTTGAGCATTCACAGTTTGAACCCCGTAGCATGGTTCTGTGCTCCTTTGCAATTAAGAACAAAATTACCTGCTCCCCAATGTTTTCCACATGACTCGCATCTCTGTGGGGTCTGAAGTCAAAGCCAAGTGCACCTGCAAGAAGATCGAGCAGATGGCGGCAGTTCCGGCTAACGCACACAGCTCGCCAGCATCGACGTCTTTGCGAAAGTTTATTTGGCAAGCTAAAGAAAATGTCAACTAGATTGATGAGCGCTGGTGAGACAGGAACACATAGATGGGTGTTTGCCTGTTGAGGTCTGCAAAGGCTATCGTCCGAGCCTTGCAAACTGGCAGCATCGTTAGACCCTTCGACGTGCCCAGCACAGATCAAGGCAATGAAAAAGACAAGCGCGACAGGACGTGTGGCGTCCCTTGCAGCCGACATCATAAGCAATCCACCAGGCCGTTTAAGCTAGCCACTAACATCTCACGCCATGATAAACTACTGTGCTCGCCCCAAGCGCAGCACCTGCTCAAGGCGCGCGCTAGGTACCACACGCATGTGACCTGGGCAGTTCACGTATGACTCAGCAGACTAGCAGCGCATGAGTGCTCGCACTGAACTCGCGAATCTATGGTGAAGTAGAATATTCTTCATGCAAAGGCTTGCTATTCTCTACACTTCCTCTTCTTAGTGCAATTCAGGCAGAGATATCTCCACGTGTGTGCATGAAAATCTAAGTGCAGACTGACCCATTAAATCTTATTGCGCTGCACTGATTCAGTTGTTGCACTTCCTTTTGTACTGTGTAGCATATGTCATGTTTGTTACATAAGTATATGGAATCCTTGATGTCAAATCTGGTGACCTCAAAATCTGTACACATACGGTATATGCAAGCATGACTTGCAACTCCTGATTTTCGACGTTGAATCCTGACGCCCTGATGAGATGTGCCTCTGCCAACTTTTGTTTGCAAACAAAGGTTTGATGGCTGTCTGTTCAGTTCCTCATTCAGCCATGCTTCCATATACTTGTCCTGCAGATTGCATTTCGGGTTTGGTTTTTTCACGGTGAGAGCATCAGCGAGCAGAAGCCTTCAGCTTGGTGACGTATATAGTGGTGTTGTGTTGGGTACTGAAGCATGGGGCATTGCATTAGAGTGCCAATGGGCTTACTTGCTGCTGTGTCTGACCAGTGTAGTGAGTGATAGACATGCACAGTGCATAGTTGGAAGCCTTGCACTTGGAAGCCGTTGCTATTGACAGGAATGCATGACAGGTTGGCTATGGTGTTCATGTTGTCGACGCTTTGTTCCCAAACCTCAGCAGGTGCAGAAAGGACAGATTGCCACGCTGATAGGCCTCATGAGTGATCAGTCTGTTTGACGTGATTGATTGGAGCCCAAAAGTGGAAGTGGCAAACATACCTTGGTCAGCAATCACACATCAGGGATGTTGAGTGGCTCCACATTGCCTGCCAGCAGGAAGGCTTGCACCAGCTTCATGGCTGCTTGGACTTGACCAGTGGCTCCTGAAATCTCGAGTTGCCTTTCCACATGGGCTTGACTAGCAGCTGTTCTGGGTGCTTCCCTGGGTGCCTCATGTAGCCTGACCTTGGCTCCAGATATCTGCCACAGCACTGACACTATTCAACAGCCAAGAACTGTGCCTCATATTGCTAATCATCGATGTTCACACACACATGGAATGTCTGTGAACATGACGTCCATCACATGCAGGCGAAGCTGTAGAGATGATAGACTCAAGTGTTGTCAAGCATTCCACCTTTGTTTTGGGTCATGGCATATAACGTCTGTATCACCAACGTGCAAGTCTCTGAGCAGCTCCTGTATTGAGGTGCTGATAAGGGTCAGGTAACAGTCTCAGTACATCATGAACACATGTGCATGAGGTACAGCTGCAGCACAGCATAGCACAAATGTATGTTGGCGTCAGCATGGGCATTCAGCTTGATATGTATCATTCACCTGTCTGATCTGGCTGATGTTAGTGCCATTACGCCCCAGCACAGCCCCAACCTGAGCCCCAACAATAGCGAGTTGAACCCTGCTGGTCCCATCAGGTTCTGTGATCATAGGGCTCACCCCCGGGATGCCCTGGCCATAACCTGACATGGGGGGCTGAGCCACCTCGTAGGGGGAATGGTAGGGGCTTTGAGGTGCCATGCTGGTTTCATACTGTGAACTGCCCTGAGGAGGAGCCCCAGTATCATACCCACCTGTAAATGAATGATGTTCTGAATGAATGATGTTTTGAATGATGTTCATGTCATTCATGCATTCACATATGCACAGATGCTTGTGATTGGAAGCTACACCTATAGGAAGCTTAAATGCTTTGCTCTTGACATGACCCATGCACTCAACTGATGACATCCCTGTCAAGTACTGACAGCATTCATTGCCTGTATGGGTGCTCTTGAAAACATATGTACATTCCTTGTTGAGTTTGGGGTGTGCACCTGAATACTGGCCCATGTCATAAGCTGCCTGTGGATACTGAGACTCCACAGCAGCCTCATACCCTGGCTGGTAAGGGCCCTGAGGGGGGCCCTGGTGAAAGCCCTGCTGGAGGGGCTGTTGCGCTGCATGCCCTGGGCTGATGCTTCCTCTGGGTGGGTGGTAGTTGGGGTTTGGGTAGTTTGGTGGTGGGGGTTGGGCAGCAACCTGACCCTGATCCACATCAGGAGGGGGGTAATGGGGGTAACCAGGCTGTTCAACATAGGCCAACCCAACAGGGGCAGGGGCGCCATAGGGGACCCCAGGGGTGTAAGGGGTCCCAGCATAGACTGGGCTCTGTGGCATACTACGCTGCATAGGGTTTGCATGACGGCTTCTTAGGATGATCTTGATCTGCACTCATCATCCATCCTCTCAGGTGCTCAAAAGCATGAATGCCACTTGCTGAGGTTGCCTTGGGAATAACGCGTAGGCCTGTGCAACTGCGATGACTTAATCACACCAGACCAGAATGGCAGCAGCAATGCACGGCAGACAATGCAAAGCGCATACTTGCTGTGCCTCAGAACAAGTGACAAACCCCAAATGTAGAAATGCCTTTGTACTGTCCCCAGGCATTTCTGAGTATAGATTTCGAGCGTAGGGACGACATTTCTTGTTTGAAATGGACATTTTGGGATTGGAGAGAGCACCTGATACTGACACCCACAGCTTGCAGAGCGCATACTTTCTGTGCCCCAGGAGAATGGTACCAAGAATGGCTGTCAAAAGCCCACCTGATACTGACGCAACAAATCTGCCACAGCTTGCAGAGCTGAGTCACAGCTCTGGGGGAGGCCCTGAATCTCAATCACTTCGTCCACCTCCTCTCCGCTTTCTAGCCGCCTCTGGCCCTTGTTCTGCTCCAGAACCCTGACCATGGCCCCTGTGCTGTCCCGTACTCGGGTCACTATGCTCCCCCCTTTGCCCAGAACGCACCCAACCTGCGTAGAACAAGTTGCTGTGATGCACATGTGCACCAGCAATTTGGAAGGGAGAGCACTTGCCTCATACTGAAACCTCTTAACCATGTGTCATGCTATCACAACCTATCAGCAGAGCAGTTGCGCCTTGGCAGTTTGGTTTGGCATTGGTTGGCATTGTGCGCTGTGCAACTGACACTGGGCTGCCGCCAACACACATCAGGATCTGTGTGAGCGGGTGTGCGTGCAAGTATCAGCTCAGCATAGATGCAGTACTCAATGGCCTAATGGCATGCATCAGATGCCACAACCTGATGGCATGCGCCACATGGCGGGTCCGTGCGTACCTGCGAGGAGGGCACCACCAAGCGCACGCACTTCTGAGGATCGCCCTCCTCTTGTATGACGGGGGCGGCGCAGTACATGAGAGCATCAATGGCGGGGGAGGCTTGCGCTTGCGCCTCCTCCCTTCCGCTGATGCTCACCACGCGCTGATCACTCGCTGCACCAGCAAGAGAGAAAGCCTCAAGCATGCACGTGTAGCAGTTTGCAGCAGCCAGGAGAGCCATGGTTGGCAAGGCTGCACACCAAGTATGTGCTGCAGTGAGCAATGCAGAATGAGTGGGAGTGGTGTAAACAGGGACTTTAAAAGAAAAGAAAAGAAAAGACAACACCTTCCGCGTCAATTTAAGGAGCAGCAAAGTACTATACTGGGCTACCTAGGAGGGACCTTGCAATGTTCATGTGTAGCAAAGATACACCACAGAAGAAGCTGTCAGGACAAATGGGCTGCTGGAAAACAGCTTGACCAAGTAAAATGCAGGGTGCTGCAGGCAGCATTACGAGAGCAAAGCAGAGAAGTGCATGGAGTGCAGGGGCGGCAGGCTACTCACTGTCGTGAGGCTCATGCACTTTGACTCTGGCACCGGTGCGCTGGCGCAGCTGCGCTATGGCTTCACCCCCTCTGCCTATGAGAGCGCCCACATGCACCACAGGGATGAGCAGCCTGTACCCAATCTCTATGTCAGGTTCCCCAGGCATATGCTGCAGCTGCACAGACAACACAGACAGTCAGAATTTGATTCATCTGTTGCAATACGACAATTGAAGGCAGCATATGAGAGGCCTGTGTGATAAATGCCATGAGCTGTGTCATGATTGCACAGCTTGCGGGAACATGAATGGGAGTGCATTGCCATGCACACTGCTTGTGATGGCCCTTGCTTTGATGAATCTGGCAAAGTGAACTAGCAGTCATGCTTTGGGGGTTCAGGTCATGAGCATGGCTCCTACCACAGGTTGAGTCACAGGCGCTGGGGGTCGCCGAGGGGCTTGGTAGGGGGCCTGGTGGTGCGTTTGTTGAGGACCCTGGTAGGGGGCCTGGTGAGGAGGGCGCCGGTTGGGCCCTTGCTGGCGCGGACCCCCCGAAGGTCTGAAAGGCTGGGCTTGGGGGTTGAAGACGGGTTCATGGGGGGGTGGCCTGTTGCCAGGGGGCCGCTGCATCACATGGAGCACACAACACTCATGTTCAGATTGTATCTGGCTGCATTCAATGAGAACATGCACCAAAAGGTGCAGGTCATGCATGAAAGCTGCATCTACTGCAGCACATTAACCTATCACACCTCCACACGCCTCTGTTGTGCATGGTCTACTAACAATCATATGATCAACAATCATAATAAAAGCTGTGTTGTGCATGTTCTGCAGTCAGTAAAACAGGCTTGACAGCTGTATAAAAGTTGGCAAGCACAGAGAGAGCAGGGTTGGGCTGCATAATAAGGCAGCATGCTGTCAGGAAGCTTACCGTGATTGGCGCCCTTGGCTCTGACCAGGCCTTCCCAGGGTTGATGCGCAGCTGTGCGCATATTGCTGCTAGGCCATTCTGCACAGCTTGCAGATTGCCTGTCACCTGCACAGCACAGCTACTGTTGAGTGGAACACAGATCACTGAGTGCTGCTTTGCCATACATGAATAAACTGCCCTGCTCTTTGCAGCCTGTATGTGGCATGCAGCAATTCTGTAATTGCAAATGACAAGCTTTTGACCCTGCTATGGAAACGCAAGGATGTACCTGCGCAAGTCTGTGAAGCCCAGCTTTGCAGTCTGACTATGAACCAGATGTGCACCTCGTGGAAGCCTTGACAACGGCTCTGGAACAACCTTGCCCAGCCAGCAGAACAAGCACCAGCAATTGCTAGCACACACTTCAGTGCGGCAACATGCCACCCACAAAGCATGACATGCAGACCTACCTGGACCACTTGAGCAAATGGGTCAGCTTGCATGGCAGATGGAGGCATGTCACCAGGCTGCAGGATTCTGATGCTGCAGCTTGTGTCCCGCCTGATCTGAGAGATGGTGCGGCCACCTTTGCCCAAGATGGACCCAACCTGCTAAAAAAGCTGCATGTTAGTAACACAATCCTGCACCTTTTGGCATTATACTGGTTATTACCCAGCCTACACCAACGATTTGACTTTTGCCTTGGTACCTCCATATGGTTCGAGGTTTCTTCAGGTAAACTACATTCCTGTGAAACAAGGCGGGTCAGGTTGACTGGGATTAATACGTTACAGTAGGTTTCAGCGACATGCTCACTGCATTCTGACTATGCGTATCACACTTCCTCAGCTGAATCATGGGCACAGATGCACAGTCGACATGTGGACTGACAAGCTACCTGTAGCAACAGATGACAAGGGAGTGTGCATGCATGCTCAAAGCATTGACATGCAGCTGACAATGTATAGCAGTGCGAGCATATAAAAGGACCAAGTAACCATGGACTGCTGTCAACAAGAAGAGCAACAACACGTCTGCACAGCACAGTCAGTGTGCTAAGTGTACATACAGCAGCTATTCATGCTAAACATGTGGAGTGAGTGTATGAAAGTGTGCAGCAGACAAGTGAGCGTGAAGAGCAGCAACGCAGTCATCTTGCCTGAGGAGGACGTAGAAGCATGCGGCCCACAAAAACCTGTGCTGGCTCTAGTCCGGGGTTGTTAGCGTCAACTATGCGGTCAAACACACGAACCACAGCATTCTGGACAGGGCTGTCCTCAGATTCTGGTTCTGACCTGATCAAAGACGAGAACGACTGTCAGCATTCTAATCATGAACGTGAGCAAATGTGGCATATATGATGAGCAATGGTGTCTCAACCATGTGATTTGGACTGTGGAGTTTGAAGTGCAGTCCAGGCATGCTGTAAGGGACTAGGACACGGCATATTTGCTAGTGAGAAGAATATGAGTATGGGCAGAATTTTGGGGGGGGGAGGGGGTAAACGAGCAGCTATGCACGAACAAATGATGCTGAGTTTGATGTCGCATGTTCCGTCAAACCTGCCTGTGCAGATGTGCAAACAGTTGGTGTATGACATGCGGGATACATGAGCAGCTTGCCTGTCTGGCCCAATGATGGTCACAACTCTATCTTCGCACTCAGGTGTTGGATCCTCAATCTTGATCTTGGTGCCAGTCTCATTCCGTAACTCGCGTATGATCTCGCCACCCTGTCAGTGTCGCGCCAAGCCATTAGCATATGCGTCAGGCAGTGAAGACTCACAAGACCAATTACCTTGCCAATAATGCTCCCAGTTCGTGATGCAGGACACAGCAATCTGTATGTGACTATGTTGGCAGACTGTGTTGCTTTCTGCCGCTTGACCTCCTCGCCCTGGAAAGGCGAGTCCTGCAAGCCAAGGTTGGCTGTTAATTTTGAGCTTGACCACACTTTCAACACATGGCAGTGACAGAATGCTGCAAAGTATACATACTCAGCAGCAGCTCTATCAGCGCTCACCTGTCTTTCCAGCTCATTTGGAGGTGAACGCTTCTGACCAGCGCTAGACATGCCCTGCATTGACACATGCAGGGTCAACTTGCGAGCCAGCTGCTTCAACGGCACAGACAGCTGGGGCAATTTGTGAACAATCTAGCCGTTCGATATCAGCGGCATTGAGAGGACGACGCCGGCCGACCTCTTGATCGTCGACATGTTCAGCAGTGTCATCAGAGTCAAGACGCAAAGACGACAGAGACAACGACATGCTGAAGTGCACACCTGTATGATCGGCGTGAGCCCGACAGGTCCCGTTCCACCTCCTCACAACGCCCGCTGTCCCATCCGATGAGTCACGCGGGTCGCGGCTTAAAGCTGCCAACCTTTTGTGACACAAATTGCAAACCAATTACAGTTGCAGGGAAATGCCCCCCAGTGATTGAACATTATCGAAGGCCGTTGCGCACGACTTTACGCAACTTGCTCGGCCCTATTCGCGTCACAATACAGGATTGCGCTATGTATGTATTTCGCTGGTATGTATTTGAGGTGGTAAGGACTGTCTGGTCAAAAGAAGGACGATCAGAGCAACGCATGTCGCATAAAGGGATCTGTGGCCGTGTCGGTGGGGTGAACCTTTACGGACTATGAGCGACCAATGAAACGCTGTCGTCAGGCTTTGTCATCGGCGAATACTACCGGCAGTAGAAACTGCCTGCTGAGAACCGTATACTTGCTCTGCATGTGCATGGATGTGCTTCCGCACGCCATGTGGAGTGACACAAAAGCTTGCACCTGGCAAGTCGAGTGTAGTGTGCCAGGCCTGCCAATTGTAGCTAGCAAACAAAGTAAACAACCTCATAGACTTCTTGCACAAGCCAACCACCCATAACTGTCAGCTCTGCTTGTTGCAAGGGATACACTTTATTTGCCTACAAACAGTCCATTCACAACAATTTGCGGAAGACTCAGGAAAGACTGATTCCCTGTGACAGTCTTATTTGACAACTGCTGCCAAAAACAGATGTGACTTGGGTAGCATCACATGTCAGGCTGGAAGAATCCAGTGCTGCGTTTCACTGCTGCACTGCCCTCTTCCTGGCTAGAGTTGCAATTGTAGACCTGGCTTGACTCAGACAACATACCAGAGACCTTGCAAGCAGACTTAGTAGGGCCATGCATGTAAGCCTGCAACAACAGTCGTGAGCCATTGTACAGTATAGACATTGCTTGCAAGTCTGTGCAGAATGATGCAGTTGCTGGCATGTATGTATGGTGAAACTGAGACTCAAAAGCATGGGATCTCTGTGTTCTTTCAGCAAGTATGCTGGGTGCGCTGCGAAACAGCGCTGTGAAGTGATACACCGTTAGCTTTGAAGTTTGCAGCCTGTTGGCATGTTGCCCAACAGCAAAATGCCTCATGTTCACAATGCAACGGTGAACAGAAGCTAAACAACCTGAAGCAGTACTCAGCACAAAATGCCTCAACATAATCAGTGATTGTCTTGCCTGGAGGGGCACATCCAAAGGACCTCCACTGACATGCCCAGAGTTCATTCTGCTAGCTATAGCTGCTCCAGGTTTGCTGAGCCTGCTGCCTCTGGGAGCATCTCTGTACCAGGCAGTCCTCATTGGCTTGCCGGCCTGTAGCTGTGCCTACAACAACTCCCATACTGATGCTGCAGTGATGTCATCAATATGTTACTACTGAAATGACATGCTTCAGGCAGCCTGCCATGGGTATGCTGCAATTAATTATTTAAGAGCAATAAGCAGGGGTCTTTTGCAGACTGCTGCAAATGTATGACCCTGGCTGTCACGCTACTGGCCATAAACTCTTGAAGTGCTGACAAGGCACCACAGGCGGTTTGCTCAGTGACAGCTGAAGCATAGCACAACCCAGTCCAGAAATATTGTAACTGCTACTTAACAAGCAGAGCTGTGTCTGTCAGGTTGTGCAGTGTGTGTCCGTGATTAGAAGCTTTATTGCCCCTCACTTGCTGAGGTCAGCCACATGGCTTTGAGCAATTGCTTGCAAGTGTACCTGGACCAGTGATTTGACAGTCTCCTTTGGCAGGTCAGGCATTTCCTTTCTGGAGTGCTTGACATGGCAGTATGACGCAATCTTGTGAGGAACCATAGGGGGAAGGCGGTAATGGTGATTTGCAGCTGTACCAGCAGAGGAGGCACGCACATCAGTCCAGGGGCTTGTCATAGCATCCCTGGGAACAGCATTGGGCTCTGAAGGGGTGTTCAGGGGCAGGGCTGAGTAACCTGGCGCCCTGTCTACAGGGATGTTGTACACAGGGTCCTTGCTTGGCAGACTTGCAGTGCCCAAGGCTGTGACTGATGCTGAGTGGTATTGGGGCCTGCTGTCAGGGTAGTTGCCATACAGCATTGGCACATGCAATGAGTGTTGGTCTGAGGACTCCAGTGATCTGCTGTTATGTCCAGAGGCTCCTGTAGGCACTGCATGCATAGGCAGATGCGCTGCTGTGGCAGCAGTGTAGTGCTGAAGATAGGGAGCATTTGCTGCCACACCACTGCTGGCTGCTGCCTTGAATGCTGGGTTCAAGACGGTGCCTTCAGATGTTCTGATCAGGGGGCCGTAGCCCAAGTCAAAAGCAGGGGTGTAGTTGCTGCTTGGTGGGTGATTGAAAGGAAGGGATCGCCTAGCTGGCAGCTGCTTTGTAGGGAGAAGCCCTGGAGCAAAAGGGGGTAACCCCAGATGATGGGAGAAGCCAGTGGGAGGAGCTGCCTGTTTGCCTTTCACTGGAGTGGGGCCAAAGGGGTCTTCTGGCAGGATCCAAGAAGGGGCCGGACTTGCAGGGACAGCATAGCTGCCACTGGTCTGCCCTTCATTGCTGTACTTGCTGTCAATAGCAAACCCAGTCTTTGCTGCCTGGTGAGGAACAAAAGGGGGTGCATCTGCCCTGTACTTCTGAATGTAGCTGATTGAGCCAGTTTCACCAGCATCATGAGCAGCTTTTGGCTGGGCAACAAGCTCAAAGTCTGACACAGGCGCACCAGAAAGGGGAGCTGTCAGACCAGAAAGGCTTATGTGTGCTCTGCTGACATGCCTTGGACCCCTCACCTCAGGTGTGTCAGTCTGAGATGGAAATGCACCAGGATGGCGAGCTTTCAGGGCAGCGAAATCTACTTCATGTTTGTCAGCAGTGGGTGCAGCAGCTGGTTGACCTTTCTGAGGCTCTGACACAAAAGCACCAGGATAGCGGGCTCTCAGTACCTGTTCAGTGCAAGATTTGCCCTGCTTGGGATAGGCATATCCCTGGGACTGTATGTGCGCAGTGTTGGTAGAGTCCTTCAGCACTGATGTCTTTGGTGGCCTAGTTGTAGCGCCTGCAATGGTCATGCATCAGTGGTGCTGTAGCTGCAGTGTATTATTGCAGTGTACTAGTGCAGTGTGATAGTGCAGTGCAACAGTCAATCAATCGATCAAATGTGTAACAGTGCAGTGTGATAGTGCAGCATGATGGTGCCATGTGCACACGTGATATTGCAGCGTCAGCATCTTACTACATTCTGCTTCTGCTTTGAAGATGCCGTAGTTGCTTCCACCTTGTATGTGAGCTTGACTGGGCCAAATCATCAGTTCACAGGAAAGTGTCTCAAGTGTCACAATACCGCCTGTCTGATGAGCAGTCTCCGATACACCCAGTTGTTTTTTGGAGTACTTACCTGTGCTAGCTGGGGTTGATCTCATATCATCCTGGTAGACCTCTATTGCAGTGCCATGGGAGTCGCCATTACTCCCCGCCATGTTATCATCATCTGCTGTCACATCAGAAGCAAGGCAAGAAATCAGCAAGAGAAGCTTCAGAAGCTTCAGATGTATTGTTGAAGTCACAAGCTTGGAAGTGGTTGGCCTAAGCATTTTGATGTGCATACAGCACAAGAACAGCCTGTGCATCAGAAATTGTGCAAACCTCCGCTTGTTAACAGCGCTGCATGAGCAAACCTCCGCTTGCCTGCAGGGAGCTCATCAGCTGCCAGCTCCCAGTGCTCAGGAACAACATGCTGTGTGAGATAAGCTCCTGCTGTGTTGCTCTTGCCATCCTGAGTCATGCTGATGCTTGACTGTGAGCTGTACATCTGTGTTGCACCTGCCTCTCGAGGCAGTTGCCAGTCAGCTGCTGGCAGGTTTGTACCAGGCGTTGCATGCAGCTTTGCCAGTAGCTTGTCACGTTCATCTGTAGTGTGCAGCTGAGCCAACAGCTTCTGACGTTCATCACGTCCCTGTAAGCAAAAGGGAATGGTCGGCTTGCCAATGCCAATGCCAATGAAGACTGTCAGCGTTCTTGGACACAAGGTGAGCTCTGGTTTAGGAGCAGAGTGCAGTCATATGTGGTGTTTGTTGAACAGGCTGACAGCTTACCACTTGGTGAAACATCTCAAAAGCTGTTACTGCTCCTCTTTATGTGTTCCTGAAAACTGCTGGTCTTGCGTGTGAGAAAGCAGAATCTTTGGTCTGCACTGGATTAGCACTGTCTTGTTGTGAAAGGCAAAACCATGAGCAGGCTTATCACTGCTGCATGTCCTGCAACACAAAGGATGAGGTACTAGAGAACAGATACAGCTGTAACAACCTTGCAGTAGGATCAACAGCACTCATTTGTGTCTCGAATTTGCTATGTACACTTGTTGCAAGTTTGCTTTAAAGCAGCTCAGCGCAACCTTGCAGGAGTTCAGCTGGAGTCTGTTGGCGTGGCTCCTCAGTTCAAGACTGTCCAACCAGGTCCAGCCTGCTGCTCAAAGATGCTGAAGCGCAGGCCCCAAGCGATTGCAGTCACAGGGAATGCTCTCCGTTCAAGCCAGGTTCAAGCCAGGCAAGCTTGGCAGCCTTGGAGATCCAGCTGCGGTGTATAACACCCGGTGGAGCTTGTGCGCTGCGACGGTGCTGACAGCCTTTGCTCAGAGTATGCACCGGCTTGGCTTTGTCGTGTGAAGACACGTCTAAGCTGAGCTGTGTATCATGCTCCTTATGTCACTGCTTGCAAGCAGGCCTACCAGATCGTCGCTGCTTTGTAACCTGACAGCTGTGGCCGCTCGAGCACGCACCTCAAGCGGGCTACATGTACAGAGACACATGTACCGGCTGCAGACACGTCACTTTGATACTGCATTTCGCGGGAAGCACTGACGCTTCATGAGTGTGCAAAATGTTCTTGCATGCTAAGTGCGGCATGTCCGATCTTAGCTTGACAATCAAGCCGGATGCTGGCAGCCAGATGCCAACATCACAGCCTGCATGCCCAGTCCAGCTGCTGGGCCCAGCGTGATGTAATACTCACTGCCAAGAAGACACCAATACTTTGCACCAGAGCTGTCCTTTTTGGCACAGTGGCTTACCATCATGATACTATCACTTGCAAGAAATGCTCATCTGCAGAAAAGCTGGCTGAACATGCACTCAAGTAACTCGGAGCAGCAGAAGGCAGGTGGAGAAACCATGTCACTCCCTACTGACACATTGCTACGCAACACTCTGTCACGTAAGAGACTGTAAGTTAATATGCCTAAATGTATAATCTTGTGCCGAATATGCCTAAATGTATAGTCTGGCAGCAAGACTCTTGCTCCTGGCAGCACATGTGCAGGAAACAAGTAACTTGGCTCTTGGCATGTAGACAACGTGGACGTTAGTTGGCTTCTTCCAACAGCTATCACATGAAATGTTAAGGGAGGCTCTGGGTATGCAACAGCCGCCTGTGATGCCTGAAAATAGTTCAGTACTGAGCGACTGAAATAGTCAGTAAAGTTCAGAAGCAGTATACTCAAAAAGCGCAGAGGGCAAGAGCTCAAGCACGAATCATGCGCTGCTTCATGGCCCTCTTGGTTTGCACTCTCTCCTGCCTTGCTTCAAATTTGGCGCGCTGCTCAGGAGCCATCCTCTTCACCTTCTCCTGCAGGTTTGTGCACACAAGCAGCTCACAACCCACAGCAGATGCAAGTGAGCCACAAACAGCATGTTAATCAGATGAAGCAATGTTGACATGATTTTGTGTCATAGGTACACACATCGATCACTGGCTGGAATGGTGTCATCCAGCCAACTCTATTCATGCTTGTGGATGGGTCATGTGCCAATTTCCTCAGAGCAACAACGATGCACACTGATGGCAAAAGAACAGTATAGACAGCAAGCGTGAACAGTCTTGACACCACATGCGCAAACTTGACTTGCCTTGCACTGCATGCCATACGGCGATCTCAGGGCCCTTGCCGTCAACAGCCCTATGTCTTGTCCCATCTGTTTGACAATGCTCACACGATAGCTAAGCTTGACAATCCTGGGGACAAGTCGACAACACCAGCAGCCCTCCGTCGTTATTGGCAGGCCGTCGAAAGCGTCGTCGTCGTGTTCCCTATGCCACACGGTCTACCTTCTGTCTCTACAGATCTATGCTCATGACACACCCCATGTCGCAGTCAGACTGGAGACAGCAAACACAGTCACAGCGCATGAGCAACCAAATGCCATGGCAGTTGGATGCGGGAGTCTCGCTGTTCCCCATGAGTGGTGAACAGGTCAACCATGCACATTTAGGTCGCCTGCAAGAAGATTGGCTTGCTCGTGCGCAGCCCTCAAGTCTCAGACGTCCATCCACCGACAGTTCGAGCTCTGATCCATCCAAGCATAGCACTCATGAAGCGCTTACGCTGAAAGAGAAAAACAGAAAGGCACAGCGAAAGTTTCGAGAAAAGCAGAAGGTCAGCTTCTTTGAGAAGCTAGCATTTGTGCAGCTTACACCATGTGGATGTCCTGCACGGCCTGATTTTTTTTGCTCTCTAGGCCAAGATGACTGAAGCTGAAAGCAAGGCATCAGAGCTGGCCCAGCAGCTGAAGGACCTGAAAGCACAGAAGGCTGCGGCAGAAAGCAGAAATGTTGTCCTTGAGAAGGTGTTTGAGCTGCAAGGTTCACACTCGATGGAGAAAGCAAGGCAGGATGCCTCAAGGGCGGCCAGCATCACCTCAGTATGCAGTGATCAGGCATCCACATCCGGCAGCTCTGAGTCTGTACAATATGGCCTATGCACCCAAATTTACAGTCCCATTGACATAGACACAATGTTGGAAGCAAGGAGCGAGGCTCCTCTGATTCAGTTTTCACAGGCTCAGCTCGAGGCTCTGGACTGGGTAGACTTTGTGAGATTGTGGAAGGAATACATCAGCAGGTAGCTGTCCGTCTGCCAAGCAAATGCATGCAGTGTGCATGTGTCGAGTCTGTAGTTAAAGAGTTGTCTCATCAATGTGGCACACTTCACTATGCAGCCAGCTCTGTTATCTGGCCCTCACGCAATGCATAAAGCTACCTATGCCTCTTTGTCTGACTCAGCTAGCTACATGCATTGACATCATTTCAGCTCCCACAATGTCAGTAAGACAACCATCAAGGATATCTTATCTATGGTTCACATCAGTCATTTGTTCACTCGCCCGGCAAATCGCCTCAGCTGATGTGGCTTTTGGTGCATATCAACCTATGCATGAATCATTGCGGTTGCCATCCTGCTGCTTCACATCCCTTCTCACACTTGGTTCTCCCAACAGTGCAGGCTATGTGGTCTTTGTGACCCACACTTGGTTCTCCCAACAGTGCAGGCTATGTGGTTTTTGTGACCCTCACTTGTCCTGATCTGCAGGCTGCCTTCTGCATGGCAAGTGTATCATGATGATCCTTGGTACTTGTTACACGTTGAGTGCGCCTACCAAGCCATAGCTCCTTGTTGCAACAATTACAAATTAGATCTCTTGGTGTGCAGGCTGGCAATGTGCCTTGTCGAAGCTAACGGAGACAATGACAGCCCTGCCGGCAAGCGAGCGGAGGGGATCATGGAAGAGTTGGTCACCTTCTTCTGCTACCTTGCTGCCAGCCATCCCAAGAAAGTCAGCACCTTCAAGTACCTCAAAATGGAGGAAGGCGCCTCGCCTGGCTCTGGCCCTCCAGATGAGCTTTGGCAGAACATTGCCCGCTCAGTCCACTTTGATGAGCACCAGCAAGCACAGATCTGTGGCATCAGAGAGTACCTGCTCACCAACTTGAGCAGAATCATGAAATCCCGGGAAGAAATCAGCGCGCAGCTGGTCTCTGCTGTGCCGCCACAAGGAGGAGGTGGATGCAACAGTCAAGTGGCCACAGGTCATGTTCAGGCCCTACAGGCCACAGAGAAGCTGCATCAGAACTTGCAGCAAGCCCAGGAGTGCCTGACTCAGTTCCAGATAGCTGCAAGGGATTGTATGACGCCACTGCAGTCTGCCATGCTTTGTGTGCAAGCCTTCCCTTGGGTGCCTGATGTCTTGGCCGTCTTCAACTGTGTAGCTGATACTCACGACACAGCTGCTGCCATGAGCCATGATGGCCCTGCAGGATCACAGGATCTTTCATCTGACTGAGTCATCAGTAATATCAGACTGAGTCATCAGTAACATCAGACTGAGTCATCAGTAACATCACACTCTTCAGGGCATCTTGCTGCTGTCAAGAAATTCATGAGCTTCTCTGTATGACCAAATCTGACTGTGCGCCTCGTTTTGTTACAAATACATGACTAGCAAACATACTTTTCATGGGTCTTGGTTCATTTGCCTTCTGCTTTGGTTTCCGGTACATCTTGCTTGTGTGATGTCACTGCTGCGAACTCAATAGTGTTGTGAAGAAGTGTGCCGTTATATCAAATTGTTGAAGCACAATAGGACATGTATATTTTACTGCTGCAGCAAAGCTTTGGGTGAGGCTCTTGTGGCCTTTGCTGCGCTGCAATTTTTTATTTTTGGTGATGTTTCTGATTTGCTTGCAAGCACGATTGTGATCTCCATCCTGTACATTCACGAATACACAATGCCCAAGGATTGATAGAAGTTAGCGCATATTTCCAAGTCCTGCTGTTGCATTTCCAGTCTTCACGAAGTTGCCGTATGAACGTTGCGACCGGACCATCAGTAAAGATCGCATAGCAGCTGGTTCGTTCAGGAGGGGCAACATCTAAGGCAAGCGGCCTTTATAAAGTAGTATCTCCTAAATCCTGCAAGTCAGAGCCTAATACCTATGGTGAATTGGTGATGTATGGAATGGAATTCTTGCTGTTACAGTCACACAAGTGTTGCACCATACACACTGCACCGTAATCCCCAATGTTCTGCCCAAACATACCCCTCTTGCAATCCACCCCCCATGCTTTAGTGGTATATTGCAAACAAACATGCCTACATGGAGGAGACCACATAAGCTATTGGAGATAGATTAGCTGTCAGATGAGCATCAGAGCCAAATCAGAGGAACAGATGGCAAGCTCAGAAGCATATAGAGTTTTCCAGTGGAACACTTGATAGTAAACAACACAGAGCAGGAGAAACAAAACAAAGCAAGTTTGTCCTACATGGGGTTTTCAGACTGCTGCTCACAGAATGAACAGTGGCAGCATCCTTGCCAGGGCTCTGCAGCTAGAACATACAGGGCTACGTCCAAACAGCCCTATGCCCATGCCTGTGCTACACAAACATTGCAAGGCTATTGACATGTACACCAACACAACTCATGTGTAACAGTAGATACATGCATGCCTCCTCCTAGTCATTGCTGCCAAGTCTTCAGCACAATGTGAATATTGTGCAGGGGTGAGACGTGCCCCAGAACAAACAGCACCATTCAAAGTGTCAAAATGTCAGGACACAGGTTCTCCAATCTTGCAACCACTTAGCTTTGTCATTAGTGTCGGGCCACGACTAAAGTTTGCGCATTCACCAACAAGAACAAAACCAAAAAGACCCTGCGGGCTTTGGATTTGCAGAGGTTCATGCTCCCCCTACCTAGCTGCTGAGTAAAGGAAACCATGACCACCAGTGGTTGTCAATGTCAGGTGACTTGCAACTACCTCAGTACGTTTCTGGCCTGGTTGCATGCAGAAACAGGAATGGTACCTGGTTTCATATGCACTGTTCATGACAGCTGATGGGAGTTATCTGACTCTGCATGAGTGACGTACAGTATGCTGCGCCAATTGGAAGCATGGAGCATGAATCAATGGTGGCCTTTCCATCTTGCAGTTGGAGGCTGGTAAAAGGTTCTCCCTGGGCTGCAGCCCTGCTGCAGTGCTGTTGTCTGCTTGAGCAGCTTGCCACATCTCGTAGCTGACTGAATGTCTTGTAGAGACCCGCCGCACCCACCTAGTCTGTCATTATCACCATTCCACCTTGTCATGTGGGTTTGACTTGGTCCCCCAACGTCCGCGAGATCCCACAGTGCCCCATGGGGATCACTTGGTGACCAGTTTGTGTGCACAAGACTGTGCCCCTGTCAGCATGTCTGTGGTAGGTTCCTTGTTGCCAAGCTGTCTGCCTGAGCTGCATGTGGGTGTGTGTTATGTGTCACTGCATCTACATCTGAAGCCAGCTGCCCTGACATAGTGCAGCTTGTGCAACAGCTACTCTACAAAGGAAATGTCACAGCTTTTTGGCAGGGACTGCAGGAAGGGTGGGTGAGGCTGGGTGAAGCGGTGAAGATGGGGGGAGCGGGGGTGGGGGGTGTGTGACAGGCGTTAACGGCAAGTGTGACTGCCCACGTACTGGTATGTCACACCATAGCATAACTGCCCGGAGCCGTCTGGCGACGAACGATAGGATCTCACCCAGCAAAGTCGAACAGAACTGTTCGTAAACTTCGCGCAATGTTCACACTGCGCAAACTAAGGCTATGTCAATCTAGCCAGACAGTGCTACACGGTTGTCCACAAGGAAATTGCGGCTAAAGCGCTACTATGCACAAATCTGTACCACTATATCTCTTCTATACAACTGTTGGTCAACTGTTGACCAGAGCTGGCCCCTGCGCCGGAGATTCAAAGCATGTCGGACACGCTTAATTTGCAGCTGTCAGTCTACATCTGACGTAGCTGGTGTCGTACCCACTGTGGTCTCCAAATGTCGACGAGACTGCAAGACTGCGATTGACTAATTTCTTACTAAACTTCGGATAAGGTTCGCAAGCTCGGACATTGATGATCTCGAAGCTTGCTTGGCCATCAGCGGATCAAGGTGGGAACCTATACAATGGAGCATGTGGTTTCTTGCATGGCTTCGCGATGTCATGAAGATGACTTTGAGTGCCCTGTAGGTCACTCATGCATTGTGGATGCATCCATATGGGAAGTCAACCAGTATCGCATGCTGCAGCTGGTTTGTATGGGTGTTGCTGGCACAACATGCAGGTTAGCTTTTGCATGTGTCGTTTAGCCCTTCAGCAGCGACTGCTTCCGGCGGCTGCCTGTTTTGCGGCATCTGCCCGTTGTCTGAGACAACTTGTCCCATAATTGACGTTATCGGCATCTAAAAGTGCTATGCGCAGTTTCCATTGAGCGCCGTTTGACATCGATTCGAATCTAAATTGTGTGCATGCATGGCATTGCAGTTGCCTTCCTGATAAGCATCAACGTAGTCGAGGCTGTCCCGTCCAGACTCGGCTGGCACCTATGACGGAGCTACAGCTGACAGCTTAAGGCTCGAGTTCGAGGAACCTGCAAAAAAGCTTATTGCTCCGGTCTTCCACGGATCTTGCGAATCAATAAAGATTTAGGTCACCCGAGGCACGGGCGAACAATATTGCAGAGCACAGAACGTAGTTTATTCACCGGCGTAGTTACCTGCAGCGCCTTTGCATCGTTGCAGCTAGCCACTTGTGCCCAACATGCCCGGACTACTGCAAGCCCCCGACTCCAAGTTTGGCAGCGTCAAGTTCGTTTATGCTCTTGCGGCTGAGTTCCTTGGTGTCATGCTTTTCACGTTTGCTGGT
>JAABUK010005169.1_pt1 | contig 20594 bp, 18 predicted proteins | sample 5559141 | NCBI WGS metagenome assembly JAABUK01 (sample SAMN10711869, study PRJNA513367) | rock metagenome | isolation source: Antarctica rocks | place: Antarctica: Victoria Land, Pudding Butte nord | collected 2016-01-03 | reverse complement strand
TGGAAACGCCTTTCACCACGGCTTCCTGAATCACGCTAATCAAAGCCTGTTCGCTCCGCTTGCGGTTTTCGATGAAGCTGGGCACGTAACCGCCTTCCCTCAGCTTCGGAATCTGCAATCGCATCGTCCCCAGCCTGGTGTCCCATCGTCGTGGCCGATAACCATTCCGCTGCGTGATCCGACCGTCGGACCGTTCATACGGTTCAGCGCCGATCTTTTCGCTCACCTCGGCTTCCATCACGAAGTCCGCCATCATCTCCGCCATCGCGCGCAACGGGTCTTCCGCCACGCTCGCCGTTTCCATTAACTCAGAACCATGCGTTGAATACCAAGATCGCGTTCGCCCTCCGTATCTACAGCTTCACCGTTCTCGTGTCCTTTGCGATTGCATTTTTTGTTTGGATTCGCAAACTGCCTCTCATGAACCAGCTGGTGGTTCTGCTTGTCCTTTCGGTTACTCTGCCTCCCATGTCCTTTGAATACACACTTCTTGAAGTCTTGCCTGCATTCGGCATCTTTCTCGCTTGTATCGTGGAAGCCACGCGTCAAGGGCTGCGAATTCCGCGCGCTCGAATGTGGGCTCTCTTAGGATCCTTTGCTTTTATTGGTGCTCCGCTTTCGTATATAAGCGGCCGGTACGCCGGATTTGGAGGACAATTAAAATTGGTCGCGCTTGTGGCCATAGTGATTGTTGTGCTCAAGTTCCCTATGTCTCTCATCCCCGAAATACATCAACAGGAAAACACCTAATCTGGCTGCATTCATCGCGACCGGTCGCGAAGGCTTAGCTTGAAATTCAAGTACCAGCGAACGCTTGGCTCGACGATTTCCTGCTCGCTTATGCGAGCGCGTCAGAAATGCGGGATAATTACACAGCCAAATTGAGCATCAGCCTTAAGTCTTCTTTGCAACTTCCATCTTCTCGGCCGGCTCGTCTTCTGTTGTGGGGAATACTGCTGCTGAGTACCGGCGTCGGGATCTATTTTTTTGGAATACTCTTTTCTATTTTTCGGTTGCTGTTTGCCCATTCCCAGGACGTGGCTCGATGGAACGCAAACATCATTTGGTACAGCGGTATTCCAACGACGCTTGGCTTAGCTCTTTCTGCGATCGACCTTTTCGTTTTGTTTCCCAACAAAAGACTGGTGCCGCGGTGGATTAGCGGAGATGAGGCACCGGTTCCGGATTTCCAGGGCGTAACGGTTGTATTGACAGCGTATAACGACGAACAGAGCATAGCCGCCGCGGTTGCAGATTTTCGTGCCCACAGACTCGTGCAGCGCGTAATAGTCGTAAGCAACAACAGCAAGGACGCTACAATGCAGCGGGCTCTGGATGCCGGAGCCGTGGTCTATAACGAACCGAAGCCGGGTTATGGGCAGTGTGTGTATCGCTGTTTCTTAGAAGGGTTGCTTTGCGAAGGAGCGGATGTTATCGTTCTTTGCGAAGGGGACTGCACCTTCCGTGCGTTCGATCTGGATAAGTTCCTGGCCTACCTGCCTCATGCAGAGCTGGTGAATGGCACCCGTATTGTCGAGCAGTTACGGGCTTACGATACACAGCTCAGCACATTCATGTATTACGGAAACTTTTTTGTGGGCAAATTACTAGAAATAAAACATTTGGGTCGCGGCACGATTACGGACGTGGGAACTACATATAAGGTGATTCGCCGCACTGCACTGGAACGTCTGATGCCCCATCTCAGGCCCGCGAGCGTCAATCTGGAATTTAATGCGCACCTGCTGGATACTGCGCTGCAGTTAGGTATCATCACCCTCGAATGCCCGGTGACTTTTCACCCACGCGTAGGACAAAGCAAAGGCGGAAACGTAAACAATTTCCGCGCCTTTAGCGTGGGGTTGAGAATGATTTGGGGCATCGCTTTTGGCTGGAAGGGAACAACAACGTGAGTGACGAGTATTTCGAGACACGCTTTACGCCAGATTCACGTCGGGAAGGGTTATGGCAGGCCCTGGTGAATTATCACTTCCAGGCGCAAGTGGATCCGTCGCACACGGTGCTGGAGCTTGGTGCCGGTTTTGGACACTTCATCAACAATATTCAGGCAGCACGTCGCATAGCGCTCGATCAATGGGAGGGCTTCCCCGGATACTTAAAACCGGGAATCGAGTCCCATGTGGGGCCCGTTAGCGATTTGAGTTTCCTAGAGAACAACTCCGTTGATTTTGTTATGGCCAGCAATTTATTTGAGCATGTACCGCAGGAATCATTCGCTTCCGTGTTGAAGCAGCTTAAGGTAAAACTGCGGCCTGGCGGAACTATCAATCTGCTTCAGCCAAATTACCGCTTTGCCTTTCGCGAATATTTTGACGATTACACGCACACTACGATTTATTCCGATATTAGCCTCACTGACTTTCTTCGGGCCAACGGCTACGACATTCTGTATTCCGAGCCCCGCTTTATGCCGCTGACTATTAAGTCGCGGTTTCCCGTGTCTTCGTCTCTTATCCGCATGTATCTGCTGTCTCCGCTGAAACCCATGGGAAAGCAAATGCTGATAAAAGCCACACCCGCCAGCCCTCGTTAGTCCCAGGGCTGTTTTCAAAATTCCTCGTGCCAGGCAGCCATCCTGCGAATCCCTTCTTCTAGATTCACTGTCTCACGTAACCCCAACATCTCCTCCGCGCGATTTACGGATGGCACATACCGGGCCACCTCTGCACCCGCAATGGCTTCTTTCGCCACATGGATGGATTCCTTCTTTCCCAGGCTTTGCGAAACCGCGCGCGCTAACTCTAAAATACTCACGTCACGGGCTGAGCCCACATTGATCGGCACCAACGCCGGCGCGCGAAATAACATGGTCCACAACCAAATTGCCAGGTCAGCCGCATAAAGGTAAGACCGGCGGGGTGCGCCATCCCCGGCAATCTGGATCGGTCTGCCCGCCATCGCATCCGCCACAAAATTTCCGATGGCAAAATGAGCATCCAGCGGAAGGTGGGGGCCACTGAAAGCCCAGCATCGGGCAATCTTGCACTCCAGCCCGAAGGTCTTGCCATAAACAGCGCACATCAGTTCGGTCGCCCGTTTTCCTTCAGAGTAAACACTTGCGGCATCCAGGGGATCTGGCGCGCCCATGTACGTTTCGTGAACGTGACTCATTGAACTTGGCTGCTTGCCATAAACCGCGCCGGAACTGGTCAGCAGCAGTTTGCGTGTGTCGTGGCTACCAGCGAATTCAAGCGTGCGTTGAGTTCCCGCAAGCATGGTGGTCAGCATCTCAAGCGGAGCCTCCGCGGCTTGCTTTGCGCTCGCCTCGGTAGCCGCGTGAATCACGAATTCAAACCCGCCTGCCGGAAAAGAGAAATCGCGGACGTCCCCTTCGTGCAGCTTAACGGCACGATCCCCGGCAATATGCGGCATCTTTGCCGCAAAAGCCGATGGATTGCGCGTCAACACCACGGCTTCGGCACCGAGCCTCAAGGTCCGATTGGCGTGACAGAAACTTTCAGTCAGCCAGCATCCGAAAAATCCCGTCCCGCCGGTCAGAAAAAGCCGCTCCCCGCGCATCTCTTCCCACAAGGGGCGAGTGGAATCCAGAATAAGGTTTAGATCTTCGGCGGATACTGGGCGGGCTGCCATCGTCATTCGTTACAGAGGTAAATAGCGGAACACCCGGGCTGCCGTTTCAGCATCCAGTTCCGGCGTCAGCAGATGCAGCGGGTTGCTTTCCATGCCCCCGGTTGCCGTTACCCGGCTGCTGATCTTGGGAAAGTACGTCTGCATGGGATCAATGTGGACCATAAAGGCCGCGGGTCCTGGCGCATTGAACCGCTCTAAAAATTCAGGTTCGTTTTGGAATCCGGGCCGGAGCCCTAACAGCGAAAAGCCATAGGCGGCAAATAGGTGGTCCCACTTCGGAATTCCCAGTCCTGTTTTCACGTCGCACCCCACGTAACGGCCATTAAAGTAGTTCAACTGAGTCATCCGGATAGAAGCGTAGCCGTTATCGTCGAAGACGAAAATCTTCAGATTCAGCTGGTTCGCCTCCACGGTGCCCAGTTCCTGAAGATTCTGCATGAAGCCGCCGTCGCCTTCCACCAGAATGGTGCGCCGCCCCTTTGAGGCAAACGCCGCCCCAATCGCCCCGCTTAATCCGTACCCCATGCTGGCCAGGCCCCGCGTTGTGACCACGCGTTGCCCGTGTTTCTGCTGGAAAGTCTGCATCGTCACGGTGTACGCGCTCCCGCTGCTGCATGGAATCATTACGTCTTCCGGCCGCGCCAGCTTGCTAAGTTCCGCAATGAAGATATATGGGGAGAGATATTGTTCGCCCGTGTTGTTGACGGGTTCCACAAGCGGCAGTGCCTGGTGAGTATCGCGGCAGAATTGAACCCACTCCTCGTGCTGTCCGCCATCCCGCTTGAGCAGTCCAGTAAGTACCGCGTTCGCATCGCCGCACACGGGCATGGAGATCGTGGGATGGCCTTTAGCTAATTCGGTAGCGTCGCATTCTACCTGAATTACGTCTCCGTCTGGAACAAACTGCTGCCAGTTAAAGCCGGTTTGCTGAAGGCCCAGCCGTGAGCCCAATGCCACCAGCAAATCGGCTTGCTGTATCAACACGTTCGAATAGCGCATGCCCCATGTATTTGGCCTGCCGAAATAAAGCGGATGATCAGACGGTACCCTGTCAGTCGCGGCCCAGGTGAGCATCAGAGGCACCCCGTATGCAGCCATCGCTTCCTGCAAATTTTCGGTGGTCGCCCGGTCGATTCCGCCGCCCAAAAGAATGACGGGGCGTTTGGCCGCGCGAATCGCCTGCGCAATCACGTCTATGGCGGCCTCTGAAACTACTGGGATATCAGGCACCGTCTTAGCCACGGAGGTGAGCAGGGACTGTTCGTCTACCTGGGCCCCTTGAATATCCAGCGGAATTTCAATGAAGACAGGCGCTTTTCGGCCATGAACGCCGCAACGGATACTTTCCGCGAACTGAGCGCGATCCATTGCCACGTCCATCAGAATGCTTTTTTCCGTAATGGGCCGGGTGAGCGCAATACCGTCCACTTCCTGCATCCCGCGTTGCCGCACAGCCCCACGCGACAAATCCGGCACCTTAACCTGACCGCCCAACACCAGGAGTTCGCGGCTATCCAAATACGCGCCCGCGACAGCGGTAATAATATTCGTCAGCCCTGGCCCTGAAGTAACCATGGCGAAAGCTTTTCCCTCGCCGCCGCTCACTTCGTTGAAGTACTCGGTCGCAATCCCCGCAGCCACCTCGTGCACCACAGGAATGCACTTTACCGTGCGGCTGCAGCTTTCCAGCAGGTGCATAATGTTGCCTCCCGCTACGAAAAAACAATGGGTATACCCCAGTTCCGCCAGCCATTCCGCCAAGAGATCGCTATATTTTCGCTTCAAAGTTCCCTCGTTTGTTGTGTTTCGGCGCAGCTGACACCCACTGCCTTCCCATCATAGTAAACCGAGCTACCTCGAACCTCATCCATAGAAGTAGGACCAATCCGGTCGTATAATGAAAACATCAGCCATCTATGTTGCAAACGTTCATCATCACGCTACGTGAAGGTGTGGAAGCGGCCCTTGTAATTGCCATTGCCATCGCCTACTTGAAAAAAACCGGGCGTGAACGTTTGCTACCGATGGTTTACCGGGCCATTACCGCGGGTGTAGCCGCAAGTTGCATCCTGGCTTGGGTCTTTACACGATTCCAGGTTACCGAAGAAGCCTATGGCGGGTGGACGCTTCTGATCAGCGCGGTTTTTGTGCTGAGCATGGTCATCTGGATGAACCGTAATGCTAAAGGCATGAAGGGCGAAATTGAACGGAAGCTGGCTGATGGTGGTCCGGATTCTCCGGAGTCGGGCTCCGGGTGGAGCGTTTTCGCGTTCGTCTTCCTCATGATTTTCCGCGAAGGCGTGGAAACTGTGCTGCTCCTAGCCGCTGTGCGCCTGGATACTTCGGGCATCCTGGAAGCGGTAGGCATAATTCTCGGCTTGAGCCTGGCGGTGCTGTTCGGTGTAAGCTTCGTCCGCGGCACCATTCGTGTGAATTTGCGCTCCTTTTTTCAAATTACGACTGTGATCCTCATGGTGGTGGTCTTTCAACTCACCATTACGGGTCTTCATGAACTCAGCGAGGGCCAGATTCTTCCCTCGAGCGCGGCTGAAATGGCACTCATCGGCCCCATTGTGCGCGACGAGGTGTTCTTTTTTATCGCGATTCTCGCCTTAGCAGGGGCTATGCTCCTCCTCGAATGGCGCAGTCGAGCTCAGCCCGCTACCAATCAACTGGAAGGTGCCGCGCTTCGCAAAGCGCGTTGGTCCGCACGCCGCGAACGCCTCTGGATGATTGGCAGTTGTACCGCTTCCGGACTCTTCATGTTGATGATTACCGCGGAATTTATTTACGCGAAATCCACCACCGAACTCTCTGCCGCCACCCCGGTCACAGTTACGGGCGGCACCCTAAAAATTCCGGTTTCCGCAGTGAGCGACGGCAACCTGCATCGCTTCTCAGCCGAATCGGACGGCGCGACTGTCCGCATCATCGTGATTCAGCGCCCTGACAAAACCCTGGCTACCGCTTTCGATGCTTGCGAGATCTGCGGTAACAAGGGCTACTTTCAGAAAGGACCGAATGTGGTTTGCCGAAACTGTGCTTCCGCCATTTTCATCCCTACGATAGGCGTCCGGGGCGGCTGTAATCCCATTCCGCTCCCCTCCAGCGTGGAAGGTGCCGACCTGATTATCCCAGCCGACAAGCTGTTTAAGGGAGCGCGGTACTTCCGCACCGCCAGTTAATGTTTCTCCGCTTTGTGGCAGAGAGCTTGCGGCGTTCCCCGCGCCGCAAAGTTATGACGGTCCTCGCTATAGCCATGGGTACGGCAGTCGCGACGGCCATGCTGGGCGTCATGCTCGATATCGGCGACAAAATGAACCTGGAATTGCGCTCGTTGGGCGCAAATATCCTGGTTACCCCCAAAACTTCAGGCGCTTTGCTCCCGGAAGCCCAAATCCCCAAGCTCAAAACCATCTTTTGGCAACTGAACCTCACAGGCTTCATGCCGTCCTTAACGGAAATCGCACAGGTTGGCGGCTCGCCGGTGCCAGTTAGGGGCGTCTGGTTCGACCGCCAGTACCGCACCCCGGATGGGCGTGTTCTGCGCACAGGCGCGCTTGCGGTGAATCCCTCCTGGCGAGTGGACGGCCGCTGGATTTCGAAGCCGAATGAGTGTCTAGCCGGTGGAAGCGTGGCCGGGCGTCTCAATCTGAAGCCAGGTTCCACCGTTACCCTCTTTGGCGAGCCGTTCCGCGTCGCCGGCATCCTTCGGACTGGTTCTGAAGAGGACGACCAAATTCTCACGGAACTGGCCGATCTTCAGCGACTCACCGGCCACCCCGGCGATGTGGACGCGCTCCAGGTTGCCGCTCTCACCAAGCCTGAAGACGATTTTGCGCGTAAAGATCCGGCCCATATGACTCTACAGGAGCTGGAGCGCTGGAACTGCACGAATTACGTCCGCTCCATTACTCATCAGATAGAGGAAGTGCTGCCCATGGCCGTCGCGCGTCCCGTTTGGCGCGTCGCCGATAGTGAAGGCCGCGTCCTTTCGAAGATTAGCGGTCTGATGCTGCTAATTGCGTTGGCCGCTCTGGCTGCAGCCGCGCTCACCGTGTGGAGCGTTGTCGCGACTACCATGCTGGAACGCCGCGGCGAAATTGCGATCATGCAGGCAACCGGCGCGACAGACCGCGTGATCGCTTCTTTGTTCGGCGCTGAAATCGCGGTGGAAGGTTTATTGGGCGGCGCGATTGGCGTCCTGGCTGGTCTTCAAATGGCTCACTGGGTCGGCAGTTCGGTTTTTCGGACAGGGATAGAAATTCCTCCAGTCCTCGCGCCGCTCTCCATTTTCCTCGCGATGGCCGTAGCCCTGGCCGGTGGATATCCGCCTTTGCGAAAGTCGCTTTCCCGCGCCCCGGCCGCCGCACTCCGGGAGCGTCTCTGATGTACTGGATTTTTGTTCGCAATGCCATGAAACTGCGCGCCAGGCGGTTGCTGCTTGCCTTCTCTGCTTTGGCGGTAGCCGCTGCGCTTGCCACAGCATTGTTCAGTATTTATTCCGACGTCGAACGCCGTGTCCGTTCTGAATTTTCTTCCTACGGTGCCAATTTGCTGGTCACCTCACCAGGCATGGTCCCGCTTGGCGTCGTCGGCATAGCCAGAAACGCTGGAGCCATCGCCGCGCCGTTCCTGTTTTCGACAGGCAAGCTCTCCGGCCAGGCAATCTCGCTGGCGGGGGTGGATATGAAGGCCGCTCACGAACTCACACAGTTTTGGCACGTGGAAGGTTCGCGGGAAGGCTGTCTCGCCGGAACCAATCTGGCGCAACGATTCAAACTCCATGTGGGCTCCGACGCCGATCTTGAAAATGCAGCTTGCCATATCACCGGTATCATCTCCACTGGAGCCGCCGAGGATAACGAGCTATTCCTGCCATTCGAAACGGTAGCTAAGCTGGCGGGAACGGCGGATGCCGCAAGCGTCATAGAAGTCCGCGCACCTGGCGAGCGCCTGGAAGAGATCCGCGCCAAATTGCAAAGCGCGTATCCCGGCGCAAACGTCCGCATTGTACAAGCGGTCGCCGATACGGAAACCGGTGTTGTCCGCAAGATACGCGTGGTACTGTTCCTGTTGCTGGCGCTCATTCTGGTCATCACCACCATGTCCGTGACCAGTAACTTCAGTGAGCTTGTGATGGAGCGCAGCCGCGAAATCGGAATTCTGAAAGCCATCGGCGCGGCGGAACGGAAAATCGCGTCTCTTTTCGTCACCGAAACGGTTCTACTCGCCCTCGTTTCTGCCATCGCCGGATATGCCGCCGGAATCGTCCTGGCCGGTTGGATCGGCCGGAGCGTCTTTGCCATTCCCTTCAGCGTGCACGTTGAACTCCCCATCCTCCTTCTGGCCGCGGCCATCACCCTGGTAGTTGCGCTCGCGGCCACAGCGTTCGCCGGCACCAGCATCTGGCGGATTGAGCCCGCACGCATTTTGAGGGGCGAATGAACAAGCCGTTCCTGCAACTCGAAAACGTTTCGAAGATTTACCAAGGCGAAGGTGGAAAGCAGGTATGCGCTCTCGATTCCGTCAATCTCACGGCGAACGCGGGCGAATGGATTGCAATCATGGGCCCTTCCGGCTCCGGCAAAACCACCCTGCTAAACATTCTTGGCTGTCTCGACCAGGCCACCAGCGGCGTAGTCCAAATCGGTGCTACGGATACGTCCACTCTGAACCGGTCCCAACTGGCACGCTTTCGCTGTGAAACGGTTGGCTTCGTTTTTCAACAATTTCACCTCATTCCGCATTTGAACGCCCTGGAAAATGTAATGCTGGCGCAATATTTTCACAGCATGCCCGATAAGAATGAAGCCAGCGCCGCGCTTGAACAAGTCGGCCTCGCAACGCGTGCCCATCACCTGCCCAGCCAACTGTCCGGCGGTGAACAGCAGCGCGTCGCTATCGCCAGGGCTCTCGTCAACGATCCGAAAATTATCCTGGCCGACGAACCCACCGGCAACCTGGATGCAGAAAATCAGACTAAAGTAATGAACATTTTGTCCGGTCTCCATGCGCAAGGCCGTACCATCCTTATGGTCACGCACGATGACCATGTAGGCCGCCGCGCCGATCGCCGCCTGAACCTGGAACACGGCCGCATCATTACCCCAAAACACTTCTCCGCGGAAGAAAATCAGAACTTCGATGAAGTGCTGGAGCAACTCTGGGTACAGCGCGAACACCGCGACGAAGGTGAGGCCGCGCACTTGGAAGCTTCGCACTTCACCACCTCACAGCACCGCAAACTCACCGCCACCATGACCCAGATGGGCCTGGTGAAAGTAAACGGCTGGGACGTCCAGTTCACCCCGGCTGGCGAAGCCCGCGCGCGCAGCGTTATCCGCCGCCATCGTCTGGCGGAGCGGCTCTTCACCGACGTTTTATCTATTCGCGATCCAGCCGCGATTGAAAGCAATGCTTGCACCTTTGAGCACATCCTCAGCCCGGAACTGACTGACCGTATCTGTACATTTCTTGGGCACCCCCTGACCTGTCCGCACGGAGCACCCATCCCGCGCGGCACATGTTGCGAGAAGGGCCGCCAAGAAAAACTGATTGCCGACCCCATGCAGAAGCTTTCTGTACTGACGAGCATCTAGAATAACTGAATGCGAAATGTTGTTATTATCGGTTCCGGCTGCGCCGGGAACACCGCGGCTATCTACGCCGCGCGCGCTGGTCTTGATCCACTTGTAGTCAAGGGCGTCGACGCTGGCGGGCAGCTTTCCTGGACCACCGAAGTCGAAAATTTCCCGGGCTTTCCCGAAGGGATCAACGGTCCGGAACTGGTGGAGAGCATGAAGCGCCAGGCTGAACGTTTCGGTGCCTATTATATGGATGGATCGGTGCTGGAAGCAGACCTTTCTTCAAGACCTTTCAAGCTTAAAATTGAAGATCAATTGGTTGAAACACACACGCTGATTATTGCCTCCGGTGCTTCCGCCCGTTGGATCGGCCTGCCTTCCGAGCAGGCGCTGATCGGCCATGGCGTAAGCAGTTGTGCCACCTGCGATGGTTTCTTTTACAAGGGCAAAAAGATCATGGTTATTGGCGGCGGAGATTCTGCCATGGAAGAGGCAAACTTCCTCACCCGCTTCGGTTCCGAAGTCACGCTTGTACATCGAAGCGATGCATTTCGCGCTTCCAAAATCATGCTGGACCGTGCCAGCGCGAACCCGATAATTAAGTTCCTCACCAGCACCGTTGTAGAAGAAATTCACGACGTCAGCCAGAACACCGTCACCGGCGTGCGTTTGCGCAACACGCTCACGAACACCACGTGGAATCAGGACGTGGATGGCTTCTTCGTGGCAATCGGCCATATCCCAAACACAAAAGTTTTTCGCGGCCAGATTGAGACCGATGCCGATGGTTATATCGTCGGCAAAGGTGGCGCGCGTACCAGCGTCACGGGAGTGTTTCACGCAGGCGACGTGGAAGATCGCATTTATCGGCAAGCCATCACTGCATCGGGCGCAGGCTGCAAGGCTGCAATCGAAGTCGAAAAGATGCTGGAAGCTGAGGGACACTAGAAGCCATGATTGAAAGACTCTCACCTCCCGGATCGCCTGCTCCAGCCGGGCCCTATTCCCCAGCAGTTCGCGCCGGCGGCTTTATCTACGTTTCCGGACAAGTCGCTCAGCAGCGCGGCGATGTGGAACTGGAAACGCGGCAAGTACTCACGAACATCAAAACGATTCTCGAAGGGGCTGGCTCATCCATGGCCGACGTAGTGAAGTGCAGCGTCTTCCTGAAAGAAGGTTCGGATTTTGCAAAGATGAACGCGATCTATGCCGAATTCTTCGGTAACGATAAGCCGGCAAGAAGCACAATTGTCTGTAACTTTGTAGCCGATATCAAAGTCGAAATCGATTGCATCGCCTACAAGCCCGAATTAGGCTAAGCCAGGCACTCCACCAAGCGTGCGGGCACTCCGAACTGCCCGCAAAATAGCTTCTGACAAGGCACTTGCCGCAGCGACGCCCAGAGCGTCGCTCTGTGCTTCCAAACTCCCCAGTGAGAGAGCAATCACCAGGTCGCCGTCCACGGAAGTATTCACCGGCGCGATCGTTCGCGCCATGCCTAGTGCCGCAAACTGCGCCAACTTCGTCGCACCCACTTTTGAAAGCTTCGCGTTGGTGGCAATCACCGCCAGCGTAGTATTCGAATGAGTGGGAAGCGCGGCTTTCCCACTTAGCATCAGCTTTTCCGTATCCGCGAACTCTTTCGATTCCGGCGCAACGCGAGCGCCTGCCACAATCGCCCGGTTCGCGGGATCGCGCACATCGCCCAAAGCATTCACAGCGACAAGCGAAGAGACCATCACGCCCCCGGGCAGCGTAACAGTGAACGTCCCGATGCCGCTCTTCATCGCGTGGTCCATGCCGAGCAGCTTTCCCACGGTCGCGCCCGTGCCCGCGCCTACGCAGCCTTCTTCCACTGCATTCGCGGTGGCCGCCGCCGCTGCCGCCTCACCCATCTCGCGCGTGGGATGCCTGTGATTCTCCCCAATCCCCAAATCGAAAAGAATAGCGGCCGGAACAATCGGGATTACGTGCTTGCCGAACGCATACCCTACCTTTTTGCGTTCCAGGTAGCGCCGCACGCCTGAAGCTGTTTCCAAGCCAAAGGCACTGCCGCCTGAGAACACAACGGCGTGAATTTTATCCGTTACGTGCATCGGGTTCAATACATCGAACTCTTCCGTGCCTGTTGCCGAACCCCGAATGTCGGCACCTGCTACCGCGCCCGCTTCGCAAAGAATTACGGTGCAACCCGTCAGTGCTTTGTAATCTGAAAGGTGGCCTACGCGAATGCCCGGAATGTCCGTAAGTCCTTTCATTCGTTGCCGCTATGTTAGCATCGACATTGTTGGCAAAATGAGGATGGGCGCGGATTGCTGAACACACTGAAAGGGCCTGTTCAAGCACTTCAAGATTTTTTTCAACTTGCCGGCACCGCCATTAGAAATCTGTGGCGTACGCCTCACTACACTGACGATATTCTGCTGCAGATGGATACCATCGGCGTCGGTAGCGTGCCAATCGTCATCATGACCGGCTTCTTTACCGGTGCCGTGATGGCTCTTCAAATGGGGCGCGCCTTGGGCCAGTACGGGCAGACTGGGCGAACGGGCCAGGTAGTCTCCATCATTCTGGTTCGCGAATTGGGACCAGTGCTCACGGCCATCGTGGTCGCGGGCCGCAATGCCTCGGGCATCGCCAGTGAACTCGGCTCCATGAAGGTTACCGAGCAGATTGACGCTATGCGCGCTTTGGGCACGGATCCGATACAGAAGTTGGTAACGCCCCGCATGATCGCGATCGCTGTCATGCTGCCCTGCCTGACCGTCATTGCAGATTTCGTCGGCATGGTGGGCGGTTTCATTGTCGGCCGCTATATCTACGGCATCGATACTCACGAATACTGGAGCAGCACCTGGCGCGCGCTCGAATGGAACGACGTGGTGCAAGGTCTTCTAAAGCCTTTCATTTTTTCATTCGTAATTTCTTTAATCGGCTGCTATTACGGGCTACGAACCACCGGCGGCACGCAAGGTGTCGGCCGTGCCACTACTCAGGCCGTGGTCGCGGCGAGTGTCATCATTTTTATGCTCACATTTTTCTTGACCCGCATTTTCGTGAGCGTGACACCCTCATGAGCGCGCCGGATGAATCGGTTCTGCGCTTTGAGAACGTCACAACGGGTTTCGATGATAACCCTGCACTGCAGGATGTCTCTTTTGAACTGGGTAAAGGCGAAACCGGCATCATTCTAGGCGTCGCCGGAAGCGGCAAAACCGTGCTACTCAAAACCGCGATGGGCCTTCTCAAGCCATGGTCAGGCAAGGTGATCCTGTTTGGACAAGACATCACGAACTTTACTGAGAAGCAGCTTTTCGACGCGCGCGGCAAGCTGGGCATGCTCTTTCAGGAAAGCGCGCTTTTTGATTCCCTGAATATCGAACAAAACGTGGCCTATCCGCTGCTGAATCAAAACGCGGTGAAATGCGCGCCCGGCGAAGTACGCCCCAGAGTGAAAGAAGCTCTGGAATTCGTGGAACTGGGTCAGACGCTAAAACGTTTTCCCAGCGAACTGTCAGGGGGCATGCGCCGCCGCGCCGCGATTGCGCGAGCTGTGGTTACCAAGCCGCCTCTGCTGCTCTACGATTCGCCAACCGCCGGGCTTGACCCGATTACAGCCAACACCATCATGACCCTCATCATCAAGGAGCGCGATCTGGATAACACGTCCGCGCTGGTGGTCACCCATCGTTATCAGGATGGCAATCTTGTCGCGAACTTCCGCTACAATCCAGACGACGGTAAGCTCGCCGGCACGAAGCAGGAAGATCGCAAGCGTACAAAGTTTATAGTGATGAAAGAGGGAAAACTGATTTTCGATGGCAGCCAGGAAGAACTCGAAAGGCAGCAGGACTCCTACATTTGCAAGTTTGTGAAAAAGCCGAATTGAGCGTGCTGGAATAAAGAATGGCCGACCCTAAAAAAACTTCCTGGGCGCAGTTGCGAGTGGGAATCGTAGCCATCGTATCTATGGCGATCGCGGCAGTGCTCATCTTCCTGCTAACCGGTAACTCGCATCTGTTTGAAGGCAGCGTACAACTGCGGACCTATATGGAAGATTCTGCCGGCATGGCGGAAGGCTCGGCGGTGCGGCTGAACGGTATTCTGGCGGGCAACATCCGCAAGATCCAACTTTCCGGCTCTCGCGATCCGAAGCGCACCGTTGAGATTCAGCTCGATCTTCGCCGCAAATTTTTGGATCTGATTCCTGAAGACTCCATTGCGGGCATTAGCGCTTCCAACTTGCTGGGTGACAAATACATCAACATCACCAAAGGCAAAAGCACTAAGCATGCGGAACCGAACGGCGAACTTCGCAGCGCCAATGTACAGGATATTCCTCAGTTGGTGTCGCAGGCGTCTACCATTCTCACCCAGTTTCAAGACGTAGCCGGCCGCGTAGATGGCTTGCTCAAAGATATCGATGCGGGCAAAGGCAATATCGGTAAACTCCTCAAAGATGAGGAACTGTATTCGCGCGTGAATGAAACCGCGCGCGAACTGGATCAGCTAATAAAAGACGTTCGCAATGCGAACGGAACCATTAGCAAGCTGCTCTACGACGACACACTGTACAAAGAGCTTCGCAGCCCCATTCAGCGTCTGGATAATATCGTGGCGCAAGTTCAAAAGGGCCAGGGCAGTGTGGGTAAGCTGCTGAACGATAACAACGCTCTTTACAACGAAGCAAATCAGAGCCTGGCCGAAGTGCACAAGATGATCGATGGCCTTCAGACAGGCAAAGGCACGGCCGGCAAACTGTTGAAAGACGAAGAGCTTTACCGGCAGCTCAACCTGATTGCCGGAAAGCTGAACATCACCATCGAGAAGCTAAACGCGGGGCAGGGAACCATCGGACAGCTACTGGTGAATCCACAATTATTCGATTCGCTAAATGGTGCCAGCCGCGAAGCTCAGTTGCTGGTGAAAGATATGCGTACCAACCCGAAGAAGTTCCTTCGGATCAAGCTGGCGCTCTTTTAGGTGTGCAGCGCCGGTTAATCGTAAATGCCGATGATTTTGGCTTCACGCAAGACGTAAACGAAGGGATTCTGGCGTGCCATCGGGATGGCATTCTTACCGCCACCACTCTTATGACTACGGGCAGAGCTTTCCGGCATGCGGTCGAACTCGCCAAAAGCAATGCTTCGCTCGATTTAGGCTGCCACTTGGTCCTGGTGCAAGGGCCCGGTTTACCGCCCCACCTGGTTGCCCTGATAGAAGCCATCATTCGTAAGCGGATCGACATCCTTAGGCAATTTCGTTCACAAATCGAGATTGTCTTGAAAGCGGGGCTTCGTCCCACGCACTTGGATACACATAAGCACACCCATCTGCTCCCGCCCGTGCGGCAGGCAGTGCTTCGCGTTGCTGCGGAGTACAACATCCCCTGGGTCCGCAAACCTGTTGATTTCAGGCTGGACCTTAGCGCTCCCCTGATTACTCAGGCCATCGCCGCTGTCATGGGATTTGCGCTAGGCGGATTCGATCGCCAGATGACGCGTGTAGGGGCCAGAAGAACTGATCACTTCATGGGATTTCAACTCACGGGCCGCATGACGCCGGAAAACTTGGCCCAGACCCTTGAATCTTTACCCGAAGGAACTACTGAGCTCATGTGCCACCCGGGTTTCTTAGGCGCCGAATTGCCCACCGCGAACACGCGATTAAAGCAGAGCAGGGTAGAGGAATGGCGCGCTCTCTGTTCACCCACGGTTCGCGCTGTTCTGCAGCAAGGCGGGATACAACTCACCAGCTACCGGGCACTATAATACTGGCATCATGTCTCCTCAAGGCCCCGCGACACTTTATGTGGTGGCAACCCCGATTGGCAATTTGGAAGACATAACATTCCGGGCAGTGCGCATTCTGAAAGAGGTAGCTTGGATCGCGTGTGAAGATACGCGCCAGACGCAGAAGTTGCTTCAGCATTATGGAATCGCAACAGCTACGGTTAGCTACCACGAGCACAATGAGATGGAGCGCGCAAAAGAGCTGGTTACCCGCCTGCTTCAAGGCGGTTCGGGCGCTTTGGTTTCAGATGCCGGAACGCCGCTCGTTTCAGATCCAGGCTATCGACTGGTGCGTGCCGCCGTGGAAGCTGGAATTCTGGTCCAGGCATTGCCCGGAGCCTCGGCATCACTAACTGCGCTCGCGGCCTCCGGTCTGCCTACCGACCAGTTTCACTTTGCGGGCTTTCTGCCTGTTAAGTCCGGGCAACGCATTCAATGCTTGCAATCCATTAAGAATGAGGCGGCTACTACAATCTTTTACGAAGCTCCACACCGCATTCTCGGCGCTCTCGAAGATATTCAAACCGCACTCGGCAATCGCCCCGTAGTGGTTGCGCGCGAACTCACTAAACTACACGAGGAATACCTGCGGGGTACTGCTTCCGAAATTCGCGCACAGTTGGCGTCTCGCGATGCCATTCGAGGCGAATTTACAATCTTGATTGGAAAGGCGATGAAACCTGAACTGGATGAATCTGTCCCCCTCGATCACGCCGTGGAAAGCTGCGTACAAAACGGAATGTCCCGCATGGACGCTATGAAACTGATCGCCAGGCAGCGCGGCATTTCTAAGCGTGACGTTTATAAATCGGTTGAAATTCAAGGTAAGGCTCAACGCGTTTTGTAATTGCAACCAATAAGACGAAAGTGATACAGTCATAAAACTCACACTTAGAAGTGTGAACTCGCTTTCAGGACAAATCTGTATGTTCCGCAATATTCGGCTTGCCGCCTTATGGCTGGCGTGCTTTCTTTCGATTTCAATACCCGCCTTCCCTCAGTCGCAGCGCGGTTCTATTACAGGAACAATTACCGATACCAGTGGCGCTGTGATTGCCGCGGCCAAGGTGATTGTCACTGCCGCTGAAACCAACACCACTTCCAGTTTGAATAGCAATGAATCCGGGCAGTACACGGTACCCAACCTGAGTCCAGGCAAGTATTCCGTTCGCGTAGATAAGGATGGTTTCAAAGGGGCCCTGCTGAATAATGTTCAGGTGGATGCAGGCTCTGAAATCCGCGCCGACGTCGCGCTTGAAGTTGGCTCTTCTGCCACCACTGTCGAAATCTCCGCGGATTCCGTGGCGCTGCAAACTGAGAACGCCAAGAGCACTACTGTCATCACCGACAAGCTCATTCGCGATCTGCCCACCGTTGTGGGCGGCACGCTTCGCAGCCCCTTCGATCTCGCCATCCTTGCGCCTGAAACCAAAAATTTCGGCGATAACAATTTCCAAATCGGCGGCGGACAAGCTGCTAGCTTCGGCGTCACCCTGGATGGCGTTTCCGCCAACACCACGCGCGCGCTCAGCACGTCCTGGGTGGCCGTGAACACGCCATCTCTTGATGCCCTTACTGAATTCGCTGTCGAGACCAACGGATTTAAAGCCGAGTACGGCCAAGCGGGCGGCGGTCTCATCAACTTCGTTTCAAAATCGGGCACCAATGGGTACCACGGTTCGCTCTATGAATATGCGCGGAACGATGCTTTCGACGCCCGGAACTTTTTCCAGGCCAAGAGGCAAATTTATAAGCAGCACGATTTCGGCGGCACGGTCGGCGGCCCTATCTCGATCCCGAAGCTGTACAACGGGAAGAACCGGTCTTTCTTCTTCTTCTCTTACGAAGCTTTCCGGAATCGCAACGGTGCCTCTTCCACGTTCAACAGCGTGCCCACGCCTGAAATGTATAACGGTGATTTCACCAATTGGGTAGATCAGAGCGGCAACCAGATCCCCATCTACGATCCCTTTACCTATGCCTCAACGGGCGCTCGCGTCGCGTTCCCTGGCAATAAAATTCCCTCGTCACGCTTCGATCCCCAGTCTGTCAAAGCCATTCAGGCCTATACCGCTACAGGACAGGTGAAGCCGAACGTCGCCGCTGGCCCGGGCACCAGCGCTTATGTGCGAAATAACTATCAGATCGTAGCAGGCAGTGTCATCCAGCCGCGGACCAAGTGGAGCGTCAAGGGCGATCAGTTCGTGCGCCAGTCTGACCGTTTCGCGTTCTATTACGGCGACAACGAAGATCTGGAACAGCCCGGCCCGAACGGCCCGCCGCGCCTTCCTGGCAACTATCAGGATTACAACGATTTGACTCGCACCAGCAAGGTCTACCGCTTCACCTGGGACCATAATTTTAGCCCCACCTTCATCAACCAGTTCCGGGGCGGTGGCAACAATTGGCACGAAGTGCATAACTCCAAGCAGGAGTTGACCGGCAACTGGAAAGATAAGTTCTGCATCGGCAATACTCCCGATTGCAACTATAATTTGGGCCGTATTCGCTACGACAATCAGTACACCAACTGGGGTTCTGATTCGAATAATGGTTCGGAAAACCTGATCATGTCCTTTCAGGACGACGCCACCAAGATCGTGGGCCGCCACACACTAAAGTTCGGCGGCATGTACCAGAACGGTTCTTACAACGGATTTGGCCGGCAATGCGTGGCCGGTTGCGCCAACTTCAGCTTTGCCGGTACCGGAGTCGCGGGCAGCGCAAACCAGAACCTGGGCGGCAACGCGTTTGCCTCTTTCCTGCTCGGCTGGACCAGCAATGGCCAAGTGGATACCATTCGCTACATCGGCCAGAACTGGCCCTATTTCGCAGGCTACTTTCAAGACGATTTTAAAGTAAGCTCCCGCTTGACCGTGAATCTCGGCCTGCGTTGGGAGACCACACTGCCGCCCTACGAAGAGAAAGACAAGTGGAGCGATTTCTCTCCTACCACCGCCAACCCCGGTGCCGATGGACGCCTCGGTGCCCTGATTTATGCCGGCAGCGGCACCGGCCGCCAAGGCACTCGAACGCTGGCCGATTCCTGGTTCGGCGGCTTCGGCCCCCGCATCGGCGCGGCCTATAGTCTGAACCCCAAGACCGTCATCCGCGCCAACTTCGCGCGCTCCTTCTCGCAGGTCAGCACCACCACAGGCTCCACCCACCAGAAGGGTTTTACGCAGACCGCCTCCTTCTCCGCCGATGGCAGCAACTTAACTACCCGCTTCCTTCTGCGCGATGGTCTTCCCGCTTACGCTGTCCCGCCCTTCATTGACCCTTCGCGCCAGAACGGCTCCGATATGCCGTGGTGGCAGAACGGCGAAGTCACCCGCCTTCCCGAACAGCTTAACTGGAGCTTCTCCATTCAGCGCCAGTTGACTTCGTCTTTAGTTCTCGATTTGTCCTATAGTGCGGTAAACGGGACGCATCTCCAGTCTGGCACCCTGAACGTGAACCAGGTTCCTTCCAGCTACCTGTCGAAGCTCACGCCCACCCAGTTGGCGCTCAGCTTCAACAACCCCACGCAGGCTTCGCAGATCGCGGCACTCGGGTACGGGTTGCCGTACTCCAACTTTGTCGGCAACTTCGGGAACGGCGCAACGCTCGCGCAATCGCTCCGCCCTTATCCGCAATACACCGACATCAACACCTGGGACGGCAACGGCGATCACAGCGGCCATTCTACGTATCACGCCGCCGTCGTCAAGCTTGACAAGCGTTTCTCTTCCGGCCTGTCTTTTACCACGTCCTACGTCTTCTCGAAGATTCTGACCGATTCGGACACCTACTGGATTACCGATAACCCGCGCGCCGAAAATCAGTACAACCGCAGGCTTGAAAAATCCATCGGCTCCTATGACGTGACTCACAATTACAAATTGGGCTATACGTATGAGCTTCCTATCGGCCCCGGCAAGCGATTCTTGAACAGCGGCTTCCTTAGCCAGGTAGCAGGCGGATGGCGCCTTTCCGCCATTCACCTGTACGCTAGCGGCCGGCCCGTTCCCATCAGCGGCGGCTCCACCCTGAACTTGTTCAGCGGACGCAGCGCGGCCTTTATCACCACGTACGACAACTGGCAGCCAAACTTCAAAAACGGCAATTTCGATCCCGCTGTCGACCGCTTTATCAACTCATCGGTCTTCCCCGCCCAAAACGTAATCGGCTTTGGCAATTCCACCCGCTTCAATCCGAAGTTGCGCGAGTTCCCGGCATTAACGGAGAACCTGTCCGTCGCCAAGACATTCAAGTTCTTCGGCGAACGCCTGCAAGGTGAAGTGCGCGGAGAAGCGTTCAATATTTTCAACCGCGTCCGCTTCGGCTACGGCGGCACCAACGTCAACGACATTCCAAACCTGGGCAGAGTCACCAACCTGCTCAACGATCCGCGCCGTCTCCAATTGGGAGCTAAGCTCCTTTTTTAGTCGCTCTCTGGCACGCCTGAGGTTCCAGCCGGAGCCCCAGGCGTGCTAATCTAGATAACTGTAAGTCATGGCAAACCACGTCTCATCCATCAAACGCGTCCGGACGGAAGCACGCCGTACCGAAATCAACCGTAAGAATAAGTCCCGTCTCCGCCACCAGATCCGCGCCATGCGCC
>JAABUK010005168.1_pt1 | contig 20595 bp, 21 predicted proteins | sample 5559141 | NCBI WGS metagenome assembly JAABUK01 (sample SAMN10711869, study PRJNA513367) | rock metagenome | isolation source: Antarctica rocks | place: Antarctica: Victoria Land, Pudding Butte nord | collected 2016-01-03 | reverse complement strand
CCCGATTGAGGCGTTCGTTGGGGTTGTTGGACCAGATCTGTCGCCATATTTCTCGGGGGAAGACGGTGAACGCGAGTAGGTCGGCCCGGGCGGCCTCGAGGTGGTCGGCGACGGCGGGGAGTTTCCCGTGGAGGGCGTCGAGGATCCGGTCGAACTGGGCATGTACCGACGCAGCGTCGGGCTGGTCGTACACCGAGTGCAGCAGCGCCTTGACCCACCCCCAGGAGCTCTTCGGGGTCACCCCCATCAGGTTCGCCGCGTAGTGGGTGCGGCACCGCTGCCACGCCGCACCGGGGCAGCGTCGCTCCGACCGCTTCGACCAGTCCGATATGCGCGTCGGAGGTCACCAGAGCGACACCGATCAGCGCTCGGGCGACCAGGTCGCGGAAGAAGCCAAGCCAGCCGGCACCGGATTCTATTGTTGCCAGGTGGATCCCGAGGATCTCCCGGTACCCGTCGGCGTTGACGCCGGTGGCGACCATGACCGCGACCTTGACCACCCGCCCGCCCTGGCGGACCTTCATCGTCAACGCATCAGCGGCCACGAACGTCCATGGCCCGTCGGTCAACGGTCGGGTCCGGAACTGCTCCACGTGCTCGTCCAGATCCCTGGCCATCTCGCTGACCTGGGACTTCGACAACCCCGTGATCCCCAACGACTGCACCAGCTTGGCCATCCGACGCGTCGAGACCCCCAGCAGATAACAGGTGGCCACCACCGTAGTCAGCGCCGCCTCCGCCCCTGCGGCGACGCTGAAACAGCCAGTCCGGGAAGAACGAGCCCTCTCCCAGCTTCGGCACCGCCACGTCCAGCGTGCCAACACCGGTGTCGAGATCGCGGGGCCGCTACCCGTTACGGCGGCCCGGCCCGGTCCGGGCTGCGGGTGCCGCACTCGGCGCCGCACACACTGTCGGCCTGCACCGAGAGCAAGGTGTTGATGAACGTCTCGAGCATGCCCCGCATCAGGTCGGCGAGGCCTGCTCGAGCTGCCCGTGCAAGAACCGTTCCCGGTCAATACTGGGTCCAGCCGTCATCGTGATGTCCTTCTTCGAGTCGGTTGTGAGAGATCACTCGAAGGATCACAGCGATGACCGCGCCCTACAGCATCAGGACACGCCCCCCGCGATCGTCGTACACCACCATGCCGGACTCAACCAAGGCAAGCCCCGCTAGACCTGCCGCTTGCGGGCTTCCGATGCACCGTGGGACGGTCGGCTTCCGGGCGGCTCCGGTTGGTGTAGCGACATCCGGATCCGCCGATGAAGCGCGCTGCCGACAGTCCGGGAATGGGCCCATCTGCCGATATCTGTAGGGGCGCCGGAACGAGGCAAGCGATACGGAAGGTCGATCAGTAAGTGATACGGCCGTTGCGATCGTGGAATTCGCCGGTCGGGCCGTCCTGGCCGATGGTGGCCAGCGCGACGGTCGCGTCGGTGCCCTCGGTGACGGTCTGGTGTCCGCTGTGCCGGTTGAAGTCGGTGGCGGTATAGCCGGGGTCGGAGACATTCACCCGCATTTCTGTCAGGTTCTTCGCGTACTGCACGGTCAGGGCGATGACAGCAGCCTTGGAGGCTGCGTACGGCACGGCCTGCACGGGGAATTCGTCGTGCTGAGGATCCTGCAGGTAACGGGGCCAGCCCACGCCCGATGCCACGTTGACGATCACCGGGTTCGATGAGCGACGCAGCAGCGGCAACGCGGCCTGCGTCACCCGCACGATGCCGGTGACGTTCGTGTCCAAGACGGTGGCCATGGCGTCGGCGTCCAGATCATCGACGCCGTACGCGGTGCCCAGGATGCCGGCGTTGTTGACGAGGACGTCTAGTTCGGGCAGTTCGGCCATCGCCGCGTGCACCGACTGCGTGTCCGTCACATCCACTCCGATGACCTGCGCCCCCAGCGAGCGTGCGGCGGCGCCGCCGTCTGGGTCCCGCATGCCTGCGTACACGGTGTGGCCGGCCTCGATGAGGCGACGTGCGGTTTCCAGTCCGAGGCTGCGATTGCCCCCCGTGATCAATGTTGTTGTCATGACTCCACCCTGGGGCACGTTCCGCCGGCGAAGGTATGCACTGCTGGTACTACCCTCGATCGGGGAAGACGGCGCATGCTGGGATCATGGACGAGTTCGCCGAGGTGCTGCGAGCCTGGCGCGACCGGCTCAGTCCCCGCGAGGTGGGACTGCCGCCCGGAACGGCCCGGCGCGCGCCAGGCCTTCGTCGCGAGGAACTTGCGGGCCTGGCCGGTGTCAGCGTTGAGTACCTCGTACGCCTCGAACAGGGCAGGGCCAGGCACCCGTCCACGCAGCTCCTCGGCGCGCTCGCCCGAGCGCTACGCCTCACCGACGACGAGCGCGATCACCTGTACCGCGTCGCTGGCGCCGCGCCGCCGACCGAGGGCGTCGTGTCGCAGCACATCACGCCCGGCGTGCAGCGGATGCTCGATCGCCTCGGCGACGTCCCCGTAGGGGTGCACTCGGCAGCCTGGGACCTGCTCTGGTGGAACCCGCTGTGGGCCGCGCTCACCGGTGACCCCTCCGAGCGGCAAGGGGTGGAACGCAACGTCGCGTGGCGCCACTTCATGGAGCCGCCGGGGGTGATCGATTTCGACGACCAGCACGCGGAGGAGTTCGCCAGTGATCTGGTCGCCGACTTACGTGAGGCCAGCGGCCGGTACCCGAAGGACCCCGCACTCGCATCGTTGGTCAATCGGCTGCGGGCCGGGTCCACGAACTTCCAGCAGCGCTGGAGCGACGCGCACATCGCACGTCACCTGTCGAGCACGAAGACCGCTACCGGAACCAGGGTCGGGCCCATCAAGATCGACTGCGATGTCCTGACCTCACCCGGCACCGACCTGCGCATCGTCGTCTATACCGTCCCACCCGGTTCGGGGGAGGCCTCCAAGCTCGAGCTGCTTAGAGTTGCTGGCACCCAGGCACTCACTTCCTAACGCCGTTCGCCCAAATACGGCCGGCCAGTCGATACGAGGGTGTTCACGCGGTCACTCCGCAACAAGGGCCCCGAACGTGCGCATGGCGCCGTGGGACTCGCCGCCGTTGGCGTGAGCCCAGACCACACCGCTCGTGCCCCTTGGTGATCAGCGCGCGGTCTCAGCCTGCGTGGTCCTGTTCGCCGAGCGGGACCAGCTGACCGGTTTCGTACGCGGGCCTCACGCGGGGCGTCGGTGAGCAGCAGCCCGAGCAGACCGGGCACCTCCGGCTTCTCGTGGAGGCGGTCGTCAAACGCGAAGACGACCTGACGAAGAGGATGATTCGGACGCTCGAGGCCCGTCAGCGCCCGCGGATGGCCCGAGTAAGACATCTTCAGCGCGGCGTCCCCACGATATGTGGTCCGGTCGATTCCGTCCTCGCAGGTTTGACGCCCGGTGCCAGCTGAGCGGAATGGGCTGGGGGAGAGGACTGTCCGGTCTGGCTCGATGTCATTGCGCGGTAGTCTCCATATCCACCTCGCAGCGGAGCGTCCGGACTGGCGAATGTCGAACCTTCTGCGATGTCTACGGGTGCAGATTTGGGTCCAGGCTTACTGCACGGAGGACCGGAGTGTGGCCGAGGGTTATCGCCAGGTGATGGTGACCGTAACGTTCGCGGTGCGCCCCCCGGGTTCGACGCCGGCTCCGGTGTGCCAGATCGCGACTTGGTGCCTGGTCGCGACGGCCGCCGTCGGGACCGAAGGTCCTTAGTCGAGCGCGCACCCCCGCGGCGACTCGCCGTATTCGACGAGGGCTACACGCGCTCGGCGCCTAGTGAGATAGCCGTGACGCGATCTTCACGGATGGGTCGGCACCACCTCGATGTCGACCCATCCGAGCTTGGGCGTTCAGTAGGAGTGTGCTGGGAACACCTCATTGGGATGCGGCATATCCACCCGCCCGGTTGTAGCTCACGGCTGCGGAGTAGTTGTTCTGCGAGACCCGGACGCCGAGCTCCTGTAAAACAGCCCCCATCTCGGGTAGGTCCGTGCTGGCCGCACGCAAGCCTGCTGCGAGCGCATCTGCGCTCTCCCAGCGAGCCACGTTGATGAACTGGTAGGGAGCCTGGGGATCGACAACTCGGTGGAATACGCCATCGATGAGGCCGGCCTGGTTGCTCACCGCCGGTCGGATGTGGTCGCGCCAGTATGTGAAGAACTGCTCCGCGTTCATAGCAGGTACCTCAAAATGGACGATCGTGGTGATCTGTTCCATGTGCTCTGTCCCTTCCCGAGAACTGCAGGTGCTAGCGCGCAGGTGAGGTCATCCGAACGCAGAGACGTGGTCGGTGATGAACTGCTCGAAAGTGCCAGATGGTCGGCCGAGGATGGAGGGCACGACGTCGGTTGTCCAGTCGCAGTCACCTTGCGCAAACAGGTCCATCGCTTGGGCGTTCATCTGGGCGATGGGCTCGGGTACGCCGACATCGATCATGGCTTGCTTCTGCTGCTGGAACGTCAGTTCATGGAAGGTCACGGTGCGGTGCAGGACCTTGGACAGGATGGTGGCCGCGTCGGCGTAGGAGAGAGCCTGGGGCCCACTGGGCCAGTAGGTCCGGGCAACGTGAGAGGCGGGGGATGCCGCGATCCGGGCGGCGACCGCGCCGACGTCACGCGTATCGACCATGCCGACCCGGCCGGCGCCGGTGGATGAGCCGAACTGGCTGCCGGCTGCTATCGCGGGCGCCAGGATGAGGAAGTTCTGCATGTAGGCGTTGTTCCGCAGCAGCGTCCAGTTGAGTCCGGAGGCGAGGAGCCCGTTTTCGATGGCCGCCTGGTCACGGCGGCGAGCGATGGGCGAATCCGCAGACGCCTCGCTGGTGATCTTGATAACGTGTCCGACCCCCGCCTGGACAGCGCTGGAAACGACGTTCAGCTCCAGCTCTGGGACGGCCGGGCTGACTAGTACGATCACGTCGACGCCGCGAAGGGCTGCATCGACGGTTCGCGGAGCGGCGAGGTCGCCGAGCGCCACCTCCACCCCGATGCTGGCCAGGTCCTCGGCTCTGGCCGGGTTGCGGACCAGGACACGCACTGACTCTCCATGCTGGGCGAGCTCGCGTGCTGCTGCTGCGCCCACCTTGCCGGCTGTCGTGATGAGGATCATGCGGAGCCCCCCTGGCCGGGACTGGGCGGCGTGAGACCGATCTGTCGTGCCTGCAGGGCCGAATCCCAGAATGCGGCGATCTCCACGACCTGCTCGCCTACCCAGCGGACCGTTTGCCCGAACTCGACGTCGAACGACCTACCAGTCGGCGGCACGATCCGCCCGTCCGGCAAGACCAAACCGCCGGTGAAGGTACCGGTCGTCCGCGTGACCACGGTGATCCAATCACCGCTGCCGAACTGGACCGGATACGGGTCGTTGTCCACGTGCACGTCCGGGAACATGGCGAAGAAGGCCTGCATTGCCTGGGCGTGAGCGTCGCGGCCAAAGAGGGGCCCCGCGTTTCCCGTGATGTGGGCAACCATGTCGGGATGGTGCACCGCGTTCATGGCCTCCACGTCGTGGGCGTTGAATGCGTCGTCTCCGCGCTTCATGAGCGCGAGGAGGGAGGCGGTGCGACGGCTGTCGGGTGCTGTGGTCGTCATGAGTGCTCCTTCAGTTTGGCCGGCAGGGTTGCGGCGGAAGAGTCGATAAACTTGAGGCTGTCCATTCTTGACGTAGACTCTAACTTTGTGCCAGCTCGAGGTATTCCTCGAGGGGCGCTATCGTGTGCGGGATGTCTGAGCCGGGACTGCGTGCGCGGAAGAAGGCCCGCACTCGTCAGGTCATCGCGGACACCGCGGCGCACCTGTTCGCCGAGCGGGGGTATGAGCAGGTCTCGGTGGGGGACGTGGCACGCGCCGCTGAGGTCGCGGAGCAGACCGTGTACAACTACTTCCGCACCAAGGAGCAGTTGGTCACCGACCGGGACCAGCAGATTCATGAGCGGCTCTGCGACCTGATCCTTGCTCGACCGGCCGGGGTCTCAGCTGCGGCCGCAGTCCGTGACTACATCCTCGACACCGTCGCCGGGATAGGGACGTCGCCGCCCGAGATCTGGCAGGGAGAGCTGGGTTACCTTGCCGCCACGAGCCCAACAGTCCATCGCCTGGCCCTCGAGCTGACCGAGCGTCAAGCCGTAGCGCTCGCCGCGGCAATACGCGACACCACACCGGTTTCCGCGGAGATCGCCACGCTGCAGGGCATGGCCCTGGCCAGCGTCTTCTCCATCATCATCACCGAGGCGGGCCAGCGCACCCGCGCTGGCCAGACACAGCGGCGAATCGCTGAAGAACTACAGCCGATCATCTCCAACGTTTTGAACGAACTCGACCGCTGGCTCAGCGCAGGTACGAATGACGTGCTCAGTCCCTGATTTGACGGTGGAGTGCAAGATCGTTGGCCGACTGACCGGGCTGACGAGCCATTGGCGGTGGGCGTTGTGTCCGTTTGAGTGTCGTCGAGGGCAAGATCACGCGGTGGGGGAGTATCAGGACCAAGGCGCATTGAGTGCCCGACCCGACCGCTGACGCCGGTGCGTGTGACGACCCAAGGCTCCGGTGAAGGGTGAACCGCCCCGGGGAGTCCGGAGGCTTTGGACTGCCCCGGGTTCCGCGGAGTCGAGATTCGTTGGATTCTCAAGCCACGGTGATGATGCGGTTGCGTTCGAACTGTATTAGGGGTGAGCCACCCGAGCTGGCTGTGTCGACGCTTGCGGTTGTGCCAGATCTCGAGGTACTCGAAGATCGCATTGGCCAGTTCTAGGCGGGTGTTCCACTTCTTGCGGTCCAACAGCTCGACCTGCATGCGCGACCAGAACGACTGTGACACTTCCCGCATGCTGCGCGGCAAGGTGGTGCCGGCTGGCGTGACCCACAGAATGACCGACCCTGCCGGTGTCCTCATTGAGAGATATGTCCGCTAGCCGCACCGCCGACCTTGATGGCTTGATTTGGAGCTTGTCCCTTCGGGTGACCCATCACAGTCCTGCCTCGCTCATCGGCGGATCCATCAACCGATAGCGAAGGAGTGGAAGATGCTGGCAGACCTTGTAGACCATGTCATTGGCGTTGACCCCGACCGGGACTGGACCACCGCCGCGGTGGTGTGTGCCAAGACCCAGGGCGAACTGGCCTCAAAAGCGTTCCCGACCACGGCGCGCGGATACGGCCAAGCGCTGCGCTGGGCAAATGAGGACTCGTTGATCGCACGGCGCGCATGGGCGATCGAGTCCTCCGGGAGCTACGGCGCGGGACTCGCGGCAGCGCTCGGCGCAAAGGGCGAGTTCGTCATCGAGTTCGATCACCCGAGCACCCGGGCGTCCAAGGACGGCGCCAAGTCTGACTCCCTCGATGCCGTGCGAGCAGCCCGCGAAACCTTGGGTCGAAAGACCTGGGCAACCCCGCGTGCCCGCGGGGCCCGGGAAGGGTTGCGGACCTTGATCGCCGCACGTGACAGCGCGAAACTCGCCCGCGTCGCAGCCATCAACGTCCTGAAGGCGCTCGTGGTCACCGATCCAGTCGACCTGCGCGAAGAGCTCCGGGGACTCACCCTCGGACAACTCTTGACCCGTTGCCAGCGTCTCCGGCCTGACACCGCAACCGACCCCGAACACGCGGCCACCAAGCTGTCGTTGCGCAGCACGGCAACCAGGGTTAGCCAGCTGACCGCGGAGTGCCGAGAGCTCGAAGCAGCGATGGTCCCGCTGGTGCGATCGATGGCCCCAGCTCTGCTCGACGAGCCAGGCATCGGAACCCTGATCGCTGCTCAGATCCTGGTCTCGTGGTCCCACCCAGGCCGCTGCCGCGACGAAGCAGCATTCGCTCGGCTCGGCGGCGTGGCACCGCTCGAGGCAACTTCCGGGCAGACCCAGACCCGACACCGGCTCTCACGCGGCGGCGACCGCCAACTGAACCGCGCACTTCACACCGCGGTTCTGGCGCGCGCGAAGGTCCACCCGCCGACCAAGACCTACATCACTCGCCGAGTCAGCGAGGGCAAGACCAAACGCGAAGCCATGCGCTGTCTGAAGCGCTACTACGCCCGGCACCTGTTCCGGGTCCTCGAGGCCGCTCCAATGACCACTTGACACTGATAGGAGCATCTCGATCACGGAGTTGTCGTAGCAGTCGCCGATACTGCCCATCGACGTGAGTTGGGTCGGCCGCCGGCACGCGTGGTCGCGCTGATGCTAAAAGCCGCGTGGGGACCGCTCAGCGACTATTCGTTGTCGGGCTGCGCGCCGCGACGGTCGGTCAGCCCCTGTGGCACTGGTCTGTCCTCACAACCGCCGAATCCCGGGAGCCTCTCGGCGGGACCACTTCCCATCGTTATTGTTACGTTACGACCGGGCGAGGGCTTCTCGGATCCGTCAACCCGCCAGTCGCCCGACCGTGTCCCGGCCGTACCCGAGCGCAGGTGAAGGATGATGACGGCACTTCAGCCGGCTGAAGAACGACGTGGCGGTAGAGGCCGGGCCACCTCTCGCGATGTCGCGGCGGCATCAGGGGTATCTCAGGCGACTGTCTCTAACGTCATCAATCATCCAGATCTGGTCGCCCCGGAGACGCGGGAGCGTGTGCGTGAGGCGATGGACAAGTTGGACTTCGTTGTCCATCAGCCGGCTCGCTTGCTTCGTGCTGGTCGTGCCGCAGCGATCGGTTTGTGCGTTCCTGACGTGGGTAACCCTTTCTGGGGCGAAGTCACGCGTGGAGCGGCTGCTGCGGCTACCGAACACGGCGCTGCCTTGATTGTGTGCAGCACCGAGGAGTCAACTGTCAAGGAGGCCGACTTGTTACGCCTCCTCGAGCAACAGCGAGTCGGTGGCATCCTGGTGGCCCCTCTCGAGCCGGACCTGGCGGAACTGGACCGTGTCGTGGAACGTGGCACGCCGGTCGCCCTCCTGAACCGGCGTGACACGCGAGGCCTTCTTCCGTTCGTCACTGTCGACGATGTCGAGGGCGCCCGCATGGTCGGTGAGTACCTGCTGGCGCTGGGTCATCGGCGTATCGCTGTGGTCAACGGCTCCACGGTGATCTCGTGGTGCGCCGATCGCTGGCGCGGCATCTGTCTCGCCGTAGAGCAGGCGGGGCTGGACCCTGAGGACGTGCTCCATCAGGTGCCGGTGGATGCGCAGAAGGCCTCTGAGGGGGAGCGCGTCGCCTCAGATGTGCTCGAGCTTGCACCGCGGGTTACTGCTGTGTTTTGCGTCAACGACCTACTCGGCTTGGGCATTTTGCGCGGTTTCACCCAGCGAGGTGTCAGCGTCCCCAAGGACATTTCTCTGGTGGGATACGACGACGACGACTTCACCGAGATGCTCCTGCCGGCGCTGACGACGGTGCGGCAAGAGCCCCACCGGCTCGGCTACTCAGCAGCGGCGCGGCTCATCCAACGCAAGGTCCTCGGCAGTCCCACGTCGGCGGAGGTTGCCGGCGACATCCTGGTTCCAGAGCTGGTGGTCCGAGAGTCTGCTCGTCGCCCCCGGGGCACTCCTGCTGGCCAGGTCGTTTCGCTCAAGCAGCAGTGGGCGACCCCTTGACACTTTGAACGCCCGGCTCTAAGTTCCCATGATTAATACGTATCAACCAATACGTATCAACCTCAGTGGGCTCGGGAGTAGAACATGCGTTCGACAGTGTTGTCGGTAGTGATTGCCTCCTCGGTGGCCGTAGCCCTGACCGCCTGCAGCAGCGGGGGTCAGACGTCCACGTCGACCGGTTCAGGCGGCGCTTCGGGGAGCGCTTCAGCGGGGAAGTTCGAGAAGAAGAGCCCGTTGAAGATCGGTTACTCGGTCTACGACCTGGCAAACCCGTACTTCCAGAACTACGCCAAAGGCATCAAGGCCGAGGCCGCGGCCGCGGGCGCCTCGGTGGTGTTAGCGGACCAGAAGAGCTCCCAGCAGGCGCAGGTCTCGGGTAGCTCGGACCTGATCAACCAGAAGATCAGCGCTCTGATCGTCTCCCCTGTGGAGCCGAACGCTCTCCCGGCGACCGTGACGGCGGCGCACGCTGCGAAGATCCCGGTCGTGATCGGTGACGTGGGCGCGAAGGGTGACTACGACGCGTTCATCCTGTCCAACAACATCAAGGGCGGGGCGCTGGCCGCGGACTACATGGCCAAGAAGCTGAAGGGCAAGAGCGGCAAGCAGCAGATCGGCGTGATCACCCTGCACCCCGGGTCCAACGTCGGCGTCGACCGGGTCAAGGGGTTCATCGACGAGATTGCCAAGTACCCGAACATTCAGGTGGTATCGAAGCTCAACGGCAACGACGCCATCAAGGAAGGGCACGACGCCGCCGCGAACATGCTGGCTGCGCACCCGGGCATGGCCGGGATTTACGCCGCAAACGACAACGAGGCGCAAGGCGCGGTGGCCGCCATCCAAGGAGCCGGCAAGAACCCCAGCAACTACGTGATCATCGGCTTCGATGGCAGCCCGGGCGCCATCGAAGCCATCGGCAAGAACACCCAGACCGCGACGATCGCCCAGGATCCGTACGCGCAGGGGCGGCTGGCCGTTAAGGACGCTCTGGCGTTGCTGAACGGTAAAAGCATCCACTTCGACGCTCCTGCTATCAAGACGATTACCGTCCCCGTCCAGCTGGTCGACGCGAGCAACCTGGCGGCCTTCAAGGCGGCCCGCGCGGCTCAGAAGTAGGGCGACTGGTGTCCGTTCAAGCGCACAAGGAGCCGCCCTCGGTCAACGTGGCCCGGCCTCTGGTTTCCGCCGAGGGCATCGTCAAGCGCTACTCGGGGGTACACGCCCTTAAGGACGTGTCACTGGCCCTGCTGCCAGGTGAGGTCCATGCCTTGGTCGGGGAAAACGGAGCGGGCAAAAGCACCATGATCAAGATTCTGGCCGGCCTCGAGGCGCCCACCGCCGGCACGGTCATGATCGAGGGAAACCCGGTCCGATTCGCCGGTCCGCATGACTCCCAAGCCGCCGGGATCAGCGTCATCAGCCAGGAGTTCCGGCTGGTTCCGCAGATGACCGTTGCCGAGAACATGTTCTTGGGTCACGAGCCCCGCCGTTTGGGGCTGGTGGACCGCTCCGCGTCCCGGCGCATGACCCGCGACCCGCTGCGCGAGCTCGGGTTGGACATCTCACCCGATCGGCGGGTGGACAGCCTGGCTGTCGCCGACCAGCAGCTGGTGGAGATCGCCCGCGCCCTGTCGCGGGAGTTCCGGGTTCTGATCATGGACGAGCCGACCGCCGCCTTGACCGAGGTCGAGGTCGACAAGTTGTTGACCCTGGTGGAACGGCTCCGGGAGACGGGCTGCGCGGTGCTGTATGTCTCACACCGGTTGCCTGAGATCTTCCGGGTCGCCGACCGCATCACGGTGCTTCGCGACGGTGAGCTGGTCGCACAGATGAAGACCGCTGACACCACTATCGACCAACTGGTGACCCACATGTTGGGTAGAGAGCTGGAAGATGCCACAGAAGCCCAGCACGGCAGCGCCGAACCCGCTGACACAGCAGCAGCGCCTGTCCTGCGGGTGCAGGGTTTGCGCTGCAAGAACGTGGTGGAGCCGGTGGACGTGCAGGTCCGCGCCGGCGAAATCCTCGGCGTCGCTGGATTGGTGGGCTCGGGTCGATCAGAGCTGATGCGTGCCCTGTTTGGGGTGACCCCCGCGACGTTCGGCAGCTATCAGGTCGACGGCAAGGACGTGAAACCGCGCAGCCCCGCTGACGCCATCGACTCAGGTGTTTTCATGCTCAGCGAAGACCGCAAAGCCGAAGGCATCCTGCCGCTGCTGTCCGTACTGGACAACGCCGTCGTCGCTCAGCGCAAATGGGGCCGTGTGCTGTTGGACCGCGGAAAGGACCGAGAGAACTACCAGTCGCTGCACGAGAGAATGCGCATCCGCTCCGCAAACCCAGGCAACCTGATCACGGCGCTGAGTGGGGGCAACCAGCAGAAGGTGCTGCTCGGACGCGCCTTGCTGTCCGATTGCCGTGTGCTGCTCCTGAACGAACCGACCCGAGGCGTCGACGTCGGCGCCAAAGTCGACATCTACCAACTCGTCAGGGAGCTGGCCGCCACGGGCGTCGCTGTCGTCGTCAGCTCATCGGAGGCAGCTGAACTGGTTGCTGTCGCCGACCGGTGTGTGACCTTGTACGCGGGACGGGTGTCGGGCTACCTGCAGGGAGCCGCGATCACCGAGCCGGCGATTGTGGCCGCCTCGCTGGGCCGTCCGCTGACGGGACCCACCAGTGGAAAGGCCGCTTCTTGACCACAGACGTCGTGACGCCAGGCAGCATCGACGCTCAGCGACGCCAGGCGGAGGTGCTGGCCGACCGGGTCGCCCGACGGTCAGCGATCGTGGACAGGACCGGGGTCCTGCTCCCCTTTGTCGTCATCTTCATCCTCGCTGTCATCCTCGTACCCGACTTCTTGTCCGGTGCCAACATCCGCAGCGTCCTGGTCAACGCCTCCATCGTGGCGATCGTGGGCTACGGAATGACCTTGGCCATCGCCATCCGGGGCCTGGATCTCTCCGTCGGAGCCGTCGCTGCTCTTTCGTCGGTCGTCACCGCAGGCACCATCAACTCCGTCGGCGCCCCCCTTGGGGTGGTGACCGGGCTGCTGATCGGCCTCGTCGTCGGACTGATCAACGGGCTGCTCGTAGCGTTCCTACGCATCCCCGCGTTCGTGGCCACGTTGGCCACGATGGGGGTGGCTCGCGGAGCAGCCCTGCTGTACAGCCACGGTAACCGGATCACCATCAGTGGCACCGGGTTCCGCAAGCTCGCCACCGGCTCCCTACTCGGTGTGCCAGGGCCTTTTCTGCTCGCGGTCCTGCTGTGCGCCTTCACCTTCGTCCTGCTCGAGCGCACCGGATTCGGCCGGCATGCGTGTGCGGTGGGAGGCAACCCCGCCGCCGCCAGAGAGGCCGGGCTCAACGAACGCCGCCTAACCATCGTCGTCTTCGGGCTTTCCGGTCTGGCCGCCGGGATCGCCGGTGTCCTGATCACCAGCCAGTTAGGCAGCGTGGACGCCACCCCCATCCAAGGGCTGGAACTGCAAGCCATCGCCATCGCCGTGCTCGGCGGGACCAGCCTCGCGGGAGGCTCGGGGAACCTGCCTGGGACATTCATCGGCGCCCTGCTGCTCGCGATGATCAGCGCGTCGCTGAACCTGCGCAACATCCCGGGCTACTACCAGTACCTGGCGCTCGGAACTCTGCTGCTGCTGGCTCTGGGACTCGACACGCTGCGCCAGAGCGTGCGCAGCCGGCTCATGGCCGGAGGACCAGCATGAGCACCCTGTCGTCGGACAGTGACCTCCAGCAAGGAAAAGACCCATTGCCCGGGCTGACTGACCCACCGACAGGTCGCGCCCCAGTGGCGCCGTTGGCTGGGAAGTACGCACTTCAGCTATTCACCATCGTCGGGCTTGTCGTGCTGTGCGTCGTTCAACCCGATTTCCGTCAGCTCGGCAACCTCCGCAGCGTCCTGCTCCAGGCGTCGTTCTCAGGTTTGTCGGCGGCCGCGATGACGCTGTTGATCGTGGCCGGGATGTTCGACCTGTCCGTGGCTGGCATCGTGGGGTTGTCCGCGGTGATGGTCGCCACTGTCATGCCGCATACGACGGTCGGCGCCGCCGTCGCGGCGGCCCTGCTTTTGGGCCTGGCGCTCGGGCTGCTGAACGGTGTCGTGGTCACCAAACTGCGCTTCCCTCCATTCATCGCAACGTTCGGGATGCTGAACCTGTACCTCGCCGCCGCTTTCATCTGGACAGCGGGAGCAACCGTGTCCATCGCGGCCGTCGGCTTCCTGCCGTTGGCCACCACGCAGATCCTCGACCTTCCTCTGCTTTTCATCGTGATGGTCATCGGTGTCCGGGCGTGCCACCTGATCCTGACCCGCACCCGCTTCGGGCGCAACCTCCGCGCGATTGGTAGCAGTGAACCGGCCAGCCGAATGGCAGGTCTGCCGGTTGACGGCACCCGTATCGCCGCCTTCGCTCTGGTGGGTTTGTTTACTTCTATCGCTGGTGTCGGGCTGGCCGCGTTGCTGTCCTCAGCGTCAGCCGACATGTCCGTAGGGTTCGAGCTGACCGTCATCGCCGTCGCCGTCGTCGGCGGAACGAGCCTCGAGGGGGGACGAGGTTCGCTGCTGGGCACCTTCACCGCCGCGATCCTGTTCTCGGCTCTGAACAACGCCCTGAACTTGCTCGGCGTCACCTCGTACTGGCAGTACGTCGCTATCGGGATCGTCCTGATTCTGGCCCTCATCGTTGCCGGGCTGCAGAACGGCCGTCTCACGCTCCGCCGGTCCTGACAGCCACGTCAAGTGAACCTCTTCGGGCAGGAACTGACGCGGGCGGAGATCCTGGCTAGAGTCGGGGACATTTCGCAGGTCGGGGGTCACGTCCCGGCCGTGCTCAGCGAGGGCATGGCCAACGGGGTCCGCACCATCGATGTCCGCTCCCCTGGTGGTATCTCGTTCGTCGTGATCGCCGATCGTGGCCTGGACATCGGCAGAGCCGATTACTGCGGCGTGCCACTGGTCTGGCGGTCACCTGTCGGCGAGGTCAACCCGGTGTTCGCCGACCAGCACCCGCACGGCTGGCTTAATGTCTTCGGCGGCGGGCTACTCACCACCTGCGGTCTGGGCGCAGTCGGCCAACCTAGCTACGACGCAGGCGAGAGCCTCGGCCTGCACGGAAAAGTGTCAAGGCTGCCAGCGCAAGGGGTCCGCTACTCCGGAGACTGGGTCCAGGACGAGTACGTCGTCACCATCGAGGCTGAGGTCCGCGAGGCATCGGCGCTGGGCCCGGTCCTGCAGATGCGCCGGCGGATCAGCACCACGCTGGGTCGACCGCAGCTTCGGGTCGAGGACGTCGTCACCAACCTGGGGGCCGCGCCGACACCGCACATGTTCCGCTACCACTGCAACTTCGGGTTCCCCCTCTTATCCGAAGACGCGCGGTTACAGCTGGGTAGCCGGGTGGTCGAGCCCCGCGACGAAGCATCAGCCGAAGCGGTCGACAAGCTGGAGCAGATTTGGGCCCCATCCCCACGCTCGAAGGAACACGTCTACATCGTTGAACCAGCCGACACGGCGGGCGGGGCTTCGGCCGCGTTAAGCAACCCCACCCTGGCCGGTGGCATCACGGTGTCCCTGAACTGGTCACGGGACACGCTGCCATGGCTCGTGGTGTGGAAACAGCTCAGCCGCGGCACCTACGTCCTCGCGCTGGAGCCGTCCAACTGCCACGACGACGGCCGCGCCGCCGAACGTCGTCGCGGCACGCTCATCGAACTCGAGCCCGGCCAGCAGCGCCGGTACTGGCTCGACGTCACTGTCGTACCCGGCCAAGGAACACAGCCACCGTTCACTGAAGGGACTGCCAATGTCGACTGACACCGAGCAGCTGACGCGTCAACGATCCGAAACGGATCGTCTTATCCACGCGGCGAACGGCGTCCTTCGCCTGGAGCCGGCGTGGGTAGCCCGGGACTGGTTACCACCGGGCCGCCGTCTCGGTATCACCGAAAGTGCGTACGACGTGGGAGACCGCGGCTTCATCTGTGAGCGGTGGCTCGGTTCTACAACCCGCGCGGACAACCGGGTCGGTCCCGAGGACGAGGGGCTGAGCTACATCGTCGACGAACACAACAACCGGCTGACACTCGCGGACGCGGTCAAGTCGGCGCCCGACCTGGTAATGGGCGCCCGCCACGCCGCCACGCACTCCGGCCTGGGACGCCTACCGAAGATCTACGACTTCGGAGCGCGAATTCCCTATCACATCCATCCCCGCATGCAGCACAGCCGCCGAGTCGGGCGCAACCCCAAGGACGAGGCCTACTACTTCCCAAGCGGTGTCGACCTGGGCGCTCACCCCGAAACATTCTTCGGGGTCCACCCGTGGATCGCGCGAGATAGAGCCTACGAGGTCCTCCTGCCCTACCTGGAGGACTGGAACTCCGACGCGATCCTGCGCCATTCCCGTGGGTTCGTAAACGTTCCCGGAGAAGGGTTCCACCTCCCCTCCGGGATTCTGCACGCCCCCGGGACAGCGTTGACCATCGAGCTGCAGGAAGACTCCGACTGCTTGTCCATGTTTCAGGCCCTCAACGCGGGCAGGATCATCTCCAAAGAGCTGCTCTTCAAAGACGTTTCAGCCGAGGACCGCGCCAAGTACGGGGAGCGATATCTCCTGGAGTGGGTGGACTGGGACGCCAACGGCGACCCCTACTTTTACGAGAACCACCACACCCCCCCTCTGGCGATCATCGACGAGCCGGGGGTCAGACAGGATTGGATCTACTACAACACGACTAAGTTCACCGGAAAGAGGCTGTTGTTGAGCCCCGGAACTCGGCACGTCACTCAGGAGCAAGGCGTTTACAGCCTCTTGACCTGGCGAGGGCGCGGCGCTGTCGATGGGCACGAAGTAATAGGTGGGGAACCCGGCCACGACGAGCTGCTCATCGTCCACGACCGAGCGGTTCGCCCGCACGAGTTCGTCAACACCGGAACCACGGACCTCGAGGTCATCACCTTCTTCGGCCCAGATATCCACACTGATGTCCCCTCAGTTACGTCCATCACGGACTGACACCGACCGCACCAGCCCCCTGCGATCAGAAAGTACGCCACGTGACAGAGGTGAATATGTCAACGGCCGCCCCATCGACGTCGAAGAGACGTTCCCACACGAGGCCCTGGTGGTCGACGTCGACTACGGCACACTCTCTGGTCGCGCGGTCGTGGTGCAGGTCAGCGACGGGACCAGGCTCGCCAGCGCCACTCCCCGACCACGTCCAGGCCTTCGACACGCTGTTCACCAAGTACATCGCGCTGCGCGACTACTTCGGCCGCGGCGCCAACGACCTGATGCACCGGCTCAAGGTGATTCGGCGCGAGCAGGCCACGGGGGCGCCGGGCGAGCACGGCGGTGAACTGGTTCGTCCCGGACTGAAGCAGGCCGCCACAAAGGAAGGAGCAACCGCATGACCGTCACCGCGGACGTCCGCGACACCCTCTCGGGGCTGCGCCGGACTGTGTCTGAGCTGCACCGCGAGCTTACGCGCTACGAGCTGGTGGTGTGGACCGCAGGCAACGTTTCGGCGCGCGTCCCGGGCCAGGACTTGATGGTCATAAAGCCGTCAGGGGTCTCTTACGACGAGTTGAGCCCTGAACTGATGGTGGTCACCGACCTCAACGGCGCCCTCGTCGAGGGCGAGCGCAAGCCGTCGTCCGACACGGCTGCGCACGCCTACGTCTATCAGCACATGCCGCACGTCGGCGGAGTCGTGCACACGCATTCCACGTATGCCGTCGCCTGGGCTGCGCGCGGGGAGCCGATCCCCTGCGTGCTGACGATGATGGCTGACGAGTTCGGCGGCGACGTGCCGGTCGGCCCGTTCGCGCTGATCGGCGACGACTCGATCGGGCGCGGGATCGTCGAGACCCTGCAGCACAGCCGCAGCAAGGCCGTCCTGATGCGCAACCACGGGCCGTTCACCATTGGCAAGGACGCGCGCGCCGCCGTCAAGGCCGCCGTCTTGGTCGAGGAGGTCGCTCGCGCGGTGCATATCTCGCGGCAGCTCGGCGAGCCGCTGCCAATCGCGCGGAGCGACATCAAACACCTCTACGACCGCTACCAGCACGACTACGGACAGTAAGAAGCGGCGCAACATGGCACCGTTGCAACGACAGCAACGGCTGCCTCCCGCAGGATTCAAGCCCGCACAGCAGCCGCTGTCGGGGGAACTCACCCGTCAGTCAAGCGGGGACGGTTCAGTTCTAGAAAGCTGGAAAATGGTGAACGACGTCGTGACCGAAGCGCGCAAGGCGATCATCGAGGGCCGCACCGCTCTCGGGATTGAGCTGGGATCGACCCAGATCAAGGCAGTGTTGATCGGACCGGACCACGTGCCGATAGGGGTTGGTAGCGACGATTGGGAAAACCAGTTCATCAACCGGATGTGGACCTACTCCTTGGACGCGGTCTGGGGAGGACTCCAGGCGTGCTACGCCGATGTGGTCGCCGACGTGCAGCAGCGCTACGGCATTGAGCTGACCTCGGTGGGCGCCCTAGGAGTGTCGGGGATGATGCACGGCTATCTCGCCTTCGGCTCTGACGGCAAGCTGCTGACGCCGTTCCGGACCTGGCGCAACACCCACACCGGTGAGGCAGCCGGGCGTCTGAGCGCCCAGTTCGGCCACAACATCCCGCATCGGTGGAGCATCGCGCACCTTTACCAGGCAGTTCTCAACGGCGAAGATCATGTCGGCAGCATCGCGCACTTGACCACCCTGGCCGGCTACGTCCATTGGCAACTCACCGGTCGGCAAGTGCTCGGCATCGGTGAAGCCAGCGGCATGTTCCCGATCGACACCACCACCGGCAGCTACAACCCGGCCATGCTCGGACAGTTCGATCGACTCGCCGCCGCCGCCGGCGCCACGCTACGGCTGGCCGACCTGCTGCCCGCGATCGCGCTCGCCGGACAGCCGGCTGGGGAGCTCACTCACTCGGGCGCGAAGCTGCTCGACCCAGCGAGGCGGCTGCGCCCAGGCATCCCCATGTGCCCTCCCGAGGGTGACGCCGGAACCGGCATGGTGGCCACCAACTCGGTCGCACCACGCACCGGAAACGTCAGCGCCGGCACGAGCATCTTCGCGATGATCGTGCTCGAGCACGAGCTCAGCCAAGTACACCGCGAACTGGACTCGGTTACGACTCCGGCCGGCGACCCCGTGGCGATGGTGCACTGCAACAACGGCGCCAGCGAACTCAATGCCTGGGTCGGCTTGTTCGCAGAGTTCGCCAACGCGCTCGGCACCGACGTGGACCTCTCAACGGTCTTCGAGGCACTGTTCACCGCTGCCCGGCGCGGTGCGCCCGACTGCGGCGGGCTGATGTCTTACAACTATCTCTCCGGCGAGCCAATCACGGAGCTCGACGAAGGCCGCCCGCTGTTCTTCCGCTCCCCCAACGGCACTTTCAACCTGGCCACTTTCATGCGCACCCACCTGTTCGCCTCCCTGGCCACATTGCGGATCGGCATGGACGTACTGCGGGAAGCCGAGGGCGTACGGCTGGACCGGATGTTCGCCCACGGCGGCCTCTTCAAGACCAAGGACGTGGCCCAAAGCCTTATGGCTGCCGCCATCGACACCCCCGTTTCCGTTGGAGAGACGGCGGCTGAGGGCGGCGCTTGGGGCATCGCGATCCTCGCGGCCTTCCTCGTCAATTCAACCGATGGCCAGAGCCTGGACGAATTCCTCCAGAATCAAGTGTTCGTCAACATCAACATGCGGACGGTCGACCCCGACCCGGCCGACGTCGTCGGGTTCGATGCCTTCATCGAGCGATACGTCACCGCCTTACCAGTAGAACAAGCAGCCGTCCAGTACAGCTGACGAATCTCTTCGAGCTTCAGCGACGACGGGACGTGTCCCAGAGCTGTGGAGGCGGCGCTCGTTGAACTAGCTACTGCTCCGGCCAGCCTGCTCGACGTTCACCAAACGCCAGCGGCCGCAGGAAGAGGGCTGGCGAGAGGAACGCCGCCGCGTCGCTGACTATCTGACCTCTTACCCGACCCTGACGGGCTTGCCGTTTGCCACGCCAGACGGCAATCCGGTCGGCCTGGCCTACGTTGGGCCGGGCCGTATGGAAAGTACCCCTCCGCCTCGACGAGTTCGATCCGGGTTAGTCAGCGGACGACAAAATCGCGACCCTGACCGCCGGCTACCGCGGCCAACGTCTTGTGCCTTCCCCCACCGTCGGAGGCTCCTCCTACCCGGCCCATCCGTTCCTGCTTTGGTGGGCGGTGAGCTTCGCACTGTCGATGCTTGCGCCGATACCCGAAAGGCTGGGCCAAGCGCATCTCGGTAAGCGCCAGCCCTGACGCCTCTCCCATCGAGCACCTACTCGACCAAGCGCGCAATGGCCGCGTGACGTCCTCGCCCTGATGCGCAGCGCGGGGCACGAGCAGTTCGCCGTGGTCGGCCATGACCGGGGCAGCTACGTCGCCTTCCGTCTCGCGATGGACCACCGCACGCCTCCGGGCAGCTCGCATGGGGCGGGACAACTACGCCGACTACCTCACCGCCATACACGACCGGGTGGTCGTACGCGCCATGATCGAGGACTACCGAGCGGGCCTGGGGGTCGAGGGGCCGCCGACGACGCCGACCGCGCGGCGGGCAAGCGGCTGGCCTGACCCACGCTGGTGGCCTGGTCTACCAAGGACGACATGGAACAGCCGTACTGCGACGTTTTGGCCGTGTGGGGTCCGTGGGCGAACGATCTGCGCGGCGTCGCCAGTGACAGCGGGCATCACATGGCCGAAGAAGCACCCGACGAACTCGCCGAGGCACTTGCTGGCTTCCTCATCCACAGGGACCCCGACGACGCCTCCAAGACGGCGTACCTAGATCAGTACGGCGAGCCTCGCCCCGAGAACCACTGCGCGATCGGCAGTGAACAGCAGGTTGAGCACGGGCCGCAAACACGAGGCCCTGCCGAGTTTGCCGGCGGTCGGCTGGGCTCGAGCCAGTGGTATGAGGCAGGCGCCGTTGCAGTGTTCAGATCCGTGTCGGAGGGTTCGTTGGACCGGCGCCGGTCCGTCTATGGTCGGCTCATGCCGGA